>Ga0302325_10000483_pt1 | contig 111386 bp, 98 predicted proteins | sample Palsa_T0_2_FD_201948 | JGI IMG/M metagenome (GOLD analysis project Ga0302325, IMG submission 201948) | Peat permafrost microbial communities from Stordalen Mire near Abisko, Sweden - Palsa_T0_2 | ecosystem: Environmental > Terrestrial > Soil > Palsa > Peat permafrost | place: Sweden: Abisko...
CGAGGTAGCCTTCCAGCCAGTTGCGGGCTTCCAGGTCGAGATGGTTGGTGGGCTCGTCGAGCAGCAGCAGGTTGGGCTTTTGCAGCAGCAATTTGGCGAGGGCGATGCGCATTTGCCAGCCGCCCGAAAAGTTTTCGGTGCGCTTGGTCCATTCGGGCCGCGGGAATCCGAGGCCGGAGAGCACGGCGCCGACCTGCGCTTCGATGGCAAAGCCATCGCGCGCGCGGAACTCGCCTTCGGCGCGATGAAAGCGTTCGGCCACCTGGGTGTACTCTGGGCTGGCCGGGTCGAGCTCGGCCATTTTGCGGGTGAGATCTTCCTGCTCCTGCTCGAGGGCCAGCAGGTCGGCGAATACGGTCATACACTCAGCGAAAACGGTGCGGCCGGAGAGCGAGAGGCCCTCCTGGGGCAGGTAGCCGAAGCTGATACCCTTCATGACGGAGATGGCGCCGTAGTCGAGGCCCTCCATGCCGGCGAGGATTTTCAGCAGCGTGGATTTGCCGGTGCCGTTGGCGCCCACGAGGCCAATGCGGTCGTTAGGCGTGACCATCCAGTCTACGTTCTCGAAGAGGGTTTTAGGGCCGAACCGTTTGCCGGCCCCGGTGAGTTGGATCATGGGATGGGAGCTATAAATATCATTTTAGCTGGTCACAGGGCGGGGGTTCGATGGCGCTGCGAATCGTCTCGAGAAGGCCTAGCCGAAAGCCCGTCAACGCTATATGAGTGACGCACCACAAAGAAGCCGACGCTGTCGGTGGTAAGGAAATGCGCTCGAAGGGCAGCCACCGGCACTTCAGACATCCCGAACAGCCCTATCTGATTACGGTGCCGGGCAACGGAGGCAGAGAACTCGCACCAGGGACGTTAAACGCTATGCTGAAGAAGGCAGACTTGAAATGAGCATCAGACGCTACCCGCTGGTCATTGAACCAACGAGCACGGGCTACTGTGCGTTCTCGCCGGATGTGCCGGGATGCGCGGCCGTAGGAGACACCGAGGAGGAGACTCGCCGAAACTTTCAGGAGGCTTTGGCTGCTCACTTCGAGGCGATGCGTGAGATTGGAGAACCAATTCCCGAACCTCGTGCTTCCGTCGATTACGTAGAAGTCGCCGCGTAACCTGCGCCGCTCTTCGAGCAGAGCCCCCGAATCCCAGGCCTGAAAGCGCTTCAGAACCCCGTCGGGGAGATCCAGTAGCTCTCGCGCCATTCGCCGCCCGGGGGAATGCTTTGTAGTTCCTTGTACACGCCGGCCTGCGCCAGGTTGAACGCGTCGGTAATGGCCGACATAGGCTCAAAACAGATGAACTTGCCCTGCCGCGGCGCGTAGACCACCGCCACGGTGTATTTCGGTCCGTAGATCACCGAAATTTTTTCGTGGACGCCTTCCACCCAGAAAGTGGCCCGCTCGGAGGTGTCTCGCACCAGGCTGCCGAATACATCGTCAAGCTGCGTGCCTGCGAGTGATACGGGATCGGGGAACTCCACCGGCTTGCGCTCGCCCGTGGGGATGAGCACACTCGACAGCGCCAGGTGATCGCGGGCGGCCAGATGCACCTTCCACTGGTCCCGCGGCGTGTCGTGAAGCTGAAAATAGGGATGGTACCCGATGCCCACAGGCATGGGCTCGGTCGAATGATTCTCGAGCCGCGTCTCGACCTCGAGCACTCCGTCGTGCAGGCGGTAGGTCATCTCGATGGTGTGGGCGAAAGGAAATTGCGCCATCAGATCCGGGTATTTCCAGAATTCCAGGCGACTGGTCGCGCGGGCGGATTCGGCATCCGCCTCCATGACCACCACCTTCCAGTCCGACGAAAACGTCAGCAGGCCGTGGATGGGCTTCTGATTGCCGTCGCGGCGCAGGTTGCCCAGGTCGGGATTCAGCCGGAACTTCTTGCCGTTGGCGAAGAACGCGTCCTGGTCCAGGCGATTGGCCCAGGGGGCCAGGAACGGATTGCCGCACATCGCTGGCTTGGCCTTCAGTTCGGCCAGGCTTTCCGAAGGCAGCCAGAATGCATTCTTTCCGTTAACCTTGAGCTCGTAAGCGATATTGCCGATGGATGGCGCGATAGAAACTTCGGTGTGGCGCGCGGCGTCGGCCAGTTGCAGCACTTCAATGCCGTCTACCACGGCGATGTGAGCGGAATAATTGGCGGCGGTGGACATAAGTGGAAATAGCAGCGGAGATAGCCAGACGGTCAGCGCTTTCATCAATAGTCAGTAGCGATCCTGGTCCGGATCGCGAAGGTCGAGCGTAGTTTCCTTTTGGCAGCACCAGCAGGGTCCCGGCGTATAAGTGCGTATGGAGCAGACATCGCACCAGTACGTGATGACTTTCACGTGGCCGTCCTTATGGACGAACATGGCCCGCGTGTGGATGGGATCGACCAGAAACTGGTCCGGCGCGGTGAAGTGGCCCTTGGCTTCCAGGTCGAAACCGGCCATACGTTGGTCGTTCAGCACGCCTTTGGTGGCATCGTCGCCATCCAGCATAATGATGTGGTGATCGGCCGTTTCGAGAGCGGGTTTGCCGGCGCGCTGCACCAGCGTGCCCCGTATGCTGACCGGTTTGGGTTCCTCCGCGAAACCAGCCACGGCCACACTGCAAACGAGCGCAAGCAATCCGAGTCGCATCTACCTCTATTGTAATGCTCAGACAGGTTCCACAAAAACAGCCGTGCCGTAGGCCAATACCTCGGTCACGCCGTTCATGATCTCTGTGGCGTCGTAGCGCGCGCCGATGACCGCGTTAGCGCCCACCGCGGCGGCGTGATTCAGCATCAGCTCAAACGCGTGCTCGCGGGTCTTCTCACAGAGGCTCGTGAGCAGCGTGATGTTGCCGCCCACAAGGGTCTGCAAGCCGGCTCCGATGGTGCCGAAAACCGAGCGCGAGCGCACCACAATGCCGCGCACCACGCCCAGGTTGCGCACGATCTTGTAGCCATCCAGGGTGAAGGCGGTGGTCACCATGTGCTCTTGAACGAATTCTGCCATGAGCCTATCTTAGAACACATAGCTGATTCCCACAGACGGGGTGAACTGATTGAAGATGCCGCGCGGAGTCGCCAGTGGAACCGGGTGGATCTGCGTCTTTGGGAATGGCGTGATGTAATCGAGAAAATCGATGCGCGCCGTGGTGTGGCGCTGCACTCTCATCTTGACGCCGCCGCCGCCTGTCACCAGCAGCTTCAGATCGTTGCTTGTGGTGAGCGTGGCAATATCCGAAAGCGGCTGGTCCGGATTGCCGGGGCCCCGAATGATGTAAAGCTTGGCGCCGACGCCAGCCGTCACATAAGGGCGGATCTTGTGGTCGAGCGAAAGAAAATGCACGTTCACGTCGTAGGAGAACGAGTGGGACTGGCCTTGGAGCTTGGTTTGGATTCCGCGCGCGGCGATGAACGGATCGCCATCCTGGTAGGTGTACCGGAATTCGCCGGAGAGGTGATCGTACTCATCCTCCGTGATCACGGCGCTCACCGTAAAGCGATTCTTGAAGCCCGCCTTCGCCGTACCGTCCGGCGCCAGGATACTGCCGTTCCGGTATTCGCCATAGCCGAGGGCCACGCCGATCTCGGTATCCTGAGCGCAGCATGGAAATCCGCAGGAAAAAGCGAGAAGGACGACAATGCCGCGCACGCCCATAAGCAAAGGGTACCGAAGTGGGCGGGCAGCCACAAGGAGGCGATGCTGGACAACGGATTCAGGCGCCGCGGTTGGATTTCTTCACTGCTGCCTTACTCGATGGCCATCGCGTCAAAGTCGGACACGGCGCCATCCTCAACCGCGTACCTCACCTCGATCGGATGACAGCAAACTTCGCAGTCCTCAATCAAAGTCTGGCCGGTCACGGATGTGTCCAGCACCATGGAGATCTGTTCCCAGCAGTATGGGCATGCAAAAAAATACTCCATGGATCAAGGCGCGACTAAAGCGTCGAGCCACCCTGCGGCACATGCGCCGCCCTATCGTACTTCTCCTGATCCTTGAGGCAGTATCGCGCCCAGGGAATAGCTTCCAGGCGCACGGGTTCAATCTCGCGTCCACATTGGATGCACTTGCCGTAAGTGCCGTCTTCGATGCGGCGCAGGGCGTCCTGCACCTCGACCAGAGTCTGCGACGCTAAAGCATCCTCTTGCAGAGATTCAGAGGTGGCTTCAGAGATGGTGGCGGCATCAGTCGGGTCTCCGACTTCAGCTTCGCCCGCGGCACGCGCTTCGTCTCCCAGGCGCGCAATATCCGATTGAAGCTCGCGTTCTTTGTCGAGTAACCGCTGTTTGAATTTGAGTATATCCATATTATCGTCCCGAGCTCGAGGCCGCGCCATGGCTTCGCAACTCACCTCGCAGGCCATCGCTATAGTCACTCATGAAATCGACCTGACTCTTATGTAGCGCTTCCTTCGCTACAATCCTATCACCGAACTCCATATAACTCTCTTTGCCCGCGCTGAATGGCGGCCAAAGCGTCAGTCCAGGACCGTTCGGGCTGCCCGTCCTGGCGAACGCGACCCATGCCGCGCTCATCGCTTCGGATAACTTCCCGTCCTGCTCGTTGTAAGTGTCCGCGTCCACCGAAAAATCCCCGAATAGCTCGTGGCTGGTGCCGTAGACCGAGTCGGGCAGAGTCTCAAAGACATAGGCGATCTCCGAAGCATGGAAGCTGCCCCACTTGATCCGGCGGCCGACGCCATTCACGCGCGTGAACTGATACTGAAACGTCTGGGGGTTGACGTGCGAAGCCGCGCGGAGCACGGAACGCGTTCCGTACAGGAAGGTGAGATCTCCGGTGGCCTGCACGGCCGCGGCATAGGCATCCGCATCGGTGGCTGCCGGATACAGAGATAGCAGCGTGTCCGCCCGGGGCCCGACCTTATCTTGAGCCCACTTGTGCAGTTGCTCCAGGCTCCGCACACGCGGTCCGCCGAGCAGCGTGCCTTCGTCGGCATTAGTGCCGGCCAGCAACGCCACATGGTGAAATTTGCCCGCCGGGAACAGGCGCGCCGGATCGTCGGTGAGCACCCACCCATCCACTACCGGCATGTAGGCTTCGCCGCGGTCGGCTGCCTCGTTGCGAGTCATCGGCGGAGGCAGCGTCTTCATAATTTCGGCTGTGGTCCTGGATCGCAGCGCGGACATATCCGTGCCGAGCTTCTCGCCAAACTGCATCATAGGTACGCGGCCATACCAGGATTCTTTCAAATGGCTGATCGGCCCGAACATCCAGGCCGCGCTTTCCGAGATCACTTTTTGGAACAGAGCTTCGGCTTGCGGCATCACCATCAGCAGGCATACGGCCGTGCCGCCGGCGGACTCGCCGAAGATCGTGACATTGCCGGGATCGCCGCCAAACACCGCGATATTGCGCTTGACCCACTCGAGCGCCGCCACCATGTCCAGCAATCCATAGTTGCCGGAGACGCCTTGCGGCGACTCGCGGTTGAGCCCGGGGTGCGCCAGGAATCCGAAGATGCCCAGCCGGTAATTGATGGTCACCAGGACGACGCCCTGTGCCGCCAGCGGCTCGCCATCGTAGGCGCTTTGGGAACTGGCGCCGATTTGAAATCCTCCGCCGTGTATCCACACCATGACGGGGAGCTTGTCGGACGCCGCGCGGGCAGGCGTCCAGACGTTGAGACCCAGGCAGTCTTCACTTTGCGGGCCGGGCACGATGGGCATCTGGGGACAGTTGTCGGGGAAAGTCCTGGCAACGCGGATGCCCTTCCAGGGCTTGGGCGGCTGCGGCGGCTTCCACCGAAGATCGCCGGCCGTTGAAGCGGCGTAGGGAATCCCTTTGTAGGCGCGGACCGTGGTTCCGCTGCCCGCGATCCAGCCGGAATCGATCTTCACAATGCTGCCCAGGCCAGGAACGGCGGCCAGCGCCGGGGCCGCCAGGAATACTGCGCTCAGAAAAAGCTTCATGGGAAGGATGATGACACAAATTGCAGTATGCTGTGGCTTGGAGCCTGGAGTCCGATGCCCTTCATCACTGAAGATTTTCTGCTTCACAACCCGGCGGCCAAGCGCCTCTATCGCACTTTCGCCGAGGGCGAGCCGATTCTGGATTATCATTGCCACCTGTCGCCCGCCAGCATCGCCCAAAACCGGCAATTCCAGAACCTCTTCGAGATCTGGCTGGAGGGCGATCATTATAAGTGGCGCGCGATGCGGGCCAATGGCGTCGACGAACGCTATTGCACGGGGGATGCGAGCCCGTTCGAGAAATTCCTGGCGTGGGCGGGCGCGGTGCCGCACACTCTGCGAAACCCACTCTATCATTGGACGCATCTGGAGTTACAACGCTACTTCGGGATCGACGAGCTATTGGACGAGCACAGCGCCAAGCGCATTTGGGAGCGGGCCAACGCGCTGCTCGCGACGGACGAACTGCGCGCTCATGGAATCTTGAAGCGGTTTCGCGTGGCCGCGCTTTGCACCACCGACGATCCGGCGGACGATCTCTCCTGCCACCAGGCGATACGGGCGTCCGGCTGCGCGGCGCGCGTGTTTCCGGCGTTTCGTCCAGATAAGGCGCTCAACGTGCATTTGCCGGATGCCTTCAACACCTGGGTGGATCGGCTGGCCGCCGCCAGCAGCGTGGATATAGGCAGTTTGCAGGACTTTACCGATGCCCTGCGCCAGCGCCACGATGCGTTTCATGCGATGGGTGCGCGCCTCTCGGACCACGGCCTGAACCATTGCTATGCGGACTTCTGCTCCGCCGGGACTGCCGCCGTTATCTTCGACAGAGCACGCCAGGCACAGCCTGCCAGCGCTGAGGACCACAAACGGTTTGCCTCTTACATGATGTTGTTCTTCGGACATCTTGACGCCGAAAAGGGTTGGACCAAGCAGTTGCACCTGGGCGCGTATCGCAATGCCAACACTCGCCGCCTCCAGCAGATCGGACCGGACTGCGGATTCGATTCCATAGGCGACTGGCCGCAGGCAAATGCGCTGGGCGCGTACCTGGACCGCCTCGAGATGGAGAACGCGCTGCCGAAGATGATCCTATACAATGTCAATCCGGTGGATAACTACACGCTCGCTACCATGATCGGCAATTTTCAGGATGGTAAGATCGCCGGTAAGATACAGTTCGGCAGCGGCTGGTGGTACCTGGACCAGCAGGAAGGCATGGAATGGCAGATCAACGCTCTCTCGAATACCGGCCTGCTTTCGCGTTTCGTGGGTATGCTGACCGATTCGCGCTCGTTCATGTCTTATCCGCGGCACGAATACTTTCGCCGCGTATTGTGTAACTTGATTGGCAGAGATATCGAGGATGGTCTGATTCCGGACAGTGACACGCTGGTTGGGCCGATGATCCGAAATATCTGCTACCGCAACGCGCAGCAGTATCTGGGTCTCGACATTCAGGCTGGTTTGGGCGCGAGCCAATAAATCGCCACGAAGGCTACCAGGTAAATCGATCCGGCAATCACGAACAGCGGCCCATAGGCATCGTGCGACCAGTCCAGCCAAATTCCCACCAGGGGCGCCACGAGCATGCCGCCGACGGCTCCGCCCATGCCGCCGAGGCCTACGACCGACCCCACCGCGCTTCGCGGGAATAAGTCGGAGGCCAGAGTATAGAGATTCGCCGACCAGCCTTGATGCGCGGCCGCGGCAATGCTGACCAGGGCCACCGCCAGCCACATGTGGCCGCGGGCCCGCGTCACGAAAATGACGGAGGTGACCGCTACGGCGCAGATCAGCATGGCCGCTTCGCGCGCGCGATTCGGCCTCCAGCCTCGCTTCAATAGCACTGCCGGAATGGCGCCGCCGCCGATCGATCCGAGCGTAGAGGCCTGGTAGACGACGATGATCGGCAGCCCCAGGTGGGACAGATCCAGCCCATAGACGCGGCTTAGGAAACCGGGCAGCCAGAAGAGATAGAACCACCAGACAGGGTCGGTCAGAAACTTGCCGATGATGAACGCCCATGCGGCGCGGCTGGCGAGCAGGCGGGAATACGGAATTCGCTGCGTCTCGGGCTGCGGTCCGTCCGGGTGGTCGCCGGCTTCGCGAAACGACCACCACCAGAGCAGCACCCAGACGAAACCGATCGCGCCGGTGACGATGAAGGCTGAACGCCATCCATAATAGATCGCCAGGTAAGGAACAGCCAGCGGGGCCAGGATGGCGCCTACATTTGCGCCGCTGTTGAAGATGCCGGTGGCGAGCGCGCGTTCGCGCTGCGGGAACCAGTCGGCTACTGTCTTGATGGCGGCGGGAAAATTCGCGGACTCGCTCAGACCGAGGGCGAAGCGGGCGAGGCCGAAGCCCAGCGCGCCCCGGGCCAGCGCATGCGCCATGGCAGCCAGGCTCCAAAAAGCGACGGCGACAGCGTAGCCCAGGCGCGTACCGGCCCAGTCGATCAGGCGGCCGGCGAAGGGCATCATCAGCGCGTAGGCGGCTTGGAACGCGAATACGATCCAGCCGTAGTCGGCTTCGCTCCAGCCGAGTTCTTTCTCGAGCACGGGCTTGAGAAGTCCGAGCACCTGGCGATCGATGTAGTTGACGGTGGTGGCGAAGAAAAGCAGGCCGCAGATGTACCAGCGGAAGTTGACTGCGCGGGCGGCTGGCATCAAGAGGGAACTGTAGCATCATGCGGCCGGTCGCTTACGCTCGCGCCTCGGTTATGCGGTGGAATTCCTGCACTGGTCGGAACGAAATTGGATTGGCCGACCACGATCTACCGGCGGTTGGATCTGCCAAGGAGAGTGGCTGTGGTCGAAATCGCGTTGAGACCCTGGCGCCTGTTCAAGTCGGACGCTGCCGGGTGTGGATAACTTGAATTGAAATCCGTGTTCATCGGTGTTCATCGGCGGCCCATTCTATCTTCCGATCGTGAGACTTTTGAGTGCTTCAGCACAAGGATATTGGCCGCCGATGAACACCGATGAACACGGATATCTGGATTCGTTGACAGGGCGTATCCTGCGTCGCCGGAGGCCCCACGACGACTTTGAAACTGTCGGAATGCTACAACTGATAGAAATGGCACCTCCACAGAACGAGGAATTGATCCGCTACATCAATCTGAAGCTGGTCGCTCTGGGGCAGCCCTCCAGCCGCGGCACCACGGACCCGTACTTCCTCGAAATCGTTGGCCCGCTGCTGCGCAACTATTATCAAAAAGATCAGTTGCTGGGCAACCGCCTGTGTCCCGCCGACAGTCGTATTCAGCAGTTTCTGGATGCGTATCTGAAAGACGTCTGCCCTGGCGGCGCACCGCACCTGCCGGCGAATTCGTTCGTGCTCGACCGGCCGGGGCTGGCGCGGGTGATGTCTCTCCCTCCCAGTACCGATAGCTTCGCTTCGCCCTATCTGCACTCCTATCGCGTCGCGCAGGGAGTCCTGCACAATCCGAAAAGCGACCGGCGCACCACTGAGGGACTCTTTCACATTGTCGAAGGCGGTTTGCCAATTCCCGCGGATAAGCTGGCCGCGCCCAAGCAGGTTTTCGCACAATTCCTGGCGGAGGCATTGCGTCCGCCGGCGGAGATTTCGACTCTGCCGTTCACCGCCGATCAGGAAGAGCAGGCTCACTTATTCGTGTCACTGCTACTGCGGCCAATGGTGTGTCCCGCCACGGGAAACGATCCGGCCAGGAGCATGGAGATTCGCTTCTTCGCGCCGGCCAGCCTGATGAGCAATCTGGATTTCGTGGAGGCTATTTTCGGCAATGGCGGGGACCCTTACCTGCCGGAAAACGATGCCGCGCTCGACGCACTGCATTGGACCGGGCATACCGGCTGCGTGATCCTGGCGCCGCACCTGGTGGGCCTGCGCAAGAGAGATTTGGGCCTGCCGCATTTCGATCAGGCCACCGAACGCCAGCGGCGCGACGGCATGTGCTGGCGGGACGAGGGCGAGGCTTATAACAACGGCGGCGCTTTCAAACTGGTCTGTCGCGACCAGCGGGGAGTCATCGTCACTATCATCGCCGACAATTACTTCGGCTACTGCAAGAAGGAAGTGAAGAGCCACATCAGCTATGCGGCGAACCTCTATGGGCTGTGCGAAGAGGAGCATGCCGGCGGCGCCATCGCCTTTCCGGCCTACGTGCTGGGGCAGGATTTTAAAGCGCAAGGGCCACGGTCCATCAAGAAGATTCGCTTCGAGAGCGCCCTGCGGCTGCTGGGCGATCGCGCGGAACCGAAGCCGGGAGGCTACGCTGTCGACCGCCATTATCCGGGCATCGTCTACGTGCCGGAGAATGCGGAATTCAATGCCCGCGGAGGGTTTGTAAGATGGGCTCGCGAAGGCGGCGCTCACCAGATGACGCTGCTTCCGGAACATATTTACGTGCTGCCTTCGGGTTATACGGTGCGCCTGGAGAAACAGCATGGCAGCGCGGCCTGGCGGCTGGTGGGGTCAGTGGCGCACGGCACACTGTGTCACAAGCCGTGCACGGTCTCGGGCGGCGGAAAGTCGGAGATTTCCAAGTCTATCTCGAATGTTCTGCTGCAGGGTCCTGTGTTTGTCAGAGATTATTACGAAGATATGGATGAGGTTGCCGAGATACTGGCCAAAGACTACTCGTCGATTTACAAACAGCCACCACCGGAAGACCGCGCGCGGCGGCCACTACTCAGCACGGAGCGTTCGCTGGGGTCAGTGGTCAAGCTGCTGACGGCGTCACCCGAATACACCGCCGAGTACAACGAGTGGCTCCGCGGGCTGCCGCAGACGGTACGCCAGCTGGTATTCACAGTCAAGCGATATTACCGGCCGGAATGGGGCGCCCAGTGGCGCGAGCACTTTACCGTCGATCGTATCAATGGCTTTCTGGGACACGAGCTGAAGTACGATAACCAGAAACTGGTGGGCAACTATTTGCGAGTGGGCTTCGACCCGCAGGGTTCGTGGCGCATTTACAAACTGCGGCCGGACTTTCATCCCGCCGATAAAGTGCAGGTGGAGGACGATATCACGGCATCGGTGGTGGTGCCTCGCCACAGCCTGCCGGACTTCGATTCCAAGTATCCGAACCGCAGCGTCAAGCTTGTGGAGAACTGCGAGGCGTTTTTATTCCAGCGCCCCGACGATGCCATTCATCGCGGCTTCGACAGCCAGGCGGAGGCGGACATCGCCACTCCGGGAACTTTCCTGTCGAACTTCGAGCCGCTGAGCGTGGAGCAGGTCAAAGCGATGGTGGATCATGTGGCCGAGTTCGACGAGTACACCGAACCGATGCAGCGCCTGCTGCGGGACTTCGTGAACGTGTCGGGCGACGGCTCGAAGAAACGGTACGCAGTCTCCTCCGCGCTGCCGCGCCTGGTGAACGGGCAGCCTTCGAAAAATCCCCGCTATCTGCAGCGCCGGCCGGATTTAGTTCAGCCGTTGGGGCGCTATCTGGCCGAAGTGTGCGCGCGCCTGGATCGCGAGATACCGGCGGACCAGGCGGTGCATTTTCCGGTGAACGCGGTGCTGGCCGGGCGGCGCGGCAATCCCGCGGATGAGAAGCTTGGAGTGCCGCCCTTGGCTGTGTTTAATCCGATTCACTATCAGGAGCTGCCGGAGCTGTTCATGGATTTCATTTGCAGCCTGACGGGTAAGTCTCCGTCCACGACGGGATTCGGAAGCGAGGGCGCGCTGACCAAGGGGCCGTTCAACGCCGTGTCGCCGGTAGTGGATTTGAACAACGCATTAGTGGCGGCCATACTGACGGAGTACGCGGGCTTTACCACGGCGGCGGGTTATGCCGGGCCGCACTACAGGGTGGATCATGACATCAGCATGCTGGTGCCGGAGGTGTGGTGCCGCATATGGGTTCCCGAGCGCGATCCCAAATTTCTGATTGAAAACGGTCTGCTCGAAAAGCTGGTGGATTTCGAACTGGGCGGGCGCACGGTGCGGGCCAGCCGGCTGGGATATCGTATTACGGCGTTGTTCGCGGACCGCTTTCTCGGGCGCATTTTCGAGACGCCGGACGCGGTGTTCCCGGAAGAGATTCTGCGGCCGGAGAAACAAGATATGGAGGCATTCGCCGCCGGCGTGGACGCTATTGTCGCCGCGCAAAAGCGCGTGGCCGAGAATTATTTCTACGATGGAAGCGTGCATGCGGCGTGCCCTCCGCTGCAGGCGCTTTTGCATATCATGGCCCACGGGGAATGGGAAGGCAAGGGCGTCGAGCATGACGAGGTGCGGGCAATGTTCACACGGGAGTATCTGCTTGGGAGCGATTGGTACAAGGATCGTCTGCGGGTGAAGCAGGAGCGCGATGTGGCGCTGTGGAGCCGGCACATCGCGGCGTTGGAGGCGTTTGGCGCGGGCGGAGCGCGGCAGATTGACGTGACAGGGCGGCTGGCGGAGGCGCGGCGGCAGATGGCGCGAGTTAGTTCGGTGGCTTATTTGTCGGAGCTGGTGGGAACGATCGGCGCGGAGCCGTCGCTCAAGGCGGCGGACCGCTGACGCCGCGCTATTTTGATTTTGGAACAGCGGCGGCGCGCTCTTTGGCGTGGGCCACGAGTGCGTCGAAGCGCGGGTCTCCATGCAGAGGTTTGAGATCTGGATCCTTATCGATGGCGAGATCGGCACGCGGCGACAGCCCATGGTCGACAGCCTCCCGTACAAGCGAAAGCGCCTCGTCTCGGTTGCCTTTACGGGCCAGGATGCAACCTACGCTGTAGGCTGAACTTGCCGTATCCGGATGCTCCGGCCCCAAGACACGCCGGCGAATATCCAGTGTCTCGCGCGCCAACTTCTCCGCCTCGGCGTAGCGACCCTCATGATAGAGAACGTCACCGAGGTTACTCATCGATACGAGTGTGCGCGGGTGCTCTGGCCCCGAGACACGACGTTTAATATCCAGCGTCGCGCGCGCCAACTTCTCTGCCTCGACGTAGCGGCCCTGGTGACTGAGCGCGTCGGCCACGCGATCCATGGACTCCACTGTCTCCGGATGCTCCGGCCCCAAAACACGACGTTTAATATCCAGTGTCTCGCGCGCCAACTTCTCTGCCTCGGCGTAGCGGCTCTCGCCCGTGAGAACATCAGTCAGATTATCCATTGACCCCAGTGTTGCCCAATGGCCCGGCGCCAAAACACGACGTTGAATATCGAGTGTCTCACGATCCAACTTCTCTGCCTCGGCGTAGCGGCCCTGGTTAGCGAGAACGCCAGCCAGGTTACTCATCGACAACAGTGTGACGGGATGCTCCGGCCCCAGCATTCGACGTTGAATATCCAGTGCCTCGCGATCCAACTGCTCCGCCTCGGCATAGCGGCCTTCTCCATCGAGAACGAGGGCCAGGTTAGTCATCGACGTCTGTGTATCCAGATCCTCCGGACCCAAAACGCGACGTTTAATATCCAATGTCTCGCGGTTCACCTTCTCCGCGTCGGCGTAGCGGCCCTCGTACCACAGGAAGTTAGCCAGATTATTCATCGACGACAGCGTGTCCGGGTGCGCCAGCCCCAACACGCGGCGTTGAGCATCCAGTGTCTCGCGATCCAGCTTCTCTGCTTCAGCGTAGCGGCCCTCGTGACTAAGAACGACAGCCAGGTAATGCATAGACCTCAGTGTGTCCGGATGCTCCGGCCCCAAGGCGCGGCGTTGAGTATCCAGTGTCTCGCGATCCAATTTCTCTGCTTCGGCGTAGCGGGCCTGTGCGCTAAGATTCCGGCCCAGACTGCTCAGCGAGATGAGCGTGTCGGCGTTCCGGGGCCCGAGCACTCGCCGTCGGACGTCGACCGCTCGCGTGAGCAGTGACTGCGCTTGAGGTAACAGGCCGAGGTTGGTATACACGTCCCCCATGACATTCATCATCTGCGCCTGCAGCACGGGATCTTTGGACAGCCCGGTGCCGATCTCCTTCGATGCTTTGTCCAGAATTTCCCGGGCCGTGATGCTGTTGCCACGAGCTGCGCCGGGGTCCGACAGCTTGAACATGCCGGTCATGAACTCGGTGACGCGATCCGCGCGATTGCGCTCCCGCGTGATCCGCCGTAAGGCGAAGATCGGCGCTACTGCCACCGAGATGAGCACCAGGGCGGCGGCGGCGCCGGCGGCAACGCCGACACGGTGCCGGCGAATGTACTTGCGAGCCCGATATCCGGCGCCGGCCCGGCGCGCCAGGACCGGCTCATGGCGCAAGTACCTTCCAATATCGGCCGCCATCTCGGAGGGCGTGGCATACCGCCGGGAGCGATCCTTTTCCAACGCTTTGAGCGAAATCGCATCCACATCCCCGCGCAACTGGCGCGCCAGCGTGGCACCATCGGCGCAGCGGTTTTGCGCCGTAATGCCGGTCTGGCCGCCGAGCGTGCGCAGCCTGGCGCTGGGCCGCGGCGCATCCTCTTCGCGCAGCCTGCTGAGGACCTGATCCAGAGGCGTCTTGCTGAAATCCAACGGCAGCACCCCCACCAGCAACTCATACAACACTACGCCCAGCGAGTACACATCCGTGCGCGTGTCCACGTCCAAGCCGGCCGAGCCGGCTTGCTCCGGGCTCATGTACCCCGGCGTCCCGATAATGGCCCCGGCCCGGGTGAATATGGTGTCGGCCGTGAGCCGCTGCGCGATCGCTTTGGCCACCCCGAAATCGATGATCCGCGGCGCCGGTTTCCCGTCCACCTCACTCACCAGGATGTTGGAAGGCTTCAGATCGCGATGCAGGATAGCTTTCTGGTGCGCGTGCTGCACGCCATCGCACACAGCCACGAACAGCTCCAGCCGCTGGCGCAGGGTCAGCTTGTGCTCGTCGCAATAGTCCGTGATGGGCATGCCTGGGACATACTCCATCACAAAGTACGGCCGGCCCAGCTCCGTGGACCCGGCGTCGAAGACTTTGGCAATGGCCGGGTGGTCCATGAGCGCCAGCGCCTGCCGCTCGGATTCGAAGCGCGCCACCACTTCGCGCGTGTCCATGCCCGCCTTAATGAGCTTGATCGCCACGCGCCGGCGCACCGGCTGCCGCTGCTCGGCCAGCCACACCTCGCCCATGCCGCCCTGGCCGATCGGCTGGAGCAGATGGTAGGCGCCGATGACAGCGCCGGCGGCCGCCTCACTCGGTCCGAATTCGACCAAACCTTCAAAGAAGGAAGTCCGTGCGTCCGCGTCCTTCAGCAGGGACTCGACTTCGGCTCGAAGCTGGGGGTCGCCGAGGCAGGTTTGCTGCATGAACTCCGCGCGCTTCTCCGGCGGCTGCGCCAGGGCCGCCTGGTAGAGATCCTCGATCTGGTTCCAGCGCTCAGCCTGCATAGGCGCCCTTCGGGCGGAGTTCGCGCTTCAGCCAGGCCTTCGCCAGGCCCCAATCGCGAATCACCGTGTTCGGATGCACACCGAGCACCTCCGCCGTCTCAGGCACGCTCATGCCGCCGAAACAGCGCAGTTCGACGATCCGCGCCTTGCGCCCGTCGAAGCCGGCCAGGTCGTGGAGCGCGTCGTCGAGCGCCAGCAGCGCAGCCGGTTTCTCAGTCGAAAAAACCAAGCCCGCGTCGAGCGGGAGTAAGTGCGCGCCGCCGCCTCTCTTCCCCCGATGCAGCTCGCGTGCATGATCCACCAGAATTTGCCGCATCAGCCGGGCGGCGACCCCCAGGAACTGCGCCCGGTCCTGCCAGTCCACCTGGGCCTGGTCCACCAGCCTGAGGTAGGCCTCGTTGACCAGCGCGGTGGTCTGCAGAGTGTGGCCGCTTCGCTCCATCCGCATGTAGCGGTGGGCGATGCGCCGCAGTTCGCTTTCGACCAGCGGGACTAACTGATTCAGACACTCCCGGTCTCCGGCTCTCCAGCGGGTGAGTAATTCCGTTATTGGCTCAGGTCTGGTCGGCTCCACAACTTTTTTCCCCGGCCGTTGTGTCCTTCGGCGGATTATATCGCATATAAGGGTGTAGCGGCAGATTCACAATAAACGCGATCTCAGCCGGACAGGGTAATGACATGGAGAATCGAGCATTATGGCTGGTTTTCGCACATATTAGGCAAACCGGTCTAGCTGCTAGGAGAAACAGAATGAATGGCAAAACCAGGCACGAATATTTCTGCTTCGCGGGACAACCAGCGCCCTGCGAGGGCTATTTCCGCAACGACGTGCTGCCTTGTGTCTGTGGCGCCGAAGGCAATGCCATTACGGCGCTGAACCGGGTGGCTGTCCCAGCGCCACTAGGAGGAACGCCGGCCCCGGCTGACCTGGCGCCCGCGAGGCTGAAGTCGGTTGAGGACGAAGCGGCGTAGCCGGCTGGACTAATTAGTTAGCTACAATTCATCCGGATTTGCCCGAACCAGATACCGGCGGTCCCGTACAGCCTTCCGGCGGTACAGCAATAGAGTAGGAGCAAGCGCGACGCGGAAAGCGCGACCCAGTCTCCTCTCTTCGAACCGGGGGGTGCGCTTTCCCGCGGCGGGCGGGCCGGGCTTCACGCTTACCGTGGACGGCATGGTCTTCGGCCGCCAAGGTGCGCTGGAACCGCAGCGCGCTGGCCACCACTGCATAGGAGAATAAATATGATCCGAACGGGAGTAACGCAAACATTCGCGCTGGCGGGATTCGCACCTGCCGGCAAACCAGGTTACGCAAGCCGCCAGGCGCGGTCTTGCTATACGAGAAACTCTATGCAAGCGTTGAGACTGGTAGTGGCCATAGGCGTCCTGTCTGCGTCCGCTCCCTGGATCGCATACGGCCAGACGCACGAAGGAACCTCCGATCCATCGGTCGCGGCCCAATCGCAGGAGGCGCCGATTTATACCGTACTGTACACGTTTACCGGCGGGACAGATGGGTACCCCGACGGCCAAGCGCCCCTAATTCTGGACAGAGCGGGCAATCTCTACGGTACGGCGGAATACGGCGGCGACTTAAGCTGCAATGGCGGTTTCGGCTGTGGTGTGGTGTTCAAGATAGACCCGACCGGCTGGTTGCGGATCCGGCAGGTAACCTCTACGGCACTACCGCGAATGGCGGCGACCTGAGCTGTGGATTCCTGGACAGCGGCTGCGGAGTGGTGTTTAGGCTGGACCAGACCGGCAAAGAGATGGTGCTCTATACCTTCGCCGTGGGCACCGGCGGAACTACCCCCTTGGGAGGTCTGGTTCGGGGCCCGGCGGGCAGTCTCTACAGCACCACCTACCTTGGTGGCGCAGATAACAACGGGGTAGTGTTCAAGGTAGACCCTAGCGGCGAAGAGACTGTCCTCTACACTTTCACTGGGCTTGCTGACGGGGGAGGACCTACCACGGGTCTGGTTGGGGACAAGTCGGGCAATCTCTACGGAATTACCACCGGGGGCGGCGACGTAAGCGGATGCTACTGCGGAGTGGTGTTCAAGCTCACTTTACCCCCAGCAAATGAATCCGGCCCTAACTAGGACAGAGCGCAAGCGGCGGCGGAGAGTTTTCCTCTTCAGAAACTCTGCATAGTGCAGAGAGTAAGACCGGGCAACTACTAGGAGAAGAACATGATTCGAACGAAAGTAACACAACCGTTGGCGCTTGCGGGATTTACTCCTGCCGGCAAACTTGGTTATGCAAACGGGCAGGATCGGTTTAGCCATGCAGCTAACAACCAGCAGGAATCCCTGAGTCGCTCCACGCGTTCTCCACAACGTTCCAGCCTGCTATGGCTCGCGTGCGCAGTAGCCGCCATGGGCATAGCGCCGGCGCAGGCGCAGACCTATCCAAAGGGGGCGTACCCCGACGCCGGTGTGATCCGCGACTCGGCCGGTAACCTCTATGGGACTACTGTGGGCGGCGGCACGGGCTTTGGCGTGGTGTACAAGGTGGATACATCCGGCCATGAGAAGGTGCTGCACAGCTTTACGGGCGGAACCGATGGCGCCTCCCCATTCGCAGGTGTGATCCGCGACTCGGCCGGCAACCTCTACGGGACTACTTTCGAAGGCGGGAATATCGTCATATGCCCCCCAGATATTTTCTCCCCTGGCGGCTGCGGAGTGGTGTACAAAGTGGATACGGCCGGCCAGGAGACAGTGCTGTACGCGTTCACGGGCGGAGCCGATGGGACTGGCCCGGGGACAGGTGTGATCCGCGACTCGTCTGGCAACCTTTATGGGACTGCTGGCGGCGGCGCGGGGAATGCGGGCGTGGTATATAAGCTGGATACGGCCGGCCAGTACACGGTGCTGTACAGCTTCACTGGTGGGGCCGACGGGAGCGGCCCGAGCGCTGTGATTCGCGACTGGGCAGGCAACCTCTACGGGACCACTTTCCAGGGCGGCATACCAGGAGGCTGTCAACAATACGGCGGCTTGGGCTGCGGCGTGGTGTTCAAGCTGGATGCGGCCGGCCAGTACACAGTGCTGTACGCTTTCACGGGCGGGGCCGATGGGGGCCTCGCCGGCGGAGGTGTGATCCCCGACCCGGCAGGCAACCTCTACGGCACTACTGGGATTGGGGGCGACATGAGCTGTGGCATCAGCGGCTGCGGCGTAGTGTTCAAGTTGGATACGGCTGGGCAGGAGACGGCGCTGTACAGCTTCACGGGCGGGGCCGATGGGGGCTTCCCGAACGCTGTGATCCGCGACCCGGCAGGCAACCTCTACGGGACCACCTACGAAGGCGGCACAGCGGGCCAGGGCGTGGTGTTCAAGTTGGATGCCGCCGGCCAGGAGACGGTCCTGTACACCTTCACGGGCCTGGCCGACGGGTGCGCCCCTCTAGCCGGGGTGATCCGCGATCCGGCAGGGAAGCTCTACGGGACTGCTAGCGCCTGCGGCGCAGCAGGCTTGGGCGTGGTGTACAAGCTGGATCCGCACGCTCAGGCGCCGTGGCCGGAGACGGTACTGTACACCTTTCCGGCGGCACAGCAATAGAGCAGAAGAGAGGGCGGACGCGGAAAGCCTAAGCCACTCCCCTCTCATCGAACCGGAGGCGCAGCTTTCCCGCCTCCGACTCCTGAAGCTTTCGCTTCAGGTATGCACCGATGACAGCTTGTAACCAGTCCGCTTTTGGATTTGAAGCCTGCGGGAAGCGCGAGATCGCCGCCCGTTTTGAAGGCGGCACGTTCGGTTCTGATTGGGAGCATTTCTGCCGTCGGGCAGCGAAGGTGTTCCGCGACTTTCGCCCGCCCGGCGCAAAATACCTATCCATTTGGATGATGACAGGCGGATCCAGCCGCGGTACTTTCATTCCATGTATGGTATAGACGACCTACGAACCGATGCCACGCGGCGGATATCGGACGAACCCTATGGGACTCATGGGAGTAAGTCAATTGGTCAGGAGAATAACATGACTCGAACGAAAGTAACGCAAACATTAGTGCTGGCGGGATTCGTACCCGCCGGCAAACCAGATTGCACAAATCAAGGGGAGCGGTTTGGCTACACAGAAAGCTCGATGGCAGCCTTAAGAGTGTCATTGGCCGTAGTCATCTTATCGGCTTCCGCTTCCAGCATCGCATACGGTCAGGCGCACGAAGAACCGCCCGATCCGTGCCTGGGAATTTGTAAGGTCAGGCCGGTTGGGTCCGGATCGCAGGATGCGCCGACCTACACGGTGCTTTACACCTTCAGCGGCGGAACAGACGGAGGATATCCGCAATATGGACGCCTTATAGCGGACCCGGCGGGCAATCTCTACGGCACGGCAACTTTCGGCGGCGACGTCAACTGCCCTGTAATAACGTCTCCCGGGCCTGGCTGCGGAGTAGTGTTCAAGCTTAATCTGGCAACTAATGCAGAGACGGTACTGTATACATTCAGCGGTTGGTCGGATGGGGCCCAGCCTTGGGCTGGATTGATCCGCGATCCGAACGGCAATCTCTATGGCACCACCGCTTTCGGCGGAAGTAACAGCGCCGGAGTGATCTTCAAGGTGGACCCGTCCGGTAACGAAACGGTCCTGCACACCTTTGACTATACCGATGGGGCGAATCCCACCGGCGAACTGGTCTGGGACTCCTTGGGCAATCTCTATGGCACGACCGTCACAGGCGGCGATCTCAATCGGTGCTCAGGGTTGGGCTGCGGCGTTATCTTTAAGGAAGGCCCCTCAGGTAAGTTTAATTTGCTGCACATCTTCCCCGCTGGCACTGGGGACGGGGCCAATCCCACGCACGCCGTGATGCGGAACGCGGCTGGTAAAATTTACGGCACGACTGAGAACGGCGGCCTCCTTTCCTGCATCAACTCTGAAGGCTTTGAGGCTATCGAAACCTTCGTAGGGGGCTGCGGAGTGATCTTCGAGCTGGATTCCACTGGCACCGAGACGCCGCTCTATCGATTTAACGTCGCGCCGGACGGGTCGGATCCCCGCACCTCCCTGATCCAGGACGCAGAGGGTAACTTTTACGGCACTACTTTTTACGGCGGGCTCAACGGGGCTGGGACCGTGTTCAAGGTGGACCCGACAGGCAACGAAACTGTGCTGTACAACTTCCAGGGCCTGACAGATGGAGCGAATCCCTGGGGTGGCTTGGTGCAGGACGCGGCAGGCAACCTATATGGCACCACCAACCACGCCGGGGGTTCGTGCTACTGTGGGACGGTGTTCAGGTTGGACCCAAAAGGTAACTATACAGTGCTGCACACCTTCGACTATGCCGACGGCGCCTATCCCGAGGCGCCTCTGCTTCTCTACACGGGGGCGCTCTACGGAATTACGGCCAACGGCGGTACTCTGAGCGACGGCAGTACGGGTACCGGAACCATCTTTAAGATAACCTTCCCCTAATTGAGTGACGGCCTCCCACGCGGCGGACATCGGGCGAACCCTACTGGACCCATGGGAGTAAGTCAATTGGTCAGGGGCATAACATGATTCGAACGAAAGTAACTGGAACGTCACCGCTGGCAGGATTCGCGCCTGCCGGCAAACCCGATTATGCAAACCGTCAGGAGCGGTTTTTGCCACAGTTGTTAGACAGCGAGAAACCGAAAGGAGCAGAAACTATGAATTCGAGCAAATGGATTTACAATCCGGCCTTGGGAGCGATCCTGCTGCTTCTAAGTGTCGGTCTGGACCGGACCCTTCCCGCGCAAGCCGGCGGCCACCAACAGCCGGTAACCGCAAACACATTTGACAGCCCCGATTCAAATCCCGCGACCGCGACCTTCATCACGTTCGATGTCCCCGGAGCAGCCACGATCGTCCCCTACAGCATCAACGATGGCGGCACGGTTACGGGCGATTACACGGGCGGGAGTACTCTCGCGGTCCATGGCTTTCTGCGGGGTCCGGGGGGCGCCTTGATCACGTTCGATGCCCCCGGAGCGGGCACCGGCTTACTCCAGGGCACCCGTCCCGAGAGCATCAACAGCGGCGGTACGGTCACGGGCTCTTACGTTGATGCAAATAACGTGTTCCATGGCTTTCTGCGGGGCCTGGGCGGCGCCTTCACCAGCTTCGATGTCCCCGGGGCCGGCACGGGCTTTTTCCAGGGCACCGCTCCCGCGAGCATCAACAGCGGGGGCACGGTCACCGGCGATTACGTCGATGCGAATGGTGTGTACCACGGTTTTCTGAGGGGTCCGGGCGGCGACTTCATCACGTTCGATGTCCCCGGAGGCGATACCTTCCCCCACAGCATCAACAGTAGTGGCACGGTCACGGGCTATTACGGCGATGCGAATAGTGTGGACCACGGTTTTCTGCGAGGTGCAGGCGGCGCCTTCGTCAGCTTCGATGTCCCCGGAAGCGCCTTCCATGGCCTCTTCCCCGAGAGCATCAACGATGGCGGCACAGTCACAGGCTACTACACGGTTGCGAACAACGTGTACTCCCAAGGTTTTCTGCGGGGTCCGGGCGGCGCCTTGATCACGTTCGATGCCCCCGGAGCCGGCACGGGCCCAGCCCAGGGCACCTTGTCCGAGAGCATCAACAGCGGCGGTACGGTCACGGGCTATTACCTCGATGCAAATAACGCGTACCATGGCTTTCTGCGGGGTCTGGGCGGCGCCTTCACCAGCATCGATGTGCCCGGGGCCGGCACGGGCTCATTCCAGGGCACCGTTCCCGAGAGCATCAACAGCAGCGGCACGGTCACGGGCTATTACCGCGATACAAATAACATGGATCACGGTTTTCTGCGGATCCCGTAGGGTTTCAGGCCGTCCGCCTCAGAATCCCATGCCCGCGGGGTGTTTGGAACCGAGCTCCGGGGGTGTGGCACGGTCTTCAACCTGGCGCTGGGTTTGGGCGTGGAGTTCGCGCTTTTCGCCCAGAGCCCTGGTGCGGACATTGGACAACTCGTTTATCCATGTAAGTAGATCAATTGCACAGGAGAATAACATGATTCGAACGAAAGTAACGCCAACGGCTCATGGCGGATTCTTCGGTATATCCAGTAAAATATATCCGGGAGCCGAGGGCCCTACACCGGCTCCCTGACGCCCGCGCCGCCCACCCGCGCCCGCAGCTCATTCTTGCGAATCTTTCCCGTAGCCGTGCGCGGCAGCGGTCCGAACTCCACCTGCTTGGGACACTTGAAGTGCGCCAGCTTGGCCCTGCAAAATTCAATCAACTCCTCGGCGCTCGCCTGCCGTCCCGATTTCAGCCCCACAAACGCCTTGGGCACTTCTCCCCATTTCTCGTCCGGTATCGCCACCACCGCCGCTTCCAGCACGGCGGGATGCTCGGCAAGCACCTTCTCGACTTCAATCGACGAGATATTCTCGCCGCCGGAAATCACGATGTCTTTCTGGCGGTCGCGTATCTCGATGTATCCGTCCGGATGCATCACGGCCAGGTCGACGGAATGGAACCAGCCGCCGCGAAAGGCCTCCTCGGTGGCCTTCGGATTCCGGTAATAGCCGAGCATCACGTTGTTGCCGCGCATCACCACTTCGCCCATGCTTTGGCCATCCGGCGGAACATCGCGCATCTGTGTATCGACCACCCGCAGACAGCCGCCCGCCACGATGTACGGCACGCCTTGCCGCGCTTTCATGCGGGCGCGCTCGGCTGGCGGAAACGCGTCCCACTCGGGATGCCATGCGCAGATGGTATGGGGCCCGTAGGTCTCCGTCAAACCGTAGGCGTGGGCGAGCGACGCGCCCATCTCCTCGGCCGCGCGTATCACCGCCGGGGAAGGCGGAGCGCCGGCCGTGACGATATGCAAGCCGCCTTCGAACCGTATGCCTTTGGCGGCGCAGTACTCGGCCAGTGTGCCGACCACCACCGGCGCCCCGCACAGGTGCGTCACGCCTTCGGCGCGGATCAGCTCCACGATCTTTTCCGGATCGACGTGGCGCATGCAGACGTGCCGCGCGCCGGCCGCGGTGACGGCCCAAGGGAAGCACCAGCCGTTGCAATGAAACAGCGGCAGCGTCCACAGGTAGACGGAACGGCAGGTCAGGCCATGCTCCAGCACTTCGCCCAGCGCATTCAAATACGCGCCGCGATGGGTGAACATGACGCCTTTGGGAAAGCCGGTGGTGCCGCTGGTGTAGTTGACCGAGATGACGCCGTCTTCATCGGGCGGTGTCGCGGTGAACATGGATTCGGTGAAAATGGATTCGCCCTGGGCCAGCAATCCCTCGTAATCCGAAATCAGATGCGCCAGGTGCGGCAATTCACCGCGAACGCTTTCGAGCAGCGGGGCAACCTGGGGGTCGGCGATGACCGCGCGCGCCTCGCAGTGGTTGAGTATCCAGACCAGCTCGCCCGCTTGCAGGCGCGTGTTGAGCATCACCAGCACGGCCCCGGCCAGAATTACGCCGAACTGCGCTTCGAGCGCGGCCACGGTATTGGGCGCAAGCACCGCGACCCGGTCGCCCGGCGCAATACCGAGCTTCGAAAGGGCGCTCGCCTGCCGGTGGACACGCTCGCGGAACTGCGCGTAGGTGAAGCGGCGGCCGCCATCCACCACGGCGGTGCGGCCGCGATAGACCCAGGCGCTACGCTCCAGAAAATCCAGGGGCGTCAGAACGGATTTCATCGAGATCTATGACCCCTGCTATGAGCCCCATCGGCCCCTTCCGCGTGCCACCACGACGTCCACCGGCAGCACCGGCACAACCGGCTCCGGCTCCGGTTCGGCAACCTTTTTCGGCCGCACGTCCAGACGCGCCGCCACCAGCGCGTGCCGGCCGCGGTTGTACTTCGGCGTACCGGGCTGCCCCTCCAGCGCTTCCCATTCCGCGCGCGGCACCTCCTGCATCGCCGGCAAATACTTTTGCAGATAATTGCGAACGCGCTCCTGCACCACCCGGTGCTCCGAATTGCAGAGCAGAAAAACCAACTCGTCCGCCGGGGCGGTCGCGAGAATCTCGTAGACCCCCGAAGGTTTTCGCACGTTCGGCGATTTCAGCGCGTGCTCAAGCTTGCGGGCGCGCGGCTCCAGGTTGCGCCACGCCTCGATCTCCGCCTTGGGTATCTCGGCAGCCTTGATCAGCCCGCTCTTTTCCTTGGGCGTCAACTTCGCCGTGAGCGCATGGAGGAAGGCCCCCAGCTTCGGCGCCGCCGGCACACTGGCGGATTCCACCAGCCGCTCCGCCTTTTCGAGCCGCGTGAGAGCCGGTAAGTTCAATTTCGCGCCGGAGAGCGCCGCAGAATAGAGCCCCAACAGCCCGTCCTGTTCGAGCGCGCGTACGACTTCGGCGGGGCTGGGCTCGTCGGAAATCCGCTTCAATTCGTCCCAGAGCGTGCGCGGCGGAATCAGGTTCTCCAGGTGGGCTGCCCGCGCATTGTCGAATTGCAGGCGCGTGCGCTCTTCGACCGTAAAGGCCAGCCGGACGCGCAAACGCACCAGGCGCAGCAGCCGTGCCGGATCGTCGTAGAACACGTAGGAATAGGCGCTGCGGAGCTCCTTATGGCCCAGGTCGGCGAGGCCGTTGGTGGGATCGAGCAGCAAGCCGCGGGAAGCGCGGTTCAGCGACAGCGCCATGGCGTTCACCGTGAAATCGCGACCTCGCAGGTCCTCCTGGATGGTGGCCGGCGTCACTTGCGGCTTGGCGCCGCTCTTGGCGTAGCGCTCCATCCGCGACATGGCCACCTGCGCCGTCACTCCGCCCGCGAACACCAGGTCCGCCGAGCGGCGATTCTCGTCGATCGCCGTAGTTTGCGCGCCGGCCTCCTCCAGGGTTCGGGCGACCTTTAAAGCGTTGCCTTCGACGCTGAAGTCGAGGTCGCGGATCTGGAATCCGCCCAGCATGTCGCGCATGCCGCCGCCGGTTAGAAACAGGTTGACCCCCACCGCGTCCGCGGCTGCCTGCACCTGCTCCACCACGCGGTTCTGGTCCGCGCTCAGGTGGCTTTCCAACATGAACATGTAGTCGGCCATGGCGATTCGATTTAAGCCCTCGGATGATGCTCGTCCACTGTCTTGCGCAGCCGCGAGCGCATCACGTGCGTGTAGATCTGGGTGGTCGAGATGTCCGCATGCCCCAGCATTGTCTGGACGCTGCGCAGGTCCGCGCCGCCCTCCAGCAGGTGCGTGGCGAAACTGTGGCGGATCACGTGCGGGGTCAAATGGTGAAACAGCCCGGCTTTCCGCCCATGGACGCGCAGCAGTTTCCAGAACGCCTGCCGCGTCAGGCATCCGCCGCGCGCCGTCACAAAAAGGTAGCGGCTGGGACGCCCTTTTAGGATGGCCGGCCGCCCGCTGTTCAGGTAAGCCGTCACCGCCTTTAGGGCTGGCGTGCCCACCGGAATCATGCGCTGCTTCTTTCCTTTACCGGTGGCGCGCAGCACGCCCATGTCGAGATTCAGATCCGCCACGCCCAGCCGGCACAACTCGGAAACCCGCAAACCGCTGGCGTACAGTAGCTGGATCATGGCGTGGTCCCGCAGTCCCGTTGGCCTGGTCGCGTTCGGAGCTTCGATTAGCCGGTCGATCTCTTCCAGATTCAGAAACTTAGGAATAGTCTGCCACTGCCGGGGAGCGCCCAGGTGCTCGGTCGGATCGCTGCCGATCTGACCCTCCCGCAAGAGGAACGAATAGAAGCTCCGCAGCGTCGAGAGGTGCCGGGCTACCGACCGGCCGCCCAGACCGGATTGAAATAAAGAGTCCACGTAGCGGCCGACCGCCTCGACGCCCGGAATGCCGCGGTCCGGCTCGACCGCCGAGAATTGGGCGAACTTCTGCAAATCAGCCTCGTAAGCTTCTAACGAATTGCCGGCTAAGCCCTTTTCGACTCTGCAGAAGTTAAGAAACGCCGCTCTCTCGCCCTCGAAACGCCCGCCGGCCGCCGCGTCGTTCATCGTGCCAATGATACAATAACCCCGACCAATGTTTGAAACAATGTTTCAGATTGAGGAATGATTTGGCCGTCTCGACCACCAAGAAAGTCCGGATCAGCCGTTTTGACCGGGAAGCGCTGGTCGGTTTTGTGAACCCCCAGACCTACCTGCGGCCCAGCGGCGTGGAACTCCTTACGCCGGACGGTAATTTCTCGGTGGTGCCTTACGATGAGGTCAAAACCGTTCAGTTCGTGAAGGATTTCGAACCCCAGGACGCTGCGGAGCGTAAGGTGTTCTCTACCCGGCCCAAGATGGACGGGCTGTGGGTGCGGGTGAAGTTTCGGGACGGAGAGGTGATGGATGGCATTCTCGCCAATAACCTGTTACTGCTGGAGGCTCAGGGGTTTACCTTGGTGCCTCCCGACCCTTACGCGAATAATCAGCGTTTGTTCGTTCCCCGCATTGCACTTAGCGAACTGCAAGTGCTCGGAGTAGTGGGCAGCCCTTTGCGGCGGCGCAAGCCCAAGCCGGTTGCCAAGGAGCAAATCGGGCTGTTCGATTGACTGCCGCTTGCTTAGGGGGCGCGGAGCCACACAATACGCTCGTTGATCCTGGCCGCCTCCGGCCAATCCGGATGATATCGGAGAAATTCCGCCAACTCGTCCGCCGCGGCGGAGCGCTCCTGCCGGCGATAGTAAATCTCCGCCAACAACAGTTGTGGATGCGAGAAGTGGCCGGGGTCGAGCCTGGCGGCGATGGTGAGGTACTTCTGGCTGAGATCGAGTTTGCCCAGATAGAAGTAATTCATCCCAAGCTGGGAGTTAGCCAGGGCGTCGCCGGGCCTCGAAAGCGCGGCGTGCCGGTTATAGGAGAGGGCCTCGTCGAGCTTTTGCAGATTCACCAGCACTCCGCCCAGGTTGACCAGCGGTTCGAACGCGTCGGGGTCCGCGGCGAGCGCTTTGCGGAAACAGCTTTCGGCGCGCGCGTAATCGTGGGACTGATAGGCGATGGTGCCCAGATAATTCCAGGCCCCGGCGAACTGCGGCGCGAGTTGCACGGCTCGCTCCAGGTGCGCGACGGCGGCTGGCACATCGGGGGCCTCGTGCACATGGCGCTGCGCCAGGTTCTTCCGGGCTTGTTCGAACTCACGGCGGGCTTGCTCGGGAATGGCCAGGTCGCGCGCCGATACCAGCGCGCCGCGCCGCAGCCCATCGCGCGATTCGAACAACTCGTCGCGCAGCGCCACGCGCAGTTCGATGCGTCCCTTGGAATCGGCCAGGCTGGGCCCCACATCGATGGTTTGGCGCATTTCCCCGCGACCTGGCACGAATACACCCAGCGTGTAAGTGCCCGCCAAAAGCGGCTCGAACCGAAAACGCCCGTCTTGGCCGGCCAGGGTGCTGTCTTCGAACGGCGAAGTGGCGCCGTTCAGCCACACCGACGCGCTCGTCTCGGGAACCAGCCGGCCGCGCAACTCGCACCGGCTCGGCTCCGCCTGCACGGCAACCGACAGCGTCACCAGTAAAAGCGCGGCGCGCATAATAATCTTTATATACATAGCGCACGGCGGCCGGGCGATCAACCCCCTCCGGCCCGGGCGCCCTGGTTAGCCCGGCCTACTACTCTCTAAGGAACCTTAGTTTTTCTTTTTAGCTCGACAAATGAAAAGTACTGGTAACTCAGATCCATATAGAAACTACAGTAGTTGAACAACTTAATCGCTTAAAGTAATGGGCCATTTACCCCTTGTTAAAGTTTATCGTCAACTGATACGATCTTATTCACATGACCAAGCCCTCAGTTAAACACCTGAGCTTTCCGGTAGCGAAGCGCTGATAGCTTCCCGGATGGTCAATTCTTCAGACTTTAAAAGGAAATTGAAAAACAATATGAAATCACTCTTGTGCTTTTTCGTGCTCCTGACCAGCGTAGTGTTGTGCCAGGCATCCCCCATTAACTTTGAGTCCTTGGTTGGACAGACCGTCGCGCTTACGGTGGAACCGTATGCGTCCGGAGAGAACAATGGTAGTTACTACGTCGGTTTGACCCAGGGCGTTATCGATGGGCAAACCTTCTACATGTTCTGTAACGACTTCGAGGATGAGATCACCGTGCCGACTACCTACGACGTTACGGTGGTCAGTCTGTTGGGCAGCGCCTTCACCAGCGATTCTCTGGGATTGAGTCTTGCGCAGCTTCAACAACAAGCTACGCTTGGTCTGAATTTCGGCACTACACCTTCAGGGAATAACCAGGCGGATAGCGATACGCAGCAGGCGATCTGGAATTACACTGGCGCGAATTATACGCCCGATAACGGAATGCTCGCGGATACGGCGGCGATGCAGGCAACCTATCAGACCAACAACTACTCCGGATCGTTTCTGTTGGACGTTACTTCAGAACCCGGGGAACAGGCCTTCATGCCGGTTGCTTCGACTACGACTCCCGAACCAGTGTCGTTGGTGCTGTTAGGCTCGGGCCTGTTGATTTTTGGGTTGTACGGCAGACGGCGTGTACGCGGGTAAGCTCGATAAAGCAAGAGTGAAAACTGGTGGCAGGTATCCTAACGGAACTGCCACCATTTATTTTATGGTGCGGTAAGCTCATCCGAAGTGAAGACCTGTCCCGCCTGCTCTGCCGGCTACGGCTGGCCGACGCCTTTTCGCCCCCTCGCCCCATCGCCCGCTCGCCCCCTCAGCGCGTCTTACGTCAAAACTCCCTAAATCGAGTAGAATCGGCTGGTGCCGCGAAAAATCCTTCCCTTGGAAGACCAGCTCACGCGCCTGGCCGAGTTGCGCAGCCAGCCGCCATCGCCCGAAGGGCGCGGCGAAGTCGCCGGGTTCCTCAACGGCAAGGCGAGCCTCCTCGCGGCCAAAGCCGCACGCATCGCCGGAGAGTGGCAAGCCGCGGAATTGATCCCGGAGCTGCTATCCGCCTTCGAGCGATTCCTGGTGAAGCCGGAGGTCACCGACAAAGGCTGCGGAGCCAAAACTGAAATTCTCAAAGCCCTGTGCAAACTGGAACACTCTTCTCCCTCCGTTTTCCTGCGCGGCATTCGACACGTCCAGATGGAAGCGGAATGGGGCCGCCCGGTGGATACCGCCGCCGAGGTGCGCGCGCTGAGCGCCATTGGCCTGGCGCAGACCCTGTATCCGGAGGCTTTAGAAGAGATTCTGCCGCTGCTGCTGGATGCCGAGCGAGGCGCGCGCATCGGCGCCGTGCGCGCGATTGCGGCCTGCGGCCTTCCCGGCGATGCCGTGGTATTGCGCCTGAAAGCGCTGAGCGGCGACCAAGAACCCGAAGTGCTGGGCGAATGTTTCGCCGGGCTGCTGCGCGTTGAGCCCGCCAAATCGCTCGCCTTCGTGGCGGCGTTTCTCGATGCCGAACAGGAAGCCGTTGCCGAGGCGGCCGCTCTGGCGCTCGGCGACGCGCGCCTCGAGAGCGCCTTTGCAGTCCTGCGCGACGCCTTTGAGCGGCCGCACAGCCGGGCGCTCCGCCGCACCCTGTTGCTGGCCATCGCGCTGCTGCGCCGCGAGCCCGCCATCGACTTTCTGTTGGAACTGGTGCGAACCGGCGATGGACAGACCTCCGCCGATGCCGTGGCGGCGCTGGCTATGTACGACCAGGATCCCAAGCTGCGGGAACGCCTCGAGCGCGCCCGCGCCTCCCGGTAATGTGCTATAGTAGAGTTGCATTTGATCTCCCGCCAATCGTCCTGGTTCTACCTCTTCCGATTAGCTGCCCGTCAAATCCAGAAGGAATAACGAATGAAGAATATTTTTGTAGGCAACCTCAGTTTTGGGGCCACGGACGAAAGCGTCCGTACGCTCTTCGCAAGTCACGGCACTGTTGAGCGCGTGAATATTGTTACCGACCGCGACACAGGTCAGCCCAGAGGCTTTGGCTTTGTCGAAATGACCGACGACGCTGAAGCGGGGCGTGCCATCGCCGCTCTCAATGGAAAGGACCTTGACGGCAGAGCTCTTAACGTCAACGAAGCCCATCCCAAACCTGCGGGCGGGGGCGGGGGCCGTCGCTCCGGCGGCGGTGGCGGCAATCGAGACCGCTGGTAGATCCCGAAAAGCGTGTGGCTTCTGTGAGCAGCCGCACGCTTTTGACCGCGATTTCTACACAATTCGACGAAATTCGACACTATTTTCGAATTGTCGAATACAGGTCGCATCGTCTCCACGTAGCTTATCCCCTGTGTCGCATTCCCGTTCCAGAGCCAATAGAATAAATATGCCTGAAGCTGTTAACCTTTGTGATCTCCGGCCGTAGTATATGTGCAAGGCTCCAGGTCCGCTGACCGCGGATCCTTTGGAGCTGGCTGGCCAATCCCTGAGGTGATGAGATGGGAACCCTTCTTCAGGACGTGCGTTACGGTTTGCGGAACCTGGCGCGAAACCCGGGCTTCACGCTCGTGGCGATGTTTACCCTGGCGCTGGGCATTGGCGCTAACACCACCATCTTCAGCGTGATCAACAACACGCTGTTAAAGCCGCTGCCGTTCCCGGGCGCGGACCGCCTGGTGCTGTTGTGGGAAACTTCCGGCAAAGGTCCCGATAACTGGAACATCGTCTCCGCGCCCAACTTCTGGGATTTTCAGCGGCAGAGCCACTCCTTTGAAACCATGGCCGTCTTTGATTCCGGCGGCAAAGGCTATAACCTCTCGGCGACGGGCAACGGAAAGGAGGCGGAACAAGTCTCGGGGCTGCGCGTGACCGCGGGCTTCTTTTCCGTGCTGGGTGCCAAGCCCCTTCTCGGCCGCACGTTTTTTCCCGAGGAAGAAACCCTGGGCAAGGATCACGAGGTAGTCCTCAGCTACGGATTGTGGAAGACGCGCTATGGCGGCGATCCGTTGCTGGTGGGCAGGACCATCCGCGTCGATGGGGCGGACTTCACCGTGGTCGGCGATGATGCCGCGTGAATTTTCATGGCAATTCTGGAGCGGACCGCGTCAGCTTTGGGTGCCCGTGGGCTACAACAAAACCGACTTCGGCCGCGGCGCGACGCCGAAGAGCACACCCGTCAGGCACGAGACCAGCAGCGCAAATGCGAACACGCGGCCGTCCATCGGAATCGAATCGACGGGGCGCAAGGGCAGGTACAGTGAATTCAGTTTGAAAACATAAAACAGCGTGCGCGTTCCCCAACCGGCGAGCAGCAGCCCTGCCGCACCGCCCGCGAGCGCCAGCAGAACGCTTTCGGTAAGCAACTGACGTGCGATGCGCGACCCCGCCGCCCCGAGCGCTCGCCGGATGGCGAACTCCTTCTGACGCATCGCACCGCGCGCCAGCAGTAAGTTAGCCACGTTGACGCAGGCAATCAGCAGAACAAACGCTACGGCCGCGAGCAGCGTCAGCATAGTGGTGCGGAGACCCTGCATCCCGAAGTCGCTCAAGGGCGCGGAAATAACAGCTTTATCGCCATCGCTCGCCTGAAGCCGGGCGTCAGCGTGGCGCAAGCGGCGGCGGAAATGGCGGCCGTAGGAAGCAACGTTGCAAAGCAGTATCCCAGGGAAGACGCGGATATGGGTGCGACTGTCTATCTCCTGGAGACGCCGGTGGATTTCCTCATGCCAGGCAACCTCTGCATTTTCATCCAGCTTCACGTCGAGACTCTTCCGAAGGGAATCGGCCGATGCGGCGCGGTCTTCCGTTGGTAGGTCGAGGGCTCCTTCAACAGAGCAGCAGCATCTCTCGACATCTCTCTAATCTTCATGGCGATCACGGCGCCGGTATCCTTGCGAACCGTGAATGTCTTATAGTCGCGTGGCTCGGCGTTGTAGCCCGGAATGCGAATGTCCAACGGGCCTTGGCGAATCATACTCAGCGTGATTAGCCAAACATCCGCGCGGTTGATTTCCGTGCTCTCGACTTCCTCAAGTTGGACATCTCGTGCGCGGTCCCCCAGAAGGCTGGTGGCAAACTCGATAGCATTGAGAACAGCTTGCTTGAGTGGAACCATTTCCGGATACTAGCATAAGCAGGTTGCCTGGAGCCGCCGAACGCCCTGCACCATCCACGCCCGCCATCGTTTGACACCCCCCCACCCGATTGCTACAGTACCAGTTTGATGCTCGCCGCCGCGTCTCTCAAAGCCACCTGCCTCAACGCCGTCCATCGCTCCACCGGCGCCAGAATGGTGGACTTCGGCGGTTGGGACATGCCCGTCCAGTATTCCTCGCTGGTCGAGGAGCACCTCACCGTTCGCAAGAGCGTCGGGGTCTTCGACGTCAGCCACATGGGCGAGATCGACATCACCGGCCCCGAGGCGCTCAAGCTCACCGATTTCGTCACCACCAACGCCGCCGGCCGCCTACAGACCGGTCAGATTCAATATGCCGGCCTGCTCTATGAACATGGCGGCTTCGTGGACGACGTGCTGGTCCACAAAGTCTCGGGCGACCACTACTTCCTGTGTGTCAACGCCTCCAACCAGCAGAAAGATTACGAGCACATTCGCGAGCAGAACCGCTTTGACGCCGAGGTTCGCCTGTCGAGCGACGATTACGCCCAGCTTGCCATACAAGGTCCCAACGCGCGCGCCACGCTGCAGAAACTCACCCCCGTGGACCTGGCCGCCATACGCTATTACTGGTTCACTGATGGCACAGTCTCAGGCACGGCGGCCCGCATCGCCCGCACCGGCTACACCGGCGAGAACGGTTTCGAGGTCTACATCGACCCCGCCGAAGCGCCGCGCATCTGGAACGAAATCCTGGAGGCCGGCCAGGCATTCGGCATCAAGCCGTGCGGCCTGGGCGCGCGCAACACGCTGCGGCTGGAAGCCAAGATGGCCCTCTATGGCCACGAAATCCACGCCTCCATCACGCCCTGGGAGGCTGACCTCGACTGGATCGTGAAGCTGGACAAGGGCGATTTTGTGGGGCGCGCGGCGCTGCTCCGTCAAAAGGAGCAAGGCGTTCACCGCAAGCTGACTGGCTTCGAGATGGCCGGCCGGGGTATCGGCCGCGACGGCTACGAAGTGCTGGCGGATGGCGTCCCGGCCGGTTGGGTCTCGAGCGGCTCGCCCTCGCCCACTCTGAACAAAAACATCGGTCTTTGTTTTTTGCCCATGGCGGAGGCCCGCGCCGGCCGCGCTATCGAGATCGTCGTTCGCAGCCAGCCGGTGGCCGCGGTCACCGTGGAAACCCCGTTCTACAAACGAGCCAAATAATGTATCCCGAAAATTACCGGTACACCAAGGAACACGAGTGGGTGCGCGTGGAAGGCGATACGGGCACTGTGGGCATCACCGATCACGCCCAGGAGGAACTCGGCGACATCGTCTACGTGGACTTCAAATACGGCCGCGATACCTTGAAAGCCGGCCAACAGATCGAGCAGGGCAAGACCATCGGATCGGTCGAATCGGTCAAGGCCGTATCGGACATCTATTCGCCGGTGTCGGGCGAGGTCGTCGGCATCAACGACGCGCTGGCGGAGAAACCCGAAAAGCTGAATGAGGACCCGCACGGCGAAGCCTGGCTGGTCAAGATCCGTCTGAGCAACCCCGGCGAGATTGCGAATCTACTTTCCGCCGCCGACTATCAAACATATATAGGAGCGGAAAAATAACGTTTGCGCTATCTTCCGAAGTCTGATTCCGAACGCCGCGAAATGCTGGAAGCCTGCGGCGTGGAAAGCCCCGAAGGTCTGTTCGCCCATCTTCCCGAGGCGGTCCGGCTGAAGCAGCCGCTCAAGCTGCCGCCGGGCATTTCCGAATACGAAATTGTGGACTATTTCCGCCGGTGCGGCGACCGCAACGCCAACGGCTACGCCAGCTTTCTGGGCGCGGGAGTATACGCGCATTACCGCCCGGTGCTGGTCGATACGGTGGTCTCGCGCGGCGAGTTCCTCACTTCGTACACGCCCTACCAGGCGGAGATCTCGCAAGGCACCCTGACCACTATCTTTGAATTTCAAACCATGATCTGCCAGCTTACCGGCATGGACGCGGCCAACGCCTCCATGTACGATGGCTCGACGGCGCTGGCCGAAGCCGCGCTCATGGCCGCTCGCCTCACCAGCAAAGGCGGCCTGCTGGTCGCGCGAACGGTTCACCCGGAGTATCGCGAGGTGCTTGAAACCTACGCCCGGAATCAGCACATGCCCATCACCGAGTTCGGCTACGATGAGGCTACCGGCGCGGCCGATCTCGACGATCTCGAACGCAAGCTGAATCCTTTGACCGCCGCGGTGATCCTGCAATCCCCGAATTTTTTCGGCGTAGTAGAAGACGTGAATCGCGCGGCCGACCTGGCGCACCATCGCGGCGCGCTGCTCGCCATGGGATTCACCGAGGCTGTCTCGCTCGGCATCCTGGAGCCGCCCGCGAAGGCTGATATCATCGCCGGCGAATTGCAGTCGTTCGCCATCTCTCCCAGCTACGGCGGCCCGTACGCGGGTATCATCGCCACCCGCGATAGGTTCCTCCGTCAGATGCCCGGCCGCCTGGTCGGCGAGACCACGGATACGCACGGCCGTCGCGCCTTCTGCCTGACGCTGGCCACGCGCGAGCAACACATCCGCCGCGAAAAGGCCACCTCCAACATCTGCACCAACCAGGCGCTGATCGCCCTGATGGCCACCGTCTTCATGAGCGTCTATGGCAAGCAGGGGCTGCGCGAACTGGCCGAACAGAATCTGGCCAAGGCTCACTATCTCGCCGGCAAGTTGCGACCCCGTTTTTCCGGTCCGTTCTTCAACGAGTTCGTGGTTTCGACCAATGGCCGCTCGCCCGAAGAGATAAATCGCGCACTGCTCGAAAAGAAGATTGTGGGCGGCCTGCCCCTCGGCCGCTTCTATCCGGAGCTCTCCGGCGCCATGCTGTTATGCGCCACCGAAATGGCGCGCCGTGAGCACATGGACGCGCTGACGTCGGTTTTCTAAATGTCGATTAAAAAGGTCCGCCCTCACATCTCGCCCAATGAAGCTCTGCTGTTCGAGCGCAGCTCGCCGGGCAAGATAGCGTATCAGCTGCCAGAGCTGGACGTCCCCTCCGTGGATCCCCGCGCCGCTCTGGGCGCCTCCCACGTCCGCGCGGAAATCGAAGGCTTCCCGGAGGTGAGTGAAGTCGAGGCCATCCGCCACTTCACGCGCCTCTCCACCTGGAACTACGCCATCGATCATGGCATGTACCCGCTGGGCTCCTGCACCATGAAGTACAATCCGCGCGTCAACGAACTGGTCGCACGCACCGAAGGCCTCGCCTGGGCGCATCCCTATCAACCCGAATCGCTCTCGCAAGGCGCTCTGGAGATCATGGCGCATCTCGAATCCGCGCTGCTCGAAATCACCGGCATGGACGCCATCACCCTGCAACCGGCGGCCGGCGCGCACGGCGAATTGACCGGCATCCTGCTCATACGGGCGCTGCTCGAGCAGCGCGGTAATCCGCGCAAGAAAATCCTGATTCCGGATTCGGCGCACGGCACCAATCCCGCGACGGCGGCCATAGCCGGCTACGTCGTCGGGAATATACGCTCCGACGAGCGCGGTCTGATCGATCTCGCGGCGCTCGAAAAATCGGTGGATGAAGACGTCGCCGGGCTCATGATCACCAACCCCAACACGCTGGGCGTCTTCGAATCCCGCATCATCGAGGCGGCCGAACTCCTGCACAGAAAAGGCGCGCTGCTGTATATGGATGGCGCCAACATGAACGCCCTGGTGGGTATCGCGCGCCCCGGCGATTTCGGGGTGGACGTCATGCACCTCAACCTGCATAAGACGTTCTCCACGCCGCACGGCGGAGGCGGTCCGGGCGGGGGTCCGGTGGCCGTGAAGAAGTCTCTCGAGCCATTTCTGCCCGTGCCCCGGCTGAAGCGCGAAGGCGACCGCTGGACTTTCGACTACGACCGTCCCCACTCGATCGGTAAAGTGCGCGCCTTCTACGGCAACTTCGGCGTGCTGGTGCGCGCCCTCGCCTATATCCTGGCGCACGGCGGCAACGGACTGCGCGCGGCCACCATGGACGCCGTGCTCAACGCCAACTACATCCGCAAAGCGCTGGAGCCCTGGTATGACCTGCCCTACGCCCTGCCCAACATGCACGAAGTCGTGTTCAGCGACGACCGCCAGGCCCGCCTGGGCGTGCGCACCGGCGATATCGCCAAGCGCCTGATCGATTACGGCTTCCATCCCTATACCGTCAGCTTCCCTCTGATTGTGCGCGGCGCCATGATGATCGAGCCCACGGAAACCGAAGGCAAGATCGAAATCGACCTGTTCATCGATGCCCTGATCTCCATCGCCAAAGAGATCCAAACCGAGCCTGAGATGGTGAAGACCGCGCCGCACTCCACCCGCACCAGCCGCGTCGATGAGGTCAAGGCCGCGCGCCGGCCGATTTTGAAATGGGAACCGCTGCCCGACCCGGTCATGCCTTAAACATCGCGCCCTTGGCGATCATCGTGGCGGTGGTGCTGCTCATCCGCCTGCCATTTCTCAACCAGGCCATCCAAGGCGACGACGTGTACTATCTGGCCGGCGCCCAGCACGCCCAGATCGATCCGTTCGATCCCAATAACGTCCGCTACATTTCCCAAGGCGATCCGGTGGATTTGCGCGGCTACCCGCACCCGCCCTTCGACGCCTGGTTCCTCGGCCTGCTGCTGGCCATCATCGGCGATATCCGCGAAGTGCCCTTCCATGCCGCGTATATTCTGTTTTCGCTCATAGCGGCGCTGGCCATGTGGTCGCTCGCCAAACGTTTCTCGACTCATCCCTTGTGGGCTACGCTGCTGTTTCTGGCCGTTCCCGCATTCGTGATCAATGGCAATTCATTCGAATCCGACCTGCCATTCCTGGCCTTTTGGATGGCTGCCGTGGCCTGCTTCGTCGCCGGCAAATGGCGCGCCGCCGCGATCACCCTGGTGCTGGCTTCCTTCAGCGCTTACCAAGCCGTATTTCTGACACCGATCCTGGCGGTCTACGTTTGGCTTTACCGCCGCCGCGATCGCACCGCCTGGGCGCTGACGCTGGTGCCGCCGGGTACCATCCTCGCGTGGCAATTATTCGAGCGGTGGTCTTCGGGCGCAGTGCCGGCCGCCGTGATGAGCGGATATATGAGCAGCTACGGGCTCCAGGCGATCGCTAATAAACTGCGCAGCGCCGTGGCGCTCACGGTGCACGCCTGCTTCCTGGTATTCCCCGCGTTGCTGCCCGGCGCGGTGATACTGTCGTGGAAGCGGCGCGATCGCGACACCGCCTTCCTGGCTGCCTGGATCGCGCTGTTCTTCTCCGCTGCTCTGGTGGTCTTCTTCGCCGGATCGGCCCGCTACCTGCTGCCTATGGCGCCCCCGGTCGCTTTGCTGGTTTCGCGGCTGCGCCCGAAGTGGCTGGCCCTCGGCTTCGCCGCCCAAATGGCTCTGAGCCTGGCGCTCGCCATCAGCAATTACCAGCACTGGGATGGCTACCGCCGCTTTGCCGCGCAGATATGCACCCAGACCGCCGGCCACCGGGTCTACATCAATGGCGAATGGGGATTGCGCTTCTACCTCGAAGCCGATGGCGGGCTTCCGCTCGACCGTGGCCAGGTGCTCCGGACTGGCGATATCGTGGTGTCCAGCCGCCTCGCTTATCCGCTCGAAATCACCGCGCCCGTTGCCCCCATTGCCGAAAAGGCCATCCGCGCGTGGCTGCCTCTGCAGCTCATTGGCCTGGAGGCCCGCTCCGGCTACTCCACCGCAACCAAGGGCGTGCTGCCTTTCGATATTACGACCGCGCCCATCGACCTGGTGCGCGCCGATATGGTGTTGGAGCGCCATCCCACGCTCGCATACCTGCCCATGAACGCCCCCGAGGCGCGGGCCCAGATTGTGAGCGGCTTGTACGATCTCGAAAATGGCGCGTGGCGCTGGATGTCCGGCGAAGCCACGGTGCTGCTGAAGAGCCCGGCAGGGCCGCTGCCGGTCGAAGCAGCATTCAACATCCCCGGGCCTGCCCCGGCGCGTCGCGTGCAGCTGCTACTCGACGGCCGCGAAATCGCTTCCCAAACCTACAGCGGGCCCGGTCCCTACATCCTGAAATCGCCGCCTCAAGCGCCCGCCGGTCCCACCGCCGCGGTAACGCTCACGGTAGACCATACCTTCTTCGTGCCCGGTGATCGGCGCGAGCTGGGCATGGTGGTGTCCGCTATCGGCTTTCGGCAGTGACCCCCTGCTAGAATCGCGATTATGGCTAAAGAAAAAGTCGAACTCAAGGGTAGTCACCGGCCCCCTCCCCCCGGCGCGCAAGTTGTCGGGACACCGGCTCCGGACGAAATCGTTCAATTGACAGTTGTCGTGCGGCGCCGCAACCCGCTGCCGCCGCCCGGCACGGCTCCCCCGATCAGTCGCGACCAGTTTGCGCAGATGTACGGCGCCGATCCGTCCGATGTTCGGACGCTTGTTGAGTTTGCGGCGGACGAGGCCCTGACGGTGGTCAGTATCGATCTGGCACGCCGCAGCGTCGGGCTTTCGGGGACGGTGGCTCAGATGACCCAGGCGTTTGGCGCGGAGCTGAAACTCTACGGTCAAAACAGTCTCACGTTCCGCGGCCGCAGCGGCACGCTGACGATTCCTGCCGATCTCTCTGAGATCGTCGAAGGCGTGTTCGGATTCGATCAGCGGCCGCAGGCCAGAACAAGGTTTCGCATCTATAGCGCCGCCATCGGCCCGCTGGCAGATCAGGCCGTTTCGTATTCGCCTCCGCAGGTCGCGCAACTGTATCAGTTCCCGCCAGGCGCGACGGGCGCTGGTCAAACCATCGCGCTCATTGAATTGGGCGGAGGCTATCAGGAGTCGGACCTGACTACTTTCTTTTCAAACCTCGGGATCACTCCGCCCCAGGTCACGGCTATCTCCGTCGATAGCGCCACCAACCAGCCCACGGGCGATCCCAATAGCGCCGACGCAGAGGTGCTGCTGGATATCGAAGTCTCCGGGGCGGTCGCGCCGGGCGCCGCGATCGCCGTATATTTTGCGCCGAATACCACACAGGGTTTCCTCGACGCGATCACCACGGCGGTACACGATCAAACCACAAATCCGAACGTCATCTCGATCAGTTGGGGAGGCGCGGAATCTACCTGGACCTCGCAGGCGATGCAGTCGTACGATCAGGCTTTTCAGGATGCTGTGGCGCTTGGCGTGATGGTCTGCACCGCATCCGGCGACGATGGCTCCGACGACGATCAGACCGACGGCCAGGCGCACGTGGACTTTCCTTCGTCGAGCCCCAACGTGCTGTCCTGCGGTGGCACCACGCTCGATAGCTCAAACGGAACCATTGAGTCCGAGGTGGTGTGGAACGATGGTTCGGGAAATGGCGCGAGCGGCGGCGGTGTCAGCGAAGTATTTCCATTGCCCGCTTATCAGGACTCGGCCAACGTGCCGGTCTCGGTGAATACTGGATTCGTCGGTCGCGGCGTTCCTGACGTGGCGGGAGACGCGGACCCCGACACAGGCTACAACGTGGTGGTCGATGGGCAGTCAATTGTGGTCGGAGGAACCAGCGCGGTGGCTCCGTTGTGGGCGGCGCTGATCGTGCTACTCAATCAGCAGCTCGGCAAGAGCGTCGGGTTCTTGAATAACTCGATTTACGGCGCACTGTCCGCCACGGGGTTCCACGACATTGTGTCCGGCAACAACGGCGCGTATTCGGCAGGCCCGGGCTGGGATGCCTGCACAGGTTGGGGAAGTCCGATCGGAACGGCGCTGCTTGGCGGATTGGGCGGGCAGTCGTCGGGCGGGAGTTAGGGCGTCACCGCCGTACTTTACGCAGCCAGTTACCCCAGGAGAAGCCCGCCCGCGCGGTCAAAATAGCGAGCACCAGCGCCATGCCTAAGCGGAGCCAAAACGCGCGGGCGTCCGGCTCCACGTGCGTGAAAATGTTCTGCACCCAGTCCTCAGTGCTGGGAACGAAGTAAGGAAAATTCTGCGTTCCGAAGAACCAATTGCGCGCGGCCGGAGTCATCAGAAAATCGGCTAGCGGCCACTGCACCGCGATAAACGTCGCCAGAAAGATGGGGGCCATGGCCGCGGCGCGCGCCCAGTAATTCCAGCGCCGCCAATAGGGCCGCGCCAGATCGAGGGCGAAGGCCGGAACAACCAGCAGCAGCGGAAAATCCGGGGCAACGAACCGCGTAACGTTCTGAAAAACCGGACCGAGCTTCGGCTCCGCGTGGAACAGCGGTAGAATCCACACGTATAGCAGATTGAGTACTGTGTAGATGCCCACCACCGTAGTCCCGGCCCAGCGGAAGTCCGACATGCGATAAAGCGCGGCGAGGAACAAGCACGAGCCCAGCGAAACCAGCAGGTAGAACAGCGCGCTGTGCATGTAGTTGCGCAGCAGAAACTCCTGGAAGATACCGAACGAAGTGACTAGCAGGAAGGTGTATGTATAGAGCAGCAGCGCATGCAGCCTGGTGCGCAGCGCGCCTTCCGCATGGTGGAACCGCTCGAGGATCAGCAGTAGCGTTCCTATGCGGATGACCAGGATGCCGAAGATCAGCAGCACGTGCGGCGGGCTGAGGACTTTCACGTCCAAACCGTAGGCGGCGTGCCACCAGTTATCGAAGGGCGCCGATGTAATCATCGCCACGCCGCCCCACGCGCATACGAACGCGCCCAGCGGCCCGTGAAATCCCCAGATGCGCACTGCTCCGGCGCGCGCGCCCAGCGAGCGTCCGAAGGAGTTCGACAGGATCAGGTACCCGCACGAGGCGCCGGCCAGGATGCCGCACAGGTAGATCAACATGTGCGGGGCCGTCCAAAACGTGTCCCGGCCGATGCTCTTGTGCCAGGAGATGTCCCAGATACCGCCGACTGACGCGGAAGTGATCGCGACTATACACGTCCAGATGTACCAGGGGATCGATCCCGCGGGCGCTGAGGCGGTCTGTTCCGCCCAGGTTAGTTGAGCGCTTTGAGCCATAAAATCCGTATCTCCGAATCTCTGGAGTTACTCTAGCACAGCTTTGGCGCATCAGTTGCTATGTCGAGCGCGGAGACTAATCGAATGCTCTGGACGATTTTCGTAATCTTGCTGGTTTTGTGGCTGCTCGGAGTTGTGACGTCTTACACTTTGGGCGGGTTCATCCACATCCTGCTGGTAGTCGCGATTGCCGTGGTGCTGATCCAGTTGATCACCGGCCGCCGCGCGGTTTAAACCATTCGCGGCGCGCCCAGGCGGCGGAGACGCCAAAGAATTGATAGCATTAAGATTCTTGGCTAATGCTGCGATTTGAAACCGCCGGCGAGTCGCACGGCGAGTGCCTGGTAGCCACGCTTACAGGACTCCCCGCCGGCGTACCGATTTCTCTCGATACCGTAAATCACGAGCTCTGGCGGCGGCAGCAGGGCTATGGCCGCGGCGGGCGCATGAAGATCGAGACCGACCGCGCCGAAATCGTCGCGGGGGTGCGCCATTCGCATACCATCGGCTCTCCGGTGGCCATTCTCATCCGCAATTTAGATTGGCAGAATTGGACTGAGGCGCTGCCTGTGGAAGATCCCGGAGAAGACATGGCCGGCGCCGAGGACAAAAAGAAGCCGGTGACGCGCCCCAGGCCCGGGCACGCCGATCTGGCCGGCGCTATCAAGTACAATTTGCACGATGCGCGTTACATTCTGGAACGTGCCAGCGCCCGTGAGACCGCCGCGCGCGTGGCGCTGGGAGCTATTGCCAAGGCTTTTCTGATCGAGTTCGGCGTCAATATTGCCAGCCATGTGATTGCGGTTGGCGGCGTGCGCCTGGAACGATCTGCGGGCTGGGACGAAGTAGCGGCCCTGCGCGAGAGGCGGGAAATCCTGCTGGGCTGCGTGGACCCCGAAACCGAAAGCCGCATGAAAGAGGCGGTGGACCAGGCTTATCGTACTGGCGATACGGTGGGCGGTGTCTTCGAGGTGATGGCGCACGGCGTGCCGGCCGGCCTTGGATCGCACACCACGTGGGACGCACGCCTGGACGGGCGGCTGGCGCAAGCGGTGGTTTCCATTCAAGCGGTGAAGGGAGTCGAGGTGGGATTCGCGGAGGAGAACGCGGCCAGCTTCGGCTCCCGCGTGCAGGACACCATTCACTACGATCGCGAAGCGCGGCGCTTCACCCGCGGCGCCAATCGGGCGGGCGGCCTGGAAGGCGGCATCACCAACGGTGAAGATCTGCTGGTGCGTGGATTTTTGAAGCCCATTTCGACGCTGCGCCGGCCGCTCGAATCCGTGGATCTGGCCACCCGCGAGCCGGCCCTGGCGGCCTACGAGCGCTCCGACGTGTGCGTGGCTCCGGCGGCCGGCGTGATCGGCGAGGCCATGGTGGCGTTGGTGCTGGCGCGCGCGTTTCTCGAAAAATTCGGCGGCGATTCACTCGGCGAAACCAGGCGCAATTTCGAGGGATATCTGAATCAGGTGCGAAATTACTGAACTAGCTTACTGAAATATGGTTTATCCAATCGTGAAGTACGGCGACGCGGTGCTGGAGCGCGAGGCGGAAGAGGTGACCGACTTCGATACTCCGGAGCTGCACAAGTTTCTGGAAGATATGTTCGAATCGATGTACGCAGCCAAAGGCGTCGGCCTCGCGGCGCCGCAGATCGGTTTCTCCAGGAAGATCGCCGTCATCGACATTTCGAACGCCGAGAACCCCGCGGAGAAACTGGTGCTCATCAATCCGCGGATTCTGCGCGTGGAGGGCAAGCAGGAAGGCGAAGAAGGCTGCCTGAGTATCCCCGGATTCCGCGAGCAGGTAAAGCGCGGCAAGCGAGCCACAGTGCGCGCGCAAGATGCCAGGGGCGAGGTCTTCGAGAAGACCGGCGAAGACCTGCTGGCGCGGGCCATTCTCCACGAGACCGACCACCTGTACGGCAAGCTGTATATCGGACACATCAGCGCCCTGAAGCGCGACCTGATCCGGCGCAAAGTTCGCAAGCTGGTAAAGGCGGGGGAATGGGAATGAGGGCGGCGCCGGCAAACTGATGCGGCTGGTTTTTCTCGGTACTCCTGCGTTTGCGGTTCCGACCCTCGAGAGTCTGGTCGCCGCCGGCTACGACGTGCTCTCGGTAGTGACACAACCCGACCGCCCCAGCGGACGGGGCCAACGTCTGGCCGCATCTCCAGTGAAAGAGGCGGCCCTGCGCCTGGGTCTGCCCGTCTATCAGCCCGAGCGCATTCGCCGGCCGGAAGCCGTCGCGGCGCTGGCGGGACTTCGCCCGGACGCCATGGTTGTGGTGGGCTACGGCCAAATCCTCCCGCAGACGGTGATCGATATTCCACCGCGCGGAATCATCAACGTGCATGCGTCGCTGCTGCCGGAATATCGCGGCGCCGCGCCCGTGCAATGGGCCATCGCCAACGGCTCAGCGCGCACTGGCGTGACTACCATGCGCATCGATGCGGGGCTCGACACCGGCGACATGCTGCTGAAAGCGGAGACGGAAATCGGACCGGATGAAACGGCTCTGGAATTGGGCGCGCGGCTGGCGGCGATGGGGGCGGCGCTGCTGATCGAAACGCTGGAACGGATCGAAACCATCGCGCCGCACCAGCAGGATGCCGCGCAGGCCACTTACGCGCCTTTACTGAAAAAGGAAAACGGGCTCATCGACTGGCGCCAACCAGCGCAAGCGATTCACAATCGTGTGCGCGGATTCCAGCCATGGCCAGGCGCGTACACCCGCTTTCGCGGACAGCAGCTGCACATCTGGAAATCGCGTGTAGCGGCGCCCCAAACGGATGGACAGGGCGGGCCGGGCCTTTTGACCAGCCGTCCACTGGCTGTCGCGTGCGGCCAAGGCTCTCTGGAGCCGATCGAAGTGCAGCTCCAAGGCCGCAAAAGAATTACCGCTGAAGAATTCGCCAACGGCCAGCACCTCACCGGCCATGACATTTTGGGAGAATCGTGAAGTGGACCTGCCTCTGGGCTATCGTTACGCCGCCACCTACGCGGGCATTCGCAAGGCCGCGACAGACGACCTGGGTCTGATCGTTTCCGGACTGCCGGCCGCCGCCGCCGCGGTGTTTACCCAAAACCGCGTGCAGGCGGCTCCGGTGAAGCTCTGCCGCCGCCATCTTTCAACGTCGCATGGCGCGGCCGGGGCCATCCTGGTGAATGCCGGCAACGCCAACTGCGCTACCCGCACGGGCGACGCCGTAGCGCTGGCCTGTTGCCGTGCGACGGCTCGCCTGTTGAAGCTGCCGGTGGCGCAGGTGCTGGCGGCTTCCACCGGCGTTATCGGCGTCGAGCTGGATGCCAAGCTCATCGTCGGGGCGCTGCCGCGTCTGGTGGCCGTGCTCGCTGAAGACGGATTCAGCAGCGTGGCGCGCGCCATCATGACTACGGACCTTGCGCCGAAGGAGGCGTACGGCCAGGTCAAGCTGCGCCGAGGGACGGTGCGCATCGCCGGCATGACCAAGGGCTCCGGCATGATCCAGCCGCGCATGGCCACCACGCTCGGCTTCGTGCTGACCGATGCCGATATCCCGGTCGCCATGCTGCGCCGCATGCTGCGCCGCGGAGTCGAGCGCAGTTACAACCGGCTCTCGGTGGATGGCGATACATCCACCAACGATACGCTGGTGCTGTTGGCTAATGGCGCTTCCGGCGTGCGGCCCGATCCCAAGGAGATGGCTGCCGTCGAAGAGCGTATCGCCGGCGTGATGGAGGATCTGGCGCGCAGCATCGCGCGCGACGGCGAAGGCGCGAAAAAGCTGATCACCATTCTGGTTTCGGGAGCGCCCACCGAGGAGGCCGCCGTGCGGATCGCGCGCTCGATCGCCAATTCGCCGCTGGTGAAGACGGCCGTGGCAGGCTCGGATCCGAACTGGGGCCGCATCCTTTCCGCGGCGGGCAACGCCGGCGTGGCCTTCGATCCGCGCCGCGTCGATATCCACCTGCAAGGCGTGCCGGTGTGCCGTGGCGGCCTCGCCGCGCGCTTTGCCGAGGACGAACTGCGGCGCAAGCTGGATGCCCCGGAGTGCGAGATCCGCCTGGCCGTGCGCGGAAAAGGCAAAGGCACGGCGCGCTTCTGGACTTGCGACTTCACCGAAGGCTACATCCGCATCAACGCCAGTTACCGGACCTGATATGGGGCGCCGTACTTTTCTGCTGGCGATATGGTGCGCGCGCGGCGCCCTCAAGGCCGACGCGAAGGAGCAGGTCTTCGACCTGTTCACCAGAATCGCGGCCGAGCTCAGCGCCGACAACCCGTTGGCATTCCTGGAAGCGGTGGATCATGACATGCCTCACTTCCAGGAATTCCAGGGGGACCTGATGGGGCTGACCGGCCAGGCCGACGTTGCGAACTCGCTCGAGGTATTCTCCGACGAGGGCGACGAAACGCACCGCGCCGAGGAGTTGGACTGGTTCATGCAGATTGTGGGCAAGTCGGAATCGCGGCCGGTGGAACAGCGCCGCGGGATAGTGAAGTTCCGCCTGGAGCGCCGCGGCGAGAAGTGGAAGATCGTGGCCATCGATCCGCTGCACTTTTTCGCTCCGCCGAAAGCGAGTTAGACATGATCAAGCGTTGCGAGTGGGCCAAGAACGAATTGTCGATCCGCTACCACGACGAAGAGTGGGGCGTGCCGGTACACGATGGCCGGCTGTTGTTCGAGTTTCTGGTGCTCGAAGGCGCGCAGGCCGGCCTCAGTTGGGATACTATTCTGCGCAAGCGCGAGCGCTACCGCGAAGTGTTCGACAATTTCGATCCGGCCATTGTGGCGCGCTATGGCAAGCGCAAAGTGAACGCGCTGCTGGGCGACGCCGGCATCGTGCGCAACCGGCTGAAGATCGCCGCGGCCATCGGCAATGCGCAAGCCTTTCTCGCGGTAGCCGAGGAGTTCGGCAGCTTCGACGCTTATATCTGGCGGTTCGTCGGCGGCCGCCCGCGCGTGAATGCCTGGCGCACGCTGCGGGAGCTTCCGGCGAGCACCGCGGAATCCGACGCCATGAGCAAAGACCTGAAGCGCCGCGGCTTCCGCTTTGTAGGCTCGACGATTTGTTACGCGTTTATGCAGGCGGTGGGAATGGTGAACGATCACGCGCCGGACTGCTTCCGGTATGCCGAATTAACGCACGGATGATACCATGGTTTCCTTTGTCCAGTTGCACTCCGTAAAGACGTGGTAAACTAATAGCAGACATATGGCAACCAATACCACCCTCTTACAGGCAGGTCGGCCGCAACCCGCACTCGCGCGGGCGTTCCTGAAACGATCCGTGAAGATGCTGGAGCGTGTAAGCCTGGCGGCGTCTCTGGAGACATTGGAGGCCGCTCTGTCCGCCCCGACCGATCTGGGAGGCGTGGCTTCCCTGCTGTCGGATCTGGCGCCGCTAGGACTGGATCTCTCGGCCGTGGATCCGTTTGTCGAGATGATGGCCCGGGGAGCCGCGGTGAAACAGGAGCTGATGCGCAGCGCCGGCGGAGCTCTGGCATCCAGTCAGGTGGCGAGCGCGCTTGGCATCACGCGCCAGGCGGTGGATAAACGACGCAGCCGGCGAGCCTTGCTGGCGGTCCCTTCGGGATCCGGCGATTACCTCTACCCGGCTTGCCAGTTCATATCCACGGGCGTGATTCCGGGCCTGGAGAAGGTGCTTCAGGCATTCCACGTGCGGAGCCCCTGGACGCAACTGTCGGCGCTGCTGGCGCCGGCGCCGGGTCTGGGCGGCAAGACCATGCTGGAAGTGCTCCAGGCGGGCGACGTCGAAAAGGCCCTGGCTGTGGCGGCGTCGTTCGGCGAACAGGCCGCGTAAGCCGCGCCGATTTGCACCCATGCAGTCGGGGCTGCAACTGCCGAAACGGCTGCCGTTGAGCCGCGCACGAGTGGGAACCCGCTGGATGCGCATACATGCGCGCCGCAAGAGTGCGCTGTGGTTCGGACCGGCCACGGGTGGTCCGCCCATGCATCGCTTCGACGATCCCCTGGGCCGTTTCCGGCTGTGCTATTTCGGAACCACGATCGAGGTGTGTTTCGCGGAGACGTTTCTCCGCAATCCGCCGGTCGGCATTCTGGCGCTCGACGACCTGGCCGCTCGTGCGGTGGCCACTGTCGAGGTCCGGCGTGAGCTAAGGTTGGTTCCGCTCCACGGACCGAATCTGGCGCGCCTGGGGACGACGGTGGAGCCGGCCAGCGGCAGCGACTACGCTCTCTCGCAGGAATGGTCGCGCGCCCTGTGGGAGCACGCTGACGCGCCGGACGGAGTCGTGTATCGATCCCGGCATGACGACTCGGCGTTATGCGTGGCGCTCTACGACCGGGCGAGAGACAGCTTGGCGATCGTCGCGGATCGTCCGCTGATGGATAACTCGAAGGCGCTGGCAAAGCTGCTGAGGAGATATGACGTGGGCTTGACGAGATAGAGCGAACTACCGCAGGCTTCGGTTGACTTCCTCGACAGAGAACGCATGCGGATCGTAGTCCTCACCCGCCATTACTAAATCGCAAAATCCCGGGATGCCCCCGCAATCTTCCGGCGGGCAGGCGCGTGCGCCGCCGAGGCAAACCGGGTATTTCAGATTCAGGTCCACGGGCAAGCGCTTTTCGAGCACGATGCTGTGCTCCCAGGAGTCGCCCATATCGTAGATGTAGATCAGCTTTGCGCGAACGCTCTCGAGCACCTGATTGAGCCGCACTTTGCGGTCGTCGGTGGGCGCGCTTGGGTCCATGAACCGATCTCCGGGATCAGGTGGACTGTAGAACTCCCTTCCAGCCTGGAACATATACAGGTGGGAGTTGGTCCAGCCCATGGCGATCTGGAGCACCTTGTGCAGCCTGGCCAGTGTCATATTCTCGGGCACCAGCAGGCGGCGCCAGATTGGCGGTTTGGTGCCTAACAGCGTGATTTTGATCTGATAGATCTCCGTTGGCATATTAGCTCTGTTATATTGCCCTCGATGGCGGAGCGCAAGCAGGTGATGATCAGCAGCACGGCGCGCGATCTGCCGGAGCATCGGAAAGAGGTGATGGACGCCTGCCTGCGCCAGGGCTTCTTCCCGATGATGATGGAGCATCTGCCGGCCAGCGACCATGATGCTGTCCGGGCATCTGTGCAGATGGTGGATGGGGCCGAGGTCTACCTTGGAATCCTGGCGCATCGGTATGGATACGTGCCCAAGGGCCAGTCCATTTCCATTACCGAGATGGAGTACAATCGCGCCGCCAAGCTCGGTATCTCTCGATTGATCTTCGTAATGCACAAGGATCATCCCATCCGGATCGAAGATGTGGAAATGGGCGAGGGCGCGGAGAATTTGAAGGCGTTCAAGGAGCGGTTGGAGATAGAGAAGGTCGTCCGGTTTTTCAAATCGATCGATGGACTGCGCGGCGACGTGATCGACAGCCTGTCGCGGCTGCGTGAGCCGAATCTGACAGCGTTTCATTATGTGAGCGATATTCCGGCTCCGCCCGAAGTCTACATTGCGCACCCTTACACGTTGTTGCAAACCGGCCGTTTGATCGGCCGTCAGCCGGAATTGAATGCGCTAACCGAGTGGGTCACCAAGGGCGTTGCGCCGATCTTCAACGTGGTAGCTATCGGCGGCATGGGCAAGAGCGCCCTGACTTGGCACTGGTTCAACGAGATCGCACCGCTTGAAATCAAGCCGCTGGCCGGGCGCATGTGGTGGAGCTTTTACGAAAGCGATGCGACTTTCGAGAACTTCGTCATCCGCGCGCTGGCCTATGTGAGCAAGCGACCGCGCGAGGAGGTGCAAAAAATCTCTGCACCCGAGCGCGAAGAGCAACTGCTGGCGATCCTGGATCGCGAGCCGTTCCTGATCGTGTTGGACGGGCTGGAGCGCATTCTGATCGCTTATGCGCGTATGGATGCTGCGCGTCTCTCGGATGAGGAGGTTGGACGCCAGATCGATAATCTGCCGCGCAAGACGGTAGATCCGCGCGCGGGAGCATTTCTGCGGAAGCTTTCGGCTTGCCGCGCGGCGCGGGTGCTGATCAGCACTCGGCTTTACCCAGCAGATTTGCAGGATCGGTTTACCGGCGATCCGCTGCCTGGCTCTCTGGGGCTGCAACTCGCCGGCTTAAGCGACGACGACGCGCTGAACCTCTGGCGTGCATTCGGCGTTGGCGGAACGCGCGAGGCGCTGCTGCCGGTGTTCGGCAGTTTCGGCAAACACCCGCTGCTGATTCAGGCGCTGGCCGGTGAGATCAAGCGCGACCGGCGCGCCGTCGGCGATTTCGAGGGCTGGCAACGCGGTCACCCGGGCTTCGATCCGCTGCGCCTGCCAAGGGTCGAGGAGGCAAGGGCACACGTGCTGAAGTTCGCTCTGAGGGGGCTCAGCGAGACCGAACGGAAAGCGTTGTATACGGTAGCCGCGTTCCGCATGCCAGCCGCCTATGACACTCTGGCCGCCGTACTCGTTGGAGACGGCAAGCCCTTCGCAGATGAGCGAGCGCTAGATCGAGCGCTCACAGACCTGGAAGATCGTGGAGTGCTTGGTTGGGACCGGCGCGCAAATCGCTACGACCTCCATCCGATCGTGCGCCGCGTGGTCTGGAGCACTATGGACCAAGATGTAAGACGGGACGTCTTCGCAACACTGCACGTCTACTTTCAGCCCTTGCCGGCGGTAGAATGGCGGAACGTAAACAGCGTGGAGGATCTCACCGCGGCAATTGAACTCTACAATACTCTGATCGGACTGGGCCGCTACGATGATGCTATCGTCGTGTTCCGGGACCGGCTGGAGTATGCCACGGTCTACCGGCTAGGCGCCGGCCGGTTAGACGTAGAACTGTTGGAAGCGCTCTTCCCCGATGGACTGGACCAACCGCCGCGACTGGGCGATCCGGACTGGCAAGCGTTCACCTTGCATTCCCTGGCATCTGGCCAACATTTGAATGGGAAACCGGGCGAAGCGGTCCCACTCTATCGACGAAATATCAGCCTTCGGGAAAGCACCGGCAAGACGAAGAGTCTCGCAATCGGTCTGTGCAACCTGGCCGACACGCTGCGGTTGATTGGCTCACTCCGCGAATCAGAAGCCGCTGCCCGGCGGGCGCTCTCGATTTGCCGTGAACGTGCCTACCAATTCCAAGAGGCGGTCAGCCTTGCACGCCTGGGCCTCACGCTGGCAGCCAGCGGCGCGTCTGGAGACTCACGTCTCGCGCTCGAGCGTGCATTGCAGATCTTTCGTCAACTGGGAGATCAGCCATCGGAAGGCCTGACAAACGCCAACCTCGCCGAAATGTCGCTCCGGCTCGGCGATCCCACTGCTGCCCGGTCCTTCGCAGGCCGCGCCTGGGAACTGGCTCACACCTATCGCAATGAGCGCGATTTCATCCGAGCCGCACGCCTCCAGGGCGAGGCTGCGTTAGCCCTGGGCGACCAGCCCCTCGCGGATGAACGACTCCACCACGCTCTGACCCGCGCCCGCGCGGTGAACTACACAGAAGGAGAACTCCCAGCCCTCATCGCACTGGCCGAACTGCGACGAAGCCAGGGCGATCCCAAAGCCGCACGCGCCCTGCTGGACGACGTCTGGGAACCTGCCGAGCGCGGCCCATACCCCCTCCTCCATGCCGACGCCTTGAACGTGCTCACCCAAATCGAACAAGACGCCAGCAACACATCCGCCGCCATCGCCGCAGCCACTGAAGCCTACAAAAAAGCCTGGTGCGACGGGCCGCCCTTCGCCTATCACTGGGGTCTCGAAAAAGCCCGCACCGACCTCGCCGCCCTCGGCGCACCCGAGCCCGCACTCCCCCCTAACTCAGATACGCCGCCGCCAACTCCTTAAACTCCGTCGGCGTAACCAAATGGAACCGCACTTCCAGACACGAGCACCGCTGTAACTCCTGCGTCATCTCATCCGACGGAAGCTCCGATCCCGCCACGAACAACTTCCCGGCGGCGATGCGGAACGGCAGCACATGCCACCTGCGCGAGACTTCGGCGGGCACCGAGTGGGTGGCCAATTCCGATACCTCGGACGGCTGGGGCTTGCCCAGCGGCAGGTTCTGTTGCAGGCTCAACGCCTCGTACAACTCCTCTTCGCTGAGCTTGCCAGTGCGCACCAGGTACTCGCCCAGGCGCTCGTCCCCGGTCTTCAAAGCCATGGCCTCGTCCACGTCGGCCTGCGTTGAATATTGCGAGCCCACCAGGATCTCGCCCAACAGGCGCTTTTCCGTGTACAGCCCGGCCGGGTTGGGGTAGGCGTGCTCGGTTTTGACCCACACCAGGGACTCTCCGCGCAGCTTCGCCAGGCCGTAGATCCTCAGCGCCCTGCCCGTGGCCACGCAATTCAACCAGTTCCCCAGCAGCGTCCTCACCGGCACGCCCATCGCAAATCGCCAGCCGTAGACGCGCCGGGCGCACTGGGCGCGGATGACCATCTGAAAGACCGAAAGCGCCAGAGTGGCCGCGAACAGCACCTCCACGGCCGGATAGCGTACGCCGAACGACCACACCCGGCCGGTCGCATGGCAGTACCACCACGTCGCCAGCCCGTACAGGAAGAACAGGTTCAGCACCGGCGTCAAGAGGTTTCCGATCACGCCCTTGCGGTCGCGCCACAGCCAGTACACTTGCCGCGCGGGCATACGCCAGCCGTGCAGCTCCCAGGATTGCAGCGCGTTCCCCATCACCCAGCGCGCGCGCTGCCGGACGGCGGTGCGGAACGTGTGCGGGAAATATTCCCGAGTGGCCAGCAAGCTGTCGCCCTCGAGCCGTAGTGGCACAAAGACCTGCGGGCAGCCCAGCGCATGTATGCGCCAGCCGTTCTCATAATCTTCGGTGAGGCATTCCGGATCGAAGATGCGATTGGATTGCTCCACGGCCAGCCGTTCGAGCACGGCGCGAGTGAAGCCGGTGCCTACGCCATTGCCCGGCAGAAAGCCGCCCCACATCTGGCGCATGGGTATGTCCTTGGTCTGGTAATCGGCGAACTCGTCGCAGTACAGGCCGTGTACCCACTGGCGCAAGGGCGTGGGCAGGGGCAGCACAGGCACCTGCACCATGTCGTAGCTTCCGGCAAAATAGTTGATCCAGCGCAGCGATTCCGGATGGATCACGTCCTCGGCGTCGTGCGTTACCACGATCTCGAAGCGCTCGCCGTGGTGCTGTTCGTAGGCCAGCATGCTCTGATAGATCCAGTTGAGGCAGTCGGCCTTGGAGGTGGGCCCGTCGTGCGGACATAAAGCCAGATGCACCCGCGGGAACTTGTGTGTGGCTTCCCGCACCGCGGCCACCGTTTCCCAATCGTTGGGATAGGCGCCCACGAAGAAATCCGCCGCGTAGTACATCGTAGACGGTATATTGCGCTCCAGCATATGGGCAATCACAGCCTGCTCGTGCCACAGGGGCACAAATATGGCGATGCGCCGGCGCGGCGCCGCATCCACCTGGGCTGGGGAGGGCCACACGAACGACGGCGTGCCAAACAGGCGAAAGGCCAGCCATCGACAGATGAAGGCCGCCGCCAGCACAAGATCGTCCAGCCCGCTTACCAGGACGAACAGCGCTAGGGGGACAAGGCAGGCGGCGATCCAGCGATCGAGCGTATACATGCTGTAGAGAACTAGTGGCTGGCGGGGGAAAACGTCGCAAGCTTTCAGCGGACCAGGATAGCCTTCGTATAGGCCACCTGGAATCCGTTGCGCTCGTAGTTCCGCTGGGAAACGCTGCCCGGCAGTGTGGAAGCCGCGGCTAAGTCGCACGCAGCTGCAAACGCCGCGCGCAGCCGCTCACGAATCAGCGCGGATTGCAGTCCTATGCCTCGAAAACCGGGGGTAGTGCTATCCGCGAAAAGTGTGGCCAGGCCGCCGTGCATCGCCATCGCGCCGGCGGCTACGGCCTGGTTTCCGGCGAAGGCCAGGTAGCATAGCGAACCCGGCATGTGGAAGATGTTGCGCCCCACATCCATCTCCTCGGCGGTGAGCGCGTCTTTTTCCAGGAAGCCGCGCCCCACCGTGCGCGCCCAGAGCTCCTCTTCGCCGTCGTTCGCCAGCCGTACAGGGACCTCCGGCCGCGCGATTTCCGATCCGGTGAGCGGCCGTATCAGCACATTCATAAATTCGGTCGTTCGATAGCCGCGGCTCCCCAGCAATTCAAGGAGCGACGCGTCGGCCAAGGGGCAGAGGTCCACGCTGACGGTCGCGCCGCGCGCGCGATAGAAGGCCTCCAGGCGGTCGAGCTCTTCGGGCCGCACCGGGCCGTGCATGCCCAGCCCAACGGCGTGGGTGAGCGGCGACCCGGGGCCGACGAAAATGGCGGAGCCGCCGGCTACCGGCCGCACCGTGGCCCCTACCGCCGGATCGAGGAGCCGCTGTGCTTCCGCGCACTCGGCGCCGTTGAGCGCATCGGCCGCCTCCAGGCGGCGCGCCAGATCCAGGCCGGCAAAATTCATTGCGTTACGCCGGCCATGGTCTGGAAGTTGCGCGAGCCCAGCAGAGATTGTCCGCCGTCACACACGCAGACGGCGCCCGTGATGTAGGCGGCGGCATCCGAGCACAGGAACAGCGCCAGGTCGGCGATTTCGTCCTTGCTGGCGAAGCGCCCGAGCGGCACGCTTTCGATGGCTCTGCGGCGGGCCTCCTCGGTGGGAGCCAGGCGGCGCATGCCTTCGGTGTCGTCCACTGGTCCCGGTGCGATGACGTTCACGCGTACCCCCGCCGCTCCCCATTCGATGGCCAGGGTCTTGGAGAAGATATCGATGCCGGCCTTGGCGGCGCACACGTGCGATTGGAAGGCGATGGGCACGAAAGCATGCGTCGCCGAGATGCTGATCACGGAAGCGCCCGGCTTGCGCAGATGCTCGAAGACCGCGCGGCAGGCATTGAACGTGCCGAGCAGGTCGATATCGATCACGGCTTTGAAACCGTTGGCCGACATGCCCAGCACCGGCGCCGGAAAATTACCAGCCGCGCCGCAGATTAGAATGTCGATGGCCCCGTACTCCTGGCGCGTCTTGCGCAGCGCATTATCGCAAGCTTCGTAGCTGCGCACATCGCCCGCGATGCCCATGGCGGTGCCGCCCGCCGAGCGTATGCCGTCGGCCGCGCGGTCCAGCTTTTCCCGGGTGCGTCCCATCAGGGCCAGTTTGGCGCCATGCTCTGCGAAACGTTCGGCGATGCGCAAATTAATTCCGCTGCCGCCTCCGGTGACGAACGCTACTTTGTCCTGCAACAGACCGTCCCGAAAAATATTGGCCATGCGCGCGGTGCCTTCCCGTGGAACGGTAGCACCCGGCGCGTGCGGCCAGCAAGCGCTCCAATTTGCAGCGCACCGATTTACACTAAACCAATGCGCCTCGCCGATCTCCGCCAAGCCATGCGCTCGCTGCGCCGTCGGCCTGCGTTTTCGCTCGCAGCCATTCTCACGCTGGCGCTGGGTGTGGGCGCGAACACGGCAGTCTACCAGGTGATTTATACGGTGCTATTGCGGCCGCTGCCTTTTCGGGAGACGCAAAAGCTGGTGCAGGTGTGGGAGAGCACTCCGGTGCTGCCGCAATTGCAGGTGGCCGCGCCGGACTTTGAGGACTGGCGCCGGCAGACGCACAGTTTCGCGCAGATGGCCGCGTATACGTTTCAAGCCATGAACCGTATCACGCTGTTGGGCCAGGGCGAGCCCGAGGTGGTGCAGGCCACCAACGCCACCCGCGATCTGTTTTCCACCATGGGGATTCAGCCGCTGCTGGGCCGCGGTTTCAGCGCCGCCGAAGAGCGCCAGAAACGCGCGGTGGCGCTGATCGGCGAAAAACTGTGGCGCAGGAAGTTCGGGGCCGATCCAGCGATTGTGGGCAAGGCCATACGCCTCGAGACCGAATCGTTTACGGTCATTGGAGTGGTGCCCAGCCGGCAGGCGTTTCCGGAATGGGCGGATTTGTGGATTCCATTTTCCTGGCTCGAAGCGGAGCTGGTGAATACCAGAAAATATCATCCTCTGGAGGTGATCGCGCGTCTGAAACCAGGCGTGAGCGAGGAGCAGGCGCAAGCCGAGATGCGTGCGCTGGCCGCACGGCTGGCTAACGAACACCCGGACACGAACGGAACTGTTGGCGCGTCTGTGATCCCGCTGTCGCGGCAGATCACCGGCGAGGTGCGGCCGGCGCTGCTATTGGTTTGGGCGGCGGTCGGCCTGGTGTTGTTGATGGCGTGCGCAAACCTGGCGCATATGCTGCTGGCGCGTATGTTGGACCGGCGGCAGGAGCTGGCCATTCGAGCATCACTGGGTGCGGGGCGCGGACGGCTGGTGCAACTGGTCGTCACCGAAAGCCTGCTGCTGGCTCTGATGGGTGGGGCGGTGGGGGCGGCTCTGGCGCTGGCGGCCAGCAGGGTTCTGCGCAGCCTCGCCGAGAGCCAGATTCCGCGGATGGAGTCGCAGGCTTTTCAAGCGCCTGTATGGCTATTCGTGGCGGCAGTGTCGATCGTGTGCGGAATTCTGTTCGCACTGCCGGCTTGCGGGCAGGCCTGCGGTGTGGAGGCGCGTCCCGGCAGCGGGCGATCCATGAGCAGGCCACGGTCGCCCGTGAGCTCCATCCTGATGGCGGCTGAAATTGCCATGGCGTTCGTAGTGTTGATGGGAGCGGCGCTGCTGGTGCGAAGCTTCGTGGGATTGCTGAGCGAAGATCCCGGCTTTCGGGCGATGGGAGTGCTGGCCATGGAAATTCCGCTGCCGGGCAGCCGCTATGACTGGGACAAGGCGGGCAGGTTTTTGAATACGCAGTTGCTCCCGGCGCTGCGAGCCCTGCCGGGCGTGAAGGATGTGGCGGCAACCAATTGCGCGCCGATGAGCCTGCGGCCGACCGAGCAGATGCGCTTCGCCACACGCTTCGGCATAGAGGGAAGCACGTTCGAGCCGGGACGGTATCCAGTGGCGCAGCTTCGATGGGTGACGCCGGACTATTTTCGGGTGCTGGGCATTCCGCTGCGGCGCGGGCGGTGGCTGACGGAGGCCGATGAGGAAAAGCCGCGCTATCTGATCAATGAGACGCTGGCCCGGCGATTCTTCCCGCACCAAGATCCCACGGCGAAGCGGCTGATTATGAACGTTTTGGACCCGCATCAGGATCTGATCGAGATCGCGGGGGTGGTTGGCGATGTGCGCGATCTGGGCCTGGACGAAGTGGCTGCGCCCACGCTATACCTGATTTCGAGTTCGCCGCGGATGACTTTACTTATAGGAGCGACCGGCGATCCGATGCGGCTGGCGGCGCCGGTCCGCGATGCGATCCACCGCGCCGATCCCGAGATTGCGGTAACCAGGGCCGACCCGCTCGATCGCTACGTGGCCGATTCGCTGGCGCGCCGGCGATTTGCGCTCACGCTGCTGGCCTCGTTCGGAGCGTTGGCGGCCTTCCTGACAGCGGCTGGAATTTATGGATTGCTGGCGTACTCGTTGAGCGGGCGCGCGCGCGAGCTGGGGATTCGCGCGGCACTGGGAGCTTCACCGGTAAGTCTGGTGTACATGATTATGCGGGAAGGGGCAGTGGTGGCGATTTCAGGATTGGCCGCGGGCGTAGCGTTTTCCTTGGCATTCGCGCGGTTGATGAAGACTTTGCTGTATCGGCTGTCGCCCACCGATCCCCTGTCGCTTTCCGCCGTGGGCCTGTTCGTGAGCGCGATTGTGCTGTTGTCGGTGTGGCTGCCCGCGAGACGCGCAGCGCGAGTGGACCCGAGCGTGGCGTTGCGGGTCCAGTAGTTTCTATACTGAGGGCGAGCGCCATGGGCCGACCTGGTATCTAACCGTTACGCTGGGACGTGGCCGCACCACAGGCGGCATCATCTCCGAGGAGAAAGTATTTCCGCGCCCTGCGGCCGTCGTCCTCGCGGTCTTTCACGGCGGGTCGGATGCCAGATTGTCAGCAGCCCCCGCGAAGCCTTCCCTGGTCATCGAATGGCTGTAGCCTGGCGAGGCCGAAGAGACAGCTGCTTTGCGCCTGCTCCAGTTGGCCGATCGCATCGGATGGGATCTCGTCATCAGCCTGAAGCTGGGACTCCGCGGATTCCAGTTCTCCGCCGATCACCCCCGGCCGGGGTTGGCCAAAGTCTTTCTCATTCTGTTGCTGACTTTCACCCTCTGGCACCCCCTCCTGCCCCCGAAAATCCGCCACGCGAATCTGCCGGCCCCACCCCATCGTGCGAAGCTTCTGGGCTTGAAAGCCTGGGGCGAGCCAGAGCGTAAATATGGGTGTATACTAACCCCGGTGCATATGAATGGAATTCGAACCCGCAGAGGTTTTTTCGAGTGGACAAGAGGACTGCTTGCGGTGGGCGGCCTGGCCAGCCAGGCGCTGCCCCTGAGGTCGGCGCCCGCGCCACGCGACCCAGCCGAAGACGGCCAGGATTATTACGACAAGCTTGGCGTCACCAAGATCATCAATGCCGCGGGCACGTACACGATTCTCACAGCGTCGACGATGCCCCCTTCGGTGCAGGCGGCGGTGGCACGCGCGGCGAAACATCCTGTTCGCTTGATTGAACTGCAGAAGGCGGCCGGGGAGTACCTTGCCGGGAAGTTGCATTGCGAGGCCGCCATGGTGACGGCGGGCGCGGCCTCCGCGTTAACGCTGGGGACAGCAGCATGCATGACCGTCGCGAACCAATCCGCCAGTCACGATATGCCGACCGACATGGCGGGTCTCAAGAACGAGGTAATTGTCCAGAAGGCGCATCGTTACGGTTACGATCATGCGCTACGCAACTGCGGTATCCGCTTTGTCGAAGTGGAAACTCTGGCTGACTATGACGCGGGCTTCACCGGCCGGACCGTCATGGCTCATTTTTTCAACGCGGCGGAAGCTGGACAGATCGGCCGGGAGGAATGGATTCGCGTGGCGCACAAACACGGCGTGCCCTGCTTCAACGACGCGGCCGCCGATGTTCCGCCGATCTCGAACCTGTGGAACTACACCCATATGGGCTTCGACCTGGTGACATTCTCGGGAGGTAAAGGGATTCGCGGTCCGCAGAACACGGGCCTGCTGTTGGGGAGGAAGGACCTCATTGCGGCGGCGGTGGCAAACAACTGTCCGTTCGATGATTGCGTGGGGCGCGGCATGAAAGTGGCCAAGGAACAGATCGTCGGTATGGTCGCGGCGGTGGATTGGTTCCTGAGCCAGTCTGAAGAGGCGATGCAGGCCGAATTCCAGCGGCGCGCCGACCGGATCGCAGGGCATCTGAAGGATGTTCCGACGCTCCAGTCTCGAATCGTGGTGCCGCCCGTCGCCAACCAGGTGCCCCATTTACTGATTCACTACGACCAACAGCGCGTGAAGATCTCGCCGCTCGCGGTCGCTGTGCAACTGCGCCGGGGGACTCCGAGCATCGAGCTGAATCCCGCCACCGGTGTAAACGAAGGCAGTGCCGGGTTACCTTCGGACGCGAACACGATCGTGGTGGGAGTGTGGATGCTCGAGCCTGGCGAAGACATGATCGTCGCGCGTCGCCTGCGCGACGTCCTTACGAACGCCATTTGACCTATCGGAGAATCCTTCTGTGGAACGGCGCGATTTCTTTGGCGGTGCGCTCGGTTTCTTCGGTGCGTCGCAACTTTCTGCCCAAACACCAGCGCCGGGCGGCGAAGTTTTCATTGAACGCGCGGCCACTGGAGAGCCGCACAAGGGAAAAGTGCTGGCGCTCATCACGCCTCACCTGGACGACGGGCCGTTCTTTGCCTGCGGCACAGTGGCCAAACTTCTCAAAGAGGGTTATGCCGGATATTTCATCCGGACTAGCAATGACGAGAAGGACTCTTATGACCTCACTCTGGGTGAAACCGTCGCGGCCAACGAGCATGACACAGGCGAGTTCTTGAAAGCATCTGGGTTGAAGCAGGCGTTCGATCTCGGCTATCGAAACCATCGCATGGACGACGTGGCGCGGACCGAGATACGCGCCCGTCTGATCTTTCTATTTCGCCTCCTCAAGGTCGATACCGTTTTCAGCTACGATCCATGGGGCCACTACGAAGAAAACCCCGATCATTACGTCACTGCGCAGGCCGTGGAATCGGCGTGCTGGATGTCCGGAGGTCACTTGGATATGCCCGAGCATTTCGCCGCGGGTCTGAAGCCGCACAGTGTTACCGAGAAATACTACTTCGCCAGAGGTCCGCAACTGGTGAATCGCGTGGTCGATATCGGTCCCCTACTGGCGGCGAAACTTGCTTGCCTCAGATCGTGCCGAACCATGATGATCCACATGATCAAGGATCTCAATGCGTCAGTCGCGGAACGTAACCTCCGTTTGCCAGCCCTGGCGGGAGACGAGACCGCCGCGATCGACGAATTCACTAAAGTAGCCGTCGAGAACCGTGATCGCGCGATTGGCGCGAAGCACAGCCTGCGTTACGGTGAAGCGTTTCATTACATCGGGCCCGACCAATCGCTGGACGAATACGTCTCGCGCAATGCCGTGCGGCTCTAGCCGGATTTCCGCTCGCTATCCAGCCAGCGCATCTGGCTTTCGTCGTAGCGCGTCCCGGCGATAGCATCTGGCGGAATCGCTTTTTCGAGTTCGGCGAATTCCTGCCGCGAGAGAGTAAGTTCCAGAGCCCGCACGGCATCCGATCAGTTTCTGATTTTTCTCGAAGTTCTCTCCCATGAAACGAGGCAGGTGAGTGCGGAATCGCGGGGACTATTCGGGCGAGATCCGCCAAGCAGCCCGCGGGAGAGTACGCCATAGGCAGTTACGCTCATGCCCAACTCGCGCACGGTGGGCAGGATTTCCGCCTCGATGCCGCGCGTCACGATGGAGTACTCGATTTGCAGCGGCGAGGTCCGGCGAGCGATAGCGGACGTGACTCCCAAAAAGACCGGTGCTAGCCATGATGTTCCCGACCCGAGCCGCCAAATCAATCTTGTGACCGTGGTTTACGATCGCCTGGACCCAGATTCGCGTCGCATGGCCCGCCAGGCTTCGCAAGACCTCCTGCCTGGCGTGGTTGCTTGAAACTTGCCGCTTTCCCGCGAAAAATAACGCAGGTTCCTCGCCGGGATATACAGGATGTTCCTTTGCAGCGTGCTCACGCAGGACGTATTCGAATGCCGCGCATAGGCTTTCGAATTTTTGCGCGATCCAATCGGAATTCCACGCCTCCATTATCCCCGGACCGCACGGTGTTCAAATTGTACAACCCGGTCCCAGCTTGGGTAGTTGCGCAAGGGCCTCTGTCGCTTCAGAGGCGTAGCCATCCCGAATGGGCGGCGAAGTGCGACTGAAATCTGGTGCAGTTCGCCCCTATTTTCGGGTACCTGGTACCTTCATGCTACCCCCGGATCATCCGGGTCCGGCAGCGCAACGGTCTCTATTGAGTGTTATAACTCTCAACTATGCAAAGCGCCGGCATCACCCGGCTTGACTGGCCGGTTATCTTAGTGTCCGATGTCCAGTTGATACCGTTAGCCACGGGCTAGTTTGTCCGGTGACTTGAGTGCTCGTGGTCCAGCTAGCACCATTGGTGGAGGTCGTCACCTGCAGATCGTGGCTGCCGTTGTTCGCAGCGTAGGCTAGAACGAGTTCGCCATCGAACACGGTTAGCGCGGGGGACAGCGAGGTGGTTTGTCCAGTGACCTTAGTGTCCGCCGTCGAGTTGACGCCATTAGTGGATGTCGTCACCAGCAGATCGTCGCTGCCGCTGTTAGAAACGTAAGCCAGAACGAGTTCGTTGCCGAACACGGCGAGCGCGGGGGACATCGAGACTCGATTGTCCGGTAACCGGGGTGCTCGTTGTCCAACTGCCGTCGCCGTTCGAGGTGGTCACCAGCAGATCGTGGCTGCCGTTGTTAGCAACGAAAGCCAGGACCTCGTTGCCGTTGAAAAAGGCGAGCGCGGGGGGCAAGGCGCTCGATTGTCCGGTGACCGGAGCGCCCGTCGTCCAGAAGCCGCCAGGCTCCCCCGCCGTCGATAACAGATCGTTGCTACCGTTGGCCGCAACGTAGGCGACAACTGCGTTTGCACTATATTGTCCAAACATCGCCATCGCTCCGCTCGGCTGTTCCAGGAAGTGGAGCTTTCCCGCCTCGACCCCCTGGTAAACCAGGCGCTCCGGTTTCCCGACAAGGGCCGCGGCCAGAGCGATCGAAAGCATCGGGACCTCGCGTCCGCAACCCTTGCAATACGCCTGTTCGCACGCGGCCGGGCTGCTCGAAACCGAGATCTCGTGCTTCTCAATCGTTCTCAGGCGATATCAAGCCATTCGGAGTCAAGCAATTGGCGGGGCAACTCCGGATATTAAAAGCCGGGTTTCTTGAAGTATCCGCAAGCTTATGGAGCTTTGCAGTGCGGGAATCGGTTCCGGGTCAGCTTCCTGCTTGCTAGACCGGGGCCGGGCGTGGATGCGCCTCGGTGTACTGAGGCGTTCGCCTCTCAGTTAGAGTTCCCGTTGGGACGCATCAACTGGTTTTCGTTCCGCGCCTTTCTCAGCAGCGGCTCGCCGGGATCGGCGTCCTTCTAGAGGCTGAAGAATTTCTCATACTCGGCGCAAGGAATATGGCCGCCTGGATCCGCGGACCTGTGGTTCCGGTCCACAACGTATCCGCCGGATGCTCCGCCAGTTCCCGTTTGACGATCGCCGCCGCCCGCGCCTCTTCGCCTGTCTCGGCCATGGCTACCAAAGGGTCCGAAATCGCCGGCTTCCTGCCAGAGGCGCGCGCGGAGGCAGAAAAAGGCGGGAGAGTTGTTCCCGTACTTGGCGGTGTAAGCGCTGCGCCGACCTTACCGCTTACGGGCAGCCTTCCCACAGCCTTGGGAAGGCTCGGGCGGTTGCCAGGATTTACCGAATCGCTTTCCGCTGCGCATTTCAGACGAAGAAAATCACCATCAAGCCGATCATCGCGACCCATTATCGGCAATTCCGGACGCCCAACGCGAAAGTGAGAAGCAGACTGGGCAGACGAAACCGATCAGGGGACTGGCGAAGCAGCCAATCGTCAAAACAGGCCACCATACCGGCAATGCCTCAGTCCTCGACGGGCCGCAACTCTGCTCCCAAGAGCTTCATCGTGGGGGTAACAATACCCGCGACAGTAGTTGAATCGTTCGTTTGCTGCATACTGTTTCTATCGCGCCTCGGGTCGAGCAGAACCATCTTCTTGCCGCCCCCCTACATCGTTCTTCGCTCAAAAAAAGTCTAGGGCGCCAATCAGTTTTCTTAAGCATTAGTATTTCGTATTGATGAGGTTCACAGTAGGGTTTTAGAATTCCCTGGCAACCGCCGGGAAATCTTATCTCTCGAACACCACGCTCTATAAGCGACTGAAGGGCATGGGAACGCATGACCAGTGAGAGGTGTGCGCCGTTATACTCGACGTCTCTACGATTGAGTTGGAGGAGGATGTGCCCGCGATCACCGCTGTACCAGCCGACCAACACCGAAAGCCATTTGCCACCAACTGTCTGCAAGCCCATAAAAACGGGGTTAGGCAGCTTTTTGACGGCATCCGCGAGCCGGGTGGTCCTCTCGTAGGTGTAGCTGCTTGTTCGCTGACGCGCCGCAAGCTGCCGCAGCGCAACCATGATTGCGTTCGGCGACAGGCTCTCTACGTACCGCCAACCGTTGAGCTTCGCTCGATCAGGATAACGCCGGAAGTTCCGTCTGGCATTCGGACCGAGAGTCCGTAGAAAAGCATCGAACGACGTGCCCAAGTGTAGGAGATCTCGATTCTCTATGGGCTGTCTGGTGAGGATCATACCGGGCACGTTTTCAAAGACTGCCGACAGGCTGTCGCCCTGCTTGATGCATGCACGCAACGTGTGAACGCGGCGACGAGATGTGAGACTCGATACTGCCGCAGCCAGGACGGAGCATCGATCACCGTCGCGTGCCACCAGAAAGTGGTCTCCGCAAAAATGCCCGAGATTCACAATTCCGATCGGCTGACCCAATATTTGTCGCTGAGCTGCAAACAGAACGCCCGCGAGGGCCCCCATGTGCCGAACCGAGATGATAAGAGGTGAACATGAGAAACCCTTGGAGATAGCCAGAAAGCAATCCAGGTCGAACGCAGCCGATGGTGTTGGTGCGAGGTCTGCCAACAATTGCATGAAAGAGCCGTCCAGGACAGATTCCGCCCTATCGTACCTGAGCAGCTCTGAACTCCAGGCTTGCGCCTCAGATTCCGTCTTACGGCGTTCGAGTGCATTGATCCCCATTATGGCGTCGGAACGGCTTTGTTCGATATGTGGTATAAAGAGAGCTCCTGAAGACCGTCGCGATTATGAGCGCGAGGCGACTAGGTCTATAACCGCTTGGTTTTGTACTGTTTTTGAACTTCTTCCTGGTCTTCCTGCGATCGAATACTCCAAACCTTCCAACCTGTCGAGTGGGCACACGGTCGGGGCCCTTGGATTTCACCACCCAATCGTCTGGACTAGGACGGACCACTACTTACAACAGGAGGTAATATCGCATACAATCAAACAAACGTGCAAGAGTTTTTTCATGTTTTTTTTTAAGGCCCTTTGCGGAGGTGTACTGCGGGCTGTGTACTAGCTTGCATCCCATTGAAATGGTGCGAATTAACAGGGTCGAAGGGAATCTTGCGCGGACGGTCATACGTTGACGATAAAAGCCGGGAGTGCGGAGATTTGTTATGCAAAACGAGCGCATGGGTGCCCGATGGTACTGGGTATTCTAGGACTTAAGCGGAACACCCGGCGACAACTACAGGTTTTCGGGAGAATTTGGTTAGCGTCCGATGAATCCTCTTCCCAAAGGTCCGGCTGGGCTGCATAGCGGTCTTATGGCCGAAACTGTTGTCGATGAGAAGGCGATCGCCAAAAACGATCAGTGGCGCGAACGCATTGCTGCGCAGAAGCGCAGCGGGTTGTCCGTACGGAGGTTCTGTAAGGAACAGGGCATCGCGGAGCATCCGCTTTTTGATTGGCGCAAGCGGCTGCGGAACCAGCAGCAACCGCTGCGCTTCGCCTTAGTTAGGTCCTCACGGCGCTCGAGTTCTCAATTGTTCTCCGGGGAAGTAAGGCAGTGTGGAATCAATCAGTTGGCAGGCAGCTTGGCGTACTCGCGGCGGGCTTCCAGAACCACTGGCAAGTTCGAATCAGCGTCCTTCCAGAGCCCGAAGAAGCGTTCGTAGGCCGCTCGGCTGTCTGCGTGCCTGCCATGCAGGCTGTAGGCGCGCGCCAAGTCCAGATACGCCAGCGGATACATGGGAGAGATCGGTTCGATACCGGGATTTTCGGTGACCGCCCCCGTAGGAACGGGATGAAGTAACGCAGCAGTTCGTAGACTTGCGTCGGCTCCAGCAGTTTTATCGCGTCGGCGGCTTTCTTTTGGTAGATTGCCACCGACGCTTCAACCAATGGCAAGTCCACGCGTGCGCGCATAACGCTGATTTTCGGATTACCCCTCAATCGGGCAATGGCCTTCTCCGCGTATGAAGTTCCGCCGGAGAGCGCGGCCGCGAATCCCGACTGGACAATCATGTCGGGCTCATCCTCCGGAGGAACTTTTTCTGCCTCCCGGCGCGCCTCTGGCAGGAAGCCGGCAAAAACATCCACCAACGCCTCGTCCAGCAGCACGGAGTCAACAAAATTTGGCAGACGCTCCTTCCGCGCCACTTGAATCGCGGCACGAAACTTTCGTGCGCGAACCGGATGCGGCCGGCGGTCGCGGCGGCCAATCCCTCGTAATCCAGAGTAACGTTTCTTTCCGACTCGTCCTTCTCCCACTCCGTCTGCGCCCGCGCCACGCCTGCCGGGTCCCGCTGTGCGCAGGACTTCAAACAGAATGCTATGGAACAACGCGCTGTTGAGACCGTGCGCCAGCGCTTCCCAGCACGTCGCCTTGGAATCCTCGAAAAGGTTGGAACACCTTTGGAAGTGTGCCAGGGTCGAATAAGCGATCAGCGATTTCGGATCCAGTTTGACCGCTTCCCGAGCAGCGGCCATGGAATCTCCATACCTGCCAATCAAGAGGCTAATATTTCCCGAGCATCTCCCACGCCGCATGGTCGCGGGGGTAGAGCGTGGCCCATACTTTGCTTTGGTCCGCGGCCCGCTCCAGGGCTTACTCCACGTTCCAATAGTAGAGCGCGGCGATCCGTAGTTTTTCCCTTTCACTGATGCCGCTCAAGGCGTATGCCTTCGCGGCGTCGTCAGTGGCCCGCTTTACCTCCAGCAGGTTGTACAGCACGGCTCCGCGCAGCGAGCAAGCCATGGCGAAGTTCGGATCGAGTTCAATGGCCCGGTCGAGCAAGGGAATCGCATCAGCTATATTCGGGGATGTCAGTACCGTCATCGCCCTCGAATAAGCGACTGGTGCGTCGAACGACTTGGTGGTAGCCCGCTGGATCGGGACATCGAACAGCGAGATGGAGCGCAGCTATTCTCCCAGTTGCCGCCGTACCTGGCCGGTTACCCGGTCCAACGACTTCAAGACATCTTCTCTCGATGCTGCCTCCGCTTTCGCCTGCGAGATGGGGCTGCCCGTCGCGCAATCCAGCGCTTCCAGCGTGATCAAACAGCGCGAGCCCACGCTCGCGATCTCCCCGTCGATTACCGCCTGTCCGCTGTTGCGCTGGCAAACCTCCCGCGCCACGGGCCCGGTCAGGTTATCATTCGCCCGCCGGCCCATCATGCGCAGCGTTTCCGCGACCATTGGCTGCGCCAATATGCTGAAGTACGGCGATTGTCCCAAGATCGATTTTCAGGGCCCTCCGCAATGTCGAGCCGAAGTCCGGATCTTTGGAGCGATTGACAAAATCCGCTACCACAATTCCCCGGGGGCCTGCCGGTATCGGCCGTTGAAGCGCGCGATAAACAATCGTTCCGGCGGCGATCATCGTGCCCAATACCGCTGTACCGCCCCAGATCCATCGGCCGTTCGCCCTGGTCGCGGCGGGTAGCTTTTCCAACGGCTTTTCCGGAAAGCCGTCGACATACTCTTCCTCGACCACGGCGGTGGTCCGCGTATGCGCCGCGTGCACCAGCATCCGCCGGGCTTCGGTGTCCATGGGCGCCGCGAACTGATAGCCCCGCCCGGCGATCTGCTCCTTTACATGGCGCGGAATCCCGGACGCCTCCCGGCAAGACTTACAATTTCTCTGGTGATTTCGATGGCGCCGACGTATATCCGACGACAGCGACTACAACGAGCACTATGGCGACCACAGCGGCCTCTCTTGCCCCGCTAGACTGGCGTCCCACGCTTCTTGTTGGCGGCCGCGAAACTGTCCACATGTGTCAACTTCACGATAAAAATCTGCTACCAATCGCAGTACACATGCGGCGGGTCGGTTTTGGATTCTTGATGGTTCCTTTGCGAAGAATTTTGACATCCAGCGGAAAGCTAAATGGGTCTTGGGGAGAATCGGCAGTAGCCTTAGAAACAGTGGTGGGCCCGTGGCGACTCGAACGCCAGACCTCTACCGTGTCAAGGTAGCGCTCTAACCAACTGAGCTACGGGCCCATCTTCCGGGAAACTTCGATTCTATCATGCCGGCCTGAAAGCATCCTCCCGCACCACGCCAGCGCCCTCCCGGATCACTACCAGACGATCGGCCCGCACGTTGTCCGCGCGCTCCTTGTTGCCGTTTGGCCAGCGGATTTCCAGGTCCGCCTTCGTCGCGGCCCCCAAGCCGAAGTGCAGCCGCTGGTCGTTGGCCGAATAGAAACTCGCCTGGCTCAGCACCTCTTGCGCCTGGATTTTACCGCCGTAGTGCGCCGTCACCCGCGCGCCGATCGCACCGCGGTTCGATTTCACCCCCACCAGCTTCACCTTAAGCCAGTGCGCGCCGCCGCTCACATCGTTGCGGAGCAGCGAAGGCGCTTCGTTCAGGTTCACGACCACCATGTCGATGTCGCCGTCGTTGTCGAAATCGCCGAAAGCGCAGCCGCGACTGGCGTGCGGCGCGACAATCCCCGGCCCGCCCTGCTCCAGCAGCTCCTCGAACTTGCCGTTGCCCAAGTTTCGGAAGATCACACGCGGCGTCTTGAATGGATAGTTGGGCAGTTTGGCCTCGACTTCCGGATAAACGCTGCCGGTTACAAAGAACAGATCCGGATTGCCGTCGTTGTCCAGGTCCACAATACCCGCGCCCCAGGAGATGAAGCGGGTCTCCACGCCGAGGCCCGCGCTGATGGTGGCATCTTCGAAATTCCCCTTGCCATCGTTGCGGTAAAGGATGTTGGTGTCGTCGGCGAAGTGGGTCTTGAAAATATCGAGGCTGCCGTCGAGAGTGTAGTCGCCGACTCCCAATCCCATGCCGGCCTGCTCCATGCCGTCTTCGTTCAGAGCAACCCCGCTTTCGAGACCAATATCGGTGAACGTGCCATCGTGATTGTTTCGCAGCAGAAAACTGGGCGTGGAATCGCAGGCCACGTAGATATCCGGCCAGCCGTCGTTATCGAAATCCGCGGCCACAGCCGTCATGGCGTAGCTTCCCTTGACCTTCAGCATGCCGGATTTTGCGCTCACATCGGTGAACGTGCCGTCGCCGTTGTTGCGATATAGCGCGAGCGAACCGGGCGGCAGACCGCGCGGCCCGCAGTTCACCGGAATCCCCTTCCAGTTGCAATTCGCGTTTTCGCCGGGCTTCGGTACGGCCTTGAAATCGAATTCAAGGTAGTGGGCCACAAACAGGTCGAGCTTGCCGTCGCGATCGTAGTCCACAAAGCTGCAGCCCGATCCCCAGCGCGTCCCGGCGCGTAACAGTCCGGACTTTTCCGTCACATCGGTGAAGGTCCCATTGCCGTTGTTACGATAGAGGACGTTTTGGCCCCAGTAGGTGATGAAAAGGTCGTCGAAGCCGTCGTTATCGTAGTCGCCCACGCAGACCGCCGATGCCCAGCCGCTGCGCTTCAGGCCGGCCTTTTCGGTGACGTCGGTGAAAGTGCCGTCGCGGTTGTTTTTGTAGAGCCGGTTGTGCGCGTCTTCCGGGGCCGCCTCGAGGCGCGTGCCACTCAGGATGAAAATGTCGAGCCAGCCGTCATTGTCGTAGTCGATAAAGGCCACGCCGCAACCTACGGTTTCGAGGATGTAGTCCTTGTGCGTGGGGCCGCCGTAGATTACCGGCGCGCGCAGTCCAGCCTGGGCGGCGATATCGACGAACCTCGCGTGGAAGGGCAACCCCGACGGCTTTCCGCGCGGCATGGGCTGCACGTTGCGCGAGGATACGCCCTGCCCCAAGGCTCTCGCCGCCGGAACGGCCATCAGGGCCATCCAGGCGCGCCGCGTCAATTCCCATTTCGGCATCGATTCCAGTATAACGATGAGATGGCTTTCGATTTTTCGGGCAAGACCGCCGTGGTTACCGGCGGCGCGAACGGCATCGGGGCGGCCACGGCCCGCGAGCTGGCACAGGGCGGCGCGCTTGTGGCGATCTTCGATCTGGCGAGCGAGCACCCTGGCGCGGCCGGTGCGCGACTGGGCGGTACCGGCTACGAGGTGGATATCACGGACCGCGCTTCGCTCGACCATGCTTTCAGCCAGGTCGGTCCGCCCGATATCGTGATCGCCAACGCTGGCATCGGCGCAGAGGTAGAATTCAGCGCCATTACGGAGGAGAACTGGCAGCGCACGATCGCGGTGAACCTTACCGGCGTGTTCCACACTCTGCAAGCGGCAGCCGCGCTCATGAAGCCGCGGCGCCGCGGAGCCATGGTGATAACCGCCTCAACCAACTCCTATGATGGCGAGGCCCTGCTGGCCGCTTACAATGCCAGCAAAGCCGGTCTGCTCGGACTATTGCATACCGCGGCGAACGAACTGGGACCCTACGGGATTCGCGTTAACGCGGTTTGCCCGGGGCTCATCCGCACACGCCTCACCGAGCGGCAGTTTTCGAATCCCCAGGTACTGAAAGATTACTTCCGGCACATTCCGCTGGGGCGCGGCGGCGATCCGCAAGAAGTCGCCAACGCCAGCGCTTTCCTCGCCTCGGATCTGGCGTCTTATATAACTGGCGCCGCGCTGTTCGTGGATGGCGGCCAAATGGCTTCCAAGTTCGGCACTTGGGACGAGCAGCGCGCGGACTTTACAGAGGGCCGCTGGCGATTGCGCTAGTTCAAAACAAGGTCCCGGCTACCTGCTCCGCTACTTTGCGGGCTTTTTCCCGCAGCACGCTTGACCGGACCGAACGATCGTTTGTGCTGGTCCGGATGAGGAAAGCTCGGTCACGCACGTGGCCGACTACCTGCTCGGCAAGCTGACCCTTCTTTCCGTCATAACTACATGCCATCGCCTCATTGCCGATCGCTCGCAGCGGCGTCGCATTGTCACGGCATTGGACGGCGGTCCCCACTTCGATGCGGAGCCCATATTCGAGCGGACCCTCCTGCCGGATGAAATCGCAGTTTGCGTCGTCCGTGTTCTTATTCGTGCGAGAGACCGTGGCGTTGACCGGGCCGCCTAATACGCCCGCCGCCGTCGCCGCGTTGAGCCAGGGGCAGCTCTCACAGCTTGCGGGCAGGGAGGTAGCGAGCAACAGGATGATTCGTAACTCTCGCATAGGACAATCAGGACTGTGGTTTGCCCGCGGGAACCAACACTTCGCTCTTTAAAATCTTACCGCCCTCCTGGATGACATACAGGCGGTTGACCTCCAGGTCTTTCAACTGATCGACCTGGCCACTCAGCCAGCGAATCTCGACCATGTCCACTTTGGCTGCCTGATCGAGCCCGAAGTGCATGCGCAGGTCGTTCTGCGAGAAATAGCTGCCGCCGCTGCGCAGCTCATCCATTTGCGCCAGCGCCTTCTCGGCATCCGGCTTTGTCTTGGCGGTTACAGTGACGCGGCTGCCAATGCCGCTCCGGTTCGATTTCACGCCTGCCAGCTTGATCTTGATCCAGTTCCGCTTCAGCGTGGAGTCGCACCGCAAAAGCTGCGGAACGGCATTGACGCAATTGACCGCGATATCGATATCGCCGTCGTTATCGTAATCGCCGAAGGCGCATCCGCGCGCCGGAGCGTTTTCCAGAATGCCAGGGCCGCCCTTGTCAGTCACCTCTTCAAACCGGCCGTTCTGCAGGTTGCGGTACAGGTACTTGTGTTCCGCGTACTTCAGGTCGGCGTTGGACTTATCAACCTCCGGATAAACATGTCCGTTGGACATCAGGATATCGAGCCATCCATCGTTGTCCATATCGAAGAAACCGACACCCCAGCCAAGCAGGCGGGTATTGACTCCAAGGCCACTCGGATAGGTACGATCTTCAAATGACGCATCACCCAGGTTGGTGTACAGTGAGTCGGTGTCTCCGGCGAAATTCGTCTTGACCACGTCCAGGTTGCCATCGCGGTTGTAGTCGCCGATGGATACGCCCATGCCGGCTTGCGGCTTTCCCTCGGGAGATAGAGCGGCGCCGGCTTCGATAGCGATGTCTTTGAAGGTGCCGTCTTTCTGGTTCTGGTAGAGCGTGGCGGTACTGGAGTCATTGGCGACATAAATATCCGGCCAGCCGTCATTATCGAGGTCGGACGCGGCCACGCTCAAGCCGTAGGTTCCCTGCGTGTTCCAGATACCGGCTTTCTGGCTGACATCGGTGAAAGTTCCATCGCCGTTATTGTGGTAGAGAATATTCTTGCCACCGGGCAGCCCCGGCGGTCCGCAAGCCACCAATAGTCCTTTGTAAGTGCAGGGCCCGGCCTCGGGCGGCGGCGCGGTCTTCAGATCAAAGTCGACATAGTTAGCGACAAACAAGTCCAGGTGGCCGTCGCGGTCATAATCGATGAAGGTACAGCCGGTGTTCCAGCGTGTCTTCGGACCAAACTGACTTAGGCCCGCTTCCTTAGTCGTGTCGGTGAATGTCCCATTCCCATTATTCCGGTAGAGGGCGTTCTGCCCGTAGTAAGTCACAAAGAGGTCGTCGTTGCCGTCGTTGTTATAGTCTCCGACGCAACAGGCTTGTCCCCAGCCGGTGCGGTGTTCGAGACCGGACCCCTTGGTAACATCGGTGAAAGTGCCGTCACGGTTGTTCTTAAACAGGTGGCAGCGCGGTTCCCGGCCCGCCGGAAAGCCTTCCAGACGCCAGCCATTCACCAGGAAAACATCCAGCCAGCCATCGTTGTCGTAATCATAGAAGGCCAGGCCGCAGCCGGTGGTTTCGAGAAGATACCGGTTCTTGCCTTCGCCGCCAAAGATGGTTTTCACCGCCAAGCCGGACTCTTTGACCACGTCGACGAAGCTAAGGCCGAGCGGCGTACCTTCTATGGGAGACTTAGGGCCCGGCGGAGCCGGCATGGCTTTCGCGTCGTAACTGCGCTCGACCGGACCCGGCAGTTTCTGAGCGACCGCCGGTAAGTCGGAAAAAGGAAGGACCAGGGCCGTGCGACTAAGAGACCGGATAAAGCGGCGGCGCGAGGCGCTCACTTAGGCTGGCCTCCTGTGATTGCGGCATCGTGCGGCAGGGCATCGTGGGGCAAAGCGTCGTGGGGTAAATCCGTGTGTAGGTGCCAAGGCACGCTCTCAGTCGACATCTGAGGGTGCTGCTGGAGAAACTCCAGAGAGTAAGTCGGGGCGCCGGGATCGACCTGCTTGGTCGCAAACAGCGCGGCTTGCGCAGCGGCCTTCTCCTTCATTCCCATGCGGCGGTACAGGACTGCCAGGTTGTAATGCGCGGCGAGATCGTCGGGATCGATGGCCTGCAATGCCTCGAACTGCTCCTTGGCGTCTTCGTAGTCGTGCCGCTGATAGTAAGCAATGCCCAACTCACGCCGCGCGTCGCGAGATTGCGGGTACTGCTGCACCACCCTTTGTAAGTCGGCCACTTCTTCATCGAAGTGTCCCGCACGCCTTTCCACCAGCGCGAGATAGTACAGCGCGCGCGGATTGTTGGGACTGAGCGTCATGGCCGTCTCGAGGCTACCGCGGGCCGATGCGTATTTTTCCCATTCGATGTAGGTAAGCGCTATATTGATGTGACCATCCGCATAGTCGGGCCGCAGCTTCACGACTTGTTCGAAGGCGTGCATGGCGTCGGCATACTGCTGTTGATCGAGAGACGCAATGCCGAGGTTGTTCCAGCGCGTCCAGTCGGGATTGTCCCGCGCATCCGGACCAGTGACGGGATTGTCTCCCAGGTTTAAGACGCGAGTGCGGGAAGCCAGTTCCACCACCGGGTACGCGGGATGGTCCAGCCCGAAAATGTTATTCAGGTAGCTCTGGCGCAGATGGCGATAGTTCACTCGCGCGGTAACCGTAAGCGGACCCTTCTCACCGGCCGGAACGCGAAACTCATAGCGCACCAGCGCGGAACGGCCGGACTGTATGGTGTTGTCGTACGCCACCGAGTGTATGGTCCAGACTTTGTGATTGTCTACAAAGCCGCCATCGGTATTTACGGGCCTGTTAGTGAAGCTATGAGCGCGGTCGTCAAGCATGCCGCCCGGTTTCAGGAAGCCACTGTGATAGATCTCTTTTCCGCCGGCGCCCTGGACCAGGAACTCGACCCACGGCTCATATAAGTCGCGCACTTCAGGAACCAGAGAGTGGCCGATATTTTTGTTCTGTATCACTACCATCATCTGCACGATGTCGTTAGGCGCCAGCTTAAAAGACGCCGAGCCAAGAGGCGCCGCCATGGCATCCTCTCCGGCCTTCTTGATGGCGAACAGATCGACATTGAGGTAGTTGCCAGCCTTGAGAAACTCGACGGTCTTTTGTAGCTGCTCGTCGAAGCCATAATAAAATGGCACGGCGGTGTTGCCGGCCGGCCAACGGTGTGAAGCCAGCGTGCCATGCTTTGCGCCAGAATCCTTCAACGTCAGCATGGCGCGCGCCATGTGACAGTCCTGGCAGGTAGTGAAGTTCGCGGAATAGAAAGTCAGTGGATTGCGCTGCGAAAACTTCGAGTTCTGCCATTCATCGTATGACGTGAAGGCGCGGATGAACTTGTAATCGTTCAACGGATTCGGCAGGTTGGCCTTGTGGCATGCCGCGCAAAACTCCGGTGTCCGGTAAAAGTCCTTCATCACCGCTCTGGAGTGCCGGTCGGGATGTTTCATGATCTCGTCATCGGGCACCAAGCCGGGAATACGGTTGCCGTCCTCATCCACCATGGCGGACGGAACGCCCATGACGAACCCCCCGTTTCCCTGGGTCGATTGGAGCCGTTGAATGGAGTGACAGGTCGTGCAGGTCAGGCCGTCCTCGTCGAAACTGCGATCGACAATGGAGTTCTGCGTCAGGGCTCCCGCCAGAACGCCGATAGGGTTGTGACAACTATCGCAGTGGCGGGTGTATTCGATCCCTTTCGTGCGCGGCAAAATGTTCACGCTGGCTCGATAAAATGGCGTTCGAAACGAATTGGAGTGAAGCGCCTGGCGCCATTGGCTATAGGCTTCCTCGTGACAGTGAGCGCAATAAGTTGCCGAGGGAAAGGCTTCGGGCTGAATGAAGTCGTCGCCGTCAACGGCAGCGTTGCCAGGCGCAGAGAGGTTGTCTTTGCCAAAGCGGAAGTTATAGGTTTCGCGGACCGCGGCGGCGTAGCTCTTGCGCTCGTCGTTGTCGTTCGACTGCGCACGGGATGCCGTCAGATAGATACCGAAACTGCCTACGAATAGTGCAATGGTCAGGAGCGTGCGCCCTGTCTTGAGTTCCACGTGGGACTCCCTCTGCTTTGTTAAATCTTCGCACCAGTTCGATGCGCCGTCAAATCGGCACGGAACGGATCTATTCAATCTGCCGGAACAAAGGCAGAATTTCGTTGACAGCAAAGGGCTTTATGCAGGTGGCGCAGAGCCCATAGGCAATCACGGACTGGCACCGGGCCCACCCGCTGAAATCGCCGGTCCTGCGGACCGAACTGCCGAAACAACCGGGTACGCTGCAGGCGCTAAACCAGAAGCAGGTGGCAGACGTGCGATTCCTGGACGGCAGCATAAACCGCTTCAGGAATTTGCAGCAGGGAACAGCAACGGCAGCCCCGCCGGGATTGCGATCACGCTCGGGGCCGGTGAGGACCTCACATTTACGGCCGTTTCTTGAGAATCCGCTTCACGTTGCGCTTACCACGCAGTACGGCCATGATGCGAATAGGTTTGACATCCGGCTGATACACGACCAGGAACGAATAAAGCGAGATGAACAGAACGGGCCGTTTAGTCAGGTCTTTACGGGTGTGACCCTGACGGGGTATTCGTCCTAGGGATGCAAACAGCTCGTGAAATTCAACGTCGATTCGATCAGCGAGGCTTATACTATCTTCGGCAATCCGTCTCCAGATCTCAAACAGGTCATTCTGCGCTTCGACGGATACGTCATAGAGTGACGCCATCAGTGCTTGTGCTCAGCTAACCATGCCGCTTTGCGTTTTTCCATATCCGTTCGCGAGTCCCGGGAGGAAAAAAACTCACCACGCTCGAACTGTCCGAAAGCCCGATCGATTTTCTCGGCTAACTCCTCTTTGTGGTCATGGAGCCACCCGTCTTCGGAGCGCAGCAGTTCCAAAGCCCGCTCGATAACCTGGTCAGGGTTCTGGTAGGCCCCGGACTGGATCGCCTGCGAGATTGTCTTTTCGTGCTCGGGTCGCAGTGTGATGCTCATAAAATTCCCTCTTTCTATTGTTGCAGCTTTCCGTCAATCAGCGCGCCGGCGCCAGAGCATCCGCCGTGACGCTGATCGGCCGGATATCGGTGGGGATGTCCTTGAGCGCGTCGAGCGCCTTGCGCATTGCCGGACGCACGACGCCCAGACTGGCCAGCATGCGGCGCGCACCGGCATAATTGCCCTCGGCTTCGAGCGTCATCAGATCGTGCGCCAAGTCGCGCACGGCCGGCTTGATCTTTTCGTAGTTGACCGCGAAGGCGCCATCCGCCGCCACAAACGCGCCCTTATCGGAGAGATAGTTGAACTGCATTGCCATACCTTTGCCGTGCGCATCCGTCAGTCCGAAGCGCAGCGTGCGAAAAGTGGACGCCAGATAAGTGGTGTAAAGACGATGTTCGGCCGTGGCGCCACCGCCGATGCCGTGGTCGAACAGATATTGCAGCATGAACAGGCCGGTGATATCCGCCTTGGCCTCTTCGATGGCGCTGTAAAGATCCTTCAATTCCTGCCGCGCGGTGGTGCGGCGCCCTCCCACCTGAATCTGCCCCGGTCCGATGCCGTGGCTCAATTCGTGCGCCAGAATGTGGGTGAAAAACGAATCGAAGCTCAAGTCGCCCTTCGCCGCGCCGGGCAGAACGCGGGCGGCGATGGGTTCCAGAATGGTATGGAATTTGGCCTCTTGAATGTTCTTGAGCATCACGCGCTTGCTGCCCTTCTCATGCACCACGCGCTCATCGTTAGGCAAGTTGTAAGCGGCCGTGCGCACGCCGTGCGCGCCATCGCCCGCGGCCAGGATCTCGTTGACCACACGTATGGGAGCGGACGCCCCCAGCTTGGGATTGCGATAACGCGGCTCGATCGGCAGGTGATCCTCAATTTCCTGCAGATGGCTCGCGAACGACTTCAGCCGCTCGGTCTCACGGTCGTCGCGCAGGTTTACGTAGGCCTCGTACGCCGCCTTATAGCCGAAGAGTTCGTCGTTGTAAGTTTCGTAGGGGCCGATGGTGATGTCTAGCGGCGCATCCAGATCCATCCACGCTACGTCGCTCGCGTAGTAATCGTTCGAGAGGAAGGCCTCGGCGCGCAGGTTCAAGAAACGGCGAAGCGATTCGTTATCGGTCAGGCTGGCCGCCTGATGCAGCAACTTCGCCGCTCGCGTCAAATCGAGCCGGTATGCCTCGCTGTAAGGAGTGATGGTCAACCGGCGCTGGCTGTTGCGCCATATTACCGTGAAGAAGCCCTCGGCCTGCCGTCGCGCGGCTTCGGGCAGCGCCTTCGCCCAGGCTTCGAATTCTTCCCGCCGCATGTCCTCCGGATAAAAATCGGCGCCCGGCAATTTCCTGGGCGGTGCACCTGGCACGAACGCGGCATAATCGTCCAGATCCGACCAGGGACCTTTGCTCAGCCAGAAGTAGTCCAGGCGCGACTTGCCCAGCGGTGTCGTGTCCTTCTTCAGGTTGGCGTACATGGCCTGGTTGCCGCTCCACAACTGTGTCAGGAAAATGTCGTCCACCAGGCGCGCAGCCTCGATCAGCTTCGCGAGTGCCTGGCCGTCGCCCGGGGACAGCGCCGAAGTATCGACGCGGATCTCGACCGGCGCGAACCGCGCCATCATGTGTTGGAGTTCAGGCAGGCCGGGAATAGTCACAGCTAGAAAGAGCGCCAGCCACGGGTTCATGCTAATCCGCGGCGTTCTTAGCGTGCTTCTTTTCTTTGAACACGTCCATCGGGTCCTTGTCGGGAGCGATGGCCACGTCGAACCACCCGATCATCATCTCTTCCCAACTCTGGTCGCCCCAGTGGACTTCCTGGGTGGCGTCCGGGTTGGCGGGATTATTCGGCGAGTTGTCGAAGTGGGCCACGCAGTGTATGCGGGTGCCCGCGGGCAGCACTTTCTGGTCGCTCAGATAATAGAAAAGCTGCCAACTGAAATCGTACTTCGGAACGCGCAACAGCACCTCGGATTCGCCGGTCGGATAAAACGCCGTATAGACGAAATCTTTGCCGCGCAGGTGCATGTGCGGCATCATATCGACCAGCAGGGCGGGCTCCTGCAAAGTGATGTCCGATTCCACCTCGAAGTTCGGATCGCCCGCGGGAATGGCAAACTTGTCGTTCGTTGCGGCCACGGTGTAGACACGCTCTTTGGGCGGCTCCTTAGCGAATACCAGGCCGATGCGGCTGCGGTCGGTACCCGGCTTACCATTGGCGGTATAGTGCATCTGGAAAACGAAATCGGAGCCCGCCTTCACCAGTTTGGCCTGGCCGGGGCGCAGGATGCCGGGCGGCAGTCCCGGAGCGAATCCCACCAGCAATTCGGGCGGCGGCCCGCTGTCGTCATCCTTCCGGTGCTTGCGCTTTTCTTTGTCCTCTTTACTCTGTTTTACGGGGACGAACGGAATGCCGGGCTTGGCGTCCTGCATCCACTTCGATCCGGGCGGGCGAATGAAAGCGATGATGTGATGGACCACCTTACGATTGCCTGGGCGGGCCTCGGACTCCTGCACCCATTTGTCTTCGGTAAAACCGGACGGGATCACGATGTACTGGTATTCCACGGTTCCGGAAGCGGGTACGGCGAATTCGTTGGGCATCTCGAAGACAACGTCCGGCTTCTGTATATCCCAACCGTCCACGAACTGGGGGGCCTTGGGCGCTTGGGACGGATCGCCCTCGCGCGCGCCGGTATCCACCCACGCCACCAGTGTGTCGATCTCCGCGCGGGATAACGAACGGTCGTTGCTGAATTTGCCATAGCGCGGATCGGCCGGCCATGGCGGCATCTTGCTGGTGATCACGGCCTCGCGTATGGCCTTGGCCCACGGCCTGACCTCTTGGTAGGTCATGAATGACATGGGCGCCGCTTCGCCGGGCCGGTGGCATTCCTGGCAGTGATTTTGCATGACCGGCAGCACGTTTTTGTAAAACGTCGGTGGAGCGGGGTTCGTGGCCGCCATCGCCAAAGCTGACGCAGAGATCCCCCACAGGAACGATCGAACGGCCATCCGCACCTCCAAGGTGTGCTGCTTACTCATCTTAGGGCATGCGCGCGCCGGTGTAAAGAGACCTGCTAATTCGTGAGCTTGCCGCGTAGAACGATAATCGATGCCTTGGGAAGCTGGTAGAGCGTATACTGGCCGCCGGCGGTCACGGACGACTTGGAGGGCGGGCCGTCAGGGTCCGCGTGGCCGCTGCCACCCCGGCCGCGTCTGCCTTCGCCAACAGGGGGCGCACCCGCTGGAACAGGATCTGCGTGCCACTCATATTCGGCCGGGCCGAAGACTACCCGATCCACTGTGCCCGAGAAGAACCGATCGTGTCTGAGGACCGGATCGGCGAAGGTCACCTTCACGGAGTGCTCGCGGTCCTGATCCTTGTTCACGAACATGACGGACCATTGTCCGTCGGGCCGCTCCACCGCGTAAGCCGTCACCAGAGTATTTCCATCCGTGTCGGTAACGTCGCTCGCGACTTTGAAAAGCTTGTGCACGGCGTCGACGGGCTGCACCCATTCTTTAGTAATCACTTGCGTCGCCAGATATTGAGGGGGGTAGTTCCGGACGCGGTTATTTTCATCGATCGGCAGGAAGCCGCCTCCACCGCCGCCTCTTCCTTCCGATGCGATGTAATGGAAATAGTAAGTGCCGCCCGCGCCGGCGGTCAGCATGGAACCGACGTAATCGGCCAGCCAGAGGGCGCTCTTGACTGTGCCGACGTTGCCTTCGTCGAGGTCGTTACCCTCGGTCATAAAGAACGGCACATTCGGCGGCAGCCCGTTGTCTTTCCAAGCCTGAATCACGTGATTCACGTAGGCCGGCTCCCAGTACAGGGAACTCCAGTCGGCGCACGCCCGCCCGCCCATACAGGGATAGTGCTCGAAAGAGAAGAACGTGAAATCCCGCAGATGGCCGCGAGCCTTGAGGTAGTCCACGAACCGGCCGAGGAAAGAGACACGTCCGTTGGCGTCCTCCCAGGAATCGACGTCGCCGGGCGTTCCCTCGAAAGCCGGGCCGCCCAGAGGCGCCTTAGGAACCAGCTTGTGGATGGCGTTGGCGAACTGAATGTACAGCGCGGCATAGTCCTCCGGGAGCACGCGCTGCCCGTCCGCCTCCTCGCCCATCTCGATCCATGAGATCGGATATTTCCGTTTGTAGAGGTAGGCGATTTCGTTGGCCGCATCCTCCGGTGTCGAGTAGAGGATCGCGATCGGGATCATCGCTGGAAGACCGCGTGTCACCCCGCAATTGAAAAAGAAGTCGAAACCGATTTGGTCGCCCCGGCCATAGTCGAGATCGGAAGCGGCGTGCCATGGATCGACTGATGACGGCCAGGTGATGGTCTGCTCCCGGCTCGGCAGGTGCTTGACTAAGTCGGTGAACTGACCGTCGGCCGACACTGTCCCGATATACAGTTCGTCGATCGCGTATCCCACGCAGTTACGTTTGTCCTGTGCGCCATGCGTATCGCACGTGTCGGACGACTCAGTCATCCAGATGCGAAGGTAGCGCACCGGGATCTTCCAGTTCATCAGCTTCAGCAGGGGAGTCCCGCCCTTGCCGCCCGTGATCGTGCCCATGGGGAAGGTCTGCCAGGCGCCTTTGTTGATCCCGTTGTAGAAGGGTTCCTGTTCGCCGGTCCAGAACTGCACGTAATAACGGCGGGCATAGGGATTGGCCCAGGCGATTTTGATGGCATTGACGTCCACCTTGCCGCCCAGATCGATCATGACCCATTGCGGATGCAGCGAGTCGTCCTCGCCGGTGTAGGTTTTGGTCAGGTAGGGATTGCTCTTCCAGTAGGATTTCAGGTCTCCGTCAGTCAAACGCGACCAGCCGTTGCCGTCGCCTTCAGTGGCGCCGCGATGGGGGAGCGGGTAGGCCCAGGAGTGGAGTATCTTCTCGCCGGTCGGCTCCGCGCTGCCCGTGAAGTAGCCCTCCTGTCTGGCCGCATTGCTCCACACGCCGCGCGAGTTCCAGTGCCATGCCTCGATCATCAATTCCGTGTTCTGGCGATAAGTCACCGTTTGCCATCCCGCGCCCAAAAGCTCCTTGAGGATAGGGTCGGTTAGCAGCCGCTCGGTGTGTTTTTCGTTTTCCTCTTGGGTGTTTCCACCGCGCAACCGGTCAATTGAACCGCCGAGCGCACGGAAGGGACTGAATGAATTAACCGCGTGCGAAGACGCCGCATCCACGACGATATTCTGCGCGCTTGCGGCTTTCGCTATTCCAAGGAGCAAACCTATTCCAAAACCGATTTCAACGACGTGCCATGGCATGGCCGCTGGCATGCAAGCCTATTTGGTGCGAGCCGCGATCTTCTTTTCGAGCGCTTCCATCAGGCGCGATTCCACGTCCGCCGGAATCGGATGCGGCTCCATGCCCTTATAAATCCGGATGGTTTTCTTGGTGGTGTCGCATACCACCCAGCAGTTGGGGCACTCCAGGATGTGCTGTTCCAACCTGGCCCGGATCTCCGCGTCCACGTTCTCGTCCAGATAGTCGGTCAACTCTTGCAAGAACTCTTTACAGGTAAGCAAAGGCGTCATCCCCCTTGCGCTTGAAGAAACGGGTCAACTTGTCCCGAAGCTGCAGGCGCGCGCGCAGCAGGCGGCTCTTGACGGCCGGGATCGACAGGTTGAGGGCCTCGGCGGTTTCTTCCGTCGAAAGATCCTCAACGTCCCGCAGCACGAAAACGGCGCGATACGGCGGCGCCAGGCTGTCCACGGCGGAGCTGAGAATCTTGTTCATTTCTTCGCGGGAGTAGCGCTGCTCCGGGTTCTCGTCCCACGCGGCAATCTCCCGCGCCACGGTGTCCTCGCCGGTATCAATGGTTTCGTCGATCGATACCGTTTTGTCGGTCTTGCGCTTGCGCAGTTTCATGAGCGCCTGGTTGACTGCGATGCGCACGATCCACGTGTAGAACTTCGAGTTGCCCTGGAACTGATCGAGGTGTTCGTAGGCCTTGAGGAACGTTTCCTGCAATACATCCTCGGCGTCTTCCCGGTTCTGCGTGATATGCATCGCAAGCCGGAAAATCTTCCCCTCGTATCGGCGCACCAGTTCCGAAAACGCTTTTGCGTCTCCCTCGCGAGCCTGCAGGACGACCGCGGTTTCATCCGGGATCTGGCTGATAGCTGGCATGCTTTCTTTCAGTATCGCACGAGCGTCAAGAGGCCGTCCCGCGGGAAGGTAAAACTGCAACGAATTGCCCCCGAAAGACACAATAGGGCAGGCGGGTGTATACTAACCTGCAATCAATGCCAAAAATGCCATTATTTTGGAGGCGCGGACATGGGACCTGCTACCGGGAAGCAGACAGACGCGGAAGCTAAACAAAGAATTTTCCGTTTATTCATCAGCTACGCAAAAGAGGACGAAAAAATAGCCATCGCCGTGTCCAACGCGGTCCAAACGGCTCTCGGCCCGTCCGCCGAGGTCTTCATCGACAGCGGGCTGCGGTTTGGCCTGGCTTTTCAAGACGAGATCAAGAAGAAATTAGACGAAACAGACGTGCTGGTGGTCATCTACTCAGGCTCTCTAAAGCCGGCCTTCGCTTTCCCAGGCATGGAGCTTGGCTACTTTATTCATGTCATGCAGTCCGAAAGGACCCCGGATTTTCCACGCAGAATCGTTCCCATCTATCTCGAGACGCCTCCGGACGTCCTGGCGGGAACTGAAGGAGTCAACATCGGGATCTCTCGTACGACGCTCGCCTTGACCTTCGAAGAATATGAAGCCGGCCTGAACATTGATTACGATAACGGCATGGTGAAGTTCCTGAGGGAGTTTCAGGGACTGGTGGACGGGTTTCGCGAAGAGCATGGTTTGGCAAAGGTCCCCCAGAGTCCGGAACAGCGCGACCTGCTCGCTTTGGCACGAAAGATGCAACTCGCCATATTCAGCCACTTGAAGGCAACTCCGGAATTCACGCTTAAGCCGCAAAAGCAAATTACTATCAGAACCAGCGATGCGGCCCTCGATTCCGTGGAGCGGGAGCTGCCGCCGGATGCGATCCTGGTGCCGGTGGGAACCGGTAACCCGATGTCGATCTTCGGTCTGCCCAGCGTTGAGACCACCTGGGCCGAGTTTCAAAACCTCACGAAAAACGTCAAGTTTCGAGACTCCTGGGTAGATGCCATCACATCTGTTGTGACATCGTCTATTCAAAGTCAGCTCGAGGTGGATAACAGCCAGGTAATCGTTTCCTATGACGCGAAGCACACTTTTCGAGTCATATTAACCACGGGAACGAAGTATTTTAACGGTGTAAGGGAGTTTAGCCTCTACTTCGTAGAGTACCTGAGGCGGGGAGACTTCGGCGATGCGGAAACGACCACTATCTTCAAGGGACTCGAACTCCTGTTCCGGTTCCGGTCTCTGTTTCTGGAGCGAAACAGCGACTTCTCCAGCATGAGTCTCAAGATCGCGCCCATAACCGCGATCAAGGATACCTCGCGAAGTCTGCAGCGAGAATTGAACTTACTCAAACGGGACGCCCTTGAAGCTGGATTGGACAAGGCGAGTGTGTGGGCCGGTTTCGTGGATTGGCCCCGTCTCTCAAAGCTGAGTGACGTGTGGCGGCCGCTGGAGTCGAGAATCAGAGAGATTCTACCGCAGATCAAGGGCGCTGAACCCGAGGCCTTGGAACGCTCTCGCGACGTGCTGGTGACGGTTATTCAGGAACTTGAGACCGCCATGCAGCCGCTGAATACCGAAGTGATTTGCGAGATGGCGGATAAACTCAAGAGCTTTTGCGGCTGTTGAAACGAGACCGCGCTTAGGCGCGCCGCGGCTCCGGCTGAAAAACGGCGAATACCGCGCCCTGCGGATCGGCGATTACCGCCATCCGCCCGACGTTCGGTATGGTCTCCGGACCGAAGCGAATGTTGGCCCCCAGGGCTTTGGCCTTGTCCGCCAGGGTGTCACAGCCAGACGTCAAAAAATAAAGCAGCCAGTGCGGCGGCACGCCCGGCGGCAGCATGCGCCCAGGAGGCATGCCTCCGATAAAGGTTTCGCCGTTCTTGATGTGCAGGTACCCCGACGAATCGTGCTCGCCGGGTGCGATCTCCCAGCCGAACACCGCAGCGTAGAATGTTTGCGCCGGGCGCGGATCGGCGGTACTTAGGTCCGCCCAGCACAGCGTTCCGTCCACTCCGGCGATGCCGATGCCCGGGTTGGTCTTGGGCTCCCAGATCGAAAAAGTCGCGCCGGCCGGATCCTGCAGAACGGCCATACGCCCATAGTCGCCAACCTCGAATGGCGGGGCCATCACCTTCCCTCCGGCCTCCGTCGCGCGCGCCGCTGTGTCGTCCGCGCTTTTCACCGAGATATAAATCATCCAATTTGGCGGCACGCCCGGCGAGCGATCGGGCCGCAGCGTATAGGCCGCCGCGCTGGCACGGCCCTCCAGTTCGAAGATGGTGTAGTATTCGTCCGGCCCCATGGGCATGTCGTTTGCGTGCCAGCCAAAGAGCGATGAGTAAAAGCTTTTGGCGGCGCTTTGGTCCGTGGTTCCCAGCTCGATCCAGCAGAAAGTGCCGGCCGGATGCGTATCGATATTAGGCATTTGGAGAGTATACCCTACGGCGCGTTACGTCGTCGTGACGCTACTCGTGCCGCAGCGCTTCCACCGGTTCGATGGAGGCCGCCCGCCGCGCAGGTACGAATGCGGAGACCATTCCAATTACCAGGAGAACCGCGACCGTCAGCACGAACGCCAGCGGATCGCCGGGCTGGATGCCGTATAACAACGATGAGCTGATCCGCCCAGCGGCCACCGACAGCGGCAGCCCGATGGCGATGCCCGCGGTAATCAAAAGCAACCCATCCCGCAGCACCATCCGTCCGATCTTTGCCGGATCCGCGCCGAGAGCGATCCGCAGGCCGAGTTCGGCGGTCCGCTGCGCGACTGCGTAAGCCATGACGCCGTAGATGCCGACCGCCGCCAGCAACAACGCGAGGCCGCCGAAGAATCCGCTCAAGGTTGCGATCATGCGATCGGCGAAGATGGAATCGTCGACCCGCTGGCGAATGGTGCGCGGCTCCGTGAGGGCCACTTCCGGGTCGAGACGGTTTAATTCGCGCCGGATCATCGGCAGCAACGTATCTGGAGAAAGCTGTGCGCGAACCATCAGCGTCGGATCGAATCCGACCTGGCCCTGGTGAAAAGGCACATACACGGTCGGCTCGGCCGGGATCTTCAAACCTTTGTGTAATATGTCGCGCACCAGGCCGACAATGTAAGTCGGCTCGCCGCCTTCGGGCTTGGAGTCGTCAAAGCTGAGTACGCGGCCGACGGGGTCTGTTAGCCCTGGAAAGAACTCGCTCACGAATGCTTGATTCACCAGGGCGATCTTACGCGTTGCGCGCATGTCGTTCTCATCGAACTCGCGGCCTCGCAGCGGACGGCTGCCGAGCGTTGCGAAGTAGCCGGGACCCACGCCCTGCAGGGCAACTTCAACCCCCTCCGTGGCCGTGCGAGCCGAGCCGGGAACGCGCATTCCGGCGTTCCAGATTCCCCCTTGATAGGGCGCCAGCGCTCCGCAACTGAACGATGCGATGCCCGGCAGCGCCGCCACGCGGGCCAGCAGTCTCTGGCGAAAGCGATCCTTATCGGCGTCTTTCCAGGCACGCGGATAATCAAGCGCAAAAGTCATGACGTTTTGGTAAGTGAATCCGGGATTAATAGACCGTAAGCCCGCGAGGCTATGCGCGAACAGACCCGCCATCACTACCAGCACTACGGAAAAGGCCACCTGCGCAACCACCAGCGCTTTCCGCAGGCCAAACCGCTTCCCCCCAACGGGCGCTTGCGATGCGCCTCCCTTGAGAGAGATGGCGGGATCGAGGGCCGTCGCGCGCAGAGCCGGCGCCAGGCCAAAGATGATCGCGGAAATAATCGATATACACGCAGTGAAGCAGAGCACCGTAGCATCGGGCGCGACGGAGAAGCTATCGCTGAGGCCCGGCGGCAGGAACAGCAGCATATAACGCTCGCCCCAAACCGCGAACAGCAGCCCCAGGATGCTGCCCATCAGGGCGAGCAGCAGGCTGTCGATCAGCCACTGGCGGACGATGCGCCGCCGCGTTGCGCCCAGCGACAAGCGTAGAGCGATTTCCCTTCTCCGCGCCGCCCCGCGCGCCAGCAGCAGGTTGGCCACATTAGCGCACGCAATCAGCAGCACCAGGCCGACCGCGGCCATGAGCACGGTCAGCGGCTTTGCAAACTCGTCGCGCAGCATGGAGATGCCCAAGCCGCCATCGCGCACTTCCATCCTCTGCTCCATCGCCCATCTGCGAAACGCGCTATCCGGTTTATCGCCGTACACACTCGCCAGATGCTGCCGCATGATCGTGTTGGCGGCGGCCTGAATCCGGCTCTTGGATATCTCCGGCCGGCGTCGCGCCAGAATCCATACCCAATGCATCCCGTCCTCCGCGATCGCGCCGCGAAACATCATGGCGGGCGCCCACACATCGGCGCGATGTTCGACCTCCACTCCATGAAATCCGGGCGCCGCCACGCCGACGACCGTCAAGGGCTGCTCGTCCACCATCAGCGTGCGGCCGAGTACTCCGGGATCCAGACCAAAACGGCTGCGCCAGAAATCGTAGCTGAGGATCGCGATCGGGTGCCCTTGCGGAGTGCGGTTGTCCGCGTCGGTGAACAGCCGGCCTATGGCCGGCTTGACTCCGAGAACATCGAAGTAATTGCCGGAGACAAATTCCCGCGCGACGAATTCCGCCCGATTATTATGACCCGCGTCGAACCGGACCTTGTACGCGCCACTGCGCGCCAGCACGCCGTTGAATAGCTCCGCGTGCCGCCGGAATTCGAGATATTGCGGGTAGGAGGCAAAGCCGCGGCCCCAGCCTCCTGTCCTATATAGCGATAGCAGTTGCTCGGGCTTTTCGACCGGCAACATGCGCAGCATGAGCGTGTCGAGGAACGAAAAGATGGCGGTGTTGGCGCCGATTCCGAGAGCCAGCGAGAGTACCGCCGCAATAGTGAAAGCGGGACTGCGGCGCAATCCGCGGATGGCATAGCGCACATCTTTCGCCAGGATCTCGATGCGCGGAATTCCCCGGCGGTCCCTATACGCCTCCTTCATCGAGTCGATTCCGCCGAACTCGCGACGGGCGGCTTCTTGCGCGGCGCGGGCATCCATGCCCTGCTCGCGCAACTCTTCGGCCAGCATATCGAGGTGAACCGCGACCTCCTCGTCCAGCTCGGTTTCGAGCCGCCGGTTCGAGAATAGTCCAGTGAAACGTTTCCAGAACGTACGCATAACCTATTCCGCCACACGCAGGAATCGCTCCATCAGAGCGACGGTGCGCGCCCAGTCATCGGTCTCCCGCGCAATCTGCTTGCTGCCGGCCGGCGTCAATTCGTAGAACCTGGCCCTGCGGTTCTTGTCCGAAGCGCCCCAGCGTGATGCGATCCAGCCGCGCTGCTCGAGGCGCAGCAGCGCCGGGTAGAGCGTGCCTTGATTCAGATCGAGAGCGCCGCCGGAGATCTGCTGTATACGCTTGGCCAGACCAAACCCGTGCTGCGGACCCATGGACTCGAGGGTTCGCAGGACCATCAGGTCGAGCGTGCCTTGCAGAACATCCGCTTTGGAGCTTCCTGTAGACATCCAAAAGAAGTATGACGGGCTTCCCTGTAGAATGTCAACAGAAAAATTCCTTCAAATTCCTCTTGACTGTATCAGATAACTAGTACACCATATGTCTAGATGACAAAGGCAGACACCTTCGGCTTCCGGTTGGATCTGCATAGCGGTGTGCCGGTCTATCGCCAGATCATCGACCAGATCCTCGGCGGCATCGCTTCCGGCAAGCTGGCGGTGGGCGATCAGATTCCCACTGTGCGGCAGGTGGCGGTGGACCTGGCCATCAACCCGAACACCGTGGTGCGGGCCTATCGCGAGATGGAAATTCGCGGCGTGCTGGAAACCCAGCAAGGCACGGGCACCTTCATCGCCCGCAAGAAAGTCGAGCAGACCGAAGTGGAGCGCAGCCGGCGCCTCACGCAGCTTGTCACAGAGTTCGTGGCGCGCGCCGGCAGCGCCGGATTCTCAGTCGAGGAATTAATGGAGCAACTCAATGATCTACTGGCTGAAACCAACAAGAGGAAAAGATAACCTCGCCAAGGGGGAAAAGATGCCGGTGAGCACTATCGGCGCGGCGCTATTCGCGATTTGCTTTGGGGCGGGAGCGGCGGTGAGCGCGGTAACCGGCTATCCCGCGCCGGCCATCGTGGGCGGCCTGATCGGAGTGTACCTGATGTTCGCCATCAAGGTTGCGGACCAATGGGAGAGAGTGGCCGTGCTGCGCCTGGGCCGCTATGTGGGCCTGCGCGGCCCCGGCGTCTTTCACATCATTCCAATCGTAGATTCGCTGAGCCGGTTCGTGGACCAGCGTGTGCGCGTGGCCAATGTGACGGCCGAGTCGACGCTGACGCGCGACACCGTGCCGGTGAACGTGGATGCCATCCTGTTCTGGGTGGTCTGGAACGCTGAAAAATCCATCCTGGAAGTGGAAGACTTCATCGAGGCCATTACGCTCAGCGCGCAGACCGCGCTGCGCGAATCCATCGGCCGCCACGAGCTTGCGCAGATGATTACGGAGCGCGAAACGCTGGGCCGGGAATTGCAGCGCATTCTGGACGAGAAGACCAACCCGTGGGGCATCACGGTGCAATCGGTGGAGATACGCGACGTGCGTATCCCGCACGAACTGGAAGACGCGATGTCGCGCCAGGCGCAGGCGGAAAGGGAGCGGCAGGCGCGCATCATACTGGGCCAGGCCGAGACGGAAATCGCCGATAAATTCGCGCTGGCCGCGGCCACCTATCGCGACAATCCGGTGGCGCTGCATCTGCGCGCCATGAACATGCTCTACGAAGCCATCAAGGAAAAGGGTTCGATGGTGATCGTGCCTTCGTCGGCGGTCGAGACCATGGGACTCGGCGGCACGCTGGCGACCGCCGCGCTGGGCGGCAGCCGTCCGGGGTAAGAGACGCGGAGACGCGGGGACGCGGGGACGCGGAGACTGAGCGGCGACCCTCACTTCGCGACGAAGGTCACCATGTACTGGCTGCCCTTAATGTGCTCGCGCTCGGAGACCTTGCGGAAGCCGTGGGCCTCTATCTCCCGCACCAGATCGGGCTCATCCAGCCGGATGTGCTTCACGGCGTCGCCGCCCGGCATAGCGTTGGGCCGCTTGTAATACTCCACGACGAACAGCCGGCCGCCGTCGCGCAAGGCCAGTTGAAAGGCCGCCAGCATCTTTTCCGGATAGTTGTAATGGTGATAGGAATCGAGCGCCAGTATGGCATCCACGCTATGAGCGGCCACGCGGGGGTCGGTCTCCGTGCCCTTGATGAACGAAACGTTGCCCAGCTTCTGTTGCTCGGCGCGCTGCCTGGCCTGGCTGAGGAAATCGTCAAAGATATCCTCCGCCAGCACCTGGCCCGGCGGCCCGACGGCGCGGCTCAGATACGGCAGCATGTAGCCGACGCCGGTTCCGATATCCGCCACCGTCATGCCCGGTTTGAGCGCCATGGCATCCACTAACTCCTGCGGTCTTTCGGTCGAGTCGCGATTCGGGCTGCCCAGATTCGCCGCAATGGCTTTACGGCCTTCCGGAGTCTGGTAACGCTGATTGGCATCCGTGGCGACTTGTGGCCACAGTGGGGCCCATAGCGCGGCGCAGCAGGCCGACAGCGCTAATATGCGGACGATCTTCATAAGGAAGTCTCCATGGGCAGGGCCAGCGGCGGCTCCAGCAGGAAGTCCAGTTGCGCCATCTGCATCACCGCCTCGCGAATAGCATGTTCGTAGGTTGGTTCGACGGTGATCACGAAAGGCAGGTCTTGCTTGCTCTCCATAGGCAGTTGCAGGACCGCTTCCAGGCTGATCTGCTTGGCCGCCAGGATGCCTGCCAGGCCCGCCAGGATACCTGGCCGGTCCTTCACGCGGAATCTCAGATAGTAGGCGCGCTTCTGGCGGATCACCGAGACCGGCTGGTATTCGCCCAGCCTTTCGTGGGCGAAGGGTGAAACGCGCTCGGGGCTGCCGCCGCGGATCTCGCGCGCCACGCGCATCAGGTCGCTCACTACGGCAACGCCGGTCGGCAGCGCGCCTGCGCCGCGGCCATAGTAAAAAGTGTCCTCGCCGTATGCGCCCTTCACCCACACGGCGTTGTACGCGCCCTGCACGCCGGCCAGGATGGTGGTTCGCGGAATCAGCGCCGGCCGCACCGAAAGAATCAGCCCTTCGGGCGTTTGCCGCGCCGCGCAGATCAGCCGTATGGTGTGGTCAAGCTGATGCGCATAGCGGAAATCGAGCGGCGATATGCGCCGGATGCCTTCCATGAAAATATCCGACGGCGTGATCTTCTCGCCGAAGGCCAGGGCCGCCAGGATGGCCAGCTTCGAGCGCGCGTCGATGCCGTCCAGGTCGGCGCTCGGATCGGCTTCCGCATAGCCCAACTGCTGCGCCTCCGACAGCACGGTCTCGAGCGGGTCGCCGCGCTTCTCGATCTCCGTCAGGATGTAGTTGCAGGTTCCGTTCAGGATGCCGTACAGCGCCACGACGCGGTCGCCCGAAATGCCCTCGCGCAACACTGCGTGTATGGGGATGCCGCCCGCCACGCTGGCCTCCATGGCCACATTGATGCCCGCGCGAATTGCGCGATCCCAGATCTCCGGTCCGCACGCGGCCATCAACTCCTTATTCGCGGTGACGAGCGATTTGCGATGGGCGATGGCGCCGTCGACAATCTCGGCCGCCACCCCGGTGCCGCCCACCAACTCCGCCACTACGTCCACATCGGGATGCGCAACCACCTCGCGCCAGTCCGCGGTTTTGAGCACCGGCCCCAGCGATTCGGGAATCGGTTTGGTGGCCACCGAGCGGCAGCAAACCGCGACGACTTTCAAGCGGAAGCCGAGCTTGAGCGCGATCTGGTCGGCATTGCCTGCCAGAATGGCGAGCGTGCCCGAACCAACGTTGCCCAAGCCCACGATGCCCACGTGAACTTCCTGCATATCTAGCGATTATGGCGCATTGCATGATTCAGTTGCACTTGCGCGGTTGATCCCGCAGCTGTCACGCTAAACGGCAACCCTTCTGGCGGGCATTGAACAACCTTGCTCTCCATTACCTCGGGGTTGCCCAGCATCTAACGGACGCGCCCTGCGATCACCTGGGCATCCGGCTTAAGATCTGAGGAGAGCAGCCACGATGCCGTGGCGGGGCAGGGGAGAGCCGTAGCGACCAGGATGGGTAGAAGGTAGTTCCTATCAGGCTCTTGTCCGCTACTAGGCCGGAGCTGTCTCAGCTACCAAGCCGCTGAGCGGGCACTGCGTTGGCGTGCCCGGCTTATTGAGCGGTCGGTATAGCAGTCAACCCTACACTCTGGATATCAACTTGTCCAGCCCCCGTACTCGTTATCAGAATTTGTAAAGGCTTGCCCAATTGAGCAGGGGTGGCCCCGGACTCATACGCGACCACCTCGGTCACGAAGCTGCCGCCTACCGGAGTCGCTTTGTGACCGGAGGCCAGTGTTACGTTTCCGGCCAGCAGCGACACCGTGTAGCCGGTGAACACATAGTCCGCCCGTGCCCCCACCTCCACACTCAGAATGTAGGTCGTGTTGGCCTGCACAGTGGCGCCGAGCGTCTGCAAGATGGAGCCCGATGAACCTGAATCGCCAATGGCCGCGACGTACAGTCCTGCGGGGGGTGCGCTCGGAAATTGCGTGGTTGAACACTTTTGCGACCCGGTGTTTGGACCAGTCACCCAGCCCGTAATTCCATATAGGAAGCAACTGTAACCCGGCGAACAGGTCAATACGTCCATGTCAAACTTCGGATTCAGGATTGGGATGTTCACTTGAGCGGGCGCTGTCCACACCGACAGCGCGGCGAGGGACAACAGAAGCGTTTGTATTTTCATTCTCTTCTCCAGCCCGGCAACTCCGGTCGAGACATTATGACATACCCAGCGCGTGTTTTATCCGCTTGCTGGTCTATGGCTACCAAACGAATGGGGCCGGTCTCCGAAAAATCTCATGTTGCCTGTTATTGCCCATTGAGCCCGGTCGCTAACGTTCGCGGCTCAGCAACCCTTGCGAATCACGCGGTCGTTACCGAGCCGTGAGCATCAGGGTGCGGTCCCCCCGGAAATTTCGCGTCTTTACATTCGCCTACGGCGGCGATATTCTTCGACCTATGAAAGCCACACATTGGGAGTTCACCAACAGAGCGATGCTCTTCGGGCTGATCTTTGCCGTCTCGTTTCCGCTCTACTTCCTGGATCATCAAAATTCGACCGTTGCGCTGGCCGACTGGATTGCATCCAGGTTGCAAATGAATGGAGATCTGGTCGCTCGCCTTCTGTTTGCATTCGCCGCTCTCCTGTTGGTTGTGGCCGCTCTCATCCGCACTTGGGCCTCATCCTACCTTCACGCTGGGGTTGTGTACGCCGCCGAAGTAAAGACGGCTTCGCTGGTCGCCGATGGGCCTTACCGCCAGGTCCGCAATCCGCTGTACTTCGCCAATGTGTTAATGATTATCGCCATGGGCGCTATGATGAGCCGCGTGGGGTTCTTTGTGGCGATGGCGGCAATGCTGGTGTTCTGCTATCGGCTGATCCTGCGGGAGGAGGCCGAACTTCAGGCGAATCAGGGCGAACAGTATGAGGCCTACCGAAAAGCGGTGCCGCGTCTGTGGCCCATTCTGTGGCCGCGCATTGCTTCCGCCGGGCGCCAAGCTATTTGGGCTGAAGGATTCAAGGCCGAATCCTGGTATTGGGGTTTCGCGGCGGCGCTGGTCGCATTCGCCATCACTCTAAAGCTGACGGTATTTTTCGTGATACTGGCGGCCAGCCTGGTCTTGTTCTGGGTGTCCTCGATAGTTGCTAGAAGACCCGGTGTTTCAAGCGGGCCAGACTGAATTTTGCGGTCTCCGATACGGCCATCACTGTCATTACCCCTGCTTGCAGGGGATCGGTAACCACCAGATCCGCGGCCGCCGGCACGCTGCCCGCCATATTCAAACTCACCACTAGTAAGCCCTGCGCCCGGACCTCCCGAACGGCTCGCTCGATGTCGCCGCCCATCAGTGAACCGGCCAGCACCAGAGCCTTTATCCTGGGCAGGCGTCCGCAGGCTCGCACGGCATCGGCCAACGGCTGCTCGCCGACCAGCGGAATCGTGTCCACCGAGATGTGCTCGCCGCGGATATTGTGCCGGTCAGCCTCCGAAATCGCGCCGATGGCGACCTGCCCCACCTGCGCGCCGCCGCCCATGATAACGACTCGCTTCCCAAAAACAGTCTGAAACGTCTTCACCTGGGTGACGCTTCGAACGATCGGAAGCTTCGATAAATCCCCGATTACGGCCGCCGCCCCGTTGGTTACCTCGATCTCGAAATAGGTCTGCCGCTCCTCGATGATATCGACCGATGTGATGTTGCCGCCATGCGCCGCAATCACCCCGGTCAACTTGTGCAGAATCCCCGGCCCCGGATCCGCTTCAACCAACACACCAATCGTTTCGTTCATTTCCCTAGCTTACGATTCCAAAACCGGCTTGTGCATTTGCGCACACATGCGCCCACGCCGGATTAGCGTTCCTTCGTTGTTCCGGCGTCTAAAGTGCGCAAGGGCGGGTCCGAATCCATTCGCCTTTGGCACGCCAAGGCTGTGGGCCTTCGTTTTGAATCCTCCAGTAGGGATGGGCGAGAAGATTGCCTTGTTTAGCGTGGGCTACGACTGGCACGCAGGCCCTGAATAGCCAATGCTTTCCATGACCTTAAACGGCTCGATGCGTCCGCGCCAGTACTGGTGAGCGAGGGCAACGTCAAACGAAATTTCCCCAGCCCCCGGTGCTGGGAGATTACTGCGCGCATCAATGGGGAACAACTGCAGTAGGCCGCACGATCAGCTAGAGCTTGAGCTATCGCCGTCGCGACGCTTCAGCGTGGGCCGCTCATCCTGATCGGCAGGCTGCTTATCGTTGTCGTCCACCGTACCGGTACCGCTGCCTGGGCTCCGCCGCAAAGTTGGGCGGTTCGGGTCATCCTTGCCCTTCTCCTTCTTGCGGTTATGCAGGGAGTACAAGCGCGTCTTCACGTCGTTGAACTCGGAAGTATTCACCACGTATTCGGGCTTCGCCACCAGGATCTGCTGGATCTCATTCTGGGAGGCCTTGATCCGGTCGTCGGTCATGGGGTGCGTCGAGAATACCTTGGCCACGGTACCCGGCTTGCGCTTCTCCAACGTCTGGATCTTCTCGAAGAAGTCCACGAACGAGGTAGGATCGTAACCCGCCTTGTACATGTACTGCAGGCCCAGGTAATCCGCCTCGCGCTCGTTGGCCCGCGAGAAAGCCAGGAATCCCATGGGGATGGCCAAGTGGGCGCCTTGATAGATGGCGTATCCGGCCCAGCCGCCGCTCATCACCATCACGGGGATCATGGCGATTTGGGCGAGTTCGCCGCGGGTAGCGTTCCGGGTTCCGTGGCGCGCGGCCACGTGGGCGATCTCATGGGCCATCACCCCCGCCAGTTCGGACTCGCTGTCCGCCTTCAGGATCAGGCCGGAGTTCACGAAGAAGAACCCGCCGGGCAAGGCGAAGGCATTCACCTCTTCGGAATCCAGCACCTTGATGGTGAACGGAACTTTGGCGTCGGAGTTTCGCACCAGGTTCTGGCCGACCCGGTTCACGTATTCGGCGATAACCGGGTCATCCACGATTTTGGCCTGGCGCTCGACTTCCTGCGCCAGTTGCTTGCCTATGGCGATCTCTTTCTCCAGAGAGTAGAAATTTACACCTTTACCCACATCCCGGTTGCCGATTTGGTCGGGGTCGTTTTCCTTGTCCCCGGCAAAGGAACTGGTTGGTAGAATACTGAGCGCTGCCGCCAGAAAGGCCACGGATACCGCAGAGGACCGCTTCATATATGGATAATCTCCTGCTACGTACACTATACGCCCAAACGGGCGTACCTGTGAGCTTAATCTTTATACGGATGGCGGCGTCGGCAGGTTACCTACTCGTGGTGCAGCGCCACCATCGGATCGATGCGCGTCGCGCGCCGCGCCGGAACGTAGTTCGCAATTAGCGCCACTGTAAGAAGCAGCACGGCTACCGCAGCCATCACCGCAGGGTCTAGCGGCGCCACCCCATAGAGCAGCGTGCGCAAGGCCGACGCCAGCACCGCCGCGCCGGCCATTCCGGCCACCAGACCAATCAGCGCGGTCTTGAGACCGTTGCGGATTACCAACGCCTCGACCTGCCCAGGCGTAGAGCCAAGCGCCATCCGAAGTCCAAACTCGCGGGTCCGCTGGGCAACGCCATAGGAGACGACTCCATGAATCCCAAGCGCCGCCAGCAGCATTGAGATACCCGCGAAAACCGCCAGCAGAACCGTCGAAATGCGAGGCACGGTGTCCGCCAGCGACATATACTCGTCCATGCTGCGGATCTGAAACACCGGCTGGCGCCGATCGACCGACCAGACGGCCTGCTTCACGGCTTTCACCACGGCCTGCGTATCCAGCGTCGTGCGCACGGCCAGCGCCATGGCCTTGTCCGGCATCTGCTCATAAGGCGCGTAAATTGTCGGCTCCGGCTGTTTTTCCAGGCCATAGTGATGCACCTGGCTCACGATGCCGACGACTTCCCGGAATTCACCCCACAACCGCATGCGCCTGCCGATCGGGTTCTCGCTGGGCCAATACTGGCGCGCAAGTGTCTCGTCGATCAGGATCACCGGCGGGGTGTCGCGACCATCGCGATCCGAAAGCAGTCTCCCCTGCAGCAGCGCGATTCCCATGGTGTTCAAATACAGCGGGCTGATGCGCCGAAAATCGGCGACCAGCGACTGCCCCGGCGGCAGGGGGCGTTTTTCGATGGTGAAGTACTCCCGGTCGTTCTGCTGCCCGAGCGGCAGCACATCGGTCAGACCGGAAGATTGAATGCCGGGTATCTGCTCCACTTTGTCGAGCACTCGCCGATAGAAGGCGGCTTGCTCGCGATCGCTGGTGTAAAGATTGTCGGTGGGCAGGCGCATGCGAAAGGTCAAGATATGATCGGGCCTTATACCCGGATTCACGCGCTGCAGATTCACGAAGCTCTTCATGGCGAGTCCGGCGCCGATCAGCAGCATGCTGGCTAGCGCGATCTCGCCGGCCACGAGCAAGCTCCACACCTTCGTCCGGCCAAGCGATTCGGAAGACGTTCGGCCGCCTGCCTTCAAAGCGTCGTTAACGTCCGCACCGGCGGCATGCAGCGCGGGAATCAGTCCGAAAATCAGCGCGGCGCCGATGGAGATCAGCAGCGCGAAGGCGAGCGCGCCGGCATCCACGCCAATGGCCGGGCGCACAATTTCGGCACCGGCCTCCGCCATCGGAAGCGTGCCCGGCAGGACCGCGCTCAGCAGGGCGACGCCCCAGACGGCGAAGAAGACACCGAGTGCGCCTCCGGCGAGGCTAAGCAGCAGGCTTTCGCTGAGAATCTGCGAAATCAGACTGCCGCGCCGCGCGCCCAAAGCCGCGCGAATCGCCAGCTCCTTGCGCCGGCCCGTGACGCGCGCCAGCAACAGACTAGCCACGTTCACGCACGCCAACAGCAGCAGAAGTCCCACCGCGCCCAGGAGCAACAGCAAGGCGGGCCGGATGTTTTCGAAGAGCGCGTGTTGCATCCCCACCACGGTCACATCCCAACCGGCCAGCCTGGGCGTCTGCGCATCGATGCGGCGCGCGACGGTGCTCAACTCGGCCTGCGCCTGGGCGATGGTGACGCCCGGCTTCACGCGCCCGATTACGCCGAAATCGTGGTCTACGCGGTTCTTGGCGCGCAGTTGCGCGAACGGCCATGGCACGTAAAGGTCGGTGGGCAGCGGATGGTAGAAAGCCGGCGCGAGCACGCCGATCACGGTATACGGCTCGCTATTCATGATGAAAGTTCTGCCAATGACGCGGGGGTCCGACCCGAAGCGGCGCTTCCAGAATCCGTTGGCGAGCACGGCGACCGGGTAGCGTGCTTTACCTTCGCCCTCAGCCGCCGTAAAGCCGCGCCCGAGAACCGTTCGAGCACCCAGCATCGACAGGAAATTCGTGGTCACACGCAAACCGACGACCTGTTCGGGCTCGCCCTCACCGGTCACAGTGCCCGTGCCGACTTCGAGTAGCGCCATATCTTCGAAGGATTGACTCTGCTCCTTCCAATCAAGGAAATTCGGCGCAGACGGCCCTTCGCGCTTGATACCGTCCTTCAGATCCGTCTCCCAGATCAGCGCCAGGCGATCGGAGTCGGGATAGGGCAACGGACGCAGCAACACCGAATTGACCACGCTGAAGATAGCGGTGTTCGCTCCGATGCCGAGCGCGAGCACCAGCAAGGCCACCATGGTGAAGCCAGGCATCTTGCGCAAGGTGCGCAACGAATAGCGCAAATCCTTTAGGAAATTGAGCATCTGCCGGTCCGAGGAGCAAGCGGAGGTCCGTTCAAAGGCACCGGCCAAATGCCTGAGACTATTTGACTGCGCGGGGATCGCGACAGCGCGAGTGTCCGATTTCGAAAATCATTCCGGTCTCAAGTTCCGGTTTCGCTCAAAGCACCGCGGGCAGCGCCAGGCCGGATTTGCACAGATATTTCTGCAACAGCGCGATGGCGTCGTTTTCCGCCAGGCCCCGGGCAATCGAGATCTCTGTCAGCAGCATGTGGCGGGAGCGATCCAGCATCTTCTTTTCGCGGAAGGAAAGGGCTTTGTCTCTCTGCAGCAGCAGCAGAGTCTTGAGGACTTCGGCGGCCGCCAGCAGGCTTCCGCTTTGCATTTTGTCGGAGTTATCCCGAAAACGGACCTTCCAATCGTTGCTCGAGTGGCAGATCCCGGTTGCCAGAAAGGACAGAATGCGACTGATTTCGTTGTTTTTAGTGATAGGCCGCAAACCGATGAAAGCCACTTTGGAAAAGGGAACGGTCACGGTCATGCTGCCATAGACCATTCGCAGGAGGTAACATTTCTCGAACTGGGTCCCAAAGGACCAAGCCCGTATATTCTCGATGGTACCAACGCCTTGGTTGGGATAGACTACCTTTTCACCGATCTGAAAGGTCATTACGGGGTCCCTCCGCCGGTTCGCCTGTTCTTCTCTGGTGCAGGTTACGTCAAAGCAAACTAGAATGGTAAACCTGGGCCGTGCGCAAGTCAACAGTTAATTACACAGGCAATTACACCTGTGCGAAGTGGGTAGTCTAGGCGAGCAGGCCGCGGATGAACTTGAGGTTTCGGGCCATGTCGTTCTCGACGGATTTGGAAGGGCAATCCGTCTCCAAATTGGCGAATCCGGCAAAGTGGATATCGGTAATTGCCTGTATTACCGCGGGGAAATCGATCTTGCCCTCGCCCAGATAATGGGGATTATCCTTCAAGTGAATCTGGCAAATGCGGCCGGCGCCCAACCAGCGGATCTCTTTGACCACGTCGAAGCCGCCCTGGGTGGAATTTCCAACATCGTAGTAAACCTGGAGGGCCCCAGAGCCGGCGCGCTCCATGATGCGGACGTTGTCCTCCGCGGAGATGGTGTCTTCGAGGCCCATAATTACGCCGGCCTTTTCGGCTTCGGGCGCGAGTTCTTTCAGGACGTCGGCGACATGGTCCATCTCTTCGTGCGTCGTGAGCGCGGCTTTGCCGAAGAAGGGCAGCAGTATGACTTTGGTGTTGACTTTCCGGGTGATCTGAATGCCGTCCGCGACCCACTTTTGGGCCTGGCTGTTGTTCTTGAGATGATCGACGTGGAGAATATCCAGACAGGTGCCATCGAGCGGGATGCCGTGCTCTTTCGCGGCCGCGACGTATTGGGCCTGGATGCCGGAGTCGTCCAGAGCGAGGTTGCCATTGACGGGCGTGCGTCCGAGGCTGATCTGCACTCCGTCGAACCCCAGTTTGGCGGCCAAACCCACGGCCGATACGTCGCCGGTCAGCCGCAGGTTCCAATCGGTGACCCCGATTTTGAGGGCATTGGCAGACCGGGCGGGGCGGGCGGCGGCCCGTAGAGCTGTGGCGGCTGCCAGAACCGCTTGCAAAAACGATCTTCGATGCATGATTTTCCTGGCCGCAGTATAACACCGGCTCTGTCGTAATCGCACGCCAACTGCTAAGGAGACTTGGCCGGTCCATCCGTAACATCACCAGCCGTCTTCACCCAGCATCGCAGCACCTCCGCCACACTCCACGCCTGGGCGATGCAGCCGCGCGGAGTGTAGGGCGGCTCGGCATCGAAGATCTCGCTGATCGAACCGATGCAGGCCTGGTTCCGCTGCGGAATGAAACCTTCCAGGAACCGCCGGGCTTGCGTGGGATCGCCAGGATTTACCTTAAGCCACGCATCGATGTACGGGCCGATGAGCCACGCCCATACGGTGCCCTGGTGATAGGCGGCGTCACGCGAGCGCAGGTCGCCATCGTATTTCGCTTTGTAGTCTGGATGGCCGGGGGCCAGAGAGCGCAACCCCACCGGTGTCAGCAGGCGATCGGTGACCACGTCCAGCACCGTCCGCCAGTGAGCTTGTTCCAGCACCGGATGCTCCAATGAAATGGCGATAACCTGGTTGGGGCGGCAGGCGGTATCGTCGCCGGATTCGCCGTCGACCACGTCATACAGATAGCCGCCTTCGGCATACCAGAAGCGGCGGTTGAACGATTCGCGGGCTTGCGCGGCGGCTTCCTGGATGTGCCGCGCGGCCGCCTCGTCGACTTCGTCGCGCAGCCACTGTTCCAGCAGGCGCAGGGCATTGTACCAGAGGGCATTGATCTCGACGGCCTTGCCGCGCCGCGGCGTCACTACCCAGTCGCCCACTTTGGCGTCCATCCAGGTGAGCTGATAGCCTTGCGCGCCCTGCCGCAGGAGCCCGTCCGCATGGTCCACGCCGATGCCGAAGCGGGTGCCCTGCATGTGGCACGCGACGATGTTGCGCAGCTTGGGCAAAAGCAGGCGCAGCATAGTGCGGTCGCCCGTATGTTCCACATAGCGCTGGATGGCGTGGAAAAACCAAAGGGTGGCGTCGGCCGTGTTGTAGAGGCCCTCGGTCATGTCTTCAGGAAACAGGTTGGGGATGAGGCCGTCGCGAACGGCGGAGGCGAATGTCCGCAGAATCCAGCGGGCCTCCAGATGCCGCCCGGTGGTGAGGGTCAACCCTTCCAGGCTGATCATCGTGTCGCGGCCCCAATCGGCGAACCAGTGGTAGCCGGCGATCACGGTGCGAATCTGGTCGCCCTCGGCGTGCGCCCGCGCCGCATCCGCCACGCGGCCGACCGGCGCGACCAGGAATTGGTCGGCGGCCAGTACCAACTCGGCGCCGAAGCTATCGCGAGCTTCCGGAACGGCCCGCGAATGCATCATGCGGCGGCGCTGGTGCTCGGCTTCCAGCGCCGCATCGGGACTCAGCGCGTGAATGATCTCCCAGGTTTCGGTGGATGCGATCAGGGTCGCCAGCGCGCCCGGCTGCAAGTCGATGCTGAAATATCCGGGACTCCAGAGGTTGCCCTTCGAGTCATACCCGCGGTGCTGCTCGGCGGAGTAGAGGATCTCGCGAGTCTGCTTGCGGTCGAAAATGAAAGTGGTCGCGTCGCCCTGGAACAGCAGGCGCAGCACGGGCAGATGGGGACCCGCGGAGACTTCGAAGTGGTCTTCTACGACAGAGAGTTCGTAGCTCTTGGCCAATTCGGTATTGACCGCCGCTTCGTGCGAGCGGAATCGAATGGCGGGCCGCAAACCGAGCCGCAGCGGGTCAGGCCCCTTCAGCAGTCGGTAACTGACGTACACCGTGTTCTGGCCGTGGGGCATCAGCAGGCGCTTTTCGAGCTTAAAGCCCGCGATGTCGTAGAGCCACACAGGGATGCCGGCTTCGCGGCGGAATTCGGAGAGCGCCAGGGTCTCATCGGGGGCGACGCCGGACAGATCCTCCGCGCCCGTGTAGAAGACTCTGAGATCGGGCAGGCGCAGCCGCTCGGAAAGGCCATTGAGCAGCATAAGCCGGCCCAACGGATTGGGCAACGCCGCGATGAGAAGCCCGTGATACCGCCGCGTGATTTCGCCGGTCACCGTACCGGAAGCGTAGCCGCCCAGACCGTTGGTGACCAGCCATTCCTTTATTTCGGGTATTTCAGGCATTTTTTGCGTTTCGTTCATGGCTGGATTTCTCCGGCCTCGTCCACTTCTTCGGGTCGCGCCGGACTCAGTGCCACGGCTGCGTTGCCCGGAATGCGCCAGTTATCTCTGGTATCGGGTGGGAAGGTTCCGCAGCCGCCATAGCGGGGATCTTCGCTCGACCAAAGCACTTTCCAACGCAGTCCTTCGGGCGGGGCGAGGAGGGGCTCCGGCGCGGGGTCGAGGTGCAGGTCCACGCCAAAGTTCACCAGCAACAAGCGATCCAGGCCATCTTCGCCGAAAAAGCGCAGGACGAAGGCCCGCTCATCGAGCACCGCGCCATCCAGGCCGCCCGCCTGTTGCCGGCAAAAGACCGCGTCGTCGCGCCGCAGCCGCAGCAGATCCTTGTGCAATTGATATATTTCAGCGTGACTCTGGCGCTCGGCGAAATCCAGCTTGCACTGCGCGAAAGTGGCTGGGCTCGCGGGGTCGGGCTGGCAGCCGCGCATTTCAGGCTTGGAAAGGCTGCGGAACTGGGTCATAAACTCGATGCGGCCCTTGCGCACCAGCTCGTTCAGCTCGGGCTTGTGATTCGCGAAATAGAAGAAGGGGCTCGAAGCCGCGAATTCCTGGCCTTGAAACAGCATGGGAGTGTTGGGGCCGAGGAGTAGCAGCGCGGTCATGGCGCGGAGATTGCCTGGGCTGGCGAGCCGGTGGACGCGTTCGCCGCGCGCGGAATTGGCGATCTGATCGTGGTTCTGAATGAAGGTCACAAACTGGGCGGGCCGCAGCCCCCAGGCCGGCGTGCCGCGCCGGTTGCGCTGCCATTTGTAGCGCTGGCCCTGAAACAGGAAGCCGTACTTGACGGCCGAGATGAACTCCTGCGGCTTGCCGTAATAGTCCGTGTAGTAGGCTTCGTTGCGACCGGTGAGCGCCACCATGGCGCTGTGATGATAATCGTCGTTCCACAAGCCATCCAATCCGTAGCCGCCGCGGGCAGCCGGCCGGATCATCCTGTTATCCTGCGGCTCGTTCTCGGCGATGACGATGGTCTCGCGGCCGCCGGCGATCTCACGCACGCGCTCGGCGATCAGCTTCACGATGTGGTCGGAAGAGGCGTCGAAGATCTGCTGCGTGGCATCCAGCCGCAAGCCATCGAGATGGAATTCGTCGATCCAGTAAGCGGCATTAGAGAGGAAGAACTCGCGCACCGGTAGGGCGTGGTGGCCGTCGAAATTCAGCGCCGCGCCCCAGTCGTTGGCATAGCGGCTGGTGAAGTAACCGGGCGAAAACTCTTGCAGATGATTGCCGTCGGGGCCGACGTGGTTATAGACGACGTCAAGAATGACGGAGAGCCCGGCCTCGTGAGCATTATTGACGAAGCGGCGGAAGTCGTCGGGCCGGCCATAAAGCCAAGTGGGGGCAAACAGTCCCACGCCATCGTATCCCCACCCGAAGCGGCCGGGGAAATCGGCCACGGGCATGACTTCCAGCACGGTGATGCCGATGGCGGCGAGCTCGCGCAATTGCCGGCCCGCGGCGTCCCACGTGCCTTCCGGAGTGAAGGCGCCGATGTGCATCTCGTAGATCACCTGGCCTTCGAGCGGGCGGCCTTTCCATGCGGCATCGGTCCACCGGAATGCGGTGGGATCGATAACCTGCGAAGGGCCATGCGGTCCTTCGGGCTGAAAGCGCGAGGCTGGGTCGGGGAAGGGACCCAGGCCATCGAGGCGAAAACGATAGAGCGCGCCGGGCGCGGCTTCGGGCACATGGCCGGAGAAGTAGCCGCCGGGCTCAGGGACGAGTTCTTCGCCCGGAGCGCCCGCCACGGACGCATGGCCGAGGACCACTTCAACTTTGCGGCGCACCGGTGCCCACACGCGAAAATGCGTGCCGCCGGTGGGGAGCGGTTCCGCTCCAATGGGGTATCGTCTCATCGTGTCATCGTGTCGGACGGCGTGGACGCCGTGGGCGATTGAGCGCGGCCGCGATGGCACGGGGCAGCGGGTCTTGCTGGAGTTGTTCCAAAGTCCCCGGCAGCGCCAGCGACCAGTTGGGCCACTGGTCGAGGGTAGAAGGCATGTTTGGCCGCTCCTCGACGGCGAGCGCGTCCTCGAGGGTAGCGGTGACCACCATCGAGCGGGCTTGGCCCAGGAGGTCGTACGCGCGCGCGACGACCTCGCGCGGTTCGGCGGTGTCGGGCGCGCCGGTGAAGCCCTGCAAGCGCTCGCGCATTCGGGCAGTGCCTTCGGCATTCGAACCGAGGCCGGCCTGCTGCTGAGCGTACAGGTCGGAACCGGTCCAAAGTCCGGCGATAGTGGGCAGATCGTGGGTGGTGATGGAAGCCATGGCGCGCCGGGGATACCTGGCCGGCGGATCGGACTCGAACCAGAGCACGCGCGAGGAGAGCACATTGCACGCCGCGAGCTTTTCGCGCACGCCGCTCTCGACGGTTCCCAGATCTTCGCCAACCACAATGGCCTTGGCGCGGTGGCTCTCGAGCGCCAGGATACCCAACAGGTCGTCGGCCGGATACCGCACGTAAGCCCCCTCGGCGGCGGGCGCGCCCTGGGGAATCCAGAACAATCGGAACAGGCCCATCACGTGATCGACGCGCAGCGCGCCGGCATGCCGCAGGGCCGCGCGGATGGTCTGGATAAAGGGCTCGTAGCACTTGGCTTGGAGCTGATGCGGGATGAATGGCGGTAGGCCCCAATCCTGACCGTCGGCGGCGAAGGGATCGGGCGGCGCGCCGAAAGTGGCTCCCTCGGCCAGCACGCCCTGCCAGACCCAGGCATCCGCGCCCTCAGGATCCACGCCCACGGGCAGGTCCTGCATGATCGCCAGCGGCTCCGAGCAGCGGGCCAACTGGGCATCGGCCAGCCACTGCAGCCACTGATGGAACCGTACTTTGGCGGCTTGTTCCGCGGCAAAGCGCTCGACCTGGGGCGAACCAGGATCGCGATAGTCCGCCGGCCAGCAGCGCCATCCGGAGCGAAATTGTTCGGAAAGCGCGCAGAAGTTGGCGAACTGGCGAAGCGGTTCGCCCTGCTCCCGGCAGTAGTCGTCGAAGCGGGCATCGCCGGCGAAGCGTTCCCAGACCCGCGCCAGCGCCTGCATCTTGAGTGAAAACACGCGATCGCGCTCAATGCGACGCTGGTGGTTGAGAGCGCGCGCAGCCCCGGCTATCGGAGCGAGGTCGGCGAGATCGGGAGTCTCTTCCACGTGCAGATAAATCGGATTGCGGAAGCGCCGGCTGCTCGGGTAGTAGGGGCTGGGCTGCTGCGGCACTCCGGGAGATGCGGCGCCCAGGGGATTGACCATGATGACGCCGGCGCCCAACTCCGCGGCCGACCATTCCGCCAGGCGGCGCAAGTCTTCCAAGTCGCCGATCCCCCAGCTTTTTTCGGAGCGCAACGCGTAAAGCTGCGCGGCCCAACCCCACCAGCGCATTTCTTTTGGCAGATAGCAGCGACCCGGCGTGACGATCAGGCTGGTGGGCTCTCCACGGGCAGGCCGGAAATGGTGATAGCCGAGCGGCAGATCCGCGGGCGCCGCGCGGTCCACCGGGATGCAGCGGCCGCCTTCGAGATGCAAGTCTCCGGGTCCGCGCAGACCTGTGCTCCGGCCGCGGCGAACAACCCTGACCTTTGCAATGGGCGGCGAAATGGGCGGACGCGACTCTTCCTCGACGCACATGGCTTTGAGCAGGGCGCGGCGCGTATCTTCCGAAGTGGCGCACCACTGATGCGCGCAGTCTTCGTAGCCTGCATCGATGCCCCAGCGATCTGTCTCGAATACCCGGGTGGTCAGTTTTCTATCTCCCGCAGCAGGGCTGCCGAACGCGGCGGCAGTTCATAAGGCTTCGAGACCGCCACTTTGGTCCTTTTCGCCAGGTCGGGCTTGGATGTGTCCAGGCAGACTTCCCAGGCCGCGCCGTCGTGCAGCTTGGGCATATAGAAATCGATGGGCCCCCCGTGCGGATTGAGCAGCAGCAGGAACGAATCGTCTTCAATGGGCTCGCCTACGGCATTCACATCGTCGAGAGTTCTGCCATTGAGAATTACGCCGATGCAGCGGACCCATCCGGCATGCCATTCCTCGGCCGTCATTTGTTGGCCATCGGGCCGCACCCAGACGACATCCAGCTCGACACCGCCATCCACCTGACGCCCCGCGGCGCCGGGTCCGATTTCCCGGTCCTGAAAGAATTTCCGTCGATGCAGATTGGGATGCTGCCGGCGCTGGGCTACCACTTTCCTGGTGAATTCGAGCAGCGCGCCGCGGCGCTCGTCCAGAGTCCAGTCGAACCAGCTCGTTTGATTATCCTGGGCGTAGGCGTTGTTGTTGCCGCCCTGGGTGCGATCGATCTCGTCTCCGGCGCAGATCATGGGAATTCCCTGCGAGAATAACAGCGTCATCAGCAAGTTACACTTCTGGCGGTCGCGGATCTCATTCAAAGCCGCGTCGTCGGTCTCGCCTTCCACGCCATAGTTATACGAATGGTTGTCATTGGCGCCGTCGCGGTTGTCTTCCTGATTAGCCTCGTTGTGTTTGTCGTTGTAAGTGACTAAGTCATGCAGCGTAAAACCATCGTGGGCAGTGATGAAGTTAATGCTGGCCGTGGGGTGGCGGCCGTCTCGCTGATACAGATCGCTGCTGCCGGTAAGCCGGTAGCCTAACTCTTCCAGCTGACCGTCGTCGCCCTTCCAGTAGCGGCGGACCACGTCGCGATAGCGGCCATTCCATTCGGCCCACAATGGCGGAAACTTGCCGACCTGATAGCCGCCTTCGCCGACGTCCCAGGGCTCTGCAATCAGCTTGACTTGCGAAATCACGGGGTCTTGGTTGATGATGTCGAAGAACGCGGAAAGGCGGTCCACGTCGTGCAGCTCGCGCGCCAGAGCGGCCGCCAGGTCGAAGCGGAAGCCATCCACGTGCATCTCCTCGACCCAGTAGCGCAGGCTGTCCATGATGAGCTTCAGCACTTGCGGATGGCGAACGTTGAGGGTATTACCAGTGCCCGTGTAATCCATGTAGTAACGCGGCTTATCCGGCATCAGGCGGTAATAAGTGGCGTTATCGATACCGCGAAAGCTAAGCGTCGGTCCGAGCTGATGTCCCTCCGCCGTGTGATTGTAGACGACGTCGAGGATGACTTCGATGTTAGCCCGGTGCAAAGACCTTACCATGGCCTTGAAGTCGCCGATCTGCTCGCCGCGGCTGCCTGAGCTGCTGTAACGCGGATCGGGCGAAAAGAAGTTGATGGAGTTATAGCCCCAGTAATTCCGCAGGCCTTCCTCGACGAGGCGCTTATCGTCGACGAAATGATGGACCGGCATCAGCTCGACGGCGGTAATTCCAAGCTTCTTCAGATGGTCGATCATTACCGGATAACCGAGGGCGGCATAAGTGCCGCGCAGCTCTTCGGGTATCTCCGGATGCTGGGCGGTGACGCCCTTTACATGCACTTCGTATAGCACGCTATCGTGCAGCGGAATCGAGGGCGGGCGGTCGTTTTCCCAGTCGAAATGCGAAGTGCTGACCACGCATTTGGGCACGCCCCAGACGTCGTCTTCTTCGTCCAGGGCGAGGTCTTCGCCGGGATCTCCGAACTTGTAACCGAAGACGGGCGCTTTCCAGTCGATCTGTCCGGCGACAGCGCGCGCGTACGGGTCGATCAACAGCTTGGCGGGATTGTGACGCTGGCCCTGGTCCGGGCAATAGGGGCCATGCACGCGGTAGCCATACAGTTGACCCAGCTTCACGCCGGGGAGATAGCTGTGCCAGACATGGCCGGTGACTTCGCGTAACGGGATGGTCTCGCTGGTGCGCGCCTGCGTGTCTTCGAACAGACAAAGCTCCACGCGAGTGGCGGACTCGGAGTAAAGGGAAAAGTTAACGCCCGTTCCGTCCCACGTGGCGCCCTGCGGATAGGGTTTGCCCGGCAATATAGTTCGCGGCATGCGTTTTTCAAGCGAGGACCTGCAATCGACCACCTTAGCAAATGACGGGCCAGGAATGAACGGCGGGCCGAGCCGGCAGTATTATAATTAACCGTGGTCTCCCAACTGCGTAGTTGCTCGCCGCCCGGCTCCCGAAGAGCCCGGTATTCGCCAGACGTCATTGACCAGCCGAAGACGCCGGTTGTGGCGCAACCTGACGGTGAATCGATCGTGGAGTTGGCCTACAGATATTGGCAGGAGCGCGGCTGCCCGATCGGCTCGCCAGAGGAAGACTGGTATCGGGCGGTGCGGGAACTGCGCGAGCGGGGGTTAGGCTAGGCTCGTTTGGGACCGCGTGCAACTCGCGCCTGGGGAGTTTGCGAATTTGCGTCACGGGACTGTTCGACCGCGATGCGCAGCCCCATTGCGTTCAGGACGGCCCATAGACCGTGCAGCCTGGGATTTCCCTCGTCGCACAACATGCGGTAGAGCGCCTCTCTGGCCACGCCTGCCTGCTTAGCCACTTTAGCCATCTGGTGAGCCTCGGCGACATCACGAAGCGCAACCAGGAACATCGCTTCGGAATCTTCCGATGCGGCATTCACGTAGTGTGCGGCCTCGTTGGGATCTTTAAGATCCTTAAGTAACTGCGCGCGAAAACTCCGTGTCCGTTTAGGCATTGTAATCCCTCCATCGTTCCTTCGCTTTGCTGATATCAGATAATTGAGACTTTTTATCTCCTCCTGCCAGGAGAATCACCGCGTCTCCATCAATACCAAAATAGATCCTGTATCCAGGTCCCAGATGAATCCTCAATTCAAAAACTCCGCCCCCGACGGGCTCGCAGTCGCCGTAGTTTCCGTTTTCCTCTATGCGGCGCAGCCTCACTTGCACGATGCCGCGGATCTTGCCGTCAATCCCGTGAAGGAGCCAGCGGCGGAAAGGATTCTTGAGATCGGTGGCGAGGTAGTATCGGATCGCTCTCGGTATGGGCTCCACGGACTCCGTCGCGGTTTGGCCAGACGAGCTTTAGTAATCTATAAATCACAAACTCTATGGTAGCACTGGTTTATGCCTCTACAAATGCTTCGGGTTGTATCGCCTAATTATCTTCTCATAGCCGGCAGCGCCACAGCCGCGGCGCAACCGCTAAGCACTGGCCAGCGGATCTTGTTTGGCCCGGTGAAGGCGACTCTTCGCCTCGCAGCTTTTGAGATCTGCATAGATACGGTCCAGATCATAACCGTGCTCCGCGGCATAGGCGTCGCGCACCGCGTAAACTTCGCGAAGCACTTCGTCTTCCCAGGGCTTCTGATCAAACGAGCTATTCAGGGGTACAGATGGTCGTTTTTGTCCAGCCATGACTCGCCAAATCTACATTCTTCGACAGCCGCTGCTGCAATACGCACCGTAGGAGCAACGCGCCGCTTCGATAAGACCGCTCCCTGACGGCCGCGGCTCGGTAAAGCGGTCGCGGCTGCGGCGAATCGATAGTCCCGATTGATAGGCAGAGCTAATCGCCCAAGCGCGTTCATGCGCGAAAATGGACGGTTGCCGTTTGCTGGCGGTTCATCAGTTGTTGTTCACGTCTGACTACTACAAATGGATTTCTTCGGCGCTGTCCAGAAAACTGGACAGCTTAAGCCGGTCCCCGTTCCGTTGATCCTCTACATCCGACAAGAGCCGCATAAATAACGACGGATAGTTCGACGGGTGTACAATTGCGTTCGACAGGAGGAGGGATCCCTCATAGGGAAATCTTCGAGGAACCAACATGAAAAGCAATTTCGCCTTCGCATGCTCGTTCATTGCCATTGTCTTTAACGCCGCCGCCTCAGCGCGTGCCGGTGAGATTCCCATCGATGTCAGCAGCCAGATGAACGAGCCCTGGTCCTTTGTGGGTCCAGCCCAGATCGCAGGTGAAGCAATTATCCCACTGGAAACCAGAATTTCGGTGGCGTTCCATTCTCGATTCCCACTGGTCCGAACAATTATTGGAATGCCGGCGCCGCGGCAGACTTCGGATCGGGCACCGTCCGCATCACCATTCCGGTGGGCATAGCCGGCGTCACTTCTGCCTTCACGTTACTCAACACCATGTGGGGCCAGCCAGGCCCCGAGGCCTATATTTCCGTTACGTTCAACGGGAGTGCTGGCACGACCTATTCACAACCATTGGTCGGCAACGTGAATGTCCGTGACTACAAACGTAGGGGGCTACACCAACACGATCAACAACACAACTACTATCCAGATCTGGGACAACGAACCCGCCACTACCGACCGCCTCGACCGTCAAGAGTTCATCCTGCCGGCGAGCTTTGCCAACCAGGTATTGACCAGCGTGACCATCACTGACTCGGGAAATGAGGACCTGAGCCGCGCCGCATTTGCCGGCCTCACCGTTAGTACATGCCGAGCTTATGTTGCGGCGGAAATCACCAGTTCCAGCGGCAAGATCGTCTACGATCCCCGCAAGAGCATCTATCTGCAGGATGTCACTCTGACCAACGCAGGCACAACGGCCGTGGACGGTCCCCTGTTCTTTATTCTGGAAGATCTCCCGTTCGGGGTCACCCTCGTGAACAAATCGGGTGCTACGGGATGCTTCGCGCCGATTGGTAGCCGGTATGTTGTGGCGCTTCCCGAAGGGTCTACGCTGGCTCCCAATACTACGGTGCTCGTCCTGATGGCGTTCAGTGACCCCTCTGGCGCTGCGATCACGTACACGCCTCTCGTGGCGGGTAGTCTGGGCGGTTTGCCATAGGAATGGGCGCACGTTTCGAGAGCGATCAACGACCCGTTGTGCGCGGCGGTGTGCCGCATTCGGAGCCGCGCCGTCTCCCCTTACGTAACCGCCAGAGCCACGGCCGCCGCGCTCATCAGCGCCGCGCAGATCCATCCCAATACCTTCGCTACGCGCGAGTTCGTGCGCGTGCCCATTACCTTCTTGTCACTCGTCAGCAGCACCACCAAAACGATCAGCGGCGGCGCGAGCAAGCCATTCAATACCGCCGACCAGAACAGCATCCTCACCGCGTTCAACCCCGCAAAATCAAGGGCCAGGCCCACCACTATGGCTGCGGCGATGACCAGGTAGAATCGCCGCGCCCGGAGCGGCTTGTCGCTCAGCGATTCCCCCCTCCACGACGCCGCTTCCGCAATGGTATAGGCGCAAGATCCCGCCAGCACCGGGACGCCCAACATGCCGGTCCCGACCAATCCCAGCGTGAACAGCCAATAGGCGCCAGCGCCGGCTAACGGCCGCAATGCCTCGGAGGCCTGTTTCGCCGTTTCGATGTTCCGCACGCCATGCGCGTGCAGCGTGGCCGCGGTGGTGAGAATGATGAAAAACATGACCAGATTGGAAAAGAACATTCCCGTGAATACGTCCTCCCGGGCCGCCCTCAATTCCTGATTCGTGGAACCGCGCCGCTGCGCCACCGTCGTCTTCCCACGCTTGCGGTCTTCCTCTACTTCCTCCGCCGCCTGCCAGAAAAAGAGGTAGGGAGAAATCGTAGTCCCCAGAATCCCCACGAGCACGGACATGTAGGACCGCGTCCATGCCACGTGCGGCACGAAAGTTCCACTAAAAACGCTGCCCCATTCCGGCCGCGCCAGGAACGCTGTGATGACATAAGCGAACAGCACCAGAGTCAGCCACTTGAAGACGCGCGCAATTAAATCGTAAGAGGTCCAGATCAACAGGGCACTGATCAGCAATGCAAAAAAGGGTGTCCAGTAATAGGACCGGATTCCCGTGACCATCTGCATCACATCGGCCATGCCGCCCAGATCCGCGCCGATATTAAACACGTTCGCGACGATCAGTAGCAGACAGGCCGGCCACAGTACCCATTTTGGATATCGCAATCGGATGGCGGAGGCGAGCCCGCGCCCCGAGACCATTCCCAGGCGCGCGCACATCAGTTGTATCGCAGCCATTAGCGGGAAAGTGAGGAGCGCCGTCCAGAGGAAGGAATATCCGAAGGCCGCGCCAGCCACGGAGTAAGTCGAGATGCCCGAGGGATCGTCGTCGGCCGCGCCAGTGATTAGCCCGGGCCCGAGATTGGCGAAGAACCGCCGCACAACGCCTGGCTGTTTGGGCTGAGGAACGTCGATGCCGACGGGATTCACAGCTTAGAGATTCAATACTTCGGCACAGACGGGTCGACTTTGTCGCTCCACGCCAGGATGCCGCCTTTCATGTTGCGGACTTTGCGGAAACCGGCCTGCTTCAGCAAAGCGACGGCCTTGGCGCTGCGCATCCCGCTCTTACAGTGTGCCACGATCTCGGCGTCGGGATTGAGCTCGCTGAGGCGCTTGGGTAGCTCGCCTAACGGAATGAGCCTGGCATAAGGGATGTTGCCGATCTTGTATTCAAACGGCTCGCGCACGTCGATCAGCACGAAGGGATCGTGACGATCGATCTTGGCTTTCACTTCGACCGGATCGATGTCACCTTCGAAAGTGGCTTCGGCGGCCGCCGGTTGGTTCGGGATGCCGCAGAACTGCTGATAGTCGATAAGCTTGGTCACGGTGGGATGCTCGCCGCACACCGGACATTCCGGATTCTTGCGCAGCTTCAGCTCGCGGAAGCGCATCGCCAGGGCGTCATACAGCAGCAACCGCCCGACCAGCGGCTGGCCAATGCCCAGGATCAGCTTGACCGTCTCGGTGGCCTGGATCAGCCCGATGGTGCCAGGCAGAATGCCCAGCACGCCGCCCTCCGCGCAACTGGGCACGAGGCCCGGCGGTGGCGGCTCCGGATACAAGCAGCGGTAGCAAGGCCCGCCCTGGTAAGCGAAAACGGTGGCTTGACCTTCGAAGCGGAAAATGGAGCCGTAGACGTTAGGCTTTCCCAGCAGCACGCAGGCGTCGTTCACCAGGTACCGCGTGGGGAAATTGTCGGTGCCGTCCACCACGATGTCGTAATCCTTGAGGATATCGAGCGCATTGTCACTCGAGAGCGCGACTTCGTGCTTATCGATGGCGATATGAGGATTGATCTCGATCATGCGGTCGGCGGCCGAATCGAGCTTCTTGCGGCCCACATCGCTGGTGCCGTGAATTACCTGCCGCTGGAGGTTGGTGAAGTCCACGACATCGAAGTCCACGATGCCGATGCGTCCGACTCCGGCGGCAGCCAGGTAAAGGCCCAACGGCGCTCCGAGGCCGCCGGCGCCGACCAGCAGCACCTTAGCCGCCTTCAGCTTGAGCTGGCCTTCCATGCCGACTTCCGGCATGATCAGGTGGCGGCTATAGCGCAGCACTTCATCCTTCGATAACGCGGGAGAAAGCCCCGCGGCGGCGGGTTCGGTCATGACGGGCCGGCCCCCTGCGATGCTAGGTACGATCGACACGATGTCGCCATCCTTGACCGGCGTGGCGTCTTTTTCCAGATAACGTATATCTTCGTCGTTCAGGTAGACGTTGACAAAGCTGCGAAGCTTGCCTGCGTCGTTGTAAAGCTGGGCGCGCAAATCCTGATATTGCGCGGTGAGGGCAGTGAGCACCTCGCCGACCGTCGCGCCACTCAACTCGACGGAATCCTGTTTGCCTGCGTATTGCCGCAGGGGCGTGGGAATCAAAACTTTTGCCATGTTTAATAATCAGCTCAGTACGTCAACTCCTCGCGTTCCGCCTTGGTTTGCTCGGCATCGGGCAGCCAGCTATTGGCATGATCGAATGCGCCCTTGCGTATGGAGAGCACAACAAAAGAATACCAGGGACACGAGTTCTTCAGATCGG
>Ga0302325_10000486_pt1 | contig 110641 bp, 81 predicted proteins | sample Palsa_T0_2_FD_201948 | JGI IMG/M metagenome (GOLD analysis project Ga0302325, IMG submission 201948) | Peat permafrost microbial communities from Stordalen Mire near Abisko, Sweden - Palsa_T0_2 | ecosystem: Environmental > Terrestrial > Soil > Palsa > Peat permafrost | place: Sweden: Abisko...
GACTGCCCGAACTCCGCGTCGTAGCTTTGCGTGGAGATTTTAGCCTCCCCAATTGCGTCCAGCGGCGGATTGATGACGATCTGGCCCAAAATTGGATCCTGGTTCGAGGCGCCATCGAGCAGATAACCCACACCGGCGAAGAACTGCCCCTGGATGTTAACGGTCGGGCTGCCCTGCGAGTCCTCGGCGTTGTTTTGCGTCCATCCCATCGCCTGGGCTCCCGGAATCAGCAGTTGAAGGCTGGCAAAGTTGCGCCCCGCGATGGGCAGGCCGGAAATGGTTTTCTGGTTGAAGACAGTCCCTACGTCCGCGCGATCGGTTTGAAGCTGTGGGGCTTCGGTAGTTACAGTAACGCTTTCGGTGGCGTTGCCGACACTGAGTTTCAGGTCGACCTTGGGTGAAGTATCGGCGGCGACCTGAACTCCATGGTTCTCAACCGCTCTAAACCCTGCAGCCTCTGCCTTGACGTCGTAAACGTCCGGAATGAGATTCGGCATCGTGTATTCGCCCGATTGATTGGAGGTGGCCTGGACCGAAGTGCCTTTGCTCTCGTCGCTTACGGTGATCGTGGCGTTGGGAATGGCGGCACCGCTCTGGTCAGTCACCTGGCCGTAAATAGACCCATAGATGGCTTGCGCCGAGAGAGGGATGGTTGCCACTGGCAAACATGCGAGCGCGATAACCAGGAGCGCGCATCTGATGCGCGTTTTCAATATCGATTGCATTGGTCGGTCCTCCAAAGAAGTACTTCAGCGCCATGAAAAATACAGGCGCCTCCGTTCTCGGCTTCTGAACAGGTCTTTTCAAGTGCCTTACGGTGTATTACAGTGCGTAGGCGGGGGTGCCAGGCTTTCCCGCTGTGGCCTAAGCCTTTTGTTGATCGACACGTACCTATGAGAGGTCAGTGGTTGAATCGATTTTCTGCACGGCGAAAGGGCGACCGGTCGCAGAATTTCTGAAAAACAGATTCGGGTTATTAACAAACGGATCTAGGCCCCCTTCGATCCCAAGATGCTCGGCAGTTTCGCATACAGCGAAAAGAGCGAGGTATATGCAGCCGCCCACCATACCGAACGAGAACCAGCAGATTCACCAGGGCACCCCTCCCCCGGATGGCCCCCAGAAAGAGGCTATCCTGCGGGAGCTGGAGTCCATCTTGAGCAGCCATTTCTTTCGCACCAGCAACCGCAGCAAGCAATTTTTGTCTTACGTGGTGCAGCATACGTTGGACGGCAGCGACGAACCCCTGAAAGAGCGCACGATAGGAGCAAAACTTTTCCAGCGGCCGGCGGGATATTCCACGGGAGACGATCCGGTAGTCAGGGTTCAGGCCGGTGAAGTACGCAGAAGACTGGAACAGTACCATCATGCGGCCCTGAGCCAATCACCCGTTCGCATTGAACTGCCGGTTGGTTCGTATGCTCCTGAGTTCCGCTGGGCTGCACCGCAGCTGGATGAACCCGCCCAGGCCGAACGGATCCCGGCAGAACGGACTGAGCCAGAACCGGCCAAAGGTGAACTCTCCCTCGCTGCACCGGCTTCGATTGCGCCCATCGATCTGCTTGCGAAAAATAACCAACGGTTTGCCCAGGCAAGACTGGTGCTTGGCTTCACCTTGGCGCTCGCCGTGGCTTTGGTGGCCGCATTTATTTACCGTGGCAGCAACGGAAATCCGACGCTGAATCAATTCTGGTCGCCTGCCCTCGCCACTACGGAGCCCGTCCTGATCTGCCTGGCAAAACCGGCAGTCTACTTGCCTTCGCTCGAACTTCTGCAACGGTACTCCAAGTCTCCCGGCGAATTTATCAGCGAACTGCAGCGGCTCACTCAGCGGCCACCCATGCAGCCCCAGGACAAGCTCGTCTGGGGTGACATGGTGGAATTTGCGGACTACGGCGTAGCCGCGGGTGATGCCTACGCAGCCGTTCGACTCTCCGCCCTCCTGGGCAAGATGGGCAAAGAGAGTCAAGTGAGAATTGGGACCCACTACTCCTTTGCAGATCTGCGCAACTCTCCTGCCATCGTAGTGGGCGCCTTCAACAATCGGTGGACCATGCAAATGACGTCCAACCTTCATTTCGCATTCGTGCAAGAGGACGGGCAAGAGATGATTCGGGAGCAAGGTCCGGCTGGTCGAGCCTGGCGTCCCAAATATGGCCCGCACGGCGAAGTAATTGAGGATTTTGGCATTGTCACGAGGCTCCTCAATTCCAAGACGGGCAAATTTGTAGTTTCTACCGCTGGCATTCTGTCAGACGGCACGCAAGCTGCCGCCGAGCTGGTTTGCAGTTCGCAGTATCTGGAGGAAGCTCTCCGTACAGCTGGACCAGGCTGGGCAAAGAAGAACCTGCAATTTGTGGTACAGACGACGGTGACGGACTCAGTTGCTGGTCCTCCGCAAACAATCGCGGTCTACACCTGGTGAGGGCCAGGCTTCACGCGAAACCGACTTTATCCGCAACGAAAATAGCCGGGAGGAGCCTTATGGCTGAGGTGGTTCCAGATCGTCCGCCTTCTTCCGCTCCGTCTCCGCCTCCGCCGTCCGGCCTTCCCGGGCCAGCGCGACCGCCAGCTGCCGGTGCGCCTCGGCGAAGTTCGGGTCGGCGGCCAGGGCTTCCTGGTAACGTGCGATTGCATCGCTGATCTGCCCCTTTTCCAGCAACATGTTGCCCGTGTTCGAGGCGAAGGCAGCCCTTTGGTGGTTCACGGCCACCCGGGTGAGGGCAGCGGCGGCCTTCCGTTCCGCGGCAGCTTCTGCTGGTTTTCCCTGCTCTGCTAATACGCTGGCGAGCGTGATATGGGGCGCGGGCATTTGGGGGGCAAGGCGAATCGCTTCCTGCAGCGCCGATGCCGCCTCTGGCAGTTTGTTTTGTTGGCGATAGACGGAGCCCAGCACCGCCCATCCGTCGCTGTTTTCGGGACGCAGTTTCAACGCCCTGTCCAGCTGCTGGACAGCATCCTCGAAGCGCCCTTGTTGCATATACAGGATGCCCAGGGTAAAGGGCGGGTCAGGTGCGCCCGGATCCAGCTTCGCGGCAGTTTCCAGTTCCGGGATCGCTCCGCTTAAGTCGTCCTTCAACTTGAGCGCGAGGCCCAAATTGTAATGGAGCTGGGGAGCAGATGGATCCAGCTTGAGTGCCGAGCGAAACTCCCGCAGAGCATCGTCCACATCGCTTTGCTGCAGGTAAGCGACCCCAAGGTCTTCGTATATGGTCACCACATCGGGGGTAAGAGAGACGGCATGCTGGAAAATGGGAATCGCCTCTTTCGCATTGCCGAGCTGCACTAAGTCAAGTGCAAGGTTGGTAAGCAAGGGTGCATTTGCGGGGTCCGTCCGGGCCACTTCCCGAAAAAGCGGAAGGGCCTCCTTGAATCGGCCGCCCGCCTGGTAAGCCAATGCCAGTTGATATTTCGCGTCCTGGTTGGAGGCATCGAGAGCCACCGCAGTCTTGAGCACGGACTGTGCGTCTTCCATCTTCCCGGCCTGAACAAGAGCTTTGCCCAGTGATAGTTGCGCCATGGCGCTTTGCGGAGCCAATTGCGCAGCCGTGGTCAGCTCCTGCAAAGCCGCATCCATTTGCCCCTGACTCAGCAATACGAGCCCAAGATGAAGATGGGCTGTGGCCAGCTCGGGATCGAGGTGCAGCGCGGCTCGGAATTCGTCCGCAGCAAGCGTCCACTCCTGCTGTTGGGCATAGAGGGAGCCCAGCGCGTCCCGGAGCGAGGCATCTGCCGGAGTAAGAGCGACGGCGCGCGTGAGTCTTTCTGTGGCTTGAGACGTTTGCCCCGTGGCCACCAATGATCGCGCATAGATCAGGAGCACTCCGGCCGCTAACGGTTGCTTTGCGGAAGCAGAGCTTTGGTCCAGTTTAGTGAAAAATGGAAGCGCCTCCGCATCGCGTCCACTCCCGGCAAGGGCCACGGCCAGATTTGTTTGCGCTGCAACGTCCTCCGGCTTCAGCTTGAGCGCTTCTCTTAGCTCTCGGATGGCCTCCGGATAAGCACTCAGTTGCACCAGGACCGCACCCAAGGCGCTGTGCCCCTCCTCGATCTGCGGGACCAGGGTGACCACCTTCTGAAAATCCGCCCGCGCTCCCTCGAGCTGATGGTTGGAGAGCGCTTGATATCCGGCGCGAAAGGCCGTATCTGCTTGTCTAGACCTGTCTTCAGAGGGCGCGGCCGCCTGCGCACGCGTTGGCTCCGCCGGCAGCATCGCCAGCATTATGGCCAGGCACACGCCCACACTCTTTACTGAATCATTTAATCGTTTCAAGCTTTGGCTGCGCATCGGCCTGGATTTGCTCGGCCATTTGGAATTCGTGCGACGCCTGGCTGGTTTGTCCCAGAGAGCGATAGGCCTGCCCCAGCAGCGTATGGGTCATATAGTTTCGCGGATCCATCGCGAGCGCCTTGTCCAGGTACATCTTCGCCATGACCGCGTCTTGCTGTTTCAACAGTACCTTACCCAGCAAAATAAACGGTACCGGAGAATTTGGTTCCAGTAGCACGGCGCGATCCAGCGCCTCTTGCGCCTTCCTATAGTCGCCTTGGCGGATATAGGTATCACCCAGCCGGTCATACACTTCGCCATAGAGCGGATTCAGTTCGCTTTCGCGCGTAAACTCCGCCACCGCTTCTGTTAATTGTGACTGGGCTAGCCGAATCTGTCCCAGCAACAAATGCGCCAGCGGCAAATTAGGGTTAAGCAAAAGTGCCTTCTGAGCGAAGGAGTCGGCGACCGGCAGATAGTCCCGCCGCAACATCATCCTGGCGGCAAGCAGGTAAGCCGAAGGAGACTCAGGCGGAAAGCCGTACTGGGTTGCAAAGGCTTTTCGCGCATCATCGTAGCGCCGGGCGTCCAGGTAGCACAGGCCGAGGACGTAATTGCTGTCGATGTTGGTGCGGGCGATGGAAAGGTGAGCCTGCTCGAGCAGCGGAATCGCCGCAGCTGGTTTCCCCAGGCGAAAAAGCGCGACGCCTTCCATCTGCATGGCTTCGCGGTCCCCGGGATCCTGGGTCAATGCATGCTCGAAGGCCGTTGCCGAGGACTGAATCTGTCCCTGTTCGTAGAACGCCATACCGCGCAGCCGCTCCACGCCTGCTGGCTCTGGTTGCTCCAGGGCGAGAGGATCCAGGATCTTTAACGCTTCGTCCAGCCGCCCAGTATCCAGAAGCTTTTGCGCTTCCGTTGTCGGGGAACTAACGGGCGGCCTGGAGTCCTGTGTCTGGGCGCCAACCCCGGGCGCCGCCAGCAAAAGAAAACACAGGACACGCAACTTCACCATAGGAAACACCGGGCACATTTTATCTCACAAGGGAAGAGAAACCGCAGGTCCCTCCACTGCGCTTCGCTCCGGTCGGGATGACAATTCTATTGCGTGGGTCGAGTACCTCTCGCTAAAGCTCTTGCGGGCCTAACAGAACTTGTCATCCCGACCGGAGCGAAGCGTAGTGGAGGGACCTGCGGTTTCTCTTCCGGACACTTAAGCCCGATCAAAGTTTGGAGGCTGCAGCTGGATCTCACGCCATAGAGCCAGTCTCCCGCCTCGGCCTCTAGAATGAATACGAATGACTTCTATGCCATCGGCTCTCCTACGTAGGATCATCTTCAGGGCCCTGTTTCTTGCTTTGTTCGTTGCCGCCGCCTCCGCAGCGACACCCATCTACCCTCCCTCACCAACCCACGTTGGTCCGGCATGGTTTGAGGATTTTGCCGGGAAGGCGGGGATTCGTGTGCTCAACGCCAATGGCGGGACAGAATCGAAGCGATACATTGTCGAGGCCACGGGAAGTGGCGTGGCTATCTTCGATTATGACAACGACGGTTGGCCGGACATATTCATCGTGAACGGGGACCTGCTGCCCACGCAGGACCAAAAAGCGCAACATCCCACCAGCCACCTTTTTCACAACAACCACAATGGCACTTTCACCGATGTCACCGCCCACGCCGGCCTCGCAGAGAGCGGCTGGGGACAGGGCGCATGCGTGGGTGACTATGACAATGACGGTTACGAAGACCTCTTCGTCACCGCTTATGGCAAGAATCGCCTCTATCACAACCAGGGCAATGGCACCTGTAAGGAGGTAGCAGCTGCAGCCGAGGTCGCCGGCAGCGGCAAGCTGTGGGGCACCGGCTGTGCTTTTATCGATTACGATCGCGATGGCAAGCTGGACCTCGCCGTGGCCAACTACGTCAGCTTTGATCTAGCCACCACGCCTACTCCAGGATCCTCTGCAAGCTGCACCTGGAAGGGCGTACCGGTTATGTGCGGTCCTAGGGGATTGGCCAGTTCACCCAACCTCCTCTACCACAATCTGGGTAACGGCAAATTCGCCGATGTGAGCAAGGTGAGCGGTTTCGAAAAGACCATGGGCCACTATTGCTTTAGCGTCACTACCGTCGACTATGACGAGGATGGGTGGCCCGACATTTTCGTCGCCTGCGATTCGACTCCCGCTATTCTTTACCGCAACAATCACGATGGCACATTTACCGACACTGCGGCCGATACCGGCGTGGCATTCAATGACGACGGGCGCGAACAGGCCGGCATGGGGTCCTCGGTCGCAGACTACGACGGAGACGGCCACCTGGACATCATCAAGACCAATTTTTCTGACGACACCTCCACCCTTTACCACCATAACCCTGACCATTCCTTCAGCGACGTGACGTTCGCTTCCGGACTGGGCGTCAACACCCAGTACCTCGGCTGGGGATGCATGTTCATGGATGTCGACAATGATGGCTGGCCCGATCTGTTGCTGGTCAACGGGCATGTGTATCCGGAGGTGGACAGCGAGAACATGGGCGCCGCCTACCGCGAGCCGCGGGTGCTTTATTGGAATACGGGCAACGGGAAGTTCAAGGACATTTCCCGCGAATCAGGTCCGGGCATTACCCAACCGCAGTCCAGCCGAGGTCTCGCCATAGGCGACCTTTGGAATGACGGCCGGCTGGAGGCAGTGGTCAACAATGTGAGTGATTTCCCGCTCTTGCTGGTCAACCTGGCCGGCAATGACAACCACTGGTTGGAGATCCACCTGGCCGGCGTCGCCTCCAACCGTGACGCAATTGGTGCTCGAGTCGTGGTGCATGGTTCCAACCCCGGCGCTCCGCGCGTCTGGGTGGACGAAGTACGCAGCGGCTCGAGTTACAGCTCCAACAACGACATGAGACTACACTTTGGGTTAGGCAAACTGACCAGTGTCGCGTCCATCGAGGTGCACTGGCCAAGCGGACGCACCGAAGTCTTTCCCGGCTGCGCGGCGGACAAAATCATTTCCCTCAAAGAAGGTTCCGGACAAGCGAAGCCATAATCTCTGCCTAATGAACGCAGGTATTGGCCTTACTCTCGATCGATGCCAGCATCCGCCGCGCTTTTTGATCGTCGGGAGAAAACTCGAGCAAATGTCGCAAGGCCATGGTGGCCGCCTGCGGATTGCCGATCGCACATTCGATCATTGCCAGATCCATGCTCGCAGCCGTTTCTCCCGGGTCCTTTTCGCTGACCTCTCCCAGTAAGGCGACCGCGCTTTTCGCGTCGCCGGCACGCGCGTCAAGAATAGCCAGGTCTCCGGCTGCAATCGAGTCCTCTGGGTCCGCTCGCAGCGCTGCCTGGTACTCGAGCGTGGCCGTCAGAGGATCTCCCGATAAATGCGCCAGAAAGCCGAGAGCGGTATGTAAATCAGGGTCTGCGTGCGCATCGCTGTTGCGCTCCGCCTGCTGCAGCAGCAGCATGGCCCTTCGCCCTGATGGTTGGTCGCCATGTTTGGCAAACTGGAAGTAGGCGAGGCCCAAATCACGATCACTGGCTGGACCGCCCCCCACCAGAGTCAGATCCGTGGCGCCTTCGGGTGTCTGCTTGGATGGGCGGCGAGGGATGCGATGATCGGTGACTTGTTCATGTGCCACGTCGTCTGATTTTTCCCGGGGCATGTGGCAGCCGCTGCAGTTTGGTTCTTCAGGATGGTGTTTGCTGACGAAAGCCGGCTCTCCGTGGCAGGTAAGACATCGGCCTCTAAAGTAGGCGACCCGCTGTTCGGCTGCAGGCGAATAGTGCGGGTCGTGACAAGTGGTGCAGGTAAGCTTGTCTCCGCTTTTTTTCTTGCACTCGCTTTGCAGCAAAGCTTCCCACTGACTGGTTGCTCTGCCCTCGGGACCCAACTCGCCGGAGTGAACAAAGTAAATTACATCATCGGAGAGATTCTCGCCCGGCAGGAAGCCCGTCAGAGAACGTCCGGGAGGATTGACCGCGGTCTCACCCTCCAGGTGACATTGCAGGCAAACTGAGTCTCGCTTGCTGGGCGATAGCTTGGCCGGGTTGAGAATGGGAGCTGTTCCGCCGCTTGCCAGGTGGGCCGCCGGATCCCCATGACACGACTGGCATGTCACACCGGCATAAAGAAACGGTTGCGCCCCAAGATGATTGTTGGCTCCCGCCGCTTTTTGTACGCCGCTGGCATGGCAGTGCAGGCACACCCCATCCACCTTCAGGGTGAGCGGCATTTCCCGTGCGTCCAGCGATTTTGGATTCATATCCCACACCCGCTGCTTGCTATACCAGTTGACCGGGCTCTCAAACCAGAATCCGTCTTTCTGGAACAGGTAGGTGCGGCCTCGTTGGCCAGAGCCGATAAAGTAGCTGAGTTCCTGTTCCCCTTTGAGGGTTTGGTCCGGGCGGTCATAGCTTAGCCAGGCGCGGCCATCGCGAAGGAACAGGCGGTAGTGAACACCTGAAGCAGCGTGAGTAAACTCCCCTGGTAGGAGGCCCTCAGTTGCGGGTCCGCTGGCTCGCGCCATGGGGGTCGCCTGGTAGCTATCGTAGATTTTTTGATGACAGCGGGCGCACTGGATGTCAGGGTTCTCTGCTGCCGCTGTAAAGGCAACCAACAACAGGAGCTGAAGGAAGGGTAAGCGCTGCCGGTTCATGAAAAATGTCGACTGCATCCAAGTCTACGCAGGAACTGCAAATCGCTCTACTACGCTCCCCGCCTTCGACACAACTCTGCCTGGGTCACCTCGCAAACCTACACTACCCGCATCACTGCTCTGTACGGGTGCCCCATGTTCGCACCAGCGTACGTGGGCCGAAAAAGATGGGCGAAGCCCCACTATTGCCTTGTGCCCGCGGCTGAAGGCAATCGAAAAAGTCGTCTTCGGCCCATGTACGCTGGTGCGAACATGGGGCACCCGTACAGAGCGGTGATGCGGGTAGCGTAGGTTTGCGAGGTGACCCGTGCAGTTGTGTCGAAGGCGGGGAGCGTAGTGGAGGGACCTGCTGTTTCTTTTCCGGTTCCCACGCAGACCCTAGAGGGCCACGCATCCGAATTCGCGTTGAGCAGCTATTCTGCTGGATTTTCCTGATTGGATGGCAGGGCGAAGAGGCGCTCTAGTTCCTGCACGTCGGCCAGCTGACCAGCGGTTAGGATTCTGCCCAGCGCGGAGCGTTCGATCGCTTCCCAGTTGGCCAGGAATATAAGCAGTGCGTCGAAATCTGGATTTATCTCTTTCACAGCTTCATAATGCATCTCGCCAAGCACCGCCGAAATACTACAAAGGTTTCCGCGACGCCCAAGGATGGTAACGGGCGCTGACCCGGATCTCTCACCGCGCGGGGAATTACGATCGCTGTCCTGATCTGGAACGCATAAACACCCTGCTCGACGGCGCGATTTCCCCTGCGGGTGGATGGAACGGGTGTGCCGGTCCCCTCGCACCGTGATTGTTCACTACGGCGAGGGCAAGCTTATGGCCTAGTCGAATGAAGGGCTTTTCCACCAGGTAGTAGCTAAAGATGGCGCACACCAGCAAAGCTAAAAAATTGATCGGCCATGCACGCAGTGCGGCAAGTCGCGGCGGGCTGCTAACAAAGTTGTCGCCAAAAAACAGCTGCTGCCAGAGGTAGAGGCTGTAGGAAATCCAGCCGATCCAGCGTACTGGCTTCATTTCCAGCACCCGCCCCGGTATGCTGCCGGGGTGCAGCACCGTAGAAAGTATGAGCAGCGGAATCACGGTTGCTTGTAACGTAGAGAAGAACGGTACCCTGGTGAAAAGAAGAACGATTTCGAGGGCAAGAAATATAGGGAAGGACCAGGCAGGTATCCATCTCCTGGCGACTTGATTGCGCAGCAGCGGATAGAGCAGCAGAGCGATCAAGGCCGGAATGAAAAGTGCGTCAACATGGGTGTCGGTGCGAAAGTTGATTTGATAATTGTTCTGCAGGACGTGCGCCACCACAAATCGCCGCAGGGCGACGGCAACGATAAAACCTAAGAGAATCCAGCGCCGTTTCCTCTTAAAGAGAACCAACACACCCGGAAGTACCAGGTAAAAATGCTCTTCCATCGATAACGACCAAAAGTGACCGGTGTACCAATGCAGTGCCAGCGGGCCATGGTGCATGTACTCAAATACCATGGCGTAATTGCGGAAGAAAAACAGAGCTCCAAACCAATCCACCGGCAACAGCGGAATGATATGAAACGCGGCCAGGATCGCGAGCACCAACAAATAAAAAAACGCAGCGGGCAGAATGCGAAAGCATCGCCGCAGGTAAAAGCTCTTCACGCTGATCTGCCTGAATCGGGTCTCCTCTTCCAGCAGCCGTGAACAAATAAGCAGTCCGCTGATGGCAAAGAACAGCTCTACGCCGGCTTCACCAGCGTCGCTGACAGATTGAAGCAGTGTGCCAAAAATAGGCACATTAGACTGTATCTGTGAATGGTGCAAAATGACCAACACGATCGAAAGCGCACGCCAACCATCTAACGTCGGAAGATAGGTCGACTGTTTCAAGGCAGGGTCAGACATGAAATCCAGAGATCCTCTGGATAGCTATACTCCGGACAACAGCGGGAATCCATTGACTTCGGTGAGTGGATGGCGAAGCACAACGCAGTTTGTGCCAAAGCGGGACGCCAAGGCCCCATTGCAGAATCCGCAGTGCTATCGCTCTTCTGCCTTTGAGTCGGCTGTACCCAGCAGGAAATCGAAATCGCATCCCTGGTCAGCCTGCAACACGCACTCTTCAAATAGTCTGGCGTAGCCACGATTGGGAATTTGGCGTTGGGGTGGGGAATCTTTCCAGGCAGCAAGCCGGCGTTCGAGTTCAGCCGCGTCGATCAAGAGTTCAATGACACGTGCTTCCACGTCGAGCATAACCCGATCGCCTGTCTGGACGATTGCCAACGGGCCGCCGACGGCCGATTCGGGAGTGATATGTAACACGATGGTACCGAAGGCGGTGCCGCTCATGCGCGCATCGGAAATACGCACCATATCTTTCACCCCTTGGCGAGCCAGCTTCTTCGGGATGGGCAGATATCCTGTCTCAGGCATGCCCGGCGCGCCCTTTGGTCCCGCGTTGCGCAACACGAGTATGTCTTCCGCACGCACATCAAGATCTTCCTTGTCGATCCGCATCGTCATATCCTCGATCCCGCCGAATACCAGCGCGCGGCCGGTGTGACGCATCAGGCTGGGCGACGCAGCAGACTGCTTGATCACTGCGCCTTTCGGCGCCAGGTTGCCCCAGAGCACCGCCATGGCTCCTTCCCTGGTCACCGGCGAAGCGACGCTACGGATGACATCCTGCCCTGGCACCTGCTCTGCACTTGCCACCGCATCGCCGATGGTGGCGCCGGAAACGCTGGGCCGATCCAAATCGAGCATTGCGGATAGCTCACGCATGAGAGCAGGCAGACCTCCGGCATGGTGAAAATGCTCCATGTAATGAGTGCCCGACGGCTTGAGGTTCAGCAGCACAGGAACCTCACGCCCCAATTGATCAAAAGCTTTCAGATCGACAGGGAGTCCTGCCCGGCCGGCGATCGCGATCAGGTGAATCAAGCCGTTGGTGGAACCGCCGATCGCCTGCAACACAATCATGGCGTCGCGCACCGAGGCTTTGGTAATCAGTTGGCTGGGCTTGGGTGCGCCGGAAATCGCCATCTCCGCGGCGCGCCTGCCGCTAGCCTCGGCAATGCGGCGGCGGTCGGCGTGGGTTGCCGGCGCGGTTGCACTCATGGGCAGCGCCAGACCCAGGGCTTCGACGATGCACGCCATGGTGCTCGCAGTTCCCATCACCATGCAAGTGCCGACCGAAGGAGCGAGGCGGCCGCTGATCAATTCAATTTCGGCAGCGTCCATGGCGCCGGCTCGGTACTGCCCCCACAGGCGGCGGCAATCGGTGCAGGCGCCCAAAACTTCATTCTTGTGATGGCCCACCACCATCGGGCCGGTCGGCACCACGATCGCCGGCAGGTCCACGCTGGCGGCCGCCATCACCTGCGCCGGCAGGGTCTTGTCGCAGCCTCCGATCAGCACCACCGCGTCCATGGGCTGAGCACGAATCATTTCCTCGGTGTCCATCGCCATCAGGTTGCGCAGGAACATGGAGGTGGGCTGGGCGAAACTCTCGCCAATGGAAATGGTGGGAAACACCATCGGCAAACCGCCGGCGAGCAGAACTCCGCGCTTTACGCTCTCAATCAGGTCAGGTACATTGCCATGGCACGGATTGAAATCGCTGAAGGTGTTCGTCACACCGACAATGGGACGATCGAGCGCGTCGTCGGAATAACCGCTGGCCTTGATGAAGGCTTTACGCAGGAACAACGAGAAGCCGGCATCACCGTAGCTGGTGAGCCCTTTGCGCAGGCCCCTCAGGGTGTCTCGTTGCCGGGGATCATCCATCCCGCCATACTACTCCCGCTATTCTCCCTGAACCGCCTCGAAGGCCGCCTTAAGCCGCGTATGAAGTTGTTGCAGATCACGGGTATGGGCCAGAATCGATTCGATGAGCGCTTCGAAGAAAATCCCTTCTGCTAGCGTGGTCCAACCTGCGCGGCGAACTACCTTATGGAGTTCTGCGTGGTACTCTTCGCCAGGTAAACTGGCCACCGCCTGTTTCGCTTCGCGGAGTTTCCGCTCGAAGCGCTGAACCTGATCGGCCGGGGCCTCAGGTTTTGCCTTTGCCAAACTTGCCACGTATTTCTCCCCCTGATCACTGACCAGGTGCTTCATCGACAAAGTAGTGTCGTGACCAGCATTTTCGTATCAAACCGCCGCAAATTCCTGGCGAAATCGACTGATTTAACTCGGCCGGCGCCAGCCTTGTTGATGGCATCGCACAGGTGGTCCTCGCTAGCAGCGCGAAGTAGGAAATCCGGGGGAGCGTAGTGGAGGGACCTGCGCTTTCTTTCGCCTCTTAATGAACCCCTAACCGGTCGATATAGAACGACTTGAAGGATTGTTTGGCGCGGTGAAGGAGCACTCGTAAATATTCCCGGGTTATGCCGAATTCTGCGCACACCTCATCCTTGTCGCGCTCTTCCAGAAGCACGGACTGAAGCAGACGACGATCCTTTTCCGTCAAAGCGTTCAGTATCTGTCTCACCACCCGTTCGGTGTCCTTCGCCTCAAGCATGCGCAGCGCACTTGGCTCGTGACTGGCCACGGTCGCCTCGGTCTCTTCGTCGATGGTCGCTTCGCTTCGTTTTTTCGAACGATAGTGTTCTAACAACACGTGGTTGCACACAGAATTGACAAAGGACCCCAGCCGATCAGGCTGCCTCAGACCCGTTTGACCGCGCAACAGGACGAGCACCCGCACGAAGGTTTCCTGCCTGACATCTTCAATGGCCTCTTGAGAGCTCAGTCGCGAGCGCAGTTTAAGACGGATCAATTCGCTGAAGTATTTCACGAAATGCCCTTCGATCTGCGCGTCCCCGGAGCGAAGCCGTTCAATGTAGGACGCGTCGAACGCAAAGAATTCCAAGCTCGGCTCCTCCCCGGCAAAAGCGAGCGCGTCCAAGTTTACACCGCCAGGCGAACCTGCCCGGAACACTTCCGTCATGGCGTGGTCTCCCCGGACGAGCAAACGTTACCTGAGCAGCACCGAAAATTTAGATGTAACGGTCTGCTTTTCTGGATCACTACCATTTGTCACCCCGTTTCAAGCTGTCTGCGCCTCTTCTTCCTATTCTCGAGGGGCCCACTCCTTCTGGAGGAAAACTACCATGCCAAAACTCAGTTACGCCGACGTTAGGCTGAATTACGATCCCTCTGCACCCCAACAGCGCTTCCGCGAAGCCGGGCTGGAGGCGGCGTTCACTGAGGCATCGGCGCAGCTTCCTTCGCCTCCTCCGTGGCCCGCGGACGGCGCGCCGCAACCGATCGTGCTCACCCCCCCAGCGGTCGAAACCGACGACCTTTCCCGGTTCAAAGGTTATGACGCCGTTGTAGTTACGTGGACCGCTGCAGAGGCGGCTGCCTTGGCCGCCCTCCTGACCCCCACCTATCCAACTAGTAATTGGTATGAGTACCGGCACGGCATAAATGCCTATATACCCCTGGTGACGGGTCCTCACTCTCCCTTCAACGATCAATCCGCGGAAATGGCGCGGTACTTTCACAGTCTTGGTCTCTATTTTCCCTGCCAGATAGGAAACGCTAAAGTACTGCTCTTCAAGAGCGGACTGCATTTGGCTTATGACGGTCCAGCGACCCCGGTGAAGAAGCTGATGACCGAGATTGCCCAGGCCGTCAGTCCCAGTCTTTTTATCACTACCGGAACTGCAGGAGGCATTGGCGCGGATGTGCTGCTCGGCGACGTGGTCGTGGGGGGCAGTGTCCGCTTTGACTGCACCGGGCAGTTCAAAAATGAACCGTGGCACGACGCCTCCTTTACGCCTTCACCGCTGCCACCCGGGGCGTTGGCATTGATCAGCCCGCGGTTGCTTCAGATCAATGCCTCCCGCATACCCAACTCGAGAAGCACACCCAAAATATGGTCTGCTCCCGGCGATGCGATCGTCACCACGGATATCTTCGCCTTCGACGATTCGACCGATCACTACCAGCTGCAAGGGTTGGGACGCGTCTGCGAAATGGGGGATGCGATGGTTGCCAGCGCACTCCAGGGGATCGCTGGCCTCGAATGGCATGCGATTCGCAATGCCTCTGACCCGCAGATACCCAACCCGGAGCACGACATTGAGAAAGCTGACCAGCAAGCGGCTCAGATCTACGCCAAATATGGCGGCCTCACCACGGCCGCCAGCGTAATCACGACCTGGGCCATTATCCACGCCGTTGCAACCTCGCAACCCACCGTCGCACACCACGACTCCGGCTTCAAACTCGGGCGTCTCTCGCCCGTGCGCGATGCACACGGAGCCACCAAGGATGTAGAACCCTCGTTTACCGCAAAGGAGAAACGTTAATGGCCACCAAGACTGCCACCACCTTTAAGCTGGGACGGCTCCCCCGTTCCCATGACAAGCGCATTCCCATGTTGCACACGCTGCTCGCTGGGAAGGCATTGGAACCGGTCGTTCCCACGGTGGATTACACCAAGGGAATGCCCGCGAACCTGGGCATGATGATGAACGACACGCTGGGCGACTGCACCTGCGCCGCCTATTATCACGCCATTCAGGTATGGAGCTTTCATGCGCTCAATAATATAGAAACCGAGCCGGACGTCGATGTGGAAGACCTGTATGAACAGGCTTGCGGCTACAAACCTTCGCAGGGAGGAGAAGGACCGGGCGGCAATGAGCAGCACGTCCTTACTTACATCCTGAAGAAGGGCGCGCCATTCGGCCCTGGTGGGCAACAGCGGCATAAGATGGTGGCTTTTGTTGAGGTGGACGTGACCAACACCGACAACATCAAGCGCTCTATCTATGACTGCGGCGTGTCTTATATCGGCTTCAACGTGCCCCAGTACATTGTGCCGCAAAACGCCGAGCCCCTGGCTGTTTGGGATGTCAATCCCAAAGCGGACAACACCATTGTCGGCGGCCATGCGGTCGTTTTGGCCGGCTATGACGCCAACGGAGCAAGGGTTATCTCCTGGGGACAGTACTACACCATGACCTGGGCTTTCTTCGCCAAGTTCGTGGACGAGGCGTACGCCATTGCCGACCCGACATGGATCAATGCCAAAAACCAGACTCCAGGTGGGCTTTCGGTCCAGCAGCTGGAACAGGCCATGCAGGAGCTTAAGGGCTCCTGAAAATTGCACCGACGAATGGTTGCGTGGGGTGGCCCAGGTCTCGCTTTTGAGACCTGGGTTTCTCCGCATCTTCAAGCTTTGCGGAAAGCCGCATATCTGGCCTTGGTTTCAGCAGTTGGCGGATAGAGGCCGGGCAATGGAGTGCCCGCCTGTACTTCACCCATAATCCAGGCTTCCAGCTTCTCCTGCTCGACCGCCTGCTCCACTACATCGCTGAGCAATACACGGGGAATCACCACCGCACCGTCTTCATCCACTACCATCACATCGTCGGGAAACACCGCCACTCCGCCACAGCCGATCGGCTGCTGCCAATTCACGAACGTCAGACCGGCCACCGATGGCGGTGCGGCGGCGCCCTTGCACCACACCGGCAAACCCGTGTCGAGCACGCCCGCAACGTCACGCACCACGCCATCCGTGACCAGCGCAGCGACCCCACGAATCTTCATCCGGGCGCAGAGAATATCGCCGAAAATCCCCGCATCGGTAATGCCCATGGCGTCGACTACAGCGATACACCCAGCCGGCATGGCCTCGATCGCAGCCCGGGTCGAGATCGGCGAACTCCAGGATTCCGGGGTGGCCAGATCTTCGCGTGCAGGAACAAAACGCAGTGTGAAGGCCGGGCCCACCAGGCGTTTCTGGCCAGAGCGCAAAGGTTTGGTACCGCGCAACCAGACATTGCGCAAGCCCTTCTTCAGCAGCACAGTCGTGAGCGTGGCCGTCGTTATGCCGGAAAGCGTGGCCGCCGTTTTTTCGTCTATTGCTACTGTCATGGTTAGATACTCGGGACCATGCCACCATCCACGCGGACGATGGAACCGGTGATGTAAGCCGCACGCTCACTGGCGAGAAACGCCACCACGTCACCATATTCTTTCGCTTTGCCTAAGCGGCCAATGGGAATGCTGGCCGCATTCTCGGCCATCACGTCCTCCACGCTGCGTCCTTCGCGCTTGGCTTTTGCCTGGTCGAGAAATTTGATCCGGTCGGTCGCAATGCGCCCAGGCACCACGACATTTGCGGTAATACCGTCTTTGGCAACTTCGGTGGCCAGGGTCTTTGACCAACCAACCAGCGAGAGACGCAGCGCATTCGAAATTGCCAGGTTGGGGATCGGCGCCACCACCCCGGAGGAGGTGCTGGTGATGATGCGGCCCCAATGGCGTGCCCGCATATTCGGCAGCACACGATCGGTGATTGCGATCACCGAAAGCACCATGGCTTGAAACTGTTTCGCCCACAAGGCCGTGTCCTGCCCGCTGGCTGTCGTCGGCGGAGGGCCGCCGGTGTTATTCACCAGAATATCTACCCGGCCGAGTTCCTTCTCGATCTTCGCCACGTTGCCGTCGATCTGCGCCAGGTCAGCGAGGTCCCAGACCAGGCCCATGCTTTTGCCACCGATCTCGGCCAGCGCCGCCTGCGTGCCCGCGATCGAATCAGCGCCCCGCCCCGCCACCGCGATTTTTGCGCCTTCGCCGGCCAGCGATTTCGCAATTGCCCGACCCAGGCCGCCCCCGCCGGCTAACACCAAAGCTGTCTTTCCTTGAAGACCAAAGTCCATGCGGAGTCTCCGTCCTTATTTCCAGCCATCCGCCTGAAAACGCGCGATCGCCTTTTCGTCAAACAAGTAGCCGAGACCGGGTTCGGACGGGAGCACCAGACCGCCATCACGCACTTGCAGCTGGCGGTCGATAATGTCGCAGAAGTTAAATACCTTGCCATCGGGAAAGTATTCGACAAACTGGCCATTGGATGCGGCCGCGACCAGGTGTACGTGCAAATCGTGGAACCAGTGGGGGCACATCGTCACCCCATAGCAATCGGCCAGAGCGGCGATGCGGCGGAATTCTGTGATGCCCCCGCAAACTGCGGCGTCGGCCTGCAGGATCGACGCCGCCTCCTTGTCCAACAGCTCTTTGAAGCGCCAGCGGCCGGCCTCGATTTCGCCGGTAGCGACCGGGATACTGATCGCTGCCGCCAACCTGGCGTGGTTATCGATCTGGTCGGGGTTGAAAGGCTCTTCAATCCAATACGGATCATAGGGCGCGAAACGATCCAGATAACGTAAGGCAGTCGGCACATCAGACCAGGCGTTATTGGCGTCCAGCATGAGTAGTACCTCAGGACCGACGGCTTTGCGCACGGCGGCAATCCTTGCCCCTTCTGACCGCAAATCGCCTCGCCCAACTTTCATCTTTACGGCGTTGAAGCCAAGGGCTACATAGCCGGCCATCTCTTCGCCCAGCATTTCCGGCGTCTTGCCCTCGAGGTAGTAGCCGCCGCTGGCATAAGCGGGAACAGTATTTTCATAAGCAGCGCCAAGATACTTGTAGAGCGGCAGATTCGCTGCCCGCGCATTTCTATCCCAAATAGCGTTGTCAAGAATGCTCAGCGCCCGCATCACGGAACCCACGCGGCCGTGCAGCAACACTTCCTGATACATATTCTTCCACAGCAACTCCGTTGCGTTGGGGTCAGCGCCGATCAGCATCGGCGCCAGCATCTCGCGCACCGCCGTGGTCACCACATTTCCCCCGGAGTGTCCGGCGTAACAGTGGCCGATGCCTTCGATGCCGTCATCCGTGCGGACCTTTACCAGTGTGTAATCACGCGAGGTTACCTGGCGGCGCGCGAAGGCAGTCGCCTGCCGCAGCGGAATGTGGACGGTACGCGCCTCTACGGAAACAATCCTGGCCATTACATTCCCCCGTTACATTCCTTTGACCAGCTTGACCAGGCGGGCAAACGCCTCATCACGCGCAGTCTTGTTGGCGGGCACAGTGTTGGTGGGGTCTTCGCCGGCGCGCATGAAGCCGTGTCCAGCGCCATCGTAGGTCACCGGCTCGTATGTCTTACCAGCCGCTTTCATAGCAGCAGTGGTGGCGGGAATGGTAGCGCCGATCCGTGCGTCGTTGCCGGCATAAAAGCCGTAGACCGGGGCGACGATGGTGGTCACATCCGCAGGGGCGGTACCATAGAACACAAACGCTGCGGAAAGGTCTTTGCGATGGGCGGCGAAGGCGAAGGACTTGGTTCCGCCCCAGCAAAAGCCGATGTCGGCAAGTTTGCCATTGGCCGCCGGAAGCTTCTTTCCGTAATCGGCCGCGGCATCGAGGTCGGCCATCACCCCATCGGGATTGAGACCGGAAACGGCTTTCACCGCTGCATCCTGGCCGGAAAATTCGCTGGTCCCGCCACCATTTGGTCCAAAGCCAGAGAGCAGGTCAGGGGCAATGACGATGTAGCCTTGTGCTGCCAGCTCATCGGCCATCTCCTTTGCCCAGTCACTGAGACCGTAGATCTCGTGGATGAGTACGATCACCGGGGCTTTGCTTTTGACCTCGGGGAAGACCACGAAGGCCTGCACCGTACGATCGCCGTGCTTAAGAGGCACGTACTCATGGTGGCGAGGCGATGCTTCCAGGCGAGCTTTCGCCCAATCCTGCGCATAAGCCGGCGCGGCCGCGAGAGCAAGAAGCATGGCGGCGGCGGCAGGTTTCAGGGTGCGAGGCATGGTGAACTTCATGGGGAGGAGTTTAGTCACTAACCAGTAGATGTCGCAAGCAGCGGCGTGTCGCGCGAGAACATCGTTGCGGCTTGGTGGAGTGAAAGCGACCCGTCGGCGAGTGGGACTAGTCCGATAAATCTTTGACGCCTGCGATAGGCCGTGTTTCGATGAAAGTTGGTGAACAACAAACCCCCTCTTCCGGTAGACGCAATCCTGCCGGAGATGATTGACTCTCTTAAACGCTTTCCTAACCTGGTGATCGAAGCACCCCCGGGCGCGGGCAAGACGACCCGCGTGCCACCGGCTCTGCTCAAGAGTGTCACTGGCGAAGTGGTCGTGCTGGAACCGCGCCGCATCGCTGCTCGTTTGTCAGCGAGGCGGGTGGCGTGGGAGATGGGCGAACAGGTCGGCCAGACAGTCGGGTACCAGGTTCGATTTGAGGAAGCACTCAGCGCTCGCACCCGGTTGCGCTTTGTCACTGAAGGTGTGCTGACCCGGCGCCTGATTTCCGATCCAGCATTAAACGGCGTGTCGGCGGTCGTACTCGACGAGTTCCATGAGCGCCACCTGGAAAGCGATCTGGCCCTGGCGTTGCTCAAACGCCTGCAGAGGACGCGGCCGGATCTACGCATCGTGGTCATGTCGGCGACCCTCGATACCGCTCACCTGGCGCAATACCTTGGCGACTGCCCCATCCTGCGTTCAGAAGGACGGCAATTTGAGCTCACCATTCGCCATCTGCCCTACTCCCCAAAGCCCCTGGAAACACAGCTGAATGAAGCCCTTGAGTTGCTAATGCAGCAAGAGCCGATCGGCGACGTGTTGGCTTTTTTGCCCGGAGCCGCCGAGATACGCCGTGCCATGCGTGAGACCCAGGGCATCGCGCGCCGAGCCGAGCTGTTGGTGTTACCGCTTTATGGCGACCTCTCGCCCGCAGAGCAGGACCGGGCGATCACACCCGCCCCCCGGCGAAAAGTCATCCTGGCTACCAACGTTGCCGAAAGCTCGATCACCGTCGACGGGGTAACCGCTGTCATTGACAGCGGACTGGCGCGGATCGCGACTTATTCCCAGTGGGCCGGTCTGCCTACGCTCCAGGTCGCCCGGGTGAGCCAGGCATCCGCCAAACAAAGAGCGGGACGGGCGGGACGCACCGGTCCCGGCCGGGTGCTGCGCCTCTACGCCATGGAGGACTACCTGCGCCGCCCGGAGCACGACCTCCCGGAAATCCTGCGCAGCGATCTGTCCCAGCTGGTGCTCACCCTGCGAGCCATGCGGCTTGGCGACAGCAAAGAACGGCTTGGCGACAGCAAAGAAATTGACTGGCTGGATGCGCCCCTGCCGGCAGCAGTCGAGAGTGCCGAGTCGCTGCTCGATCGCCTGGGCGCCACACCAGCGCAGGCCCGGCAACTGGCGCGGTATCCACTGCATCCACGGCTGTCGCGCATTGTTACCGCGGCCATGGAGCGCGGAGTGGGTGAGGACGGCTGCATCACCGCGGCGCTGCTGGGATCAGGTGCTCGCTCCGAGAAAAACGACCTGCTCGCCGCTATCGATACCCAGCAGGATTACCGCACCTTGCAGCAAACAGATCAGCTGCGCCGAATCGCTCGGCCCGCGCGCCAGACGCAGCACAATGACGATGCTTTGCTCATGTCAGTGTTGGCCGGGTTTCCCGATCGCGTGGCGCGGCGGCGGACCGGCAACCAGGTGCTGTTATCGGCCGGCGGCTCGGCGGAAGTGGCAGGCACTCCCGTCGAATACGAGTTTATGGCCGCCGTCGATGCCGAGGACCGCAAGGATAAGCCACTGCCGTTGGTTCGTATGACGGCCCGCATCGAGCCGGAGTGGTTGATTGAGCTATTTCCCGATCATGTGCAGGAGCGTTCCACGGTGGAGTGGAACCGCTCGGCCGAGCGAGTGGAGGCGGTCAGTGCTTTGCTGTACGACGAGTTGGTCATACAGGAGTCGCGTGGCGCGGCGCCCGATGCAGGGGCCGCAGCCGCGCTGTTGGCGCAAAAGGCTCTGGAAGCAGGCATCGATCGTTTCCTCGACCAGGACCTTCTCAACGAATTTGTAACCCGAGTTGAGTTTGCCGGTTTCGAGCCGCCTGAACTGCCGCAGGCGCTCGAAGATTTGTGTCTCGGACTGCGCAGCTTCACCGAGCTGAAGAGTGCAGCGGCAGACCTCATCCCTATGCTCGAACGCAAGATGATGACACAACGGCTCGATGAGCTTGCCCCCGCTCGCATCCGGCTGCCTAATGGGCGACAGATCAAGGTCCACTACCAGCCCGGCAAGCCACCCTGGATTGCGTCCCGCCTACAGGACTTTTTCGGCATGCGAGAAACGCCGAGGATTGGGCGGGAGCAGGTTCCGGTGGTGGTTCACCTGTTAGCGCCGAATCAACGGGCGGTACAGACGACGGCGGATCTTGCGGGGTTTTGGGAGCGGCTGTATCCAGAGGTCCGGCGCGGGTTGATGCGCCGCTATCCAAGGCACTCCTGGCCCGAGCGGCCGTAATGGAAATGGTGCGGACGAATGTTGAGTGGGTGGCCCAGGTCTCGCTTTTGAGACCTGGGTTTCTCCTCGCAGATCGGTCCTACCGAAACACCCAGGTCTCAAAAGCGAGACCTGGGCCCACCCACTCAAAGTCCGGACCTTGCAGCGTTATTTTCTTGCAGAAATTGGAATAAGGATTGCGCGCCGATTTGGCGGAAGTGCGTGCGAGTCGAACACACCGTCGCCCGTTAAGAACGACCACCGGTTTTGAAGACCGGGAGGATCACCGGAACCCAGGCACTTCCTTCGCTGGCAGCCATACCCTTTGCTGATAGCCTATGCTAATTGACGAGGGTCATTGGTTGGCTGCTTCCGCAACAATAAGGCTTACTCAGCAAGTCAAAGCCGGGGGATGTGCGAGCAAACTGCCGCCAGGGTTGCTGGCGGAGGTGCTTTCGAAGCTCCCCAGGCCGGCCGATCCCGATCTCTTGGTCGGGTTCGACACCTGCGATGATGCCGGCGTCTATCGGGTGACACCGAGCCTCGCCCTGGTGCAGACGGTGGACTTCTTCACCCCCCTGGTGGACGATCCCTTCACCTTCGGTCTGATCGCCGCAACCAATGCACTCAGCGATGTGTATGCCATGGGAGGACGCCCGCTGACTGCCCTCTCGATGGTGTGCTTTCCCCAGGACGGGAATCTGGAAGTTCTGCAGGCCATCCTGCGCGGCGGGATGGAAAAACTAGGGGAAGCGGGCTGCGTTGTGCTCGGCGGACACAGCGTGCGCGATCAGGAAATCAAGTTTGGCTATGCCGTAACAGGACTGATCCATCCCGATCGGGTGCTGACGAACACCGGCGCGCGTGAGGGCGATGATCTCATCTTCACCAAGGCCATTGGCACAGGAGTGATTACCTCCGCGTTGAAACAGGGGAAGGCAGAGCCGGCTTGGGTGGAGGGTGCAATCCAGTCCATGACCACACTCAACCGCGTTGCGTCGGAGATTGTGGCCGGCGCAGCCGGTATCCACGCGATGACGGATGTGACCGGCTTTGGCCTGATGGGGCATGGCCGCGAGCTGGCCATCGGGAGCGGAATGAGGATTGAGCTTGTGGCCGGCGAGGTACCGCTCCTTCAAGGAGCCCTGGACTGCGTCCATCGCGGTGCAATTCCCGCTGGGCTGCTCGCCAATCGCGATTTTGCCGAATGCGCGAGCGCGGATGCTCCCGGCTCGCATATAGCGGACGATGTTCGCGCCTTGCTCTATGACCCGCAAACCGCTGGTGGTCTGCTGATATCCGTAGCAGCTGAGTGCTCCAGCGCGCTCCTCCAGTCGCTGCACCACGCAGGAGTTGATGCAACCACGATTGGCGCCGTGCTCGGCCCCTACACCGCCGGCTCGGACAAGCCCGCCATTCTGTTGCGTTGAATACGAATCATGAAACGCAGCCATCAGGAAAGCGATAGAAGCGACAGCAATCTATACCGGCTGCTGCCTTCTTTGCATGACTTGCTCCAGACACCTGGCTTCGCTGCGCTGCTCGAAACCGAGCCCCGCGCCTCGATTATCCATGCCGCTCGCAGAGTCTTGTTGCGCATGCAGCAGGAAATAGCAGCAGGACGTCACACCCAGGCAAGCCTCGAAAGCGAATTGCCATTTGTTCACGTTACGGTTGCAGAAGAAATCGCCCGCACCTCGCGCTACAGTTTGCGGCGTGTCATCAATGCCACCGGGGTCGTTCTCCATACAAATCTGGGGCGAGCTCCCTTGAGCGTCTCCGCGCTCAAGCACATTCTGGAGACGGCCGGCGGCTACTCCAACCTGGAACTCGATCTCGAAACCGGGGAGCGAAGCCGGCGGGATGTGCATGCTGAGCAACTTCTTCTGCGCGCCATGGGCGGCGACCGCAGAGGCGCGGCTCCGTACTCCGCGCTGGTCGTTAACAACTGCGCAGCCGCTACGTTCCTGGCTCTGAACACGCTGGCTGAGGGAGGCGAAGTGGTTGTTTCTCGTGGGGAGTTGGTCGAGATCGGAGGAGGTTTCCGCATCCCCGAGATTCTCGCCAAGTCCGGCGCGATCCTGCGCGAGGTAGGCACCACCAACCGCACCCGGCTTGCCGACTACGAAGATGCACTCTCCGCCGGAACGCGCCTCATCCTGCGCGTCCACCAATCCAACTTCAGCATGGAGGGTTTCACCGCAAGGCCTGCTCTTCGCGATCTCATCTCTTTGGGCAAGCGCTGCCACGTTCCCGTATTCGACGACCAGGGAACCGGCCTGATCACTTCCCTGGAACCGCTTGGTATCGCCTCCGAACCTACCCTGCTCGATGGCTTCCACCTGGGCTGCGATTTGATCGCTGCCAGCGGAGACAAGTTATTCGGTGGCCCCCAATGCGGGCTCCTGATAGGAAACGCGGATCTGGTACAAAAAATCCGCAAGAATCCTCTGTATCGGGCGTTTCGTGCCGGCAAACTTACCTACGCGGCGCTTCAGGCGACACTCGCGGATTATGCTTCCGGAAAAGAGTCAACCATCCCGGTGCATAGGATGTTGAACGCTTCTGCGACTGAAATATTCAACCGCTGTGAGTGGATCAGCCGTCAGGTGAACTCTGCTGAACTCGCCGCACAGGCTGTACCGGTGCTGAGCCTGATCGGCGGCGGAACGGCGCCCACTGCCAGGCTTCACAGCGCAGCTGTTTCGCTTCACCACTCGAGACTGCAGCCGCAAGCACTCCTTTTGGCGCTTCGCCGGCTCGAGCCACCCGTGGTGGGACGCATTCACGAAGACCAGGTGCTCTTGGATCTGCGCACCGTCGAACCGGAATTCGACGCCACCCTCGCGTCGCTGCTGCAGCAGATTGCCGTAAGCCGTCCTTAGCATGACCCCACCGGCCAAATCCGTAGTGATTGGAACGGCAGGTCACATCGATCACGGCAAGACTGCCCTCATTCGCGCGCTGACCGGGATCAATGCCGATCGCTTGCCGGAAGAGAAGCGTCGCGGCATCACCATCGATCTCGGCTTTGCCTTTCTCGATACTGCGTCGGGCGATGGACATCCGCTCAGGATCAGCTTTGTCGATGTGCCTGGTCACAGCCTGTTTATTCACAACATGCTCGCCGGCACCGGGTGTATCGGAGCAGTGTTGCTGGTCATCTCTGCCCAGGAAGGGGTCAAGCCACAAACCGTGGAACACCTGGCCATCTGCAGCCTGCTTGGAGTTCGCGCCGGCCTGACAGTCATCACCAAGATCGATGCAGTTGAGCCGGGTCGGCTGGCGCAAGTTGAGCTGGAAGTGAAGCAGTTTCTTCGTGGAACTTTCCTCGACCCTGACCGTGCGCAAGTTCTTGCCGTAAGCGCACTGACCGGGAAGAACATAGACGAGCTGCGGCAAAAACTCGTCAGGCTGGTTGAAGATTCGAACCCCGGCGATTTCGATCATCTTCCCCGGGTGCCCATTGACCGCGCCTTCGTGATGAAGGGCTTTGGCACCGTGGTTACGGGTACGTTGCTCTCGGGCAGCCTGCGTGCCGGGCAATCGCTTGTGGTGGAGCCCGCAGGGCGTACCGTGCGGGTGCGCGGCATGCAGACCCATTCGCAGGCTGCAGACCTTGTCCACGGTGGCGCAAGGGTGGCGCTGAACCTGGCCGGGATTGAGGTGTCAGAAGTAAGTCGAGGCCAGACTCTCGTTGCGCCGGAGACGCTGATCGCTGTCAACACGATCGATGTCGAAGCCTGGTTGCTGCCCGGTTCCCCGGGAGTGAAACACGGCGGGCTGGTCCACTTCCACGCCTTTGCCTCGAACACCATGGCAAGCGTACTACTCTATGACCGCGCCAGGTTCGAGGCCGGCCCAGCCAGGTTGATGCGGATGAAGCTGCAAACCCCAATCGTACTGGTCGCGGGCGACCGCTTCGTGCTGCGCCAGGTTTCCCCGGCCGCCACCATTGGCGGAGGCAGGGTGCTCGATCCGCACCCGCTCCCCAGGTTGCGCAAACCATTGGCCATGGCATGGCTCGATTCTTTGCGAACTGCTTCGGCCCAAGAACAGCTTCTGTTGCGGGTAGCCCGTCGAAGCACGCGCGGGCTTTCGATACAGCGTCTGACGGTTCAGACAGGCCTCTCTCGGGAAGCCGCTGAGCGCCTCTTGCAGCCTCTCCTCAGCAGCGGTCGTTTGTTTCAGGTTTCCGGCGGGATTCTCGTTGCCAGTCCAGCTCTCGAGGCGGCGTCGGAAGCGATCAGCAGCCATTTGCAGCAGCATGCGAGCGGCCTCAAACGATCGGAGCTAAGGACACGGACTTCGATCAGCCCAGAGGTCCTCGATTTCTCACTTGAGCGTCTCGCCCGCGCCAACAAACTGCGGTTCAAGGGAGAGTTGGTCTGTCCCGCGGAGGACGGGCGCGTTTCATCCACGGTGGAGGATGCAACTTTGTCGGCCATCGCGGCGATTTACCGCAAGGCCGGACTCTCTGCTCCATCCCACGCAGAGGTTGCGGCCAGGCTGCGACTCAAAGAGAGCGACCTGCGCGGGCCCGTCACTTTACTCCTTCGAGAAAAGATTCTGGTCCGCATGGGAAGCGATACCCTCTTCATCCACCACGAAGCTCTGTCCCGATTGCGCGCCGAGATCAAGCAACTTCGTGGGCAGATGGTGGACATAGCCCGCTTCAAACAGATCACGGGCCTTTCGAGAAAATACTCCATTCCACTCCTGGAATATCTTGACCGGGAAAGAATCACCCGTAAGATCGGCGACCAGCGGCTGGTGATATAGCTCAAGCAGATATGCTAATCTTCGAGCGTGCCAGACGCTGAGACCAAGATCGAAGTAGTTGAAGATGCTGACGCCACTGGTGAAGTTGCGAAGGTATACGACGAATGGCGCGCGCACTCGGGCCGCCGGCAGATGCCCGGCATTCTCAAATGCTTCAGCCATCGCCCTGATTTCCTGCGCGAGGTCATGAGCTTCAGCAATACGGTGCATTTTTCTGAAGGGCACCTCACCCGTAGGACAAAAGAAGCGATCGCAAGCTGGGTCTCCTGGCTCAATCGCTGTCCCTATTGACTGGACTCGCATGCTTACTTCCTGCGGGTTCAGGGAGCAGAAGAGAAGACAGTGCAGGCGCTGGTCGCAGGAAACCTCGAAGAGGCCGGGCTGGACGACGCAAACCGGGCACTGCTCGAATACGTCACCAAAGTGACCGAGGCGGCTTACCGTACCACGCCGGAGGACGTACAGCTCTTGCGTCAGCAAGGCTGGAGTGATCCGCAGATTGCCGAGGCGGTGTATATCACGGCCATGTTTGCCTTCTTCAACCGGGTGGCGGACGCTTTCGGAGTTGCCTCCCAGGGCTATCTCGAAATGAACAAGATGACCAGGTGATCTGGAGCGGGGGTTGCACCTCCATCTTTCGGTGGATGCGTCCTGAAGCGTGGCCGCGTTAGAGTTCCCCGGTATGGAGATTTTGACCGAACCCATCGGCAGCATCCCCCGTTCGCGGGAGTTGCTTCGAGCCATTGCGGCTTCCCAGGCGCAGGAAATAAGTCTCGCGATGCGCAAGGTTGAGGGGACAGTGCTGGCTGCTCGTGAACTCCGAATCTGACGGTGGTGCAGCTTTTCGACAGCGCGCAGCGGAGTGGCAGGACTTGCGGGGCTTTTCTTGGAAAGTGTTTCGATAGCGAGGTTAGAGTTGGACTCCGTGGTGACAACCGGCAGCGAAGGCGCCAAGAAGCGCTTCCATAATTTTGTTCCGGGTTCGTGCCTCTTCCTGGCCAGCCTCGCAGCGTTCGCATTTGCGCTTTATCCCATGTATGTAATTCGGCCCTTCAGAGAACAGAAGCCGGCAGCTCTCGAACGCGCGCTGTGGGTACAGTTGCACGACAAAGCGATCTTACTTGCAATCTTTGCGCTGATCACAATCCTCGCTTTGCTTGTCTGGCGGCGTGCCGGTTGGGTGGCCAGGCTTCTCCTCCTGGCGCCGGCCATGGGGATCGCTCTGATCGCGGCCGGTGCACCGTGGTTCAATCCCTTTGAACAAATGATGTTTCACCCCTATGGTGAGCCGCGTTACGTGGCGATTCAGCAAGCCGGTATCGACGCAAAAGACATGGTCATCGTTGTGACCCTGGGCGGGGAGAGCCGCGCGTACCCAATTCGCGAGATGGGCTATCACCACCTTGTGAATGATCGGCTCCATCAGTTGCCCATGGTCGTCACCTATTGAACGCTCTGCCACACGGGTCTGGTCTGGACCCGCAGCATGCAAGGACGTGACCTCCACTTTCATCTGGCGGGCATTAACAATCAGAATTTCCTGATGCGTGATGAGGAAACGGGCAGCTTCTGGCAGCAGATCACTGGGACTGCGATCGCAGGTCCACTGAAGGGTGCGAAGCTCAGCTTGGTGCCCCAGGACGAACTCACCTTTGGCCTGTGGAAGAAGGAACAGCCGAATGGCACCGTGCTGGCGCCTTTGCCGCGCGATCAAGCGAAGTACGAAAAAGCCACTTGGGAAAGCGAAATCGCGAAACTACCCACGGTCATCCATGGAACGAAGGGAAGTCTTCCCGACCGTGAGACCATCTTTGGCGTGTCGCTCAGCGGAGCTGCACGGGCGTATCCGATGAGCAAGCTGAGCGTTCAATCCCCGGTACTGCTGGATGATGTAGGCGGTACACCGATCATGCTGGTACTTGGTCCGGATGGAAAATCCGTGCGTGCTTTCTCCCGCCAGATGGGAACGGACACGCTCGACTTCTACGGCCGCGCTGGGGAAAATACCTCTGATCCGTGGGTACTTCTGGATTCGAATACACTCAGTGACTGGAGCTTTGACGGATGCGCCGTTTCTGGCGATAGGAAAGGACAGTGCCTGGTTCGAATCGATGCCTTGAAAGACTTCTGGTTCGACTGGCAACATTACCATCCGCAGAGCGGTATCTATCGCCACTGATAGCTCAGTGGTCTTCACTGGCTCCTGGTTCATTCGGAACTCGATTGGATATCGATGAACCTGCCTGCAAGCTATCAGCCAGGGCGTACAGGTTTTGCGGATGGATGCGGATCACGCCGCCGCGAGGACTATCAATGTCAGCGATAAGAAAAAAGGAAATGGAGACTGCAAGCGGCAAGATGACCGAGAGGACCACTGTGCTGCGATGCATCCCGTAACCAAGCAGCAGGTTAGAGAGGACCGCAATGACAAACATCAAGCACCAGGCCGCGATTGGAATGCGATTCCACCAGGCGGCTTGGGTATAGCCTTGGGCATTCAAAACATCATTCATGCCTGACGAGGCAAGGGCCGTGAGAGGGGAGGATTGTGTTTGTGCAGCTTGAGCCACCAGCGCCCACATCTGATTCTGCATCCTTTCCGTATCAGCATTCAGCCGCCGCAGCTCCGCCGGTACGCGGGTAGTGTAGAAATGAATGCGCAGGTCGGTATATTGCCGTAGAAGACCCTGTAGTTGGCCGGCATCCGCGGCTGGCAGGAAATCCAGACGCGCATACTCCGTTCCGATCGCATTGGCCTCCCCCTCTTCCAGGTTTTTTCGCAGATCGTACCGTGTTGTAGCCATGGAAAAGGTGAAGCCTATCAACAGGCCCAGCAGCGTAAGGGTAGCGCCGACAATGGTTCCGTAGTCTTCGCGCACGCTCTCGGCAAGGTCACGGCGGCGAGAGTGAAGGACCATACCTATCCAGGCAGCCAGCCAAAGCAACGAGAACGTAACCACGAACAAGGCGAGAGGATGATCCAGGAGAAGCATTCCTTGTTTTAGCTCATCGGCGAAGAAATCGCTTGCGGGAAAGAAAAAGCATTCGAAGAATTTCGTTTTCGGCCCATGTACGCGAGTGTGAACGTGGGCCGAATGTCGTTTAGAAACTGCCTCCGCTTAGTTCCAGGTGAAACCGATCTGCCGGAAACACGGCGTGAAGCTGATGGGTAAGAGTGTCGAACCACCAGCCGCTGTCAGGTTTGTGAGCATGGGCGTCTGACAACAATGCCAGCGGCTTAGCATCCAGCAGCACACCCTGAGGTGCTGATTTCATCCAGACAATTACTTCGTAGGGTCGGATCGCCGGCGAAGTGCCATCCACCTGCAAAGTTCCACGGCTGCTTCGCGCCTGCGCCTGCGTACCATCCGGCAACGTAAAGGTGGCCACTTTGCCGTCAGTCGCCGACAGGTAGATCTTCCATACCAGCGACCCGGAAAGCAGGTTTGGATCACTCCAGTTCAATGAGGCCACCTCATCATCCGGCTTGAAGGGGATCATAGAGCCGGACCGCACCATCAGGGGAATTTGGTCGATGGGCGCTGGAACGGTTACATCGCCCGCTCCTGTATAGCGTTCCCCGGTCCAGTAGTTCAGCCACTCGCCTCGAGGGAGATACAGCTTGCGCGTGGCGGCTCCCGGCTCAATGACGGGCGCAACCAATAAATCTTCCCCTAGCAGATATTGATATTCCGCGGTGGCGCTGCGCCGGTCGTCGGGATATTCGAGCACAGTATGGCGCATGATGGGCACGCCGGTGCGGTGTGCCTGTTCCGCATAGGTTGCAAAGTAGGGAAGCAAGGTACTGTGCAGGATGGCATATTTCTTGAACAGGGCTATGGTTTGCGCGTCGTACCAGAGGTTCACCGAAAATTGCGGCTTCGACCATACGTGGTCTCGCATGACCGGTGTAAGCGCCCCGAACTCCGCCCAGCGCAGCCATAGCTCTTTCCAATTTCCGTCACTGAGAATGTCCGGACCCCAAGTGGAATAGCCGGACATGCCCGCAGTAATGCCCGCGGTCACGACGGAAGGGAGTCCTTGATCGCGGGACCAATCGTGAGCCTGGTCCGCCCCCCACAACACCGGGCTGAATGCCTGCGTGCCGGGAGAACCGGAGCGGGAAAAAGACACCACTTGAGGGTTCATCGCCTGCACGATCCTGGTCGTGATTTTGTGATACAGGAGTGGATACACTTCCGCCAAACGCGTTCCATCCCCGGCAGCGAAGTGATCCGTATCGTCGACCCATTCCCCAAAGTCCTCCATCCAGCCATCCCAGGCCTGGTCTTGCACTGCATGGGTAAGCATGGTCTGCCACCAGTTCACGGTGTGGGGATTGGTAAAGTCCAGGTTGCCCGTCCGTACCGGCTCAAAGCCCGGCCCGTGAGGCAGGCCATCCGCGCCGGTCACCAGCAGCTTTTCCGAAACACCTTTTTCATAGGCTTCGCTTGCACCAGGGTACGGCAGCATCCGCTCGCGGACATAAGGGTGCACGTAGCCCAGAGCTTTAAATCCCCTGGCATGCAACTCATCGTTGAATGCGCGGGCGTCGCCGTAGTAGCTGGAAAACCAGAAAGGCCAACCGAGGTTATTGGGCTCGTCCAGCTCATCGAAAACCCACAGTGCGCTCGCCGGGATGCCTTCTTCGCGGACTCTCCGGGCCAAATTGAGCACCGCATCTTTTCCCTGCACTGCGTTGATCCAGGGACCGAAGGTCCACAAGGGCGGGTTCTGAGGCCGCCCGGTGATCCCGGTGTATTGTTCCAGGATCACCTTTCCATCCGCGCCACACATAAGGTAAAAGCTAACCGCGTGATTTGCAGTCTCGAAGTCAAACGAGGAGCCGGCCTGGTTGAAGCGGAAGCGGGTATCGTAGATGGTGTCAGCGTACCACCCTAACCCCGTGGGGGTGTAGACGAACGGTATGGCCACGTAGACCCAATTGTGCCCAGGTTCGCCTGACTTGTCGGCCGGACGCACGTCGAGGTGGGTGTCAGCAAGTGCTGCCTGGAAGAATCGTTCTCCCAGGCCGAAAATCGGGGCCGCCCCTTCTACATGCATCTTGAGCGAGGGAACAGTGAGTGGGTCGGGTCCGGTCCACGTAAGCCTGACCAAAGAGGCCTGCAGAAACTCGACCTGGATGGCGCCGGCGCCAGGTGTCGCGATTGACCACGTATTCTGTTGCCGTTGTATGCTGACTGGCTGCGCCGGCGGGGTGGGTGCAAAGGAGAACACCCAATTTGCGCTGGTTAGCAGGTTAACCAGGGTGAGTGTCGCCCTGGATTTGTCGACCGTAATTTCGATCGCTTTGCTGCGCAGTTGAAGCAATGGACCCTTATCGCGAACGTGGACCGGTAACCCTTGATCAGCAAGTTGTCTTTGCCCGGTTGCGATATAGGCGAGAGAGGGTGACGGTGAAGCCAGCTCTTGCATCATCTTCTGGTATTCGGGCGAACTTGAGTAGTTGCCGGACTGCGCGCAAAGAGCAAGCGGGGAGAGCGCCAGGCAGATTCCCAGGAACAAGTTGCGAAAATCAGTCAATGCAGATCTCCCTATTTCTAAGGTACGACGAATTCTCCACCGGGGCCGCAGCACAGGTCACTTCGTTTTCGGGTGATCCCCGGGGAATGCGATTTGCACTCCGCGTAGACTTCTAATTCTGAGTGGAATCTCAGAACTATTCGGTGGAGGAGCTGGCTTGGACATCATGAGGCGCTGGGGTTTGTGCTTTGTCTTTTTGATGCTTGCCCCCTGGGGCATTGCGCAACAGGATTTGGTGCTCACAGGCGACGTCAACGGTGCGCAGAACAAGGCATACTTTGACATCCCGTTCACCGTGCCTCCGGGCGTACACCGTATCAGCGTCGACTTTCATTACACCGGAAGAGACCAGCGCGCCACCCTGGATATCGGCATCGCAGACCCTCATAGCTTTCGTGGAGAAAGTGGCGGTAACAAAAGCCATTTCACCATTGGCGAAGCCGATGCAACGCCGTCCTACCTTCCGGGGGAGATCCCCGCTGGAGTATGGCGGATCATTATCGCCGTCCCGAACATGCGTCCCCAGGTGGTTTCACACTACACGGCGGAAATACACTTCAACTCACGAGCAGAAGATGCGTCATTCACGGCAAAGCCCCTGGCTAACGGAACGCGTTGGTATCGCGGCGATCTCCATATGCATACTGGGCACAGCGACGCCAGCTGTCAGAGCCAAAGCGGTCAGAAGGTGCCCTGTCCGCTCTTTCTCACCGTGCAAGCGGCAGCGGCTCGCTGCCTGGACTTCATCGCCATCACTGACCACAACACAGACTCACAGTATGCGGACGAACGCGAGTTGCAGCCCTACTTCGATCACCTGCTGCTGATCCCGGGTCGCGAAATGACGACGTTCCACGGGCACTTCAACGTGTTTGGGGTGACGCAATTCATCGACTGGCGGCTTGATCTCAACAGCATGCTGCGGGACGCGCGTGCCCAGGGCGGCATCGCCTCGATCAACCATGCTGAGGCTCCAGAAGGCGAAGGATGCATGGGTTGCCGCTGGATGCCGCCTGCGGACGCGGACATAGGGCTCTTCAGTGCCGTGGAAGTGATCAACAACGGGTTTAACATGTTGTCGAGCGCGAATTACTGGGACTCGCAACTGCGTGCCGGCCACCGCCTGGCGGCGATCGGAGGCAGCGACAATCACAACGCGACCACGCCGCCGGGGGACGTGGGCGCGATTGGCTGGCCGGCAACGGCAGTCGAAGCCGATGAGCTTTCCGTGCCCGCGATCCTGGATGCGATTCGCCGTGGCCGCACGTTTGTCGACCTGACAGGCTCGCGAGACAAGACGCTGGACTTCGAGGCCGAAGCGGAGGGTGCTTCGGCAAAGATGGGCGGCACGCTGCACACCGCCCACGCAACTCCGATTCACGTGAGCATACATTCGATTGCAGCCAGAGGATCTGTAGTTCACCTGCTGCTGGACGGCGACGACTCGAATAAACCCCTTCCTTTGCCGGGAGACACCGCGAACACTACCATTAACGCGGGCGCAGGACGACACTGGCTTCGGGTTGAAGTACACGATGAGCGCGGTGTCACCGAGCTGATGAGTAGTCCGCTCTACATAAACTTTCCTGAGGAATAACGAGACGATGTACAAAATGGTGCTGGCTCTGCTGATGTGCTCTGTGTCTTTGTATGCGCAGCAGTCGCATCCCGGTTCGCGCACGGTCATGGACGCGCACAACTGTTACCCCTATTCCGAGTGGTGGGGCGACCGCATCGATCGTGCTCTTTCGGCAGGCACGCCCTTGGCGATTGAGCAAGACCTGGCTTGGCATACTGACTCCAAGACCGGGCGCAGCTGGTCGGTTGTCACCCACGGCGAACCCACCTACGGCAATGAGCCCACCATGGATCAGTATTTCTTCGAGCGCGTTCGCCCCATCGTGGAAAAGGCACTGCAAGAAGGTAACCACGGCAACTGGCCGCTCATCACGCTCAATCTGGACTTTAAGGACGACAAGCCAGAGCACCTGGCGGCGGTACTGGCTTTGTTGCGCAAGTACCAGTCCTGGCTGACGACAACGGTCAAAGGAGCTAGCGATGAAGATGTCCAGCCGCTCGACGTAAAGCCGATCCTGGTGCTGACAGGCGAACCCGACGCGCAACAAACTGTGTTTTACGATGAGCTGCAAACCGGCGATCGTGTGCTGCTTTTCGGCGCCATTCACACCCAAGGCAAGGAACCATCTGCCGCGCCTGAAGTCATGGATCCAGGAAAGGCTACCAACTACCGGCGCTGGTGGAACAATCCTTGGGGCGTGGTCGAACCTGGCGGCCAGGCAAACGCGGGGGCATGGACGCCGGCGAAAATGGACCGGCTCCGCGCACTCGTAGAGCGAGCCCATACCAACGGCCTGTGGATACGCTTCTATACGCTCGACGGGGCAACCAAGGCGCAGCTCAGTTGCAATGGGTGGTTCCATGATTACAACTTCGGCTCGCTGGATACGGCTCGGGTGCGCTGGCACGCCGCAATCGCTGCCCACGTCGATTACCTCGCTTCGGACCAGTACGAGCTGGTCGCGAAAGAGATTCATCAGCAGGCGACCGCCAAAACAAGATGATTTCAGCACCTTGGCCCATCAGATTTTTGAATGCTCACATGAGGAGTCAAGTGCCTTCGCGCCCGCGGCCCATCCAAGAAGATGAAAATGCCGCCGACAAATGTTGAGTGGGTGGCCCAGGTCTCGCTTTTGAGACCTGGGTTTCTCCTCGCAATGAGTCCTGGCCGGAACACCCAGGTCTCAAAAAGCGAGACCTGGGCCACCCACTCAAAGTCTGGTTGGTCAGAACATCATTCCTCATTATGGTTCGACCGCCCCGCAGCCACCAACATTGGCCGCTCCATATCCGTGCACAGGAGGATATTTCAAGTTGGCTATCTGCTGCGTGCAAAATTGTTTATGCTTACGGTTGCTTTTGAAACGGGAGAATCGATGGATCGTCGTGATTTTCTAAAGACCGGCAGCGCCGTGGCGGCAAGCGCGCTCATACCAGAAGGATTCAGCCAGGCCAGCCCCGCGGCGGAGATCGGCCGGCTTATCCTTCCCATCAACCGCAATTGGCGCTACAGCCCCAACAACACCGAGGCCGCGCACAGTAAAGACTTCGACGATTCGCACTTCGACCAGGTGGTGATTCCACACTCCAACTCGAGGCTGCCCTGGCACAGCTTCGACGACAAGGATTACGAATTTATCTCTATTTACCGGCGTCGCTTTAAGCTGCCCGAGCAAGCCCGTGGCCAACGCGTTTTTGTCGATTTTGAAGGGGTGATGACGGCGTCCACGGTCTGGATCAATGGCACCCGCCTGGGCGAATACAAGGGTGGTTACACGCCATTCTTCTTTGAGCTGACGCCGCACATCGATTTTGATGGAGAGAACGTGCTGGCGGTCGACGTCGACTCAACCGAACGCGCCGACATTCCACCCTTTGGCTACCAGATCGACTATCTCACCTTTGGCGGCATCTACCGCGAAGTCGCTCTGCGCATCGTTCCTCACAACTTCATCGAGAACATCTTCGCCCAGCCGAAAGGCGTGCTGAGCGGAGCCCCTTCGGTCGATGTGCACTGCTACCTGCAGATTTCAGAACCCATCAGGCAGCCGCTAACACTCAACGTCGAGTTGCTCGACGGAGATAAGGTGATTGCCCACGGCACGCAGCGAATCACCACCGAAGAGCCGCTAGAGTACACCGTCTCCCTGGAAAAGCTCCAGGGAATCGAGCTTTGGGACCTCAAAAACCCCAGGCTTTACCACACCCGGGTAACCCTTCAGCAGGGCCGGCGGACACTCGATGAAGACACGCGGCGGTTCGGCTTCCGCGAAGCCGTCTTCACCCAAGAGGGATTCCATCTGAATGGCAAGGCCATCAAGTTGCGTGGCCTTGACCGTCATCAGACGTTCCCCTTTGTCGGGCAGGCAATGTCTGCCCGGGGGCAGCGGCGCGATGCCCAGATTGTGCGCCAGGTGTTGCGCTGCAATATCGTCCGCACCTCGCACTATCCGCAGTCGCGGCATTTCCATGACGCCTGCGATGAATTGGGTTTGCTGGTGCTGGAAGAGATTCCCGGCTGGCAGCACATCGGGCCACTCCCCTGGCAGGATATTGCGGTGGACAACGTCCGCCGCATGGTCCGCCGCGACTGGAACCGGCCGTCGGTCATTCTCTGGGGGGTGCGCATCAACGAGTCCAAAGACAACCACGACTTCTACACCCGCACCAACGCGCTCGCGCACAAACTCGATTCCAGCCGCCCCACTTGCGGCATCCGCTACTTTCAGTCCTCAGAATTTCTGGAAGATGTTTTCACCATGAACGACTTTGGCTTTCCTCTGTTGCCGCCCAATCACCCGGCTTATCTCAACACCGAGTTTGTCGGTCACACCTTCCCCGCCAAGTCAATTGACAACATGGAGCGGCTCACCGAACACACCATCCGCCATGCGCGGGTGCATGACCAGCTGGCTTCGAATCCGCAATACGCCGGCGGCATTGGTTGGTGCGCGTTTGACTATCACACCCATGCCGACTTCGGCTCTGGCGACCGCGTCTGCTATCACGGGGTCGCGGACATGTTCCGCGAGCGCAAGCCTGCTGGCGGTTTCTACAAATCACAGTGCGATCCTGAAGAAGAAGTGGTTCTCGAGCCCGCCTTCCATTGGGCGCGCAATGATGAGTCCATCGGCTTCACCAAGGCCCTCGTCTGCTCTAACTGTGAGAATCTGAAGTTTTATCTTGGGGGCAAGCTCATCGCCGATGCGCAGCCCGATCGAGAGCAGTTTGCTCACTTGAAGTACCCGCCGTTTTACCCCGACTTGGGCAAGCAGCCCCTTGACGAGCTGTGGGGCGAACTTCGCATCGACGGCTACATTGGGGGCAATAAGGTCATCACCCGCAGCTTCTCCGGGAGAGGTGTCGACCGCAAATTCAGCTTGCTGCCGGACGATACCGCGCTGCTGGCCGACGGCGCCGATGCAACCCGGGTGGTCCTGCGGGTGACCGACGAGTTTGACAACATCCGCCCTTACGCCTCGGATCCGATTGTCTTCACGCTGGAAGGCCCTGCCGAGCTCATCGGAGACAATCCCTTCAGCCTGGTCGGAGGCACGGGCGCGGTGTGGATCCGAGCCCAGCTGCAGCCGGGCACCGTGCAACTGACCGCCCGGCATCCGCGGCTGGGCGAACAGCGAGTGACCTTCCGACTTTCCCCTGCGACGCCGGAACAAGCGTAGGTGAACACCTTAATCTGCTCGGAGTAAGAAATGAATTTCAACCCATGGTCCATCCCGCACGCTTTGGGGTATTCAGATCAATTCGCTTATGAATGCACCTGAGTACTAGGAACTCGTCTTACCACTCATGATCTTGAACATCTTGTCAAACGCCGCGGGCTCACTCGTGCGGAAGGAACGGCGGATGTAAATGGGGCCATCGGGCTTTCCGCCCACTCCCGGAATCGGTTCCACGTGTACAAAACCGACGATTTGGGCCGCCGGAATCGGTCCCCATTGCGCGATTTCGGCCTCCTCCGATCCCCAATGGTGCTGCGCGCCATCCGGCACCATAAAGCCGGCGTGGACGACGGTCAAATAGAGCCAACCCGCCCGCACCCCAAAATTATCGCCCGAGCGAGTTGCAAATAACAAAGACGTGTCAATCGACTTGGCGGTAGAAATATATCCTTTCAGACATTCATTCTCGACCATTCGTCCCAGATGCACCTTTTCTCTTTCGGTGATCTTTTTCCACATCATGTAATCAACGATCAGGCTATGAGTTGCCTTGTTTCTCGACGTGCTGTCGTAGGCGATGAGAAACTGTTTTTGGGTGAGGTCGCGTTGGTATCGCCGCTTGAGATAATCCGCGAATGCTGGATAGATATTGTTCTCGATATAGTATCGGTCAGTGCGGGAGTTAGGCGGGTAAAACCCGCCTGCCTTGGTAATCACATCGACGGGGGAGCGGCTGTCGCCGCGGAAGGTTACCGCGTTCGTGCGCTTGATGAAATTAAACAAGTTCCAGTCCGAGGCGATCGCCGAATCGTTTCCCATCGTCGTGTTGATGACCGGCGCGGTCGGACGGACTTGCGCACTGTACAAGCCGGTGAAGCTGGGGTTGGGCCTGGGCACGGCGCCGCCGCGTTGCCCGATGGTGATGCCTTGAGGGGTGCCCCCGCGTGTCCCGATGGTGATGCCGTGAGCGACATGCCCCGGGAGTGACCCTTTCTGGTTATCCCAGGATGGTTCGGTGACCTTCCATGTTGCTTTGATCAGATTCGTGATGAGCAGCGGGAGATCGCCAATCGGGGGAGCCGTTTTCGGCTCGATGATGTTCCACGAGGCCGGCGCTGTTCGCCCCACAAAACTATATTGACGATCGGGCTCGAGTGCCTCGAATTCGTTGGTCAGATTGCCGATGTCCTTAACGCGGTGGTCACCGATCGTCAAGGGCTTTGGATTAAGTGGTTTCAAACCCGGCGTCCAGCTCATGTGTCCGCTCCGACCGCATTTCTCGCCCGACCCAAAACGCACCGACCCAGTCACCTCCGGCGCAGCAGTCCCCTTTGCGTGGGGAATTCAGGAATTTCCACCAAATCTATGTTGAAAAACCTTAGGGAAGGCACAGCATTTGATATTCAACGAGATCAAAACGAAATGCAAGGATTATGTACCATCCCCGCGCATCGAGCACCTGCATCTCGTGCAGGCGACGAAGTCTGCTTTGGACCATTGCCGGGCGCGATCACAAAAAGCAAACGGAAAAGATGAAGAGGCTGGAAGAAGCGGCGCGTGCCTCCAGCGTATAGGTATCTTTTTCCCGCGACAGTAATCCTGTTATTTCCCGTTGCCCGTTACTGAGAAAGTGAATTTTCTTTTCACCAACGATAGCCTTGTTTCAGAGCTCTCCTCGACCAACAGCCCGTGCGCTGTTGATTAAAGCAATAGAAACGCCGATATGCATATCGATGAGCTGGAAGAAAAACACGCCTGCTCTCGCCTGCATGCTGTTGGTGTCCGGGGCACTGTGCGCGCAGGAGTACAGCTTTCGCAGTTTCGGTGTCACCGAGGGACTGAACAACCTCGGTGTGCTGCAAATCTACCAGGATCGCGTCGGATTCCTCTGGGTCAGTACGGAGAACGGCATTTACCGATTCGATGGCGATCGCTTTGAGGCCTTTGGTTTGGCACAGGCAATTCCCGCAAGCGCGGCAACCGCGTTTGGAGATGCTCCTGACGGATCTCTTCTGGTGGGAGGCGCGATTGGGCTTTACCATCTGCAAGGCAGCCGCTTTGAGAAAGTCCAGGGCGACTTCAAGGCTGGCGCCGAGGCACTGGTGCGATGGAACCATCCGCAGAAGGGCCTACTGCCACCCGGGCAGTTTATCCCCCTGGCCGAGCAGACGGGACTCATCCTGCCCCTTGGAGATTGGGTGCTGGAAGCTGCGTGTAAGCAAATCGCCGCCTGGGCAGGGGAGCCAGAAACGGCATCTGTCACCATCGCCGTGAATGTCAGCGCGCGGCAGGTACGGCAGGCTGACTTCGTGGAAAAGGTGTTGATGGTTCTTGACCGGACGGCGGCCAATCCCAAAATCCTGAAACTGGAACTTACGGAGAGCGTGTTGGTGGAAGATGTAGAAGAAGTCATCGCCAAGATGACGGAACTGAAGCTACACGGCTTGAAGTTTTCTCTCGATGATTTTGGCACGGGGTATTCGTCGTTGAGCTACCTCAGGCGACTTCCGCTGGACGAGTTGAAGATCGACCGCTCGTTTCTGGAAAATATTCTGGACGGTGGCCGTGGGGGCGCCATTGCGAAAACCATTATCTCTCTTGGCTCCGCACTGGGAATGTCGGTGCTGGCCGAGGGCGTGGAAACAGAGGAGCAGCGGGATTGTCTGGCCCGCCTCGGCTGCCATTCCTACCAGGGTTTCTTGTTCAGCAAGCCGGTAGCGGTGGAGCAGTTCGAAATGCTCCTGCCGGGTTGTCGGAGGCCCGCCGTGGTCGCGTGACCCATTGGTGCCGGCCCTCAGATGGATTCTGTTCTGAAGTTTACTCCTTGTGTGCGCAACTTCGAATGGCCCTTGCAGCCATAAGCGTTATGGCCCATAAATAATTTCGGGGGGCGTCTAAACAATGAGCAGTTTCTGGCAGACGGTAGCTGACTTGTTCGCGAGTGAGGGGCTTTCAGCGAAGGGTATCGGTGATTATTATGATCGAGAAATAGTCTGGTCCAAAGGTGCAATTATCTTTGGACTCAACCCTGATCAATGGCGTAGAGACGCCTTTGGCTCAACGATGCTTCGATCCGAGTACGCTAACTGCCTGAGCTTCTACGGATGGGAGATTGATCACATCGTTCCCCTGCAGAGGGGTGGTTCGGACACTCTGAGCAACATGCAGCCGCTCCAGTGGTCAAATAACAGGCGCAAGTCGGATAAGCCAGGGCCGCGAGCGCTTAACCGCCGCTGCGCAGGAGAACTAAGCGAGGTAGGCAGGTGGGATACTCCAAAAACAACGAACGGTGACTCTCCTGGTTGCACTTCATCGAGTCCCTCCCCCGAAAGAATCGATGAAGCGTTTTGTGGAGAATCACCGCTTGAAAAGAGCATAGCGGATCCTGAGGAATAAGCTACGGTTCTTGAGTAACAGAAAGATCAATTGTGGTAACTCAGAGTAGTAATGGCGCGTACTTGGTGAGACGTTCTCATGTGAATTGCAGGCGCGAACAGGTGCTGGCCGGCCGCCGGGACGACCAACCTCCACGATGGACGAAGCATACGCTTCTGAGTCCGAAGGGGTATGACGAGCCACCAGTTTCAAAACCCTAGTTCGCCGGTACTCCCGCAGTCGCACAGAGCTCGACCCAGAGTCGACCCCCTTCCGCCCGCTTGCCCTTCTCCTCAGCGTCGATGCAGGCAAGGACTGCATCATTGGTTTTGATGGGACTGGCGGACATGGCCACCGCGTAGGCGCCAGGTTCGCCGCGTTGGTTGGCCTCTAGTGCCCGGTTGAATTTCTCCTGCTTGTCCTCAGCGATGTTCTGAAGACTTTTGCAGGCGGGTGACATATCGTCCGAAAGATCCTCCTGCATCTTCTCCAGCTTTGCCTCAACTTCTCGATCCTTATCGGTGCGAACGGCCACCCGTGCCTCATGGATGTACGCTGTCCGTTCTTCGTAGGAGCTGGTCATGGCAGCCTGCAGGATTGTGGCGTAGCCGGAACTCAGGTGTGTTTCGTAGACGTGGTGAGCCGTAGCGCCCGCCGCTACAACCAGGAGCAGCGTCAGGGCAGTGATGCCGATGCGATGAATGGGTTTCATGCCTTGATCTCGGTGGCTGGGTCCGACCGGGGTAGATCGGCGGTCGCCACTTCCTTCATCGACAGACCTTGCCATTTGGTGATTGGCACCAGAAAAAGGCTGGCCACCCGCGCGGCGGGGTATTGCGACTGTCGCAGCATCGCGTCGAGGACACTGCCATTCCTACCAGGGTTTCTTGTTCAGCAAGCCCGTGCCGGCGGAGCAGTTCGAAATGCTCCTGCCGGGTTGTCGGAGCCCCGCCGTGGTCGCGTGACTCCCTGTTTTGCATCAGGGCACGACTTTAGTGGTGCCGTAAACGTTACCGACATGCCCGTTCGCACACGATTGCGAATACGACGGGCTTTAAGCCCGGTGGTTGCTTCTGAAGCGGTTTGCGACTTTTTCCGAAGCCTGCAATTCCATCTTCCTACACCGCGACGGTTCTACCCTGGCTGGCGGAGGCTTTGTATCAGGGCACGACTTCAGTCGGGCCGCAAATGGTTGAGAATATGCCGGGCTTTAGAGTCTGCGTGAGAACTCGATTTTGTCTCGGAAAACAGCTTTAAGGGTGCGGAAAATACTCTGTTTTGTATCAGGGCACGACTTTAGTCGGGCCGTAAACGTGCCTTGGTGCCAGCCCCGGACTTTTGGTCCGGGGGAGCGGGCTTTCAAGCCCGCGGGATCGTTCCGGTATATAAATTGAGGGCTTTAGCCCTGGTGTACGTAATCTTCTATTCTTCTAAACCAAACGGGCTTTAGCGTGTGCATGAGAACTGGGCTTTGTATCAGGGCACGACTTTAGTCGTGCCGCACACGATTCAGAATATGACGGGCTTTTAGCCCCCGCGTAGTTGTTTTCAATATGTGGGCAAGAATGGTCGGGGAGAGAGGATTCGAACCTCCGACCCCCTGGTCCCGAACCATGACAACATGAATCCCAAATGCTTGATCTGGTGTCGCTTAGGGACCAAAAGGCCATTCTTCCCTCTTCTTAGTAGTACCGAAGCTGTACCGAGTTTTGGTCACAGGGTAGCAGCTCTTCTCATCGGGGCACATCGTCGCGGCGTTCCGCTTTGCCCGGCTTGGCTTCCCGTCGAACGGGTGGGCCTCAACATTTCACTCCTTCCAAAGGTAAAGGGAGACTTGACCGCCCTCGTCTCCAGTGGCAATGTGCTTCCCCGACGTGGAGCACGAGAGGACGCTAGCGTCGCAGATAAACACTTCCAAGCACCCCCCTTCCTCCAGATCCCACACCCGAAGGGTCTTGTCAGGAGAGCCGGAGACAGCGAGCCTTCCATCAGGTGTCAGCGCAACCGAATTAACCCAAAACTGGTGGCCTTCCAGAACACGTGGTGGCTGGTTACCAGCCAGATCCCACACTCGTAGCGTCTTGTCATAAGAGCCGGAGAGAGCGAGCCTTCCATCAGACGTGAGCGCAACCGAAGTGACCCATTTGGTGTGGCCTTTCAGGACTCGGGGTGGCTGGTTACCAGCCAGATCCCACACCCGTAGCGTCCTGTCGTGAGAGCCGGAGACAGCGAGCCTTCCATCAGGTGTTAATGCAACCGAAGTGATCAGGCCAGTGTGACCTTTCAGGACACGTGGTCGCTCTTTACCCACCAGATCCCAAATTCGTAGGGTCTTGTCAGAACTGGAGACGGCGAGCCTTCCATCGGACGTGAGCGCAACCGAAGTGACCGAGCCGGTTTTCAGGACCTGTGTCGGATGGTCACCAGCCAGATCCCACACCCGTAGTGTTTTGTCGTGAGAGCCGGAGACAGCGAGCCTTCCATCGGACGTGAGCGCAACCGAAGTGACCCATTCGGTGTGGCCTTTCAGGACTCGGGGTGGCTGGTTACCAGCCAGGTCCCACACCCGTAGTGTTTTGTCACGAGAGCCGGAGACAGCGCGCCTTCCAGATGTCAGGACAACCGAATTGACCCAGCCTGCGTGCCCACTCAGGATGCGTGGCGGCTGGTTACCGGCCAAATCCCAGACCCGCAGGGTCTTGTCGTCAGAGCTGGAGACGCCAAGCCGCCCATCAGGTGTCAGTGCAACCGAAGTCACCCAGTCGATGTGGCCTTCCAGAACACGCGGTGGCTGGTTACCAGCCAGATCCCACACTCGTAGCGTCTTGTCATAAGAGCCGGAGACAGCGCGCCTTCCATCAGACATGAGCGCAACCGAAGTGACCAGGTCGGTGTGGCCTTCTAGGACGCGTGATAACTGGTTGCTAGCCAGATCCCACACCCGCAGGGTCTTGTCGTGGGAGCCGGAGACGGCAAGCCCACCCTCGGCAGTCAGCGCAACCGAAGTGACCGGGGCGGTATGGCCTTCCAATATACGTGGTGGCTGATTGCACTCTAGGTCCCACACTCGTAGCGTCTTGTCTTCAGAGCCTGAGACGGCCAACAGGCCATTGGATGTCAACGCTACCGACGTCACCTGCGCGGTATGACCGTTCAAGACACGTGGTCGCTTTTTACCTGTCAGATCCCACACTAATATTGTCTTGTCAGAGCTGGAGACAGCGAGCCTTCCATCGGAACTGAGCGCAACCGAAGTGACTGGGGCGGTATGGCCTTCCAGGACGCGGGTTGGCTTGTTCCCCGCCAGATCCCAGACCCGTAGGGTCCTGTCGTCAGAGCCAGAGACGGTGAGCCCGCCACTAGCAGTAAGCGCAACCGAAGTGACCCAGTCGGTGTGGCCTTTCAGTTCAAGCGGTGGCTGATTACCAACCAGGTCCCAGACCCGCAGTATCCCGGTGTGGCAGCCGGAGACAGCCCAGCTGCCATCCGCAGTCAGTGCAAGCGGATTGACAAAGGCGGTGTGGGTTTCTAACACGCGCAGCGCTGGGCCGCCCGCTGACTCAAGTGCATACCGGAGAGGCCGAAGTCGCGGACGCTTGGCACATTCGTCAAGGTGCTTGATAAATGTTGCGACGCCCGGTTCTTCCTCGTGAGCGAGTAGGCGCCCGATCATCTGAAAGGCAAACTGTTCAGGATGAGAGCGCACCACATGAACACTTCTGAGCATTGCCGAATGTTGCAAAGCGAGGGCTGCAGGGTCCGGGTATTCACTGCGAACGAAATCGAGCTGGAAGTCATGCAACCGGATACTGTCATCAGCGTCTCGACTGGCCAGTGAACGATCCACTAACAGGCGTGTCGTGCCTTGGACATCCTCTTTCCTTCCGCCCCAAATGGACTGAAGCAACACCTCTGGCGCTGCCATGTCCTCAAGCAAGACAGCCAACTGCAAATACCGGGCTTTGGAACTTGGGTCAAGCACATCGACGCTGGCACCAATGCTAGCGTGGAGTGTCTCGTAGGCATAGCCGCCGGGGCGGCGACCTATTCGTTTGAGTTGGGGTTGCGGCTTCTTGAGGGAGGCGAGCGTGCGGGCCCATTCTCGGTCGGGTTGTCCTTTCAGGGCGGCACCAATCATCGCCAAACCGAGGATGAGGCCTTTGCATTCTGCGAGGATTTCTGTGCCGTAAGGTTCGGGAAGCCCATCAGGATCTCTCCCGGACCAACGGGCAAGAAAGAGTCTCGTCTCTGCTTCTTGAAGAACACCAACCTCATAGTTGTCCGCGCCGAGAGATCCCGCCAATTCTCGATTCCGGGAGGTGTACAGGAGCCGGGAGAGGCCCGGACCCAGACAGAAAGGCTCTACAGCGTCAAGGGTCCATACATCGTCCAACACAACCAAGACGGCCTTGCCTTTGAAGAGGCTTTGGTACGCAGCTTCGGAGTAATTGCGGAACTCTTGATTCAAGGCTGCTGCGACCTTTTCCACTCGCTTTTCGAGCGGCACGCTGGCTTCTTTGCCTATAGTCAGCCAGACAATGCCGTCCGGGTAAGCATCCCGTATCCGCGGGTCATAGCAAAGGCTCAGGGCCGCGATGGTCTTGCCCACCCCTCCCATACCCTCAAGCGCCGTTAGACCTACGGTTTCCGCGTTTGAGAGAAGGGCCCCAATGAGGGGTTCCGAAATCTCTGGTCGGTCTATGAAGTTGGCAGGAAGCGGAGGTACTGTGGCGAATGGATCGAGGGGAGTATGCCGGGGTTTAGATTCTCGGTGGACGAGAACACTGTTATTGTCGCCCTTAACCTGGACTATGACGTTATCGCGGCCATCTTGGGATGCCGATTCCGTGGTCATAATCCGCCACCGGTTCAGCGTAGCACCAAATCATTTCGAACTGGTGCTCGCAACACCCACCTTCGATAAGTTATCTGGGATCGGGATGCGCTGGTTGACAACTCGGCCCAAGAGGAAAAACACAGGATTTCATTTCGCAATCGTGAGAGTTCGGCCACCTCAGGTGACAACGACTCCCAGGACCGTGACGAGTCCGGTCAGGTCGCGCTTCACCCGGACAGCGGATGCAAGGTCGACATTGCCTGGTCTAGTCGCTTCTACCCGATATGAATACTGATGGCCTTCCCGCTTGCCTGCGCGCTCTTGTTATTGTCTCCGATTTGGTTGGACGTCTGATTTGACGTCACGGCTCCTGTTCCTCCATCGATTTTGCCCAAGATGGCAGCAAGCTGGTCACGAAACTCCATGTCTCTCTCCGCTAGGTCCTCGATTTCAAGTCGAAGGGCATCAAGGCGACGAGTATTTCCAGGTTCCGCCACCGCCCGGTCGAGTGTCGTTGCCGCCTGAGTTCCCTTAAATTTGGAGGCCAGCCAGTCGAAAAGCTTTGCGCCCGGTTCGCTGAGAAAGCCGTCGGCCAGATGACTCGCGGCGTTTGCGGCAATGAGTGGGACCACTGGACCGAGTACAGTGATTGCGTCTTGAGCAAGGGATGCGATGTCAGTCATTGGATTCTCCTGTTTGAAGTAGCCGAACGTACGGTTCTAAGAGTCGCGCATCGGGTTCCAATCCTAATCGATGGGTGCGGTGAAGGTAGTCCCCAATTGCGGCCCAGGCAAGCCCATCGAAGACTTCTGGGTGGCGCAAGAAAAGGGCAGCGAGCAAACCAAGAGATGCCGCCGCTGCATCACGAGCCTCGCTTATCTGCCCCACTCCATTCAGGCAGTCACCGAGCACCTTTAGCGATTTGGCGAGGTCCGGGAGAAAGGCATCGGGATTGGCTTCGACAAGGGCACGATAGTGGCGGACGGACTCAATGATGGACGCCAGGGCTTCGGTCTTCTGCCCCGCCACAGCCTGCCGGTTTGCTTGGTTGTTGAGGGACGCTGCTAGGTTTGCGAGAAAAGCGTTGGGATTGACTTCGGCGAGGGCGCGCCTAATGCGGACGGCCTCGGCAATGGAGGCCAAGGCTTCGGTCTTCAGCTCCACCCCAGCCTGCCGGTTTGCCAGGTTGTCGAGGGACGCTGCGAGGTTTGCGAGAAAAGCGTCGGGGTTGACTTCGGCGAGGGCGCGCTGGATGCGGACGGACTCAGCGATGGAGGTCAGGGCCTCGGTCCGCTGTCCCATCTCGGTTTGCCGGTTTGCCAAGTTGTGTAGCGACAGGGCGAGGTCAGGGAGAAAAGCGTCGGGGTTGACCTCGGCAAGGGCGCGTCTAATGCGGACGGCCTCGGCGATGGAGGCCAAGGCTTCAGGGCGCTGCCCCACCCCCGCCTGCCGGTTGGCCTGGTTGTTCAGCGACCCGGCGAGGTTGGGGAGAAAGGCATCGGGGTTGGCGTCGGCAAGGGCGCGATAATGGCGGACGGACTCAACGATGGAGACCAGCGCTTCGGCGCGCAGTCCCATCTCGCCCTGCCGGATTGCCTGGTTATTCAGCCCTAGGGCGAGGTCTGGGAGAAAGGCATCGGGGTTGGCGTCGGCAAGGGCGCGATAATGGCGGACGGACTCCACGATGGAGACCAGCGCTTCGGCGCGCAGTCCCATCTCGCCCTGCCCGATCGATTGGTTGCTGAGTGATGCAGCGAGCGCCGGAAGGAAGGCATTGGGGTTGGCCTCGGCGAGGGTGCGCCGGACTCGGACGGACTCGGTGATGGAGGCGAGGCTTTCGGCACGCAGTCCCATCTCTCCCTGCCGGATTGCCTGGTTATTGAGTGATGTAGCGAGGTCTGGGAGAAAGGCGACGGGGTTGGTCTCCACTAGGGCACGCGCGATGCCTACGGCTTCAGCGATGGACTGTAAGGCCTCAGTCCGCAGTCCCATCTCTCCCTGCTGGATTGCCTGATCGTTGAGCGATAGGGCGAGGTCAGGGAGAAAAGCGTCTGGGTTGACCTCGGCGAGGGCGCGCCGGATACGGACGGACTCGGCGATGGATGCTAAGGCTTCGGGGCGCAGTCCCATCTCGCTCTGCCTGCTCGAGTGGTTCTTCAGCGACGCAGCGAGGTCTGGGAGAAAGGCATCGGGGTTGGCGTCGGCAAGGGCGCGATAATGGCGGACGGACTCAGCGATGGAGACCAGCGCTTCGGGGCGCAGTCCCATCTCGCCCTGCTGGTTTGCCAAGTTGTGTAGCGACAGGGCGAGGCCAGGGAAAAAAGCGTCGGGGCTGGCGTCGGCAAGGCCGCGGTAATGGCGGACGGCCTCGACGATAGAGGCCAAGGCTTCGGCGCGCTGCCCCATCCCCGCCTGCCGGTTGGCCTGGTTGTTCAGCGACGTGGCGAGGTCCGGAAGGAAGGAATCGGGGTTGGTTCCTGCAAGGGCGCGGTAGAGGCGAACAGCTTCGGTGATGGAGACTAGGGCTTCGTGGCGTTGTCCCATCTCGCCCTGCAGGAGTGCTTGGTTGTTGAGTGATGCAGCGAGGTCCGGAAGGAAGGCATCGGGGTTGGCGTCGGCGAGGGTGCGCCGGATACGGACGGCCTCGGTGATGGAGGCGAGGCCTTCGGCACGCAGTCCCATCTCGCCCTGCCAATTTGCCTGATTGTTGAGTGACAAAGCGAGGTAGGGAAGAAATGCGTCGGGTCTCGCATCCGCGAGGGCGCGGGAGTAACGAATCGCTTCAACGATCGATGCCAAGGCTTCGGCGCGCTGCCCCATTCCACTTTGCCGCAAAGCAAGGTTGTTCCACAGGCGCCCCAGATAGACTTGCTCTTCCTGTGAAGTCGATCGTCCGCGTTGAACCGCACTGTCGATAAGCAACCGTGTCACTTCGACGGCCAACTCCCGCAGAACGATCGTTTCTTCCGGAAGGGCGCTCTCGAGCGCCTCAAGAACTGCCGGATCACTTTTTCCCTCCGCGATAAGTGATCGCAGCCATTCAAGCGGCCAACGCTCGCCAACGGATCCGAAGTCCTGAGCGCTTCGGATCAAACTCGACGCCACCCCCGAAGGGGCAAACCTAGAAAGCCGTGCCGTTACATCGGCTCCCCTGTCGCCAAACGTAATGGGCAACAACGCTTCGCCAATCAAATCTGGAGTCAATGCTGGTAGCGAGTCCTTCGCACCTAGGAGTCTGGCTAGGTCATCGACGGCCTGCCCGGCGCCCCCGGGATATTGCTTGTGCTGGGTGCTGAACTCATGTTCGGCAATGTCTCGGGCCTGGTCGGTCACGAGACCCCCACACAGAGTGACGCAAGCATAGAGGTGGGCAAGCAATTCCTTCGCGACCTGACTCTTCGCGCTGTTGCGGACCCGATCCCGCTCCCGCACGGCTAATTTCTTCGCCAGATCCGGTCGGGAAAGTTTCAAAGCTGCGTTCAGGCCATCCGACACCGCAACAACTGCGACCAGCAGGAGCAGAAGCGGATCGGCCCACTGACTCGCCGCAAGCCGCTGATCGAACCAGTCGTCATCGCCGGGTAAGGGTAATTTGGGGATGGCCTTTCCCGGCTTCGCGAAGGACACAGCAGCCTCAAGACCTGATTGCAGCACCTGACGTCGGAGCGCCGCTCCATCGAGGGGTGTTATACGCCTCGGCTCAGCGGGATCGAATAGCCTGCGAGCTGCCTGGCCACCCCGCGTTCCATCCGCGAGGTCGTAGTACCACCCGGCATCGGGATCAGCGTGCCGTTCGAGCAGTAGGATTCGTAGCGGGTGCTTTGGCACAGCATGGTGGGACAGCTCGCTAAACCAATGGGCAAGTGTACCTGTGAGAAAAGCGGCATAGTCCACAACTACTAGGGTGGGCTTTTGCCAGGACCATTGGCTCAAGTTTTCCTGGTTTAGAAATCTGCTGGCTTCAACGGCCCCAAGGAAACCACCCTGCCAGTCCGGGGGCAATTGTCGCAAGATTTCGAGGGCAAGCCTTGTCTTGCCGGAGCCGCCGGGGCCAACTAAAGCGGTTATGGCAATCCCCGCTTCCGGGCTTAACCAATTGTGTAGGAACTCTACATCTTGGTCTCGGCCAACAAGCGGGACGGCCTGAAACAAGGGGTCAAGAAAATCGATATCCCGCGAGGGCTGTCGACGGACAAGCATTCCGACCGGAATCAGCGTGAGATGTGGTGAACCAACTCGAACACTGATATTGTCGCCCTGAGCCTGGACGATGATATTGTGATGTCCATCTTGCGAAGCCGATTGCGTGCTCATAACCGTCGTCGGCCAGCGTAGCACCAAATGCCTTCGGAAGCTTGATGTGCACTCCCGCAACCATCCCTTGGCATGCTTCACGTGAGCAGAGAATCGCTAGACATCGGTACTTCCTATAATCAGTCAACTTCTCTTCCTAGGTTTCGATCCCGATGGCCCGATGGAACACGGGGAATCCCTATACCCGGAACGGTTTGTCGGCCGCTACTCCTTTCGCAAGCGATGCGAGGTCCACGGCACTCCAATGCGCCGAGTTGTTTGCTTGTAGCTGTTATCAGCAATCACTTTGGAGAATACGTGGGAAGCTAGCGTCGTGCAGGGTCGAGATCGACAGCGCCCACTTGCCACATCTCGATGGGATGCTCCGCAAATACAAGACGTGTACATTTGTAGATCGCGTCGCGCATCGTTCACGTCTGTTGGCTCTCGCATCGCTTCGAATCGGAGCGAAAAGGGTAGAACCAACGCACTGCTCCTAGACGCAACCGATACGCCCACTTAGGCCAGAGAAACTCCCATTCCCAGTGCCCTCTGCACATCGGCATCAGTTGCGCGAGTATTTACTTATGCGAATCCAGCCACTCGCCCATCTTCATCGGCCTCGCCACCATCGGGATTGTGAGCAGGTTCGCGTATTGATTCATCAGCACGCTCCGGCTCGGGTTGACGACATCGACCTTTCCCCGTTCACAGCCGGTATGAAGTAACGTCCATGCCGCGCTATCGGCAGAGGGCAGACTATAGCCGACGATGATCACCTTGTCGGCACTCTTCAGCGCGTCCAAAGCGTCTTTCCAGAGGCGGCTAAAGATGCGATTCCCCCGGCCTCCGCCACTGTAAGCCTTCAGGAAACTCGGATGCAGCATGATCTGCTGTTCGCTCGTAGGCCGTGATGGAAGGCTGGCGTCTACGTGATAGATGCCCAGCCCCTCCAGGAGCAAGGGGTCGAGCGCGATCTGAGTCTCCAAGGGCGCCTTCGAAAGTGAGCTGCGCGGTGTCGCGCCGCCCGGCCCGGCGGTTGGATCGAATGACGGTGAGAAGACCGGCTTCTCATACCATCCGACAGCTCCGTGCAGGTGCAGAACCTTCACCGCCGATGGTGGGAAGCACACGGAACTCTCGTCGAATTGGTTTTTCTGAAGGATGATGCTTGTCCCGTAGCCGTCCAACGGAGACCACTTGCCGAGATCGTACAGAACGCGCTCGACGGTGGAGTCGTAGTTGAAGGTGATGACCACATCTCCAGCCTCCAGAAGCGCACCAAACCTGCGGAGATCGTTCCACTCTTGAGAGTTGAAATGTGTGAAATCGTCGTCATTGTGATTTAGGAAGAACGCTTCCATTGCCCACAAGAGAGTGCTTCGCACTTGCCGGTACTCGCCGATCTCAGCCTTTAGCGAATCGTGGCTTGCTTCCGCCACCTTCACAGCAGCCGCGCCCTTCTTTGATGCAAAAAGAATGTCAGTCAGGCTGTCAGAGATCAATCCTTCCGCGAGATCGAGCACGGTGAATATCTGTTCGATGTTTCCGTTCCGATAGGCTTGGCGTAACAAAGCGTTAGAGTTCGCTTCCAGCCACTCTTTGAGCTTCGGCCAGTCCGTCGCATAATCGAACCGGTTGAAGCACGGGCCGCACCGCTTGATGTGGTCGTCGATGGCTTCGAACAGTTTGGCGCCAAGTGGGTATATCGGGAATGACGCTCCAGCACCAAGCACATAAGCTCGCATCACAGCCCTCCGTTCTCCTGCCGCTGCCGCGATTCTATAAGCTCGCCAGATTCATGAACCCGGAGATCATGACCCGTTACAAGCCAGACAGGGGGCCACTTTGGTACCACTTAACGGCCCGCTGAGAGCGACATAAGCCCCTTAATTGGCTCCGCCTGCATAGACCTCCCAGGCACGCAACTCTTTTCCGAGTTACGCAACCCTTTTCCCGGTGTTGTGCGCAGCCGCTGGCGGCTGCGATCATTCCCTCCGGTGGCAACCTAAAGCAACCCCAGGCCTGCGCCTGAAACCTTAGGCGACGCGTCCGTCACCGCCACCCCTTTTTCGACCCTAGATCCGCTAAGTCTCGAACGTTCATCTATAGCGCCGCGCAGGAGCAAAGATTGTTGGGATCAAACCTGCGTTTGCCTCTCTCCTAGAGACGCCGATTCCCGACTATTTGCCAGCTCCGCGTAATCATTTGATTGCTCAATTCAGTCGACGCGTAGGACGAGCTTCCGCGCGGCGACCTCCTAACTGGCCGCGGATAAATGTCGGGATTTAGAGCGCTTCGGACCTTTTCGGGGTGGGGAGAACTCAATTGAAACCTTGAGTTCTATTGATTGACTCTTCCGGTTCAATACCTCGACTCTTAGGTGTTTGGGATCAACGGAAGATATTACGTCCGAGAGTGAAAGTGAGAGTTGGTCTTGCTTCTCGGGACGCGAGCGACGATTTCGGAAGTCGCTTGCCGAGATTATTGCGCCTTCAATATCGAGTCGCAGTCGTAGTTTGGCACAGAGAATACGCAAAGTTTCTGGAGTCGGAGTTGCCTCTTTTTTGAGGTAGCGGCTCAGAGACTGTTTTGGGATTCCCGTTCGTTCTGCAGCTCGAGAAATGGCCCCGCGATCCCTGCCAATGACTAACTGAAGTCTCTCGGCCAGGTGATCCCGCAGACGGTCCTCGTTAGCCGATCGTTTCCTTCGACCACGCCCCATCCTCCAATTCTTATTGACACGTAAAATTTGTCAATTAGAATTGTCGTCAATTAGAATTGATTATTCCCCGCCTCCCGTGACTTTTCATGGGAATTGCTAGAAACTCGTAAACGTGAGGCGGCGAGACCTGAGCCAACCCGTAATTCGTCAGGTTCGGTGCTTGGTCCACAAGACGGTGATTGGGGGGGTATGCTAAAGGCCACTGTATCCGGCAGCTTCCATCGCCACATGAATGCGATTACCACGGCAGTTCATGAACTTGCCTTACGCGGTGTGCGGGTGCTGTCCCCTGCGGATCCCCGGGTGGTGGATGCTCGAGGCGAATTTCTGTTTGTTGCGAGCGATCGTGTACGGTCGATACGACTGGTCCAGGATCGACACCTTGATTCAATTCGATCAGCGGACTTCCTGTGGCTGGTGTGCCCCGATGGGTATGTCGGACAATCCGCATCTATGGAGATAGGATTCGCTGCGGGTGCTGGTGTGCCTATTTTCTCGACGCTCCCACCCGCCGATTCGACCCTACGCGAATATGTATCCAATGCGCCATCGATCGAGGAAGTCATTCGTGTTATCGCAGCGCGTCCAAGGTTCAGAGCGCCGGAAGGGCTGCTCATCGACCCTCATGCGTCGATAGCGGAGGCGCACGCGATACTCGAGCGAATCGACGATGAACTCTCGCGATCGAGTACCCCGCAAAACTCTGCCTCTCGTGTTCACAGAGGCTTGGCCGACTTGAAATCCCAGGTGGCCTTGGCCACTAGTCTCCAATGAACGAACTATGAGAGGCGAGAAATTCGAATTCGCCAAGCTGGAAGCGCTCCGGCTCCTGTCAAAGAAAATCCTGAACGATCACGCGCCGTCTTTGGGCTACTTTGAATTCGAAAATGGCGGATATGGGCATATAGATAATCGCAAGTGCTCGGTGTCGAGCACTGCAACCTGCGTGATGTCACTTACCGAACGTGGGCTGTGGAAGCACCAGGGAGCCAAAACAAAGGGGCTCATCGGTTTTCTTCTGTCCAGAGGGAAAAGCGCGGGCCTTCTTGAAGGCAACCCGTTTACAGGCGCTTGGATACTTGAGGCTGTACACGCGCTGAAGGAACTCTCTGATCCTCTAGACCAATTAGAAAAAGACGAAATAACCAAGAAGATCAATGTCCTTCGAGAAGCGATTAATAGCGGATCCGGTGGAGTGAGCATGGGGCCGTATCCGCCCTCTGGGTATCTAACCCAACTTGCGGTTAGGGCGCTACGCGATTGGCTCGCGCTGCCCCAGGAACTTATAGAGAAAACACAAAAGTGGGCTTGGTCCGAGGTTTCAAAACAACTCACGCTTATTCAGGCGAAAAGCAAGGCGCAAGACGCGTTTGCGGTGGTTTATTCATTAATAGTAGCGACGATGTTGACGCCGCGAAAATCTATCACTCCGGAGCAATCTAGTATCCAGCGAACGGCGGTAAAAATCTTCTTCGATTGCCAACTGCCGGATGGTACATGGCCCTTGAGCCGCCCCCTTTTCCACTATCCCGCCTTTGGCAATGCATATTGCTACGAATACGAAATGCTGACGCAGCTTTTGCAGGAGGACGATCTCACGGACCTTCTGCTTGATTATCTTCCACACATCAATCTAGCCGTAGATGCGGCTGTAAACACGGCCTACAGACTCGAACCGAGGGTGCAGGCTTGGGCCTCGGGTCACCATCCGCAACTTGCTGAGCCCGAGTCTTGGTCCACAGCCTCCGTGTACCACTTCTTTTACAAGCTTGATCGGTTACTAGCCGAAGCTGTAAGGCGCGAACTCTTCAGGCACTTAGAATTACCCTCGCCAAGCTTTAATCCCCCTCACTCTGAAAAACGCGAGTTTGCACCCAACATGCTTGATAGCTTTGTCGTCGTTCACGACGAACAACTCTCTCTAAAAGACTTCCTGTGGGACAAGTTCGTGGGTCCGATTTCTAAAAAGGCACACAGCATATTGAAAGGTGTCGGCCTAGACAGCGGGACACCTCGTTCAGCAATTTTTTTTGGGCCGCCAGGAACCTCGAAGACAAAGTTGTCGGAATACATTGCTAGTTTTCTCGGATGGCCCTTTTTATCGATTGATCCTTCGATGTTGTTGCGTAGCGGGATGGACGGCATCCAGGTTGAGGCTAACTCAATATTCCGGATTCTCGAACAGACTGAACGGGTCGTTGTTCTTTTGGATGAATTCGACGAGCTAGTCCTCGACCGGATTGATGCAGAACAACCATCCCGGCTATTAACGACGTCGATGTTGCCTAAACTTGCGCGTATACATGCCGCTGGAACTTTGGTGTTCATAATTGCGACAAACAACATCAGCAGGTTCGATCTGGCTATTCGACGAAGAGGGCGCTTTGATCGTCTCTGCCAAGTGATGCCGCCGTCGGCACAATCGAAGTTAACGAAGAAGGATTGGGGCGAAGGAAAGAACGTTGATATCGCCAGAAAGTTGGCTGACTGCGGGATTTCTATAAAAGGTGACATCGAGAAACAGCTCGGTGCGCTCACTTTTGGAGAATGCAACAGCTTCGCGAGCGAGCTTGCGAACGTTTCTGAACAATTAGCGGCGGCTGAGTGCCTGCGTGATGCTTACCAGAACTGCACGCTTTTGATGAAGGCGGGAACGAAGAAGAATAGCACTGTGGAGACTTGGGAAGACCGGTGCAAAGTGGAAGAACGGCTAACCAATTGAATAGCCTCGGCGATGGTGAGGCTTGGCTCGCCGAACGTGATCCAGTATTGCGGATGGTAATAGCCGCGCAGAACGAGCGTTGGCCTTCCGTGAGGACTGAAGATCCGATATGGGGATTGGTTCGAATAGTCATGGCGCAGCAGGTTTCTACGAAGTGGGCCTGCACCATCGCGGAGCAAGTTAAAACAGCATTTCCAACAATAATTTCTCCTGCGAGAACTCCTATTCCGAAGCTCGCCGAGCTTCGAGCTTTCGGGCTGCCTGAGCGAAGAGCCCAATCCTGCGTCGATCTCTTAACAAGAGCTGATAAAATTCTCGAAAAGGTGCATCAAGCCTGTACATGGGAGCACGCCCTCGCGGACATTAAGGGGATAGGACCTTGGACACTCTCCACCTTCCGCGTAATGGTTCTCCGCGAGCCGGATGTGCTACCACTCGCCGATGTCGGCCTTGAACGCGCAATGCGGAACATCTATGGCGCGAATGCGGATCTCCAGCAGCTCGCGGAATGCTGGAGACCGTACCGGTCTGTTGCTTGCTGGTATCTGTGGCGAACTCTCGGTAACCGCCAACTCGGATGAGATTAAAAAAACGAAAGTCGATTTGGAGCGGGGCACTTGCCGGAATCTCCTTACAGAATCGTGGCTTCCATCAGGTCCGGTTCGGCGAAGCCTAGCCTGTGCTTTGGATGCGAATAATCCCGGAAAGAGCGTACTCAACGCCCGCTGTTGAAATTCTTGTACTCGTTGAAACGTCGATTTCAGAGTTTCAGAGCATTGTTAGGTGGAAGGTCTAGGCCTCATCAGCGAATAGCCGCATGGAATGGAGGCTAGTGCCGAAGTGTGCCTTGGTCAAGGTCGGGGCAGACGGATCCATGAGCACACAGACAATGATGATGACCAGGGCAGACATCCGGGCAGAGCTAGGGTGGAGCGACGATATGATCCGCTCCCTCCTCCAGGTCCCAGATTCACCCAACGCCCGGCGTTGCAAAGATACAAGCGAATACACCTACGGCCTGTACAAACGCGAACGAGTGCTGGCCGTCGCTCAATCGACGGAGGGCCAGGCCGCCAAAAGGCGATGGGATGAGACGCTCCGTGGCGATTTGCCGAATCCAGGGTGGACGACACGGCTCGGCGATATAGGACAGGCTCTGGGCATCACAGCGGTCGCCGTCGGGAGGATTCTTGAGCGACTAGGATACCGCTGCGACAAGCACGTCACCGATGACGCTGTTGCGGCTGGATGCGGTGTCCGCCGGTGGGACGGTTACGTTATGCAAGATGACTGGCACTTGGAGCGTGCGGTGACCGCCATCAGAACGGCAGCCCAGCTTCCCGGCGAACCGGCAGTCGCTGATGCGCTTGGGGCAGCAATCGCTAAACGGGAGGAAAGGGAGCGGGTGGTGGCCCGCAAGCGTAAGCTGGAGGAGACGGGAGCCGCACGTTGCCAAGAAGATGGGGTCGTGATATCGGCACTACAGGTTGAGCTTCGAGAGCTACGCGCGGCTGACCCGGAAATGAACCTCCTCGCAGCAGTGGAATACATCACTCCTGATCCTGCCTACCGTATTGCGCTCTATAGGCGTTGTAATGCTGAGGATCGGAGAATGGTCGGGGAGAGAGGATTCGAACCTCCGACCCCCTGGTCCCGAACCAGGTGCTCTACCAGGCTGAGCCACTCCCCGAACTTGCGATTGGCAGGATGCTTACGGATCCAAAGAGTTCCTGGCTGACCCTTCGTACACGACCGTAAACTACCTCAAAGTGTAACAGAAGCCTGAGCGTTACACTGCGGTGGAGCCCACATGTCCCAGGCTCACAACCAGGCCGAGTCTCTTGAACCCGCAGATGAAGCCAGTCCAACAACTCGACCTCAACGGATTGCACGTGCTCGACGGAGCGATGGCTACCGAGCTAGAGCGGAAAGGCTTCGACCTGGACGGCCCTTTGTGGTCCGCGCACGTGCTCGAAAGCTCGCCCGAGGCTATCGCTGCGGTGCATCGTGATTATCTCCAGGCGGGCGCCGATTGCCTCCTGACGGCCAGCTACCAGGTCTCCGCTGAGGGCTTTGAGAAGATTGGACGCAATCCGCGGGACGCGGCCAGGGACGCAGCGAATGCGCTGCGCGCATCCGTGGCGATTGCAGAAGAAGTCAGAAAAGAGTACCAGGCTAAGTCACCGCGCAGAATTTGGATCGCAGCTTCGCTCGGAAGCTACGGCGCGATGCTGCATAACGGAGCGGAGTACCACGGTAATTACCACTGCTCCTTCGATGACCTCGTCGGTTTTCACGGCCGGCGCATCGCAGTGCTGGCCCAGACGAATGCCGACTTGCTGGCGTTTGAAAGCATACCTTCTCTGGAAGAGGCCACGGCCATTCTCGTAGCACTACGCTCGCATCCCGATCTGCCGGTATACCTGAGCTTCACCTGTCGCGATGGAACCCACGTTTCTCACGGAGAGACACTGCGGACCTGCGCGGAGTTGCTTGATAAGCAGCCTCAGGTCGTCGGAATCGGCGTCAATTGCACCGCTCCCGAATGGATCGCCAGCCTGGTCGGCGAACTCGCGCGCGTCACCAGCAAACCCATCATTGTCTATCCCAACTCTGGCGAGCAGTGGGATGCGGTGCATCACTGCTGGCACGGCAACGGTCAGATACAGCAGTTCGGCGAACTAGCTCAACGCTGGAAGAGCGCCGGCGCGCAATGGATCGGCGGCTGTTGCCGAACCGGCCCGGACCATGTGCGCGCCGTAGCCAATCTCTGGCGCCAGGCTCTTCCTGTGGGATCACACAAATAGTAGTCTCCAAGAAAATGCTCTAAGCTGTTCTGCGTGCGAAAACTACTCATCTCGCTGCTGTTCGCCGCGTCCGCCTTCGCCCAGTCAAACACCAAGACCACGGGCCCCCAAACGGGTATCAACCAGGAAGTTCTCTCCCAGATCCCGCAACGGATGAAGTCCTTCGTCGACAAGCAAACCGTTGCCGGAGCCGTGACGCTCGTTGCCCACGGCGCCGATGTAGTTGAGTTCGACGCCACCGGCATGGCCGATATAGAGGCTGGCCATCCCATGCGCAAAGACACCATCTTCCAGATCATGTCAATGACCAAACCGGTCACCGCCATCGGCATCATGATGCTGGCCGAACAAGGCAAGCTCGCCCTGCGCGACCCGATCGACCTGTACCTGCCGGAATTCCACGACGTGCGTGTGGCCACCACGGTCGGTCCAGACTCAGCACGCCTCAACGTACCCAGCCACGCGCTCACCATCCGCGACCTGCTTACCCACACCGCCGGTATTCAGGACTACCCCGGGCCGCCCGCAATCCGCGACTACGCCCAAACCATGAGCGTGCCCCTGGACGAGGTAGTCAGGCAACTCGCCAAACAGCCGCTGCTGTTTCAGCCGGGCACGCAATGGAGCTACTCCAGTCCCGGCATCGAGATCCTGGGCCGCATCATCGAAGTGTGTTCGGGCGAAAAGTACGTGGACTTCATCACCGGGCACATTCTCCAGCCTCTGGGCATGAAGGACAGCTTCTTTTTCCCGCCGCCCGACAAGATCGCGCGCATTGCCATGGTCTATGCATCCAAAGACGGAAAACTGGTGCGGGCTCTGGCCACCATCCTGGGAGGAGACCCTGCTAAGTACCGCCAGGGCGCCGTTTTCCCCGCGCCGGGATGGGGTTTGTACTCGACTGCAGAAGACCTGCTGCACCTCTACCGCATGATGCTGAACGACGGGGTGTATGAGGGGCATCGCTATCTGTCGCCTTTCTCCGTCCACCTCATGACGGAGCCGCAGACCACAGGCATACAGCCGGTGGGATGGATGCGCGGCTCCGACTATGGCCTCGCCTGGGAAGTGGTGACCGATCCATTGGGTGAGCTCGCCGGGCACACCATAGGTACCTATGGACATGGCGGAGCCTTCGGGACCCAGGGCTGGATTGACCCCAACAATGATCTGATCTCTATCCTGATGATTCAGCGCTCTGGCGAGGGAGCGGAGAGCGTGACCAGGGTCTTTCTCAATATGGCGGAGTCCAGTGTCGGCAAGTAGCCATCGTTACATTCCTGCAACATGCGACAATAGAGACACCCCCATGAAACCTGAGTCTCTCTCCCTGGACCTGGAATCAGTCTCCATCACGCCGGAACTTCTGGCCCAGCACAGCATTACACCCGAAGAATATCAACGCATCGTCGCCGCCCTGGGGCGGCCTCCCGGGCTCACCGAGCTCGGCATCTACAGCGTAATGTGGAGTGAACACTGCTCCTATAAGTCCTCCCGCGTCCACCTCAAGCGGCTGCCCACCCGCAGCGAACGAGTGGTGCAGGGGCCAGGAGAGAACGCGGGCATTATTGACGTTGGTGACGGTTGGGCTTGCGCCTTCAAGATCGAGTCCCACAACCATCCCTCGTTTATTGAGCCTTTTCAGGGCGCCGCCACTGGGGTCGGGGGCATCCTGCGCGACATCTTTACCATGGGCGCCAGGCCGCTCGCCGTCATGGACTCGCTCCGTTTCGGGCCCATCCATGAAGACGATCTGGGTCCCGGCAGGGCTTCTCATGGCGCGGCGGCAATCGTCCGCAAAAATCACTCCTTACTCGAAGGGGTGGTCAGCGGCATCGCCGCCTACGGCAACTGCTTCGGCGTCCCCAACCTGGGCGGGGAAACTCGTTTTGAACTTTGCTACTCCGGCAATCCGCTGGTGAACGCCTTCGCCTTGGGCCTGGTGAGACGCGACGAGATTTTTTACGCCAAGGCATCCGGCATCGGTAATCCGGTGATCTACGTGGGCGCCAAAACCGGCCGCGACGGCATCCATGGAGCCACCATGGCGAGCGAGGAGTTCCGGGAAGGTGCGGAGCAGAAGCGGCCCAACGTCCAGGTAGGCGACCCCTTCATGGAAAAGCTGTTGCTCGAAGCCTGCATCGAAGCGATGCGCACTGGCGCAGTGGTCGGCATCCAGGATATGGGCGCCGCCGGGCTCACCTGCTCTACCTGCGAGATGGGCGCCCGCGGCGGCGTAGGCCTCGAAGTGGAACTGGACCACGTCCCCCAGCGCGAGTCAGGCATGTCCGCCTACGAAATCATGCTCAGCGAGAGTCAGGAGCGGATGCTGCTGGTGGCCGCCAAGGGCCGCGAAGACGAAGTCATCCAGGTCTTCGAAAAATGGGGTCTGGACGCGGTCATCGTGGGCCAGGTAATCCCCCAACCCAGGCTGCGTATACTGCACCATGGTCATCTGGTAGGGGATATACCCAACGAATCCCTCACCGACGACGCGCCCCTCTATCACCGGCCGGTAGGGGTGTGGAAGGCGCCCGTCAGCCTCGGCCCCCCGTCCCAGGTGCTGGACCGGCTGACCTTCTTCGAAGAGACGCTGAGCCGCGCCACCGCTGCGGCCACCAATTACGCCGACGAATTGCGCGCCCTGCTGTCCTCCTCGAATATTTGTTCCAAGAACTGGATTCACGAACAGTACGAGTCGATGGTGCAGACCAACACCATACAAGGCCCCGGGGGCGAGGCCGGCGTCATGCGCATCAAGGGAACCAGCCGCGGGCTGGCCATGGCGCTGGATGGCAATGAACGCTGGTGCTACCTGGACCCCAAACTCGGAGCCTCGCACGCGGTCGCCGAGGCTGCGCGCAAGGTCGCCTGCACCGGCGCCACTCCCGTGGCGGCAACCAACTGCCTAAACTTTGGCAACCCTGAAAAGCCGGAGATTATGGCCCAGCTCTCGCAGGCCATCGACGGCATCGCCGAGGCTTGCCTTGCGCTGGGCACCCCCATCACCGGCGGCAATGTTTCACTCTATAACGAAACTCGCGGCCAGGGCATTTATCCCACCCCGGTGATCGGAGTGGTGGGCATCCTCGATCAGGTAAGCAAGGCAGTGGGGGCAGACTTTCTTGAAGCCGGCGACGCCGTTCTGCTCCTTGCTCCGGCATCGGTTCCTCCGCTGGAAGAGCGCATGCAGGAGTTTGGTTCCTCGGAGTACGCGCGAAAAGTTCTCTCCGCGCTGTGGGGCACGCCACCCTGCCTGGATCTACAAGTGGAGTCTGGCCTACACCGCTGCCTGGCGGGTTTGGCCGATCGAGGTCTGATCCATTCCGCCCGCGACATCTCCGATGGGGGCATAGCCGTTGCTCTGGCTGAAGGAACCTTTTGCCATGGCATCGGGGTGCGCGCCAACCTGTTGAAAGCGCCCGATCTGCCCGCGGAATGGGATCTCTTCGGAGAAACCGCCAGCCAGTGCATCGTGAGTTGTCCCAAAGCATCCGTGGCGCAGATCGAAAACCTAGTTCGCCAACAGCCAGGGCTCATGGTGGCCGTGCTGGGAGAAACCGTGACTGATCTCTTTGAGCTGGCGGTGGACGGTCGCGTGCTGATCCGAGAAAAAGTTTCCGGCCTGCGCAACGTCTGGTCGACTGCTCTGGCAGCGCAGCTGCGCAACGATCCGCCGGTAGGAAATTAGGGCCATGGAAAATCTGGATAAATTGAGGGAAGAGTGTGGCGTGGTCGCGGTGCACAGTCACCCCGACGCGGCCCGGCAGGCTTATCTCGCCCTCTACGCACTGCAACACCGCGGCCAGGAGTCAGCTGGTATCGCCACCGCCGATTACACCAACCTCTACAACATCAAGGGCATGGGTTTGGTGGCCGATATTTTCACCGACGATGTGCTGGCCAAATTACCCGGCGAATTAGCCATTGGCCACACGCGTTATTCCACCACCGGCGATTCGGCGCTGTTAAACGCCCAGCCTATCCGCGTGGACTCCACCCGCGGTCTGATTGCCATCGCCCACAACGGCAACCTGGTAGATCTGGGCACGCTGCGCACTCGTCTGGAGCGCGAGGGCGCTTATTTTCAAACCACCAGCGATTCCGAAATCATCGTGCAACTGATTGCCCACTCCAATGCCGGCAGTCTCATCGAGGCCATCGGCGACTCCCTGCGCCAGGTGACGGGCGCGTTCTCCATCGTCATGATGACCCGGGACCGCATCTTTGCCGCCCGTGATCCGTACGGCTTTCGCCCCCTTTCGATGGGCCGCATCCACAATCCGGAGGGACCGGACACGGTCGTGTTTGCCTCGGAGACCTGTGCGTTCGACTTATTGCGCGCCAAGTACGAGCGCGATGTGCGTCCAGGCGAGGTGGTGATGGTGACCCGCGAGGGCGTGACCTCGGTGCAATATGCAACCGGCGTACGGCAGGCGAGCTGCATTTTCGAGCACGTCTATTTCGCCCGGCCTGATAGCCGCATTTTCGGCCGCTGGGTACAGGCCAGCCGCGAGCAAATGGGCCGTCGCCTGGCCATTGAATCGCCCGTCGATGCCGACCTGGTCGTGCCGGTGCCGGACTCCGGAGTCACGGCGGCCCTGGGATATGCAGCGCAAAGTGGAATCCCTTTCAACTTCGGGCTCATCCGCAACCACTATGTGGGGCGCACGTTTATTGAGCCGGAGCAGCGCGTGCGCGACTTTGGCGTGAAGCTCAAGTTAAATCCGGTGCGCAATTTGCTTGAGGGCAAGCGCATTATTCTGATCGACGACTCCATCATCCGCGGCACCACCAGCCGTAAGATCGTGCGCATGGTGCGTTCCGCCGGAGCCAGGGAAGTCCATTTACGCATCAGCTGTCCGCCCACCATCTCCCCCTGTTATTACGGAGTCGACACTCCGAACAAGAGCGAGTTGATTGCCGCCAACGCGTCCGTCGAGGAGATTCGCCAATACATCGAAGCAGATTCCCTCAGCTATCTTTCTCTCCAAGGATTGGAGAAGGCCTGTGATGGGGGTGAAGGCAATCACTACTGCACCGCCTGTTACACCGGCGAATACCCAACGCAATGGGTCGATGTCTCTGAGATCCTGCCCGCAACCACAGCCGTCAGCCGCTGAGTCCTTTCGAAGGGTACGGCCTTTAGGCCGTACATTGCTCTGAAGTGAATCCGGCTTTAGCCGCTGAGGGCCGCAGATCTATTCGTAACAGCGAATTTTCCCGCAGCATCGGAACTTATTCCGACTTAGCAGAAGGCGTAGACGCAGCCGGAGCGCTATCCGTCTTTGGGGCTGCTGCCTTATCTCCCGAACCCGCGGAGCTGCTGTCAGAACCGCCACCGCCATCCTGGCTCTTGCTGGAAGCAGCAGGTTTGGCTGCATAGTCCGTCGAATAGAATCCCGAGCCTTTAAAATGCGCCGCCGGCGCGGAGATCAAGCGCTCCACTTCGCCCTGGCAGACCGGGCATTCCTTCGTATCCTCGGCAGAGTAGGTCTGAATTCGTTCAAATCGGTGTCCGCACTTCTTGCATTTGTATTCGTATAGCGGCATCCGCGCGCTCCTTCAACTCTTCTTCATTCGGTGGCTGCAGGTGCAGGCTGGCGATCGGCCAGCTCGATCAGGCGAACCTGGGTAATGGCCTCAATGGACTCCAATGCACTCAGCACTGCAGGCGTGACACGGCCATCTATCTGCACCACCGCAAGCGCGTTGTGTTGGCCCGTACGCTGGCTCCGCCCTAGGGCGAAGTTCGCGATATTCATTTTATGCTCGCCCAAAATGGTGCCGATGCGCCCAATCACGCCGGGCACGTCCAGATTGCGGATGAACAGCAGCGTCCCGTTCAGCGGGGCTTCGATATCGATGCCATCGCAGGAGAGCAATCTCGGCGAGCTGCCGTGCAGTACCGTGGCGCTCGCGGTCGTATCTCCGGCAGCGGTATGCAGGCTCACCTTGAGTACCGTTCCCGCCCCTCCCGATCCTTCCTCTTTCTTTTCTTCATGGACCCGGATACCGCGCTCCCCCGCCACAGAAAGGGCATTGATGCGGTTCACCGCATCGGAGTGAACCAGCACTCCCTGGATGGCTGCGTTGCGCACCAACTCAGTTTTGCCCAGCGCCAGTCTCCCACTGTAGGAAATATGGATGCTTTCCAGGTTGCCCGCGGCCAGCGGAGAAAGAAAGGCGCCCAGCCGCTCGGCCATCAGGATGTACGGCGAAAGCTCCTGATATTCCTCATACGTCATGGAGGGCAGGTTGACCGCGTTCTGCACTACGCCCAACTTGAGGTACTCCTTCACCTGCATGGCAATCTGCACCCCGACCGCCTCCTGCGCCTCACTCGTGGAACCGGCGATATGCGGGGTCAGGATGACATTATCCAGGCCGAAGTAGGGCGAATCCTTCAGCGGTTCCTGGCTGAATACGTCGAGCGCGGCTCCGGCGACTTGACCGGAACGCAGTGCCTCGACCAGGGCCGCATCGTCGATCAGCTCGCCTCGGGCGCAATTGACGATGCGCACGTTCTTCTTCATCGTGGCCAAAGTCTTGCCGTTGATAATTCCCGCGGTCTGCGGGGTGAGGCCCACGTGCAGCGTCAGGAAATCGGCGCCGCGGAATAGCTCATCAACCGAGCACAGGCGCACCCCGTTTTCCCGCGCCACCGCCGGCGCAACGAAAGGATCATGGCCCAGCAGTTCCATCCCAAAGGCCTTGGCCCGCCGCGCCACTTCGAGCCCCACTCGTCCCAATCCGAGGATGCCCAGTTGCTTACCCCGCAGCTCGGCTCCCTGCAGCGACTTCTTCTCCCATTTGCCGGCATGCAGGAGTGAGTTTGCTCGTGGCAATTGGCGCGCCAGAGCCAGCATCAGCCCGATGGTCAATTCGGCTACGGCAATGGCGTTGGCCCCGGGCGTATTCATCACCACGATCCCACGCCGTGTCGCCGCATCGGCGTCGATATTGTCCACCCCTACGCCGGCACGTCCGATCACCCGTACTTTGGGAGCCGATTCCAGCAGCGCTTCATCCACCTGCACGGCGGAACGAACCACCAGTGCATCGGCGTCCTTCAATTCCGCTGCCAGCCCATTCTTTATCTGATCGTGCGTCACCACCTGCCAACCGGCCTCGCTGGCAAACACAGCCAGGGTTGCGGGCGAGACTTTCTCTGCCAATACGATCTTCATCGTTCTCCTAAGGGGTTCTAGCGCGTGGGAAGGGAAGCACCTGCCATCGCCAGGTCTCGCTTCGCCGCCTCATCAGGCGCTCGGGAAGCGAAAACATTCTGCGCGGCGATCAGTGCTTTACCAAAGGCAAAACCAGGTAGCTTCAGGGCATGCGCTACTTGTTCCAGAGCGCCGATGAGGGCAATCGTATCCATGTAGTCGAAAAATCCCAGGTGCGCGATGCGGAAGATCTGGCCCTTCATCTCGCCTTGTCCGTTGGTGATCACGGCGGCGAAGCGGCTCTTCAGCTCTTTCACGAAAGCACCGGAATCCATTCCCGGCGGAGGCAGAACAGCCGTTACTGCCGCAGCCGGAGCTTCCGGAGCGAACAGCTTCAGGCCCAACGCTTCTACCGCCGCGCGGGTCATTGCCGCGCAGGTTTCCGCGTTCTCCACCAGCTTGGCTCGGCCTTGCGCCAGGTCGCCGTCGGCCTGACCAGCGATGTAGTCCAACGCCGCACCCAACGCGGCGATCAGCGCCACCGCAGGGGTGTAAGCGGATTCCCCTTTGGCCGCAGTTTTCCTTTCTTTGCGCAAATCAAAGTAGTAGCGCGGATTGAGGCTGATTTCCATCAGGTCCCAAGCGCGATCGCCGACCGCAAGATAAGAGAGGCCGGGTGGGATCATCACTGCTTTCTGCGATCCGCCGATGAGCACGTCCACACCCCAGCCATCCATATCGATGTGCGTGGTTCCCAGGCCGGTGATGGCGTCCACCACCAATACTGCATCTTTGCCGCTCTGCTTCAATACTTCCGCCACCCCGCGGACATCATGCCGCACAGCGGTCGAAGTTTCGGTTGCCTGCATGAACACTGCGCGGGTCTCAATCCTCAGGGCTTTGCGCACTTCTTCCACATCGAAGGTCTGTCCGTAGGGAACGCTGACCACATCCACGTCGCATCCAAACGCCTTGGCCAGGCTTACCCACCGCTCGCCGAACTTGCCGGCCGTAAGTACCAGCACGCGATCTCCTGGTGACGTCAGGTTCGAGACGGATGCTTCCATCGCCCCGGTACCTGAGGAGGCGAGCAGGATGACATCGTTCTTGGTCCCCACAAAGGTCTTCAGATCGTGCAGCACCTTGAGGTACAGAGCGCGAAATTCCGGGGTGCGGTGGTGTATATCGGCTGCAGCCATGGCGAACTGGGCGGCAGGCAGAAGGGGCGTCGGGCCGGGAGTAAATAAGCGCGTCTTACGGATCATGCCTCTATTGTAATAAAGTCGCCATATGAGCCTGGTTGAGAAGATTCACCAAGATATGGTTAGCGCTATGAAGCAACGGTCGGTGGATCGGCTATCCACTCTGCGCATGGTGAAGTCCGCGTTGAAGAATAAGGAGATAGACCAACGTTCCCCGGTGACCGATGCTCAGGCACTCCAGGTATTGACCACCCTGATCAAGCAGCGCAGGGACTCAATCGAGCAATTCACCCGGGGAAACCGCCCGGAGCTGGCAGAAAAAGAAGCAGCAGAGATTGTGGTGATTGAGGAATACATGCCCAAGGCGGCCGGCGATGGCGAGCTGCGCCAGCTAGTCACGTCAACCGTGGCCGACCTGCGAAGCCAGGGAACCCAGCTTGGGCCGAAGGATATGGGCACGGTAATGAAGGCAGTACAAGCCCGCATTCAAGCCACCGGCCTGCGAGCAGAAGGCCGGGTGGTCAGCGACATGGTAAAGACCGCGCTCGCAAACTAAACTTGCGACTTTGAGTGGGTGGCCCAGGTCTCGCTTTTGAGACCTGGGTTCTTCCTCGCAAATGGATCCTGGCCGGAACACTCAGGTCTCAAAAGCGAGACCTGTGGCCACCCACCTGCAAACTGGGCTTTGTATCAGGGCACGACTTTAGTCGGGCCATAAACGATTGAGAATACGTCGGGCTTTTAGCTCCTGAGGGCCACTCGCAACAGCGACTGTCCCAGCTTGTTGATAGGTTCGAAGGGCTTTGGGCACTGCCGCGAAATCAGTCCCGCAGGGACGGAACAGCCTGTAGCCCGGGCCGTCAGTGCCGGGTAGGATTTTTCAACCTCTTCACGCAGACTCTCTAGCTCCCCGACGCCAGAATCACTCCGGGATGACCTTAACGAAAGTACCCTCCGGCAGCTCTCCACCCAGCACATGCACCACTCCACCCTTTACCAGTCCGCGAAGCATGGCTGGCTGCGGCACCGCCGCCGGACGAGCAGCCGGTGCCCTGCCCATGCCCCTATCCATGGCCAGGTTTGCCAGCCGGTCGGCGTGCCGGTTCTTTTCCCGCAAAACATGTTGAATCTGGAAGCGATCGAGCTTCGGGACCCGCCGCCGAGCCTCCTCGTAAAGAGGGCGAAGTTCCGGGCTGTTCACCCGATACTGGCCTTTCATCTGTTTCACCATGAGCTCTGAATCGGAGATGACCCGCAGACTCTTGTGCCCATGATCGATAGCAAATTCGAGCGCCGCAAGAAGCGCCGAATACTCGGCAAAATTGTTGGTATGCGCGCCCAGAAACTGGCTCAATTCGGCCAAAACCTTTCCCTCCGCATCCTGGATATAAACGCCGAAGCCGGCTGGACCGGGGTTGCCGCGAGACCCGCCGTCACAATACGCAACAATCTCATCGCCGGAGCCAAAAAGTTGGGAAGACATAGGCTGAGTCTACCGAAAACTTGCTCACCAAACGGCCACCACTTCGTCTTAGGATTGCAGTTGAGTGGTATCTGGGAGTCACCATGCCGGCGGACGCGCTGCGCTTCACTTCGCAAGGATCCATCAAAGCTGGGAGCTCCGCCTGGAGTCCAAAGCGGACGGTACAATCCACATCAGGCATGGCAAGCGAAGCATGGGGTCGCGCCACCGAGACCGAGCTCATTCGCGAGGCGCAAAAAGGTTCGCGAACTGCCTTCGAAGCCCTGGTGCGCCAATATGACCAGCCTGTCCTGCGGCTGGCCCTGCGCTTAACCGGTTCCGAGCAGGACGCCCAGGACATCCACCAGGAAGCCTTCCTCAAGGCCTATCGCTACCTGGCAAATTTTCGCTTCGAATGCTCCTTCTATACCTGGATCTACCGTATCGTCACCAATCTCTGCCTCGATCACTTGCGTCGCCGGAAGTCTCGTCGTGAAGAGCAATCGGTGGTGGTCGATGCCAGCGGTGGGGAGATGGATCTGCTCAGCAATATCTCCGATGACCGCTCCATGGCTAACCCGGAACGGGAATTGGAGCGCAAGCTGCTAGGAGAGAAAATCCAGGAAGCACTCAGCCACCTAACCCCTCGGGAACGCATGGTTTTTGAACTAAAGCACTACCAGGGGCTGAGATTACGTACCATCGGTGAAATGTTGAACACCACGGAAGAGACCGCCAAGAACACACTCTTCCGCGCGACAAGAAAACTAAGAGCAAATCTGGCGGCAATTCGGTGAGGCGAGGTTATAAATGGACTGCGAACTGGCTCAACAGAAGATAGCTCTCCTGGCCTATGGAGAGCTTCCTGACGATCAGTGTCATCTCCTGGAAGGTCACCTGGGCGCCTGCAAGCGGTGCCAGGAGGAATTGGCGGCCGTTCAGGCCCTGCAACAGGCGATGGCGCTCGCGCCCAGCGAGGAGCCATCCGCGAATTTACTGGCGCAAGCACGTTTAAGGCTGGAAGAAGCGCTCGACAACATGCCCCGGGCCGGCTGGCTCACCCGCATCCAGCAGTCAATATTCCGCGGCGTCGGCATGCTCGGCCGGGCGCCCGTTGCGGCTTCCGCGGTCCTGGTCCTGGGGCTGGCTTCCGGGACTTGGGGTGGCTATCAATTCGCCGCCCATGGTCATTCCCCGATCGGGATGTTGCCGGCCATGGATGGACCCGCCAGGATCGCGAGCGTCAGCAGTATCGTCCGGGAACCCAACACTGAAAACGTGGAAGTCCACTTCAACCGGTTGGTTCCGGAAACCGCCCACGGATCCCTGGATGACCCCCAGATCCGGCAGCTGCTTTTGCTGGGGGCAGAGAGCCAAGTGAACCCCGGGATAGCGCAAAAATCTGTGAGCCTGCTGGCCGATGAATGCCTGGCCGGGCACCAGTGCTCGGATGGTCCCGTCCGCAACGCATTGCTGGTGGCCCTGCGCTATGACAAAGACACAGGGGTCCGGATGAAGGCTTTGGACGGCCTTAAACCCTACGTCGCTGAAGACATGCGGGTGCGGGATGCAGTGCTGGAAGCGCTGATGGATGACTCCGACGCCGGCGTGCGCTCGCGGGCCATCGAACTGCTGCAACCGGTTGAGGCCGATAGCAGCGTCCGCGAGGTTCTGCACACTGTGGCGTCGGAAGACGACAATCCTCATATTCGGACAGTTTCCCAAGAAGTCTTGAATCAGCCACTTCAAATCCAGTAGCTTGGAAATGACTTTTCGATACAAAGCAAGTCTTAGCTGTTGAGTGAGGCCTGGGGAAATCTCCGATGAAGCACTTTCCGATTTTAGGTTCAATGGCAGTGATCCTGAGCGGTCTACTCACCGCTCACTGGGCATTAGGCAGCACGTTGAACTTGCCCAATGATCTGGGACCCGATTTTCTGTTCTACACCTCTCAGGGCTACCTGGGAGTGAAATTTACCGAGATAGACGCCGACCGCGCCAGTGCGCTGAAGTTGAAAGACACCCATGGGGCAGAGGTGATCGTGGTCGACCACGACGCCCCGGCGGGCAAATCCGGGCTGAAGGTCCACGACGTGATTCTTCAGCTCGACGGCCAGTCCTTCGATACCGTCGACCAACTAAGCCGCCGGCTGCTTGAGATGCCCGCCGGGCGTACGGTCAGCTTTCTCATTAGTCGTGACGGCAATCAGATGAACGTGAGCGCTCAGCTTTGCGACCGCGCAGTCCTGCAACAGCAGGCTTGGTCGCAGCACTTTAGTGTGCCCCAACCCGCCCCCGCGGCAAGAGGCTTAGAAAGCTTTCTGGGAAATCCTGCGCCCGCTGGCGCTGCTTTCCTGGACAGCATGATCCCCAAGGGGCTGTATATAGGCGCAGACGTAAACCCCGTGCGGACGCAATTGGCTGACTACTTCGGCGTGCGCAGCGGTACAGGATTACTGGTAGAAAGCGTCGATTCCCAGAGCCCGGCGGCGCGGGCCGGCCTGAAGGCCGGAGACGTCGTGACCAAAGTGGATTCGCAGCCGATGACCAGCCGCAGCGACTGGGCCAAGGCGCTCCGCCGTCACCGCGGGAAGCTGGTGCAAGTGACCGTCATGCGCAACAAGCAGGAGCAGTTTCTGACCATGAGCGCCGGAAAGCTGAAGAAGTAAGTCGTCCATCCACCTGCCCTAAGACACAGCTCAATGCAGGATCCACCCCATTCCTTCCTGGGTACTCGCGCCCCGTGCTGGGCTGTGGTTGAATAAACCAGATGCAGCCCAGTCGCAAGAAGGACAGCTGGAAAGGCCGAGCCAAGGCGGCAACGCGCAAAGTGCGTGAGCTGGCAGTGGTTGGCCACGCTTTGGCTTCCACACGCCACGTGGTCATGGCGCAAATCGTGCCCATGCGATTCTGCAATCTCTCCTGCGCTTACTGCAACGAGTACGACAAGGTCTCGAAGCCCGTACCACTGGACGAGATGGAGCGCCGAATCGACCACTTGGCCGCCCTGGGCTCGAGCATCATCACCATCTCCGGTGGAGAGCCGCTGACCCATCCCGAACTGGACGGAATCATTGCCCGCATCCACCATCATGGCCGCGTGGCCGGCATGATCACCAACGGCTACCTGCTGATGCCGGAGCGGATTGAGCGCCTCAATCGCGCCGGCCTCGACCACATGCAGATTTCCATCGACAACATCGAGCCGGATGACATTTCCAAGAAGAGCCTGAAAGTCCTGGACAAAAAGCTGGAGTTCCTCTCGCAGCATGCCGAGTTCCACGTCAATATCAACTCCGTCGTCGGCGGCGGGATCAGGAATCCGCAGGATGCCCTGGTCATCGGCAAACGCGCCTTGCAGCTGGGGTTTACTTCGACCATCGGCATTATTCACGATGGGGACGGTCAGCTAAAAGCTTTGCAGGACGAAGAACGGCGTGTCTATTACGAGATGGCCGGCATGGCAAAGAAGAATTATTCGCGTTTCAACAAGTTTCAGGAAGCGATCGCCAATGCGGAGCCGAACGACTGGCGCTGCCGGGCCGGTTCACGCTTCCTGTACGTCTGTGAAGACGGGCTGGTGCACTATTGCTCTCAACAGCGGGGCTACCCAGGCGTTCCTTTGGCCCAATACAGCAAAGCCGACCTTGAGCGTGAATACCTGACCGAGAAAACCTGCGCCCCGCACTGCACTGTCTCCTGCGTGCACCAAATCTCCTACATCGATCACTGGCGCTCGCCGCAAATCCGCCAAACGACGCCCACCCAGCTCATCAACATCCAGACCTGAAGACCAGGGCTTTGTAGCCCCGGAGGTGCCAGCCCCGGACTTCAGTCCGGGGGAGCGGGTTTTCAAACCCGCGGGAATGCCCAATATCTAAGATTGAGGGCTTTAGCCCTGGTGGCTGCTTCTCAACCGGTTCGCGACTCTTTCTGCTGCCTGTCTTCTGCCCATCCACCATTGGATGGGTGCCCCATCCTTCGCGTTTTTTGCGAAGGGTGGGATACGCAAACGTCAACAGACCACCGCTTCGGACTACTCACCAGTGCCATGGCGCGCAGGCGTGCTCTGGCCCTTGGTTTCGGCCAAAGCCTGATCGATGATCTGGTAAAGCCGTTGGCGGTCGACCACCTCCACAAACGGAACTCCATCCGTCTTACTGGTCACCACCCAAATCGTAGGCGTGTGCTCGATGCCGATACGCTTGCCGAGATCGATGTCCGCCTGCACGCCCGCCGCTAATTTCTTTTGCGGATCCACGACAAACGGAAGCGCCAAGCCATGTTCCTGGGCAAATTTCTCGGCGAAATTATGAATGGCGGCCGCTGCAGCCGTGGTGGGCCCAGCCGGAGTCTCCGGAGACGTCTCACCCGCGGCATCAATCAAATTCTGATTGGCAAACACGGCATCTCGAAACTCATCGCCAATCTTTTTTGATTTGAGGTCGAACCAGCGGGCATACACTGCCGCATCAAAACTCCAGGCGTGAAAGGGCAGCGGAAAGTCGTGACGCACCCAGGGAATATGGTACTGAGCGGCAGCATCCTTGAGTAACGGATTGGCGCGGGCACAATCCGGGCACTCCATGTCTTCGAACTCCACAATCGCCACATGAGAGCCAGGAGGAGGCTTTAGCGCCGCGGGGTCATGGACCGTCGTGGTCTGCGCCCCGGCAAACCGAGCCGTAAGAGTGCTAAGCAGCAGCAAGGCCAACATGGCCAGCCTTTGCCACTGCTTGCTTGAACCGGTAACTGGTGAAATAGCGTGCATATTTCCTCTCCTTAATTGTAACGGGTGGCGGCTGATATGATGCAGGCTTCCGGTGGGGAAGCGACCAGCGACGTGGAAGATCGTAATCAGCCTGGCCGCAGCAGGCGCGGCTGCTTTTGGCGTGTTTGTTCTGCTGGAAGCCCTGTTATCGGGCGCACATGTATCCGCTGCCGGCTCAGTGCTCTTTCGCTTTCAATTAAGCTCCATGATCGCGATGGGCGTCTTTGCCGGAGTGGCCATTGTGATTTACGTGCGGCTGTCGCGTAGAGATTGAGGGAGTTTATGAAGAATCGCGCGGAGTGGCTCACATTCGCGGTGTTCGTACTAGCCGTGCTGGGAGCATTGGGTTATCTCCTTCGCAGAGGAGTCCACGGCCAGTCGGCAGCTTTGGCCATCGCGTTGCTGATCATCCTGATCTTGCGCGTGGGAATCTTCGCCTGGAACCTGCGCCGGCAGCGCGCCGACCTGGAGAATCGATAGACGGCCAGCGAGTAGGCGAAAGTAAGAACGGGAACACTGTGCTACACTCGGTTCCCTCAAAAGAAGCAGGCCGCTCGTGTGCCATGGAATTCTTCGCAATCGCCGACCATGGCCGTTCGTGACGCGCTCCCCGGCGCTTACGGTTGGTAATTGGAGATGTCCCGGATGAATCGTTCATTGAAGCCTTATCAAGGACAAGACATTCGTAACGTGGCCCTGGTGGGTCACGCGCACTGCGGAAAGACCACCTTGATTTCCGCCCTTCTACAGGCCGCCAAGATGACCGAAAGGCTGGGCCGGGTGGATGACGGCAGCGCCGTCACCGCCTATGACGAAGAGGATGTCGCCCGCCGCACCACCATGCAGAATGCATTGGCCTTCGCCGAATGGCGCAACCTGAAGATCAATTTTGTAGATACCCCAGGCTTCCCTATGTTCGTACACGAGGCGCGCGCGGCACTGCTCCCGGTCGAAGCCGCCCTGCTCATCGTCAACGCCGCTTGTGGCGTCGAGGCCATGACCCGCCGGGTGTGGAAGTTCGGCGAAGAATTCAATCTGCCCCGGGCCATCGTGATTAACCAGATGGATCATCCCCGCGCCGATCGGGAACGCACCATCAATGCACTGTGCGAAGCGTTTGGCCGCCAGGTGGTTCCGGTGCAGTTACCCATCGTCGAGGGCAACGGAACCAATCCTAATTTCCGCGGTGTCGTCGACCTGGTCACCATGGAAGCCTTCGTGTACGAGCCGGATGGCACCGGCAGCGGACGTCTTTCCGAGATTCCCGTGCGCCTTCGGGAAGAAGCCACGGCTGCCCACCAGGCACTGGTGGAACTGGTGGCCGAGGGCAAAGACGAGTTGATGGAAGAATTTTTCCGCGAGGGAACCATCCCCGAGGAGCACCTCATCGTCGCCCTGCACGAGGCCATCCGCGAAGATCGCATCTTTCCCGTGCTCTATACCAGCGGGCTGCGTAACGTAGGCACGGACCATCTGCTGGATTTTCTCCAGGTCTACGCTCCGTCGCCGGTGGAGCGGGTTCCAGTGGCTGCCCGGGGAACCGCCGTGGTCCGCGCCGTGCGCCGGGAAAGCCAGAACCTGGACGGTGCTGCCGCCGAATCGGCTCCGGACGCCGAGATGGTGTTGCGCAAGGTAGACGATCGCGAGCCGTTATCTCTTTACGTGTTCAAGACCATGTCGGACCCGTTTGCGGGAAGAATTTCCTTCTTCAAGGTCTTTTCCGGAATCGCAAGAACCGACGCTCCCATCACGAATTACACCCATCGAAGTGTCGAGCGGCTGGCCCACCTCACCGTCATGCAGGGACGCACAGCCACCCCCATCACCGAACTGCACGCCGGCGATATCGGGGCCGTAGCCAAATTGCGCGAAACCTATACCGGGGACACGCTGGGCGACGCCGGGTCGGAAATCTATTTTGATCCGGTGACCATGCCGGAGCCCGCCGTCACCTATGCCATCGAGCCCAAGACCCGGGCGGATGAAGAAAAACTGGCGCCGGCGGTGCACAAGCTGATGGAAGAGGACCCCATGGTTCGCTTCTATCGTGACGACGCGACCCACGAGTTCCTGCTTGCCGGCTCGGGCCAGCCGCACATCGAGTCCATCGTGCACAAGCTGCGCCGCCGTTACCACACCGAAGTGACCCTCAAAGCGCCCAAAGTGCCCTATCGGGAAACCATCCGTGGCCGTGGCGATGCCCAGGGCCGGCACAAGAAGCAGAGCGGCGGCCACGGGCAGTTTGGCGACTGCTGGATTCGCCTCGAACCCCTCCCTCTGGGCTCAGGATTTGAGTTCGTGAACGAGATCTTCGGTGGGGCGATTCCGCGTACCTTCATTCCTGCCGTCGAAAAAGGCATTCAGGAAGCGGCGGCGCACGGCTGGCTGGCCGGCTTTCCCATCGTAGATTTCCGGGCTGTGCTCTATGACGGCAGCTACCATGACGTCGATTCGAATGAGCTCTCTTTTCGGCTCGCCGGCCGGCGTGCCTTCCGCAATTGCATGGAACAGGCCAAGCCGGTGCTGCTGGAGCCCCTCATGCGGGTGGAGATTGAGGCGCCGGAGACCTATACCGGCGTAATAATGGGCGATCTAACCGGACGCCGGGGGCGCGTGCAGGGCATGGGGAGCGGCCGGGGGACCACCATCGTCCGGGCGGAAGTACCCATGGCCGAAATGCTCAGCTACGGCGCCACGCTTACCTCCCTCACCCAGGGACTGGGCAGCTTCCACATGGAAATGACCCGTTATGATGTCGTTCCCCCGGTAGCCGCAGATAAGGTCGTCGCCGCCGCCCATAAACACGCCCAGCTCGATGAAGATTGAAAATAGGCAACCTGAAGCCACCGATTCGATCTAAAGGATGGAACGGAAAGGAAGAGACCCCCAATAATGATGATTCGGAGCCTGATGGCAGCGGCCGTGTTGCTGTCTCCGGGCATACTGCCGGCGCAAACCGCCAACCAGAGTTCCGCGCAGAGTCCCTATTACGGTAGCGTAACCATCGTCAAACCGGCGGACGGGGTCAAGCCTTTGACCCTGGATGAAGCCATCGCGCTGGGTCTTGAGCACAACCTGGCCCTGGTCGAGGCACGGGAGCAGGAACAAAGCGCAAAAGCGCAATCGCTCGAGAGTCTGCAACCCTTATTGCCTGCGGTGACGGCTCAGGCTGATTCGGGTGCTCATCAGATCAACCTCGCAGCGCTTGGATTCTCTTCCAGCGTCTTCAGCAAAATCGGCCCCTTATTCCCCGGCCTGAACGTTGCCTCGTTCCCCTCTGTAGTCAAGGTCAACGTCACCGACGCGATGGTGAACTACTCTCAGACCCTCTTCAGTTTGAGCAACATCGACCGCTATCGGGCGGCGAAGGCAAATGTGGTGGCCGCCTATTTCAGCAAGCAGTCTTCGCGCGGACTGGTCGTGCTCACCATCGGCGATGCCTACGTGCAGGCGTTGGCGTTGGGGGCCCAGGTCGATAACGCCAAAGCTCTGCTCGAGGCCGACCGCGTGCTGCTCAGCCAGGCAGTCGCGGAACACCAGGCGGGCGTGGCAGCGAACCTCGATGAACTAAGAGCCCGGGTACAGTACCAGACCCAGCAGCAAGCTCTCATTACCGCTGAGGTGAATTTCAAGAAGGCGAAGATTGCCCTCAACCGCGAGATTGGGCTTCCGGCGGAACAGGAGATCCAACTCACCGACACCCAACCCTACGCCGACCTGGCAACCATGAATATCGACCAGGCCAAAGAGATTGCTTATCGCAGCCGGCAGGACTACCAGGGTCTACAGGCGCAGCTCAGCGCGGCGCAATGGCAGCGCCGGGCCGCAAAGTGGGAGCGGCTGCCCACGCTCGATTTTCAGGGGAACTATGGCGTTACGGGCGTGACGGGTGGTCTTTACCACGGAACGTTTGTGGCTGCGGGATCGCTGAATCTGCCGCTTTTTCGAGAGGCCAAATTTCGCGGAGACAGTGGGGTTGCAGCGGCCAACCTCACCAATCTGACCCAGCAGTTGGCTGCTTTGAAAGAGCAGATCAACCAGCAGTTGAGGGACAGCCTGCTTGATGTGCAGTCAGCCACCGAATTGGTGCGAGTGGCGCGCAGCAACGTAGAGTTGGCGCGCAAAGAACTGGACCAGACCACCGATCGCTTTCGGGCCGGAGTAGACGACAACCTCCCGGTGGTGCAGGCTCAGGCCACGCTGGCCAACGCCGAGACCAACCTGGTCGCGACCACCAGCCAACATAATCAAGCCAAACTAGGCCTGGCCCGAAATCTGGGCATCGTCGACACCCAATACGCCACCTACCTGCACGGCAACTAGCGCAAAGCAGCTTCCATTTAGCAACTACTCTCTCTGGAAGCGCCGTCTCTCCCCTTTGTCATCCCGACCGGAGCGCAGCGCAGTGGAGAGATCTGCGGTTCAGCGGTCGTCTCTTGGAAATGTTTTAGAAACATCGAAGCGCGCTAGACATCTATTCGCGTTCCGCATCAAAGTCCAGCAAAGTCACCGCCCCGCTGCGGATATCGAAATACCCCGCCGCTACCTTGAGCTTCCCCTCTTTGATCAGCGTTAACAGCAGGGGCGAAGATTCCCGCAGCCGCGCCGCCTGAATCAGTACATTGGCGCGTATGGTGGCTTCCACGTCGGGGCCGGCCTGTTCTACTGCGGGCCGGATATATGGGAACAGCGCACTAATCTGCCCCGGAAGGGCTGTCCCCTGATCCGAGGATTGAATCGCAGCCGTCACCGCACCACATCGGCTATGGCCCATGACCAGGATCGTGTGCGTGCCCAGGACCGCGGCGGCATACTCGAGACTGGCCACAATCTCGGTAGTCACAATATTCCCCGCCACCCTGGTGACAAATAGCTGTCCGATGGTTTGGTCGAACACTACCTCCACCGGCACCCGCGAATCCGCACAGGAGAGAACCGCGGCAAATGGCTCCGGTCTCTCCATCATCTGTTGCAGGATGGCAAGATCGCGCCGGTGAGACGACGTCCGCCCGCTGGTAAATCGGCGATTGCCGGCCAGCAACTCTTCTAGCGCCGCGTCAGAATCCGAAATCTTCACCTCTGGCTGAGCTGCTGATCCGCTGGACATGCCTGCATCCTATCGTATTTCCCCGGTTGCGATATCCTTTCCCAAAGCAGTCCTATGTCCCCACCGACAGCAGGTACAGCAGCATTTGCCCATCGCGACTTTCGCCGCTATCAGTTGGCACGGGTGATGGTCATCATGGGCGCAGAAGCGCAGGCCGTGGCCGTAGCCTGGCAGGTCTATGAAATCACTCACCGGGCGATCGATCTGGGCTATACCGGGCTGATCCTCTTTTTGCCCGGACTCCTATTCCTGCTGCCCGCCGGCCATGTTGCCGACCGTTATGACCGCCGCGTGGTGATCCTGGTCTGCTACACCGTACAAATTCTCTGCACCTTGGCCCTGCTCCTTTTCGCCTTGCGGGGGTTGCATCGAGTCGAGCCTATCTTCGCGGTGTTGTTCCTGATCGGCTCCGGCCGTGCGTTCAGCGGACCGGCGAGTTCTGCGCTCCTGCCCCACTTGGTCCCTCCGGAGCATTTCGTGAACGCCATCACCTGGGGCGCCACGGTGTTCCAGATCGCCAACATCGCCGGGCCAGCCGTCGGCGGGCTGCTCTACACCCTACCCCTCAAAGGCCGCCTCTACGGTGCCCCTATCGTTTTTCTGTTTACCCTGCTCACCGGCATCGGCTTTGTGAGTTTGATCAGCTCCCTTCAGGTCCGTCCCGGGCGCATGGAGCACCGGGCCATTTCGACCGATGTGATTCTGGCGGGATTTCGCTATGTCTGGAAAGCGAAGCTCCTGCTGGGCTCGATTTCGCTCGATCTCTTTGTCGTACTGTTAGGCGGTGCCACCGCCTTGCTGCCCATCTTCGCTCACGATCTGTTGCACACCGGGCCGCAGGGACTGGGAGCGCTTCGCTCCGCCCCGGCACTGGGTGCTCTGGCCGTCTCCATCTGGATGACCTTCCGCCCGCTGCTGCACCGTCCCGGAGTTTTGATGTTTACCGGGGTCGCCATTTTCGGCAGCGCGACCATTGTGTTCGGCCTTTCCCGCAGCTTACCCCTCTCCCTCGCCGCTTTGGCGGTGGTGGGGGCTTCCGACATGGTCAGCGTCGTGATCCGCTCCTCCATGCTGCAGTTGGCCACGCCCGCTTCCATGCGGGGCAGAGTGAGCGCCGTAAATTCGCTCTTTGTCGGCGCTTCCAACGAGTTAGGAGAATTTGAGAGCGGAGTCACCGCCCAGTGGTGGGGAGCGGTGCATGCGGTGGTAGCCGGGGGCATCGGGGCGCTGGCCGTTACCGGCATCTGGTGTGTCCTATTTCCCCAACTTCGCGGCATCGACCAGCTAACAGAAGAAGCGTTGATGCAAGTTCAGGAAGAGCCCTCAAACGTCAATCTTTAGTTGACAGGATCTCAGTCGAATCGCACAATCCCTAAGGCTTCTGAAGTTACCTCATTACACCCTCCCTGGGGTGAATCTCGCCATCGGGCCCGAAGACAATACAAATTAGGGGTTTCCGCCACAATGAAGAGTCCCGTTCTCCTGCAGAGCCTGGCGGCTGTCTGCATCGCTGCCACTGCTTCGGCCGCCTCTGGTCAGTCCATCCAGCTCTTCAGTCCGGTCAACGTCAGGCTCTCCACCTCGGGCACCAGCTCCGGTTCTCCGAATACCTTCAACACCACAATTCTGAACCTCAGCTGCCCCTCGTCCCCGCAGGCCGTAATTTCATCTTCGACCGATGGCACCGGCTTTGTGCTGGTGGACAATTACATCTCGCTCCAAGTGGGAGAAGTGGGTCCAGTCGACATTTGCAGTGGGGACTGCTTCACCAGCAGCTACCAAACCCAGGCCAGCGCCGGCGAGTTGACAGGGCAAGACCCGGATAACTTCGTAAGCACGGGAGGGGTGTCTCCCATCGACATCAGCAGCTACCTCTCGCCGGGACAGGTGCAGGCCCAAATCGGCCTGACGGATACCGGTGGCTACTTGGCCAGTTCCACCCTCTACCTGGTAACCAACTGCTCCTCGGCCGGGGTCGCGGGCCCTGGCCAGGTAACGGGTAATCCGATCTCGGCGAGCAGTCCGACGCCCCAGCAATTGGCGCAAAACTATTCGTTCAATTCCACCACCAACCAGCAGGTCCAGTTCACCTACGATCTCACTGCCGCCCAGAACGCCGGAACTCTCTCGATTCCCGATCAGTCCACGCCCTCCACTGGGGACACTCCTTTCGATCCGGCAATGTTTCCCAACTATGTGAGAGGGACCTCGTTTGCGACCGCAAAGTGCCTCATCCACACCGGCGAACTGGTCAACGGCTCCCCTGCCTGCAAGCTCTATACCCTTACCTGCCAGCTTGGGAGTGATTCGGCCCAGAGCGGCGCGTTATGCCCCGCTTCACAGCAGCGCAACGAGGTGTTCCAGGAAGTGTTTGACGGACCCGCCTTCAGTGTTCCAGACATAAGCGGAACCAATGGTCTGACCTACCACCAGGGGATAGGCTTTCTTGAGGCTGCCGACAACTGGGGTGGAGGGTCATGTACGTTCGATACAAACTCCGGCATTGCCCAACAGCTTTGCCCGCAGAACGTGCTGGTAAATTTTTCCGGTCCTGGAGTCTATAAGAGCGGAGGATCAGGGCAAAGCCCCAATTCCACATTCATGAGTGTTGCCCCCGTGCCTGAGGACCTAACCACTGTCTCGGTGACCGGGCTACGATCCGGGAATTGGATTAATACCCATAGCCCGACTGTAAACTTCGTCAGCACGCCCCCCGCCATAGCTTCCAGCAACAACTTTGTTGCCGCCCCGATTGAGAGTCTCACCTACGGAATTTCCACCGCCTCGAGCGTGCCTCAGCCCCCGGCCCCTATTCCCGGCGATACCACACTCACCAACAGTGGCGCCTGCCCAGCACCTCAAGGGAGTGCACCGGCCAATGTCTTCACCCCGCCGGCGCAAAGTGTTCCCGTTTCGGCGGACGGCAATTACCTGCTGCATTACTACGCCCAGGACTGCGCCGGGACGGAAGAGTTGCAGTTCCTGCAGTCCGGGGGAAGCTGGTCTACTGCCTTCTACACTTTCCCCATCAACGTAGACACGGTAAATCCGGTGATAGCCACTGGCCCCACTCTTTCTCCCTCGCCCTCGACCAATTACGGAGTTGCTAACTCCTATGTGGTCGGTCAAGCGGTCACCGCCACTTACAGCTGCACCGATAATGCCTCCCCAATTGTGAACTCCGGAATCGTGAAGTGCGGTACTGCGACTTTCTCCCCGGGTACGCCGAATACGGGGAACGTGAGCAGTCCGGTGAGTACCTCGACGGCGGGTTCCCAAACCTTCACTGTGAACGCGGTGGACGCGGCCGGAAACCCGGCAACTCCTGCCTCGGTGAGCTACCAGGTGGTGGCGCCGCCGCCGGCAAATCTCACCATCGTGAAGGTTGCTCCACCGACCGCAAAACACAACACACAATTGATCTACGGGATCACGGTCGTCAATCTGGGCAAGCAGGCGGCTTCTTCGGTCACCATCACTGATCCACTTCCCTCCGGTGTCACTTTCGTGAAGGCTGCCGCCCAGCAGGCGAGCTGCACCAAGAGCCAATGCAGCTGTACGTTTGCCAACAACACCGTGACTTGTTCAGTTCCCTCATTGACTCTGCTAACGCCCGCTTTAGTAGAGATCTACGTGAACGTGACCGCCAATGCGGGAACGACGATCTACAACACAGCAACGCTAAGCAGCGCAAATCCAGAGGGAAAAGGGAACACCCAATCTACCGCGAAAACGACCGTCAAGTGAGGGAAGTGCTGGAAGCGCGACCCAGCTAAGAAAATGAAAACCGGAGCGAAGCATAGTGGAGCGCAGTCGTCGCCAAGTAGGCGTGTTTAACTCTGTCCATCCAAGTTGTTAATCTTTTCGGAAGGTAACCCCTCTCCCCTTTGTCATCCCGACCGGAGCTCCGGAGGAGCGTAGTGGAGGGATCTGCAGTTGCCCTTACGGACTCAGCAGGATTCGTAGATCGCGCAGGTTGTTGTGAGTGGGACCGGTGGTCAGTGTGTCGCCCAGGGCGGCAAAGAGCGGGTAGGCCTCAAAGCGGGCGAGCGCAAGAGCCCGCATCGATTCCCAAGGCTCTTGCCCGGGTAACTGTGGTTGCGTCGGCGATAGCTCCCGCGGCGGGGCTGTTGCGGTCAATGCCGTCACTGCCGGCGCTGAGCGCGACTAGGTCGCGTCCCGACAGCGAGAAGCGCGCGAAGTCCGGCCGTCGTCGAGCTCCCGAAAAACGTATGGGTTGATGGGGCAGCTTGGAGCATTCTCACCAGGGCCAGCCGTCTCATCCCATCTAAAAGCCCCGGAATGGCAGGATAAAGCTTTCAAGCCCGCGAGAACGGAGCGGCATGAAGATTCACGGCTTTAAGCCCTGGTGGTGGGGCGTCCAGCTCTTTCGTGGAGAGTTTTTCAACAGAACAGACTACCGCTTCCAGCGATTCGATTCCTCGTACATGGTCTTGAAATCAATTCGCTGCATAATATTTTCCGCCCCTGAGTCCCCTCGCACTACATCCAGCAACTGGGCCGCTTCACGATAGTAGTCAGCGGCGCGCTCGGCGTTTTCGTTGAGTCTGGCGGAAGTTCCCAGCAAATAATACGTTCGGGCCAAGTCAAAGCGCATTCCGGCGCGTTTTGCGGTGATCAGCTCTTGGTCAAGAATATGGTTGGCTCGCGCGTAATCCTTAATCCCAATCGAGGCCTGCGCCGCGGCAAGGTTGATTTGCAAAGACAGGTTCGCCGGAGCGGTGCGCTTTCCATTGAGCAAAGGTTGCAACATGCGCAGGGCCTCCTGATACCGGCTCTCGGCAACTGCAACCCTGACCAGATTAACCTTTGAGAGAAGCGTCACCTCGTCTTCCTTAGTCCGCGAGGCGAGCCGGAGCGCCGATTGATAAGATTGGTCCGCCTGCTTGAAGTCCCCGCGATAAAAAGCAACATCGCCTCGGGTGTTCAGGATTGCGGCCAACAAAGACTCATTCTTCAAAGCTTGTTGAATCTTCTGCGCTTGGTCGAGCGTACTGGATGACTCGTCGCCTTTTCCCGCCCGCGCCAGGGCTCCTGAGAGGTCAGCCAGAAACCCGGACATATTCTCTCCGTTCTCTCCCTGCGCGCGGAACGAGTTCACTGCATCCTGCAACGACTTCACCGACGCGCCAAACCGGCCTTGATACCCAAGCACGAGCCCGATCTGGTGAGAAACCAAGGCAATGCGGCCGCTATCCCCAACCTTACGGCTGAGCTCGAGCGCGCGCATGAGCGCAGTCATCGCCTGATCGTATTGCCCGGTCGCGGTATAGGCTTCGCTTAAACTTTCCAGCGTATCCGCAATGTCCCCCGGGACTCCCAGCTTTTCCCGCAACTGCAGCGCCTGCTGAGAATAAGTGAAGGCGTTATCGGTGTCGCCCATCGCCAGGTAAACGCCGGCGATATTGTCTAGACACTGTGATTCGTAGCTCTCGTCGCCGGTCTCGCGCTGGATTTGTAAGGCCTGCTTGTAAACCTCGAGCGCCTGATCGAATTTCCCCAAATCTTGAAAAACCCCGCCCAGGTTAGTTAGGGTGTTGGCCGTCTCATCCTTCATGCCGATGTCGCGCAGCAGGGCTAACGCCTTGTGGTAGCTGGCCAGCGCAGCATCCGGCTTTCCACTGTTCCTCTGTACCAGGCCCATTTCGTTCAGCGCCGCAGCTACGCCCCGCTTCTGGCCGATTTTTTCGTTGAGGGCAATCGAATCCTGATAATTGCGCAGTGCTTCCTCTGGCTTGTTGAGCAGCCGGTAGGAGATACCCATCGAGAGCAGGATCAACGCTTGCTGTTCTTGATTGTCCACCTGGATCGCCAGACTGGAACCGCGGGTAAGCGAATCGAGGGCTGCCTGCGGATTGCCGGTGAGGTTATCGACCACCCCCAATCTCCACAACGCCCGGATATTTTTAGGATCGGTTTCGAGCACGCCGGTAAACTCGGCTCGGGCCTTGTCGTACTCCCCGTTCTGCAGGTACAGATTGCCCAACTCATATTGGACATCGACATCCCCGGGTGAGCTTTTCAAGAGATTCTCGTACGCTTCGAGCGCCTTCTTATTGTCCTTCATGATCCGCGCATTACTTGCGCTGATCAGGTACGTCTCCGCCAGAGGCAGCTTCTGGTTGTGCGCGAGATCGGTCGCACGGATGGAAGACTGTTCGGCATCGCTCTGGAAACCAAGCTCCGACTGGGCATCGGCCAACCTGGAAAACGCCAGCGCAAACTGGGGATCTTCATTGGTCGCGGCCTGCAGATGCTTCCACGCGTCCATATACTTGCCCGCGCGCATGAGCGCCGATCCTGCGTCGTAGTCTCGCAACGCTTCCACCGATGTCGAATTTGGCTTGAATGACTGCGCTTTCAGCTCCTCCACGACATCGGCCGAGAGCGAAAGGTTCTTGCGTACGGAGTCCGCCAGGCTGTCGATCGCGGTCGGCAGGTCTTTTACCAGGGCCTGCGCTTTAACCGGCACAGCCTGGTCGTGCACCAGGTCACGAATCGTAGCGTCGATCACAATCTGATCTCCGAAGCGTGCATATTGTCCGGAAACCAGAATGTCGGCATTGCTGAACTGGGCCACGCGGCGCAGCGTATCCGGATCGACCGTCGTCTCCGGGCCCACGCGAAGATCCGTAAGCACCTGGTGCAGGCGATCCGTAGGCACCGTGTGCAAATGCGCAGACTGGCCTATGTCTGTGCTGAGCATGTCTGCCACGCTCGAGCCGATCCAGTCGTCCCCGGCATCCCCGGACGAATTGCGAAAGGGCAAAATCGCCAGCGATCGCGCCGGCACCACTGGCACAGCCTGCTTCGTCTCCGGCACCAGAGCCGATTTGGGGCGAGTGAGAAAGTACGCCGGGCTCAAAATCAGGAGCAGCACCAGGCCGGCCGCGCCCGCAAGCAGTCGCTTGTTCTCGTCTGCCCATCTACGTGGGCCGGGCTTGAGACGCGCGGCGATGATCCCCGACTTGCCGGTACCCGACCACAACTCCAGATCGGCCAGCAGTTCGGAGGCATTTTGATAGCGAAGGGCAACCTCCCGTTCCAGGCAGCGGCTAACAATCTGGCTCAGCTCCGGCGGAACACTCTTATCGAGCTCTGATACAGGAACCACCCGCTCCTGGGTACGTTTGATCAGGCTGGCCAGAGCGCTGTCGGCGCGAAAGGGCGTCTGCCCGGTCAGCAATTCATAGAAAATAAGCCCCAGGGAAAAAATGTCGGACCGTTGGTCCAAATTCCCAGCCAATGCCTGCTCCGGCGACATATATTCCATGGTGCCGACCATGGCCCCGGTTTGCGTCATCCGGTCCCCTTCGAGCGTCTTGGCCAGGCCAAAATCCATGACCAGGATGCGGCCGCTACCGGTCTCCCACATAACGTTCTGCGGCTTCAGGTCCCGATGGATGACGTCGACATTGTGCGCCGCCTCCAGTGCGCGGCATACCTGCTCAATCACAGCGACTGCTTCTCGCGGGGGTAGCTTTCCCCGCTTATGGAGGATCGTGGCCAGATCCTCGCCCTCCACGTACTCCATGGTGATGAACTTTATTCCTTCGGCTTCTCCGAGATCGTAGATACGCACCACGTTGCGGTGCGTGACCTGGGTAGCCAGGATCAGTTCCTGCTTGAAGCGGTCGAGGATGGCGCGATTGCGGGCCAGGTCGGGACGAATCACCTTGAGCGCGACCATGCGACTCAGCTCAACATCTCTCGCTTTGTAAACCGCGCCCATGCCGCCTTCGCCCAGCAGGCTCAACACTTCATAACGTTGAGCCAACAGCTGGCCTGAAGTCAGGACGTCTGGTCCCGCCTGGCTGAAGCCTCCAGGCAATACTTGCGAAGAAGAAGAAATTCCTACAATGGTGGGGCTGTCACTGGGACTGGCATTGGGCGTAAAGCCGAAAAGGGTGTCGGCATCGCTTGGTACATGAACATTGGCTGACGAGCTTTCACCCTTCAGAGGAGTGCGCACACCGCCATTACCTGGTTTTGAGGGGTCGTGCCCGGGAGGATTCGCTCCTTCTTCTCGCATGACTGAACAGCCCCGGATCCACACCAACTGCGTCGAATATCCGCAGTATATAGTGGCCGGAGTTTAGATTCCGCCGCAAAAAAGAGTCAACAGAACACTGCCCATCGCGCGCTTGCGCGATGCGGGAGGAACTTCCTTCGCCAGACGGCCGTTAAGAACTAAATTCCTGTGCCGTACTCCGCTGCTGGAATGCTGTCTCCAGCGTGGGAGAAAAAGTCGTACTGCGTCCGGTGTTTGAATTTATATCGTGCACGTAATTCGCGCCCGATGAAGAGACCCAAAGCGGCAATACCAAGAGCAACCGAAGTCCAGCCAACTATCCACATAGCAGACCCTTCTTCCTGGGGGGAAGAGATTCCCGGCGAATGACCGGTTCGTTGTAGTCCGAAAAGCTGGTTACCATCCATGTACATCATGACGAAATAATAGCGCAGCTTAGTGGAAAGTACGTAGTTACGGAGAGAGACACCAAAGGGCTAGAGTAATTCACCATGGGTGTAGACCGAAGCCACAGGCCTTTTCGTGGTTTTCTCCCAGGAAAACCACCCCTCGCGATCTTTCTTGAGTCCACAGTCATTGCCAAACTGCTCTATTTCACTTGCTCAATCTGATGCAGCAGGGCGACCTTTCGTGACGCAGGAAGAAAGCTTGCTTCAATGGAATTGGCCGCCAGCTCGCGCAGGTGCTCCTCGGTAAAGCCAAACGCCTCCTGCGCCAGCCTATATTCGTCCTGCAAATCACTCAGGAACATCGCCGGATCGTCGGAATTGAGAGTAATCATGAGCCCGGCGTCGAAGTAGCGGCGCACCGGATGCTCCTCCAGCCGAGGACAACACCCAGTCCGCAAATTTGAGGTGACACAAATTTCCAGTGGAACCTGTCGTTCGGCCAACACTTCCATTAAATCAGGATCCAATTGAGCGGAAAGGCCATGGCCAATGCGCTCCGCACCGATGTTCAGCGCCGCCCAAATGCTCTCCGGTCCCACCGTCTCCCCGGCGTGTGCAGTAAGGCGAAGACCGGCATCCTGAGCTTCCTGAAACAACTCGCGGAAAGGCTCGGCGCCGCCCCGCCGTTCGTCCCCGCCAATGCCGATGCCGATCACGCTGGGCGATTCTCGCCGCAACTCCGCTGCCTTGCGGAATACCCGCCCCGCCTCCTCTGGGCCAAAGTGGCGCACGGCGTCGAAGATCCAGTAGAGCGTGATTCCAAACTGACGCTCGGCCCGTACGCGGGCCGCTTCCATCCCGCAAAAAAGCGCCTCGAACTCGATCCGCCTCCAGTAGTACACCACCCCCACCGACACAATCACCTCGGCGTGCACCACTCCCTGGCCCGCCAGCCGCTCCAACATGCGATAGGTGATCAGTTCGTAGTCGGCTGCGGTGCGCAGCCGTTCACTCACTGCTTTAAATGCCAATAGGAACCCGGTGAAATCGGTGTAGCGATAAAGCGCCCGAGCCTCGGCCAGCGTCAGCCGGCCGTCATCGTGCCGTTGGCTCAACTCGACCAGGGTCTCCGGGGAAACGGTTCCCTCCAGGTGAAGATGAAGTTCGGCTTTAGGAAGCGCCCGCAACCAGGAGATCGCGTTCCGGCGAGTGGCTGCAGGCCGTGTCATGAGAGGGACGAAAATTCGCTGTGCTTGCGGCTATAAACAAAATAAATCACCAGCCCAATCGCCAGCCAGGCAAAAAAGCGCAGCCAGGTGATCACCGGCAGGCCCGACATCAACAGGGCACAAAAGAAAAGGCTAAGTATCGGCACCGAGATTCCGCCCGGTGCGCGGAACCCGCGCCGCCGCTGCGGTTCACGCACCCGCAGGATGAGGACGCCGATCGACACCAGCACAAACGCAAACAACGTGCCGATGTTGGACAAATCGGCCAGAGTGCCAATGTCCAGTATTCCACTGGGGATGGCGACCAGAAAGCCCGCTACCCAGGTGGCTACCGCCGGGGTGCGATAGCGAGGGTGTACCTTGCCGAACCAGCCCGGAAAGAGCCGGTCGCGGGACATGGCAAACCACACCCGCGCCTGACCAAGCTGAAAGACCAGGATGGAGGAGATCATCCCCATCATCGCCCCGCAGAGCACGATCAACCGCACCCAATTCAGCATTTCCGAGCCCGTATCGTGGCTCAGTTTCTTCAGCGTGTTCACCACCGGGGCCGCATTGTCGACCAGCGTCTGCCAGGGGATCAAGCCAGTGAGCACCACCGCCACGCCGATGTACAGTAGCGTGCAAACCACCAGAGTAGCCAGAATGCCGATGGGAACATCGCGCTGCGGCCGGTGGCACTCCTCCGCCGCGGTGGAGACAGAATCGAACCCAATGTAAGTAAAAAAGATGATGCTGCCGCCGGTCAGTACTCCGGACCAGCCATTGGGAAAAAACGGATGCCAATGCGCCGGATGGATGAAGTGGGAGCCGGCGATGATAAACACCCCGATTGCCGTGATCTTGAGCAGCACCATCACGTTGTTGGTACCCGCGGATTCGCGGATACCCCTCACCAGCACGATGGTGAGAAGCAGCACAATGAGAAATGCGGGGAAATTAAAACCCAGGTGCCAGCCCGGCGCGTAAATGGTGTTGCCTTGCAGGTCGGTGAGGCCGGAGGGCAGAAACGCAGGTGAAATCCAACGTGCGCTGGGGTGCAACCCAAACCAATCCATGAAATCTACGATGTGCGCCGCGAAGCCAACACACACCGCCATGTTGCTGACCGCATATTCGAGGATCAGGTCCCAACCGATAATCCAAGCCACCAGTTCTCCCATGGTGGCGTAGGTGTAGGTATAGGCGCTGCCGGCGATGGGAATCATGGATGCCAGTTCGGCATAGCACAGCCCGGTAAACGCGCACACGATGGCCACCAGCACGATGGAGAACGCCAACGCCGGGCCGGCACCAGGGCGCCCAGCCAATGCATGGTGGTTAACCAGGTAATCCAGCAGGGGCGTGTTCAGGATGGAGGAAGTATCGAACTTCTCCCCCGCGATGGCGGTGCCGATCACGGTAAAGATGCCCGAACCGATCACCGCCCCGATGCCCAGCGCGGTAAGCGACCAGGGGCCAAGCGTTTTCTTCAGACAGTGCTCGGGGAGCTCCGAGTCGCTGATCAGCTTATCGATCGATTTGGTTGCGAACAGTTGCTTTCGCAGCGTTTCGGCTCCTGAAGATGTTCGTTTCTCTGAGGGTACGGCCCGCCTCGCCGGAGCGAGCATTGCATGCTGGGAAAAACTCTGTTTTGTATCAGGGCACGACTTGACGGCCTGCGGAAAAAGCTTGCTTTGTATCAGGGCACGACTTTAGTCGTGCCGTAAACGACCAAAAATACGTCGGGCTTTAGCCCCTGAGGTACGTTTTTCCTGCCCGGTCCCAGTTCTTCCCGCAGCCTGCTCCAGCCCCACACAATCTGATTTCTACCGCTTGCTTTGACCTCGGGTCAGCTTTTTGGCCTTCTTCTTGTTGGAACCTCGGGGTGTGGTGCGCGCGGCCTTGGGTGCTGCTTTCTTGCGCGCCGTGCGCTTGATCTTCTTTCGTTCCAACTTATCTTCTACGCTCTTGGTATTCGCCATTATTTTCCTTGTCTACACTTTTTCCAGCTGGGCAAATTTCTCCACCAGCTTTTTCACGCCGAATGCTGCAAATTGTACCGTAATCTTCGCATCATCACCGTCTCCTTCGCGGCGGAAGACCACGCCCTCGCCATATTTAGGATGGCGCACCCGCTGGCCGCTGCGAAATCCCGTCGCCCCGTGAGGAACCGGAATCTCCAGCTTAGGCCTGCTCCCGCTGTTCTTGCGCGAAGTAAAAAACTGGGCGATGTTGTCCAAGGAGCCCCCTTGTACCGGACGGGAAACCGCTGGACGGGAAGCTGCGCGCGGACGCTGGTCTTCGTCCTCGTAGCTGTAGTGCCTGGGGGATTCCCATTCTTCGCGCTTCGCATAAGCACCGCGGGAAGGACGTTGGCCCCGGGTCAGGTCTTCCAGCAGATGGGCCGGAATCTCCTCTAAAAATCGCGAGGGCAGGCTGGCCTCCGGCATGTCGTTCCCATACCGCCGCCGATAGCGCGCCCGCGTCACCACCAGCGCGTCCATGGCCCGCGTCATGCCTACATAACAAAGCCGCCGTTCCTCTTCGAGCTCGTTCGGTTGATTGAGCGTCCGTGAATGAGGAAACAAACCCTCTTCCATACCCGCCAGCAAAACCAGGGGAAACTCCAATCCTTTCGCCGAATGCAGGCTCATCAGCGTCACCCGGCTTTCGGGATTGTAACGGTCGGTGTCACTGACCAGCGCCGCGTGGTCCAGAAACTCTGACAACGTCTCTCCCCGCTGCTGTGCATCCTGGGCGGCGTTGGCCAGTTCCTTCAGGTTCTCAATGCGGGAGATGGATTCAGGCGTGCCCTCTTCTTCGAGCGATCGGATGTAACCTGTCCGATCAATCAGAAAGCGAATCAATTCCGGAAGGGTGGCCGCATCGCCGGGCTTGCGGAAGCCTTCGTTAACAACCGGATCCACCGGTGGCAAGGGCGTCACCTCTGCTCCGTCGAAGGTCACGAGCGCAGGCGTTTGCTCTTCCGGGTCGGGCTCCGGCTCCAGATCGCCAAAATCGAAACCAACATCCTCCCATTCTGCAGCATCGCCGGCATCCGGCGCGCACGCTTCCGGAGTGACATCCTCGCTAAGCTTCTCGGCAAATCCCGGCTCCAGCATTGCCCGGGCATCCGCGATCAGCCGGCGGAAGTTCGCCAGTGCCATACAGGCCCGTGCCGGCAACAACTGGTCTTTCACCGCCCGTCCGATCGCCGCCCACGTGCTCATGCCAGTCTCGACACTGAGCCGGTCCAGCACTTCCATCGTGGTCTTGCCGATGCCCCGTGACGGGGTATTGATGACCCGCGCCAGGGCAATCGAATCATCCGGGTTCTGCACCAGTTTCAAATAACTGAGCAGATCCTTAATCTCCGAGCGATCGTAGAACGAGAAGCCACCCACCATGGTGTAAGCGATGCCGTAGCGCCGCAGTGCCTCTTCCACCAGCCGCGACTGGGAGTTGGTGCGATACAGCACTGCGGCCCGAGGCATCTCCTGCTCTTCTCCCGCCCGGCGCATGTACTTCTGGATGTAATCGGCGATAAAGAGCGCTTCGTTTTCTCCATCCGGCGCTTCGTAGTAGCCGATATTCGCTCCCCCCTCGCGCGAGGTCCACAGATTCTTTCCCTTGCGCTGCAGGTTGCGTGCTACCACCGCCGAAGCGCCTTCAAGAATCACCTGCGTGGAACGGTAATTTTGCTCCAGGCGGATTGTCTTTGCTTGGGGGAAATCTTTCTCGAATTCCAGGATGTTGCGGATATCCGCGCCGCGCCAGGAGTAGATACTCTGATCTTCATCCCCCACCACGCACACGTTGTGCTCGGCGCCGGCCAGCAGCTTCATCAGCTCGTACTGTGGGCGATTTGTGTCTTGATATTCGTCGATCAGCAAGTAGCGATAGCGGCGGTTGTACCGTTCCCGCACCTCGCTCGAAGAACGCAAAAGGCGCACTGCCTCCAGTAGCAGGTCGTCAAAGTCCAGTGCGTTCGCCTTACGCAGTTCTTTGCGATAAATCTCGTAAATGTGAGCAATCTGTTCCGCCACCGGATCGGTGGATTGCAGATAAATCTCCTGCGGATCGAGCATATGGTTCTTGGCCCAGGAGATGCGCGAGAGAACCGTGCGCGGCGTCAGCTGCTTGGTATCCAGGCCCATGCGCCGCATCGATTGCTTGACGATGGCCTGCTGGTCAGCTTCATCGTAGATGACGAAGTTGCGGGTAAGTCCTTCATTGCCAATGCGCAGCGCTTCAATATCGCGGCGGAGAACGCGCACGCAAAAGGAGTGAAACGTAGCCAGTAGTGGTTTAGCCAGGGATTGGTGTTGCAGCAGCTTGTCCACCCGCTCCGCCATCTCTGCCGAAGCTTTATTGGTAAACGTGACCGCCAGGATGGAATCGGGGGCAACATTCCGCACCTCAATGAGATACGCGATGCGGTGGGTAATGACGCGGGTCTTGCCTGAGCCCGCCCCGGCCAGAATCAACAGCGGACCATCTACGGATTCAACCGCCGCCCGTTGCGGGGGATTTAATTTGTCGAGGAGATGTTGCAATGAATTTCCTTCTATCAGTGTATCGCCCGTTGCGTCTTGTGTTGCAATTCGGATATGCAACGGAGAGTTTGTGTTTTTTGTGGATCGAGCCCTGGGGTAAAGCAGGCCTATCGTGACCAGGCGGTCGATCTGGGACGATTGCTGGGCCAAGCCGGACTGGGCCTGGTTTACGGGGGAGCCCAAGTGGGCCTGATGGGTGTACTGGCCGATGCCGCGCTCGATCACGGCGGCGAGGTCATCGGAGTGATTCCGCGTAGCCTGGCCGGCATTGAAGTCGCGCACCAGCGTCTGACCAGGCTGGTTCTGGTCGAGACCATGCACCAGCGCAAAGCCTTAATGGCCAAGGAAGCGGATGCCTTCATCGCCTTACCCGGTGGTTTCGGGACGCTCGATGAGTTGTTTGAAATCCTCACCTGGGCTCAATTGGGCATTCACGCCAAACCGTGTGTATTGGTCAACACCGGCGGCTATTACGACCACCTCCTGAGCTTTCTTCAAGTGGCCATCGATCAGGGTTTCCTCAAAGCGGACAACTATGGCCTGATCCACGTAGCTGCGAGCTCCGCCGAGGCGCTCAAATCAATCCAGAATCTCTGGCAGACCTTACCGGTAAGCCACCAAGCACCACCGACCCCGGCCCCGTAATAGCGGCTTTGAGTCTTTGCCCGGCCAGGTTCCATTCAGGAGTGTCCTGGCAATCCCTTATCCCACTCACACCACTCTGTCCGGGTGCCCCACGTTCGCCTAAGCGTACGTGGGCCGAAGAAGATGGGGCGAAGCCCCAACGATAGTTTTTTTACGAAGCAGCGCGGCACGACGCGCAAAGGCAATGACGGCGAAGGTAATCCCACGAATAAATCCCGCTCTGATGCCCATCATTCCAATGGAAACTAATCGCATACCGGCCAACAGGAGAAACGGACTCCGGCCGTGCCGGAGCCTTATACATCTGCAGCAGCGTCGCAGGCTGTGGCTTAGGCTCCCCCGCCTTACGCCCGGTAGCTCCTCGTTCTTCATGACAAGTGGCACATGGGCAAGCGTCACGCAGCCAGCTGAACGTCCAACTACTCTGGTGGCCATCCTTCCAGTCGATCTCCATGCCTGTACCGGTGGTCTTCTGCACTCGGACCCGAGCCGGCTCCGTGGCCTCGCGAGGCAGCTCGTGGGTCTTCTGCGCCAGCTTCTGGGCATCTTGTTCGCTGATAAACCGTATGCCTTCGTGACTCATCCCGATCCTTCTCTAAGCATACTGCTTCCAGAAAAAGTAGGCTGCCATTCCCAGTCCAATCAGGACCACCAACATCCGCATAAACCGCGGATTCCATCCCCGTGAATACCGCGCCCCGAGATAACCGCCCACCGCCGCGGCGATCATCATCAGCAGGCAATATTTCCAGACAATCTGTTTTTCCACGATGAACGTCACCACTGCAATCCCATTGGCCGTAGCTGTGGCGATCACTTTCAGCGCATTGACCTGGTTGATGTTCTGGATGCCGAAGACGGCCAGCACCGACATCATCAGGAACCCCGCACCCGCGCCGAAATACCCAATATAAAAGCAAACCACCACCACCCCAATCCATAGCGGAGCCAGGTTGGGACGGCTCCCCGCAGCGCCCACCCGGTTGCGTTGCAGCCAATCGGAAACCGGACCGCTGGCGGCGAAAAGCCCGGCTGCCAGCAATAACAACCAGGGCACCAGGGCCATGAAGGCGGCTTGGCCGGTGTGCAGTAGAACAATCGCTCCCGTCACGCCTCCCAGCAGCGCCGCGGAAGCGATCGGGATCACCAGGCCTGCGTTGGCCTTCAGGTCTTGCCAATAAGCAGCGATCGATGTGAACTGGCCGGGCCAAAGGGCCACCGTATTCGTAGCGTTTGCCTGGATAGGCAAAACCCCCACCCCAAGCAGGGCTGGAAAGGAGAGGAAAGAACCTCCGCCCGCCATGGCATTCAGGGCGCCGGCAAGAAAAGAAGCGAGGATCAGCCATGCATGTTGCAGTTTTATTCTCTCAGTCCACCTGCAGGATCAAGCACTTCAGATATTCAGTCTCAGGAATATTAAGCACCACCGGATGATCCGGAGCCGCACCGCGGCGTTCCAGCAAGCGAACCCGGCGTTGCGCATCTCCTGCTGCAGCGGTCACCACACCATGAAACTCATCCCACGAAACATGGTGGGAGCAGGAGCAGGTCACCAGCGTCCCGCCCGGGCGCAACATCTTCAGGGCGCGCAGATTGAGTTCTTTGTATCCTCGCAAGGCGCCGGGTACGGCGCGTTTGGACTTGGCGAAAGCCGGCGGGTCGAGAATCACCGTATCGAACGAGTGGCCGGCCGTGCTCCAATCGCGGAGAAGGTCAAATGCGTTGGCTTCGACCCACTCCACCGGAGCCTGAATGCGATGCCGATTGACCTCGAGATTCTCCTCTGCCACCTCCAGCCCTGCACGCGAGGCATCAATGCCGGTGACCCGGGAGCAGACACGCGCCAGGTGGAGGGCGAAACCGCCCTGATAGGTACACACGTCCAGTGCCTCGCCATGTCCATAGCGCGCTGCGGCGGCGTAGTTCAGGCGCTGATCGAGGAAGGCTCCGGTCTTCTGTCCGGCGTTGCCGTCATAATGAAAAGCCAATCCGTTCAAGTGAAAGATCGTTCTCAGCTGTGCGATTGGTTCTGCGCAATAGAGCGGCGCTTCCGAAGGCTCGCTCAGCTGCTCTAGTTCCCGGATCCGCGCATCCGAACGCTCGACGATCGTGACGGGTGTAAGTTCCGATCGCAGCACATCGACGATCGTCGCCCGAATGTCTTCCCGATCGAGCGCCTTAGCCAGGATCTCAAACAGGATCAAATCGCCGTACTGATCGACGATGAGTCCGGGAAGTTGGTCTGCTTCACTGAAAACCAGGCGGCAAGCATCGGTTCCTTCGTCCAACATCCCTGCCCGCAGCTGGATGGCCGCGCGCATACGCTGCTCCGTCAGCGTTAGCCATGCCTCATGGATCAGGTGGGGGTCACTGGTCAGAAGGCGAAGTGCAATTTGCGACGAGGGGCTCCACAGCGCTGTGCCCAGGGGAAAGCCGCGATGGTCTGCCACCGCGATCAGCCCTGCTTCTTTCTCGACCAAATGCTCAATATCCGAGCGGTAGACCCAGACGTGGCCTGCCCGCAGCCGCTCCGCAGCCCGGCGGGAGATCACGACCACATGGCCAGCTGCTGCAGAGATGGGTTCGCGGGACACAAATAATCTTCGCACAGCCCCCAACCGCCACCCTCGGCCCACCCACCTGGGGTCACAGCCCTCCCCTTGTCATCTCGACCGAAGCGTACCCGGATTTCCTACTTCGCGCTGCCAGCGACGGCCACCTGTGCGGCTCTCCGTAAAGAGAGCCGCATGCAGATCATCGAAGCCACGGGTCTCCGCAGGAAATCCGGGGGAGCGGAGTGGAGAGACCTACGGTTCAGCGGTCCTTGCGTGGAAATGTTTTTCTACGACAGCACCACTGTGGCAAATCCAACCCAGCCACGACTTGAACCCCTGCACCAGTAGCAGGCCGTATCTGGCCAGCCTATAATCAGGTATGGCGACTGTGCACTCCGCGCCACTCGAGCCCTCCGCAGAGCCAGGCATCCTGGCAGCGAAGTTCGCCGAGTTGCTGGCAACCATCGGCAAAAATCGGCCGAGTGATGACATTGGCATCATCCGTAGGGCGTGGGAGTTCTGCGTGCAGCATCACAGCGGGCAACTCCGGGCTTCCGGAGAGCCCTATGTCTTACATCCTCTCGAAGTCGCCCAGGTCTTAGCCGAAATGAAGCTGGACTCCACCGCCATCGCGGCCGGGCTTCTGCATGACGCCGTCGAAGACACTCCCGTGACCACCGAAGACATCTCCGAACAATTCGGGGAGCAGGTCGCGCACATTGTCGAAGGCGTAACCAAGATCGACAAAATCCAGTTTGCCAATCGCGAAGACCGCCAGGCAGAGAACGTGCGCAAGATGCTCTTAGCCATGGTCAGCGACGTGCGCGTGGTCCTGATCAAAATGGCCGACCGGCTGCACAACATGCGCACCCTGCAGCATCTGCCCCCCGATCGTCAGGAATCCATCGCCCGCGAAACACTGGATATCTACGCTCCCCTGGCCCACCGGCTGGGCATGGGCAAGGTGCGCGGTGAACTGGAAGACCTGGCCTTCCGTTATGTCGATCCCTTTGGCTACGACCAGGTCAAGACCGCGGTCGATGCGGCCCGCGATGAGGATGAGCAATTCCTCAACTCGGTAGAATCCCTGCTCAACGAACGGCTGCGGGAGAACAACATCCAAGCCCGCGTAGAGTGGCGCATCAAGCGGCTCTACAGCATTTATCAAAAACTCCAAAAACAGAAAATCACCGTCGACCAGGTCTACGACTTGCTGGCAGTCCGCGTGATCACCGCAACCGTGCAAGACTGTTACGCCGCCTTTGGACTGATCCATTCCATATGGCGCCCGGTGCCGGGCCGGATCAAGGACTTCATCGCCATGCCCCGGCCCAACCTCTACCAATCCCTGCACACCACGGTGATGGGCGAGGGCGGGCATCAATTCGAAGTCCAGATCAGGACCGAAGAGATGCATCGCATCGCCGAAGAAGGCATCGCCGCCCATTGGAAATATAAAGCGGCTGGCTCGCCCACCAACGCCCGCGATGAACAGCGCTTGGCCTGGGTCCGCCAGCTGGTCGAGTGGCAGCGGGAAATGAGCGATCCCAACGAATTTCTGTCCACCCTCAAGATCGATCTCTACCCGGAAGAGGTCTACACCTTCACCCCCAAGGGCAAGGTGGTGGTCTTGCCCAAGGACGCGACCCCGATCGACTTTGCCTACTCCATCCACACCGAGGTAGGCAACACCTGCGTCGGCGCCAAGGTAAACGGCCGCATGGCCCAGCTGCGCACCAAGCTGCATAACGGCGATATCGTCGAGGTGGTTACCCAGAATGGCCACACTCCCAGCCGCGATTGGCTTACCTTTGCCAAAAGCTCGCGGGCGCGCAACAAAATCAAGCACTGGCTCAACGAGCACCAGCGCGAGCGGGCGGTCGAAATCGGCAAAAAGCTGCTCGACCGCGAAGCCCGCAAGTACAAGGTTTCCCTCAGTAAACTCACCGATACGGATTACGCTCGTGCCGCCAGCGAGTGTGGCTTGGCCACCGCCAGTGACCTGATGGCCGCCATCGGCTTCGGCAAATATTCTTCGCGCCAGGTACTCAACAAACTCTCCCCCGGCATCACCTCCCACAACGGAACCGAACTGGACCCTGGCAAGGAGATCCCCAGCGGCGGCATGTCCCAGGTCGTTCGCCGCGTTCACATGCACGGATCCGACTCCCTGCAGGTGGAAGGCCAGGACGACTTGCTGGTCTACCGCGCCCGATGTTGCAATCCCATCCGTGGGGAAGAGATCGTAGGCTACGTGACCCGCGGCAAAGGAGTTGCCGTGCATGCCCGCAGCTGTCCCAACGTGCAGAATCTGCTTTACGAGAGCGATCGCCGCATCTCCGTCGAGTGGGCGCAAATGGCGGACGAGACTGCCGGCCGCAAAATGACCTACCCGGTCAAGCTCACCGTCTTTTGCGATGACCGCGCCGGCATGCTGAAGGAAATGACCGCGGTCATTAGCGATGACGGCACCAACATCCGCGGCGTTGACTCCAAGCCCACCGGCGACTCAGAAGCCATCGTCGAATTTGTGCTCGAAGCGGAAGACATGCGCCACCTGAACCGCCTGGTGAGCGGCCTGCGGCGGGTGCCGGGCGTCCGCGACGTGCAGCGCGCCCACAAGGTTTAATGTGGTTCCATGAGTCTTTCTGGTAAGTCGCCAATTTCTACAAAAAATGCGCCTGAAGCCATCGGTCCCTACTCGCAGGCAGTGGTGAGCCCGGAAATGATCTACACCTCAGGGCAGATCGCACTTGATCCCGCCACGGGTCAACTGGTCCAAGGCGGAATCCGGGAACAGACCAAGCGCGTGATCCAAAATCTCGAGGCTGTGTTGGCTGCGGCGAAAAGCGATCTGCAACATGTGGTCAAGACGACCGTCTATCTCAAAAGCATGAGTGATTTTGCTGCGATGAACGAAGTTTACGCGGTTTCCTTCGCTAGGGAAGGCTGGGATCCGCCGGCGCGCTCGACGGTCGAAGTAGCCAGACTGCCAAAAGACGCGCTGGTTGAAATTGAAGTCATCGCGCTACGATAGGTCGCATCGAATATCGAGGAGCAATTCATGGAAAAGATAGAAAAGACGGATGCCGAGTGGCGGGCTGAACTAACTCCGGAGCAGTATCACGTGATGCGCCAAAAGGGGACGGAGCCGGCATTCTCCGGTGCCCTTTACCGCAACCACGCGGATGGAACCTACCGTTGTGGCGCCTGCGGCGCGGAGCTATTCAGTTCCGACACCAAGTTCGAATCCGGGAGTGGCTGGCCCAGCTTTTCCGTGCCGGCAAACGCCCAGGCGGTGAATTTGCATGAAGACAACAACTACGGCATGGCGCGCACCGAAGTGACCTGCGCACGCTGCGGCGCCCACCTTGGGCACGTCTTCCCCGACGGTCCAGGCCCCGGCGGCCTACGTTACTGCATCAACTCTTTGTCGCTAGGTTTTGACCCCAAACAAGCCGGGGAAAAGGAATAGTCAGGGCCCGAAGGGTTCAGGTTCAGCCTGGACCCGGAGCTTGGGAAGGAAGGGGCTTTTGGTGCCAGCCCCGGACTTCAGTCCGGGGAAGCGGGTTTTTAAACCCGCGAGAATTTCATCTTGCAATGACCGGGCTTTAGCCCTGGTGAGGACTGCAAGTGTCGACAATTGGCAGGGACTTTTACGGGCAGCGCAAAACTGTGTTTTGTATCAGGGCACGACATTAGTCGGGCCGTAAGTGATTGAGAATACGTCGGGCTTTACAGGCTGCGGAACAACTCTGGATGTTGAAGGGTACGGGCTTTAGCCCGTACGTATCTGACTGAAAGCACGTCCGGCTTTAGCCGCTGAGGGCCGCTGTCTATTCGGAACAGCGACTTTTTCCGCAGCCTCTTTAGCCCCTGGGGTACGGCTTTCCTGCCCGGTCTCGACCGCAGCCTGCCCCTGAGGGCTGCACTTAAGCTAAGCTTTGACTACCTTGCCCGCTTTAATGCACCGTGTGCAGACGCGAATCCGCTTGCTGCCGCCGGGGACCTCGGCCTTGACGGGACGAAGATTGACATTCCAGCGACGCTTGGAAACATTGTGCGCGTGCGAGATCTTATTGCCGAACTGCGGACCCTTGCCGCAGACTGTACAAACCTGAGCCATGACCAACTCCAGATAACTTATGCTTTTCGCAGAAACATGCGGCAGTCTTGATTCTGTGCGCAGGGCACACGACGGGGCACGCACCAAACCGGCGAACCTTTAGTATAGCCGTCCGCGTAACCGACGACAACTCGGGTTGATAGAATCTTGAGCGCTGATGAATGCTCCTCCCCAAGCATCCCGCGCCCCGTGGTCAGTCTTCTGGGCGGCCTTTGCGGTGCGCGTCCTTTACCTTACCCTCGCACATACCTACCGCATCCGCGCCTACGACGACCACATGTTGTTTGGCGAGGAGATGGGGCGAATCGCCCGTGCACTGGCCACCGGCTACGGCTTCTCTGACCCTTTTCGCGGTCACACCGGCCCCACCGCCTGGGTAGGACCCCTCTTCCCACTGCTTCTCGCCGGGGTCTTCAAGCTATTCGGCGTCTTCACCCCGCTATCCGCGTGGGTAATTCTCACCCTCGACAGCCTGTTTTCGGCTCTGACCGCCCCTGCCATCTGGGAGATCGCCGCCCGCTGCTTCAACCAGAAAGTAGCCCGATGGTCGGCGTGGATTTGGGCCCTTTACCCGGCAGCCATGCAGTATTCGGTGCGCTGGGTTTGGGACACCTCGCTGACCACCTTTTTGTTCTCATGGGTGTTGGTGGTCGCCTTACCCATGCGCTCCAGCGCCACTCTCGGGCGCTGGGCCCTCCTGGGACTGCTGTGGGGCCTCACCGGCCTCAGCAACCCCGCGCTCCTGATCTTCCTGCCCGCTTGCGGACTCTGGGTACTCGCGGGCACATCTGACTGGAAACGCCAGGCAGGTGGACTCCTGCTGGCAGCGCTGCTCTTCACAGCCTGCCTGGGACCCTGGACCTTGAGGAACTGGAAAGTCTTCCACCGCTTCGTTCCCACACGGGGCAATTTCGGCGCCGAGCTGTACTTAGGCAATGGACCAGGAGCCACCGGCTTACTGATGGAGTATGACCATCCGATCCAGGCACCGGACCAGCTACGCTCCTACGCCCGCTTAGGCGAAATTCCTTACTCCAAAATGCGCGGCGATAAAGCGATGGCTTTCATACACTCTGACCCGATGCAATTTCTGGGCAACACGCTCAAGCGAGTCTTCTTTTTCTGGGCCGGGGTTCCTCATCCATCGAGCAAAACCGAGTGGGTGGAATACGCCAGAAGTTTGAATTTCATCTTTGGCAGTGTCTGTGGCCTGCTGGGACTTGCCCTGGCACTGGACCGAAAGGTTCCAGCCGTCGGCCTGTTCGCCTGGGCCTTCCTGCTGTTGCCGTTGGTCTATTACGCCGTGGCCGCCCACGCCCGCTTTCGTCATCCGCTCGAGCCGTTGATGGTGGTGCTGGGGGTTTACCTTTTCCAGTCTGCCGAGTTGACCAAAACTGGCCGCAAACGTAAACTTAGAAAGCTTGGGATCTAAGCCTACGTCTGCTCACCTCAGGGTTTGAGCACCTTCGGCAATCCATTTGCAGCCCAGCTAGTTTTGATAAACGCCGGTGTGGTTCGGCGTGTGGAGGTTTTTTATGTACGCAGTGATCCGCACAGGCGGCAAACAGTATCGCGTCGCTCCCGGCGACGTAGTTAAGATCGAAAAGGCCGGAGGCGAAGCCAACTCCGCAGTAGAGTTCAACGACGTGCTCGCCTTTACCGATGGAAATTCCCCCATCGCCAAGCCGTCCGCAGCCAAGGTCCTGGGCACGGTCTTGAGCGAGGGACGAGGGGACAAGATTCTAGTCTTCCATTTCAAGCGCAAGAAGCAATACAAGAAGCTTCAGGGTCACCGCCAGGCCTTTACCGAGATCCGCATCAACAGCATCGAGGTCAACGGCTTCAGCTATGGCAGCGACCAATCAACATCGGATCGGGGATAGGCAATGGCACATAAAAAAGGCTTAGGCAGTTCCAAAAATGGCCGCGATTCCAACGCTCAGCGACTGGGTGTAAAAATCTTTGCTGGCCAGGTAGTCACCGGCGGTTCCATCATCGTCCGTCAGCGCGGCACCAAGCTGAAGCCCGGTTTGAACGTCGGCCGGGGCAAAGATGACACCCTTTATGCCGAGATAGCCGGCCGGGTGAACTTCATCGACCGCGGCCGGACCGGCCGTTTTGTCACCGTAGAGCCCGTAGAAACCCCAGCAACCTAAACCCCCCGAGTTTGGGCTCTACCCCGCCCCAATCGCCGGGGGTGGGCGCAGACCTCCCCTAAAGCCTGCTGCGTATCCCGCAGCTCCCCACGGGTGCCCCACGTTCGCCTGAGCGTACGTGGGCCGAAAACGATGGGCGAAGCCCCTCCACCGCTTTTCGTCTCAGACCCCCATCCTGGTCATTGAGAACTGGGTGTTCCTGCAAAGCAAAAGGCCATAACGGAAACTCCGTTATGGCCTCTTGCTTTCGCGCTGCGATGTTAACTAGCTACGTGCAATGAGTTCTTGATGAGAATACGGTCGACCACTTTTTCGACATCCTGAAGAAAGAAGTCGCTTGCCGGAACTGCGACCACCACCGGCACCCGGGGGGCACTCTGGCCCAGCGAAGTGGCGATCTCGTTCCAACGCGCCAGGGGTGAAGATGGGTTGAGCACCGCGGCCCGGCGAACCGGCTCGCGCTGCAGGAAATACGCCGACCAAACCACCAGGGTCAACATGCTGGCCGTCGTCGTGACCACGCTGATCGTCGACGTCATCATGTTGTGCTTAAAATGAGCAAAGGCCGCGGAGACCACCAGGTCGCCGGCCGCCATAATGCCGAAGCCAAAGCTGATCCCGAATACCCGGCTGCGATACGAAAGGCCAAGTTTTCCAGCCGTAAGCATAAGGAAAAGCAGCAAGCTAAGGATGAAGATGCTCTCGCAGCGCATCACCTGTGCGACCATGGCGAGCAGAAATTGGTCGCCTCGATTACCCGGCGTCAACAAAGCCGCCGCCGCCGCTACAAATGAAATGCAGGCCACCCAGCGGAAGGATATGGTGCCTAACCACTTCAAACCGGGGAACGGGTCCATCGAAGATTGGAACATCTCCTGAATAACCAGAAAGACGACCACCGCGCCCGCCACATAGCTCAACCAGTATGAGTAGAAATACCACGCGTAAGCCTCTTTTTCGCTGATCGCCAGGAACCGGTGCACCTGAAGCAACAGGTGGAGCACCACCGAGGAGCCAAGCCGAAGCGAAATGTAGGCGAAAAGTGCTGGGAAGCGCCGCTGTTCACGGGACCTAAGCAGAGCAATCATGGCGACGACCATGAGCAGAGGCTCTGCTGCGTACAAGATGGTGAGGGCTACGCTCGTCATCACAACACCCCTTCCGAGTCTTGAGAATAGCTCGAAAAGGGATGCCGCTCAACCGAAGAAAGCCTTTAAAACTGGCACTTTTGTGCTATACCTGCATCCTTTGGGTACTAGCGGGACCTGCGTTAGTACCCAGTTTCACCCTTAGAATGCACATCCGGTGTTGGGATCGCAGCTAGGAACCGGCATCGCCTGAGAAAAGGCACATCCAGTATTGGGATCGCAGCTGGGTACAGGCATTGCATGGGAGATGACCAGGCTGTGATTGGAGGGAAATTGAGCTGTCGACTTAATAGTTAATGCGCTGGCAACAAAACCGGCAAATACGACCGAGAAAATCGATGCGTTCACGAGGAGCTTCATAAACTGGTTACCTCCGGGGGGTCTTCGCTTCTGTTTGTGGTAGAAGACGGGGACTAGTCAGAGTATAGTTCGCCGATCGCTAAGCCGCGCGAAATTAGGCACATATACATGCTATAAACTCTCACCGTTACCCAAGTACCCTACTTTGATGGATCTAGAGTACCCCATATTCAGGTTACTTCTGAATTCTTCTATTGGGGCATATTGATCACGGAAGTACCGCTTTCCGGCTTTTCTTCGCCGCTTGCAAATTGCTCCTGCAGAATCACAATTAAGCCCCGTTTTCCACCCCATTGGGAGTACCGCCAACCCGGCTACAGAAGCCTCAGACGTGGTAAACTGAGAGCATTCAAGTGCAGCCAAACCCTGCACTTTCAAGATCTTATTTCCCCTCGGTGCCTTCGTATCGAGAGCCCCTAGCGAGCTTTGCTGTTCGGAGTTGCATGTCCACCAAAGAACTTTCCGTTTCCGCCGCTCTTCCCCCAGCAGCCATGACCGACTCCATCATCCCGGAACGCACCTACACTGGCGACAACATCAAGATTCTTGAGGGTTTAGAAGCCGTTCGCCTGCGTCCAGCAATGTACATCGGATCTACCGGAGACCAGGGTCTGCATCACCTGGTCTACGAGGTTGTGGATAATTCGGTCGACGAAGCCTTGGCTGGCTACGCAACCCACGTTGACGTAACCATCCACATCGACAATTCCATCACCGTCACCGATGACGGCCGGGGCATCCCGGTAGACGAGATGGATGTTCCCGGAGGTGAGCGCATGCCCGCCCTGCAGGTGGTGCTCACCAAACTGCATGCCGGGGGCAAATTCGATTCTTCCAACTACAAGGTCTCGGGAGGCCTGCACGGCGTCGGCGTCTCCTGCGTAAACGCCCTCAGCGAAGAACTCGACGTCGAGGTGTGGAAAGACCTCCACACCTACGAGCAGACTTACGCCAAAGGCGTTCCGGTAACCAAGCTGCGCGAGACCGGGACTACCAAGAAGCGGGGAACGAAAATCCACTTTCTCCCCGATCGCTCCATCTTCACCGTTACCGAATACAACTTCGACACCCTGGCCCAGAGGCTGCGCGAGCTTGCCTTCCTCAACAAGGGTTTGGCCATCACCCTGGTGGATGAGCGCACCACCGACCCCAAAACCTCGGAAGCCAAGCGCTCCGACTTTAGGTATGCCGGCGGCATCGCCGAATTTATCAAGCACCTGAATCGAGGCAAGCAGGTGCTGCACGATAAGCCCATCGTGATGGAAGCCGCCCGCGACAGCGTGGAACTCGACATTGCCCTGCAGTACAACGACAGCTATTCCGAGTCGGTCTTCAGTTTTGCCAACAACATCAACACCGTCGACGGGGGCACCCACCTCTCCGGTTTCCGCACCGCCCTGACCCGTACCATCAACACCGCCGGCCAGCAAATGGGGTTGTTCAAAGACGTCAAGGAGAATCTTTCCGGTGACGATGTGCGCGAAGGTTTGGTAGCCGTGGTCAGCGTCAAGCTGTCCCAGCCGCAATTCGAAGGGCAGACCAAAGGCAAGCTCAATTCCGATATCGCCGGCACCGTGCAGGCCTTCGTCAACGAGCGCCTGGGCATGTTCTTCGAGCAGAATCCGCCCATCGCCAAGCGCATCATCAACAAAGCCATCGAGGCTGCCCGCGCGCGCGAGGCGGCCAGAAAAGCACGCGACCTCACCCGCCGCAAGGGCGCCCTTGATGGCGGCGGCTTGCCCGGCAAGCTGGCTGACTGCAGTGAACGCAACCCCGACCGCTGTGAACTGTACCTGGTCGAGGGTGAGTCCGCAGGCGGTACTGCCAAGCAGGGTCGGGATCGAAAATTCCAGGCCGTACTGCCGCTTAAGGGCAAAATCCTCAACGTAGAGAAGGCCCGTTACGACAAGATGCTGGGCCATGAGGAAATCCGCGCCATGATCACCGCGCTCGGCTGCGGGATTGGCACGGATGACTTCGATCCTTCCAAGCTGCGCTACGGCAAAATCATCCTCATGACCGACGCAGACGTGGACGGTTCCCACATCCGCACTCTGCTCCTCACCTTCTTTTTCCGCCACATGGTCGATTTGATCCGCCGTGGGCATGTTTACATTGCCCAGCCGCCGCTCTATCGCATCAAGAAAGGCAAATTCGAGCAGTACATCAAAGACGACCGCGAATTCGTCAAGGTGATGATCAAGCGTGCCTCGGAGGGCATGGGGCTGCGTTTCGGAACCGAAGGCAAGAAGCTCGAGGGCGGCCCGTTGACCCGGTTCATGGGCCAACTGAACGACTACCTGAGCGTCTTTGAAAAGGCAAACAAGCATCTCCGCAACGAAGAAGTGACCGAATTGCTTCCCCGGTTCGAGCTGATGAAGCGCGCTGATTTTGAGTCCGAAGGTAAGGTGCCGCCCAAGCTCGTCAAGCTGCATGCCGAATTGCAAAAGATGGCCAAGCGTTTCCAGTTCAAAGCCGTCCCAGCCCCGCGCTACGAGGAGGAACACCGCACCTGGTCGGCCAGCTTTACTGATAGTCAGGGTGCCGAGCGCCGCATCGACTGGACGTTGGCGTCCTCCCCGGAATTTCGCCAAATGATGGCCAAATACTCCCTGATTCGAGAAGAGTTGGAAGGGCCCTACGTCATCGAATACGCCAAGGCCACGGAAAGCGAAGAGCCCGAGGCGGATGCGGCGGCTCTGGAAGCGGGCGCTAAACCCAAGAAGGCCAAGCGCGCCGTCCCCGACCCCGTAACCAAGCAATCGGCCCGGGAAGTGTTCGAGTACGTGATTGAGGCCGGACGACGCGATTACGACGTGCAGCGCTACAAGGGCCTGGGCGAAATGACCTCCACCCAGCTATGGGAGACTACCATGGACCCCGACCGGCGTACTCTGCTCTCGGTGAAGCTCGAAGACATCGCCGAAACCGAATCCATCTTCAGCACGCTCATGGGCGAAGACGTAGAGGCGAGGCGCAAGTTCATCGAAGACAACGCCTTAGACGTAAAGAATCTAGACATCTAAAGCTGTTGTGCTCTATCCCCGCCTCAAACCTGTTGCGGCCCTCACAGGTCTACACGGGTGCCCTACGTTCGCCAAAGCGTACGTGGGCCGAAAACGATGGGTGAAGCCCAACCAGAGCCTTTAACCGGCTGCTAACATCCGGCCATGGCTCTGCTCGAAGTAAACCAGCTGACCAAAAACTACGCCCGCCGCTCCGGTTGGCTAGGCGCAACCCAGCAAAAGTGTGTCGTTGACCGGATATCCTTCTCCATTACCCGAGGAGAAACACTGGGCCTGGTGGGTGAATCAGGCTCGGGAAAAAGCACCGTCGCCCGCATGGTGCTGGGGTTGATCCCGCCCGCCTCCGGAACCGTCTCCTTCGATGGCCAGGAAGTCATCCATGGAGCTTCCAGCGCCCGCCTGCGGACCCTGCGCCGTCGCATGCAGCCGGTCTTTCAGGATCCCTTCGCTGCCTTAAACCCCCGCATGACGGTTCGCCAAATCATCGCCGAACCCTCCCGCATCCATCGCCACGATCCCGACCTCACCGCCCGCCCCAAGACGGCAACTGAGCTGCTGGCTGAGGTGGGCCTGGACGAGTCAGCCTTGCCCCGCTACCCTCACGAATTTTCCGGTGGCCAGCGGCAGCGAATCAACATCGCCCGCGCCCTCGCCCTTCGTCCCGAGCTGCTCCTGTTGGATGAGCCTGTCTCCGCTCTCGACGTCAGCGTGGGGGCGCAGATCGTGAACCTGCTGCGCCGTCTCCAGCAAACCCTCCATTTGACTTACCTCTTCATCTCCCACTCCATGCCGCTGGTTCGCTATCTCTCCACCAACATCGTGGTCATGCGCGCCGGAAAGGTCGTTGAAGCCGGAACCAGCGAGCAGATCTGCCATTCCCCCGTCGAGGCGTACACGAAGACCCTGCTGGAGGCCACTCCCGAGCTCCCCACATAAATATGATATAAATGCACTCACATTTTATGACTCTTCCACGCCATGATTGGCATCAAATATCAGTAACCGGCTGAACCCCAGCAAGCATTTTCTCCGCTTGGAGTTGTAGAAGAAGCCGGAAAGCAAGCCCAAGATCAAAACAGGAAAATACGGCCAGGCTTTAGGGCATCGAGGGCGATGCCGAGTTGCTTTCGCCACCCCAGGCGATTCACCATGATCTGGTCAGTGAAGGATGACACTCATATGGCAATGCATTGGGATAAATTCACGCTGAAATCGCAGGAGGCAGTCCAGAGGGCCGTTGCGCTGGCCAACGAGAATGGCCAGCCCGAAGTAGTTCCCATGCACCTGCTCCTGGCCCTCGTAGATGACAAAGACGGCATTATTGTTCCACTGCTGCAGAAGATCGGCGTGCCCGCTGACCAAATGTTGGTGACTGCCCAGCAAGCGATCGCCGGCATGCCCAAGGTCAGTGGCTCGGCTTCAGAGCCGGGCTTCTCCTCGAGCTTGCAAAAAGTACTGAACGAGGCCTCCAAGGAGGCCCAGGACTTCAAGGACGAGTACGTATCGACCGAGCATTTGTTGCTGGCGCTGACCCACATCAAAAACGATCCGGCGCAATTGCTGCTGACCTCCGCCGGATCCACCCGGGACGCCATCCTCAAGGCCCTCACCTCGGTGCGCGGCAACCAAAGAGTCACCGATCAGAACCCGGAAGGCAAATACCAGGCCCTCGAGCGTTACGCCAAGGACCTGACTGAGCTTGCGCGGCGAGGGAAGCTGGATCCGGTCATTGGGCGGGATGAAGAGATTCGCCGCGTGATCCAGGTGCTTTCCCGTCGCACCAAGAACAACCCCGTATTGATCGGCGAGCCTGGAGTGGGCAAGACTGCCATCGTTGAGGGTTTGGCGCGCCGTATCGTCTCCGGAGACGTGCCTGAACTGTTACGCGACAAGCGCGTCATCTCGCTCGACCTGGGCTCCATGCTGGCAGGCGCCAAATATCGCGGCGAGTTCGAAGACCGGCTCAAAGCGGTGCTCAAGGATATCGAGGAATCTCATGGCCGCGTCATCCTCTTCATCGACGAACTGCACACCCTGGTAGGGGCAGGCGCGGCAGAAGGCGCCATCGACGCTTCCAACATGCTGAAGCCGCCCTTGGCGCGGGGTGAGTTGCGGGCCATCGGCGCCACCACTCTGAATGAATATCGCAAATACATCGAGAAAGACGCCGCGCTCGAGAGGCGCTTTCAGATCGTCTTTGTGGGTGAGCCGACAGTCGAAGACACAATCGCCATTCTGCGCGGTCTCAAAGAGCGCTATGAGGCTCACCACAATGTCCGCATCAAGGACTCCGCCATCGTAGCCGCGGCCACCCTTTCGCACCGCTACATCTCTGACCGCTTTCTGCCTGACAAGGCCATCGACCTGGTGGACGAAGCAGCGGCTTCGCTGGCCATTCAGATCGGCTCGGTACCGGTCGAGATAGACCAGCTGGAGCGGCAAATGATTTCCCTTGAGATCGAGCGCACGGCGTTAAAAAGGGAAAACGACCGCAACTCGAAAGAGCGGCTTGAGGTCGTAACCCGGGAACTTGCGGCGCTGAAGGAACAGGTCACCGGTCTGCGCGCCCGCTGGCAGACGGAGCGGGCGGCAATCACTCGCTTGACCGAAGTGAAGAAGAAGATCGAAGCGCTACGTTTCGAGATGGAAGAGCAGACGCGGCGTGGCAATCTGGAGCGCTCAGCCGCCATCCAGTATGGCGAACTACCTCAGCTCGAAGCCGAGCTGAAGCGGTTAAACGCGCAGCAGGACACCGATGCCGGCGGCACTCGCATGCTCAAGGAGGAAGTCGACGAAGAAGACATTGCCAAAATTGTGAGCAAGTGGACCGGCATCCCAGTGGACAAGATGCTGGAAGGCGAAGTGCGCAAGCTGGTGGAGATGGAAGCTCGGCTGCGCGAGCGGGTAGTCGGGCAGGAGGAGGCGATCGAGACGGTTTCGAACGCGATTCGCCGCTCACGCGCTGGCCTGAGCGATCCCCATCGGCCGATTGGCTCTTTCCTTTTCCTCGGGCCGACCGGGGTTGGCAAGACAGAGACTGCACGCGCGTTGGCGGAGTTCCTCTTCGACGACCAGCATTCCATGATTCGCATCGACATGTCGGAGTACATGGAAAAACATGCGGTCTCCAGGCTCATCGGCGCGCCGCCTGGATATGTCGGCTACGACGAAGGCGGTCAGCTGACCGAGGCAGTGCGCAGGCGGCCCTACTCGGTGATCCTGTTCGATGAAATCGAGAAGGCCCATCCGGATGTCTTCAACATCCTCTTGCAAGTGCTCGACGATGGCCGCCTTACCGACTCCAAGGGGCGCACCGTGGACTTCAAGAACACAGTGCTGATCATGACCTCGAACCTGGGAGCGCATTTACTGCAGTCGGAGAATCTGGAGAGCGAATCGGCCTTTGAAGTGGCGCGCGAGCAGGTGATGCAACTGTTGCGGCAAAGCTTCCGGCCGGAGTTTCTCAACCGCATCGACGATGTAGTAATTTTCCGTCCGCTCAACGAGGAGCAGCTGGTGCATATCGTCGATCTGCGTCTGACCGATCTGCGCAAGCTACTGGAACCGCGCAAGATCACCCTTGAGCTGACTTCAGGTGCGCGTCACCAGTTGTTGTTGACCGGCTACGACCGTCAATATGGGGCTCGTCCCATGAAGAGAGCCATCCAGCACTTGATCCAGGATCCACTGGCAATGAAGATTCTGGACGGCGAAATACTTCAGGGCGATCACGTAAAGGTCGATGCCGATCCGCTGAAGAACCGGCTGCTCTTCGAAGTAGCAGGCAGGACCGTAGAAGCCTGAACGGCCAGGACTGGGTTTTCCGTGAGTAACTATTTGTTCGCTGGGAGCTATTGAAAGCACGGGCTACCTCGTCGCAGCGAGCATTAGCCTGCAGAGGGCCGTGCCAATCCGTTGTGCCAGCCCCGGACTTCAGTCCGGGGAGCGGGTTTTCAAACCCGCGTGAACGCTCCCGTATAGAAATTCAGGGCTTTAGAGTCTGTGTGAGAACTCGGTCCTGGAAGGGCACGGGTTCAGCCGTGCCGTAAATGACATTGCCATACCCGGCTTTAGCCGCTGAGGTACGTCTTTTTCTATCCTCTAAATTCTCTTATGCGCTGATAGAAGATGCCCTCAGGGGCTAAAGCCCGGAAGCTATCAACGAATAACGGCACGGCTGAACCCGTGCCCTTCCAAGACCGAGTACTCACACACGCTCTTTAGATGGGATGAGACGGCTGGCCTCGTCGGAAGCTAAGCTTTCGATACGCACTCAGGGTGCAAAAGGAGACCAGCCATGAAGAAGAGTAACAAAAAG
>Ga0302325_10000487_pt1 | contig 110626 bp, 93 predicted proteins | sample Palsa_T0_2_FD_201948 | JGI IMG/M metagenome (GOLD analysis project Ga0302325, IMG submission 201948) | Peat permafrost microbial communities from Stordalen Mire near Abisko, Sweden - Palsa_T0_2 | ecosystem: Environmental > Terrestrial > Soil > Palsa > Peat permafrost | place: Sweden: Abisko...
TACTGGCACGACCGCAGCCTCGATCAGCGGGAACATCAGCGGCGCGGGGACGGTGAATTTCTCGAGCGGCACAATCGATATCGTTGCGGGCGCGACATTCACCGGTACAGGGGCGCTGAACATCATCGGCGGCATCGTGGTTTTCGAGACGGGGAGCGCAATAACAATATCGCAGGCTCTCACGCTGAGCACCAACGGGATTTTCGCGGGGACGGACACGGTGACGCTCACGGGACTGCTGAGTTGGGGAGGCAACGGACTTATGTGCACTGTCGCGGCCTGCAACGCGAACGGCGCGGGCGTGACCAATGCCAATGGCGGGATCAACTACACCGGGGGCGGCAATGTGTACCTCTATGGCCGGACGCTGAACAACACGGGCACCGCCACTTGGGGAACTGCAAGCGGCTATAACTTCTACCTGGGGTATGCGGCAATCGTAAACAACAAGGCGAGTGCCACCTGGGACTATACGAATGACTACCCCACGCTGAACGTCACCACGGGCGGTGGGACATTCAACAACGCGGGGACGTTTGAGAAGACCGCCGGAACGAACCCCACCACCGTGGCTGCGGCGTTCACCAATACAGGTAAGGTGTTGGGCAATTCGGGCACGGTGAGTTTCACGGGCTTAGCGGGTACGTCGAGCGGATCGTGGAGCGCGGCCAGCGGTGACACGCTGGTGCTGGATACTGGCACGACCGCAGCCTCGATCAGCGGGAACATCAGCGGCGCGGGGACGGTGAATTTCTCGAGCGGCACAATCGATATCGTTGCGGGCGCGACATTCACCGGTACCGGCGCGTTGAACATCATCGGCGGCATCGTAGTTTTCGAGACGGGGAGCGCAGTAACGATATCGCAGGCGGTCACGCTGAGCACCAACGGGATTTTCGCGGGGGCGGACACGGTGACGCTCACGGGACTACTGAGTTGGGGTGGCAGCGGACTTATGTGCACTGTCGCGGCCTGCAACGCGAACGGTACGGGCCTGACCAATGCCAATGGCGGGATCAACTACACCGGGGGCGGGAATGTCTATCTTTACGGCCGAACGCTGAACAACACGGGTACCGCGACGTGGGGAACGTCGAGTGGCTATAACTTCTACCTGGGCTATGGGGCCATCGTAAACAACAAGGCGAGTGCCACCTGGAACTATACGAATGACTACCCGACGCTGAGCGTCACCACGGGCGGTGGGACGTTCAACAACATGGGGACGTTTGAGAAGACCGCCGGAACGAACCCCACCACCGTGGCTCCGGCGTTCACCAATACAGGCAAGGTGCTGGGCAATTCGGGCACGGTGAGTTTCACCGATTTGGCAGCCACTTCGAGTGGATCGTGGAGCGCGGCCAGCGGTGACACGCTGGTGCTGGATACTGGCACGACCGCAGCCTCGATCAGCGGGAACATCAGCGGCGCGGGGTCGGTGAATTTCTCCAGTGGCACGATCGACATCGTTGCGGGTGCAACGTTCACCGGTACTGGCGCGCTGGACATCAACAGCTTCGTGGTTTTCGAGACAGGAAGTACAGTAACGATATCGCAGGCTGTCACGCTCAGCAGCGGCGGTGTCCTGGCGGGAACGGACACGGTGATCCTCACTGCTTTGCTCACTTGGAACGGCAATTCCTCGATGTGCACGGTGCCTGCCTGCAATGCGGGCGGTACGGGCGTGACCAATGCCAATGGCGGGATCAGCTACACCGGGGGCGGGAACGTCTATCTTTACGGCCGCACGCTGAACAACGCCGGCACCGCGACGTGGGGAACGTCGAGTGGCTATAACTTCTACCTGGGCTATGGGGCAATCGTAAACAACAAGGCGGGTGCCACCTGGGACTATACGAATGACTACCCCACGCTGAACGTCAGCACGGGCGGTGGGACGTTCAACAACGCGGGGACGTTTGAGAAGACCGCCGGGACAAACCTCACCACCGTGGCTGCGGCATTCACTAATGCGGGTAAGGTGTTGGGCAATTCGGGAACGGTGAGTTTCACGGGCTTAGCGGGTACTTCGAGCGGATCGTGGAGCGCGGCCAGCGGTGGCACGCTGGTGCTGGAGGGCGGGAGTCCGACGCCATCGATCAGCGGCAACATTACCGGCGCGGGGACAGTGAATTTCTCCAGTGGCACGATCGACATCGTAGCGGGCGCCACATTCACTGGCACCGGGGTGCTGGACATCAACGGCGGCATCTTGGTTTTCGAGACTGGCAAGTCCGTGGTGATCCCGCAGCCGGTCACGCTCAGCAGCAATGGCGTCCTGGCGGGAACAGACACCGTGATCCTTACTGGCTTGCTCACTTGGGACGGCAATTCCTCGATGTGCACGGTGCCTGCCTGCAATGCGGGCGGCACGGGTGTGACCACCGCGACAGGCGGGATCAACTACACCGGGGGCGGCAATGTGTACCTCTATGGCCGCACGCTCAACAACACAGGGATCGCAACGTGGGGGACCGCGAGTGGCTATAACCTCTACCTGGGCTATGCGGCGGTGATCAACAACACTGCCAAAGGAACATGGGATTACACGAACGACTACCCAACCTTGAACCTCACCACGGGCGACGGGAGATTCAACAACGCTGGTGTCTTCAAGAAGACTGCCGGCACATCCACGACCATCGTTCATCCACCTTTCACAAATACGGGAACCGTCTTGGGCGAATCGGGGACCGTGCGTTTCGGCTACCTGACGGGTACTTCAACTGGATCGTGGAGCGCCAGTACGGGTGCGGCGCTGGACCTGAATGGCGGAAGTCATACGCCGTCGCTCAGTGGAAACATCAGCGGCGCCGGAACAATCAATTTCTCTCATGGCATGGTGGATATCATTGCCGGCGCCACCTTTACCGGAAGCGGTACGGTCGCCATCAACGGCGGTGCGGTGGATTTCGAGACGGGGAGTACCGTCACGATACCGCAGACGGTCCATCTGAGCGCTAGCGGCATCCTGGCAGGAACGGACGCGGTCACCATCACGGGTTTGTTGACGTGGGGCGACAGCGCGTCTATGTGCACGGTGGTGGCCTGCAATGCGGGCGGGACGGGAGTCACTACGGCCAATGGGGGAATCTACTACTCGGCGGGAGGGAATGTCTATCTCTACGGCCGGACGCTGAACAACGCCGGGACCGCAACGTGGGGGACCGCAAGCGGCTATAACCTCTACCTGGGCTATGCGGCGGTGATCAACAACACTTCCGAGGGGATTTGGAACTATACGAATACTTATCCCACTATGAGCCTCACCACGGGCGGCGGGACCTTCAACAACGCGGGCAAGTTTGAGAAGACCGCCGGCACAGCCACTACCACCATCAACCCCGCGTTTGTCCAAACCGGCGGAACTACTTTCCTCGGAAGCGGCAGCCTGGCGTTTGGTTCTACTCCGATGATCCAGGGCGGGTCCGTCACTGGCGCCGGAACCATCTCCCCGAATATATCCACCAGTCCGGCGGGCATCATCGCTCCGGGAACCACCACCGTCGCAGGCACCCTCGCTCTCACCGGCGCCAGCGGTTCCGGAAACTATGCGCAAAGCACTGGCGCATTCGATGTCAAGCTGGGCGGCACCGGCGTTGGACAGTTCGATACGCTCACGGCCTCCGGTACGGCCACTCTGGCTGGCACCCTCAAGGTAACTCTGATCGGAGGGTTCACTCCCGCGGCCGGAAACGCATTCACCATCCTGACGGCGGGTACCGTGACCGGGAAGTTTGTTACCACTACTCTTCCCAGTCTCGCCTCGGGGCTGAATTGGCAGATCACGTACAATCCCACGACGGTGGTGTTGTCAGTAGTCTCGGGTGGGGGAATCGATTAGGGCGCGTCACTACCCTGCACGGCGTTTGGCCCACCAGCCGGCGCCGTGCAAAGTTAGACGCGAGCGCTGACGAGATGGGCCACGCCGGGTGAGACCGTCAAGCCGTCCGTTCGACCGAGGAAGTACCTGGCGTCAATTTCAGCCGGCCCCAGGTCTTCGATCTCGTGGAAACCCGCGCACGCGAGCATTTTAGCCAAAGCGCCTGGATCGATCGACAATCGGACGGGCTGGTCAGCCAGAGCCACTCGACTGGTTAACCCGTCCATCGCCAACTGCCCCACGGGATCCAGCGTTGATCGATCCACGGCATAATCGAACACCACGCCGCTCGCGGCCGGCATGGATCCCATGAACGCGACGGCCGCCATTGCAGCTTCCGTGTTCAGGTAAGCGGAAACGCCGAGCCAGGAAAAGAAGCTGATTTCGGCGGGCTGAAATCCTGAACGTTCGAGCGCGGAGCCGAGCGTCTCTTCTTCGAAATCGGTCGGCACGAAGGATAGTGAGGGCGGCAGGTGGATTCCAGCGACATCCAGACGGTTGCGCTTCCAGGCTTGCGTAGCGGGATAGTCCACCTCAAAGATCCGTACGCCACCGTTCGGATTGCGATACGCGTATGTATCCAGCCCAGCGCCCACCATGACGTACTGCGTGGCGCCGCGCGCGATGGCAGCCGCCAGTTGGTCTTCGGCGTAGCGCCAACGTGCCACCGTCAGAGCGCGGATCCACGGGCCCGCTCCTGACCCCAGGTTGCTCTCTCCACCGGCCATGGCGATGGCCAGCGGATCTTCGAGCAGCCTGGGATGATCCAACAATTGGTGCTCAGCGCGGTACCGGGCCACGCTCTGTGCGATGAGACTGGGAGCTTGTGCGGTCATTTTCCTTCTCCGTTCACGCGTGAATCGATTCGTCACCAACCACCGGCGCTGCACGCCTGCAACGGTTGGCGATTCCCGTCCGGAATTTTTCGCGCTCCTCGGGAGTCATCTGCGCCCATCGGTCTTTCATCCGTTGCCGAACGTGTCCGCCAAAGTGCGGCCGGCCGCGAAATCCTCCGAAAAGAATCTTGCTCAGCACCAGGATGCCCAGCGCCTGCCAAAACGTGATGCTGCGCGCTCCGAACACCGCCGGCCCCAGCCAGTTCCAAAGACTCATCAGGACGAAGCCGAACAAGGCAACCGCCACTGTCGCGAACACCGCGATTTTCAATCCCTTGACCAACCATCGTGCTCTCATAGGTCTGCCCTCATATACTTTTGAACTCGTCATAAATGGCCTGCAGCCTGCGCCGCAGATGTAGAACCGCGTAATGCTTGCGCGAGAGAAGCGTGTTGACGCTCAGCCCGGTTTCATCGGCAAGCTGCTTGAAGCTCCGGCCCTCTATTTCATGCGCGATGAACACAGCGCGCTGTTTTTCAGGAAGATCCTCGAGCGCGGCGTCCAGCTCTTCGAGCAGCACGCTGCGTGCGTAAACCGCATCCGGCCCGGCATCGGGCGAGGGGAGCAAATCTTCGAGCAGAAGCGCGTCTGGCTGGTCTAATCCCACCGTTATCTCGCTCCGCGCTTCCGGCTTTCGCTTGCGAAAACGATCGATAATCCGGTTTCTCGCCACACGGTAGAGCCAGGCGCCAACCTGTTCGACAGGTTGCATCAGCCGGTAAGCTTCGATCAGTTCGTAGAAGACATCTTGCAGGATGTCCTCCGCATCGCCCTGGTCGCCGACACGCTTCCGGATGAAATTCAGAAGACGGCGGCGCTCCCGCTGAATGACTTCCGAAATACGCCGATTCTGCTCGCCCCGCTGCTCCACCGGATTGGCTACGACGCTCAGCGTATCCTCCATCTACTGTGATAGACGAACGAGCAGTCTCGATATTTTGTCCGAATTCAAGATTTCTATAGCATTGAATCAGCGCGTTTGGTAGGAAGGCAGCCAGATCCTCAAGCGAAAGCCGATCGATGATCGCGCGCCCACTGGGCGAAGGTGTACGCCGCTCGGCCGGGGACTTGCTCCACCGTCGGAAGTGTTTGGGCCGCTTTTCCGCTGCGGACATAGGCTGCGAATGGCAACAGAGCGTCGACAATTCCCTCCGGCAATCCCGCTTTCAGATGTGCTTCGCGCGAAGCTTCGTCCGAAATGGGCACATTCGATGCGTTTGCCCAAGACGCTCGCCAGGATCTCTACCTGCTCGCCGACGCTCAACGCCTCAGGTCCGGTGAGCGGGTAGGTTTTTCCTGCAAACACACGCTCGACGCTGTCCACGGCTTGGGCCAGTGTTTCTGGTTGCCCCAGATCTCCTCGAACCACTTCGCGTACTGGCTGTCGAGCTTCGAGCAATGCGCAGGGGAATGTGACGCAGTTGATCCTCCACCAGGGTGGCAGGGACATGCCAGCCAAGCGCATTGATGAGGCATAGGCCACGGCGTTGGCGGCCGCGCTTACGAAGCGACTCAAGGACCAAACGCCGGCCCCCGGAGCGGAAGCCCCGGTTCACCGCAACATTGAAGAACTTCGGACCGGCGAGCCAAAATACGAGCTGATGAGCCCGGCCTTCGCCGATCTGACACGAAAGCAACTGCCGCAGATCAAAGCCCTCATCGCACAATTTGGCGCGCTGGAATCAATTACGTTCAAAAAGGTGGGGCCTAACGGCATGGACGTTCTTGAGGTGAAGTTTGAGCATGGTTCCAGCGAATGGAGCATCATGCTGGATTCCGATGGCAAGGTAACGCTGCTTGGTTTTCGCCCCCTTTAATAGCGAGCCTCAAATTCTGGTAGGATCAAAACGATGCTAAGTACTCGTTTCATCTCCGGCGGAGCAGCTTCACCCACCGCCCCTGCCTTTCAATGATTCCATCCAGAAACTACCCGCCCCGCCGTCCCAGGGTTCGGGAAAATGTGAATGAGGCCATCCGAGTAAGAGAAGTGCGCGCAGTGTTTCCGGACGGATCCGTCGAGATCATGCCGACCCTGGCCGCTGTCCGCAAAGCTCAGGAAATGGGTCTCGACCTGATCCTGATCGCCCCCACTGCCGAGCCTCCGGTCGCCAAGGCCATGGACTACGGCCAGTGGCAATACGAGAACAAGAAGAAACAACACGAGGCTAAGAAAAAACAGCACGTGATCCAGGTGAAGGAGCTGAAGTTCCGCCCCAACACCGACGATCACGATTACGAGTTTAAGAAGAACCACGCCATCCGCTTCTTAGGCGAAGGCAACCGCGTGAAAGCGGTGGTGCAGTTCCGCGGCCGCGAGATTGCGCACGTCGATCTGGGCAAGAAACTTCTGCTGCGTTTCGCGCAGGACCTTTCCGCGCACGGACAGGTGGAAGGGCAGCCGCGCCTGGAAGGCCGCAACGCCCACGTAATCATCAGCCCGGTGAAGGCGACCACGCCCCCCAAGGAAAAGCCCAAGGAACCCGGCAAGGATCCAAAAGATCCAACCGTCCACTAGTCCCTGGTATTCCTCGTCTCCCTGGTATTCCTCGTATTCCAGGAATTCTGAATTCTGACTCCTGGATTCTAAGTTCTTCAGTAGAAAAGGTACTTCCGCCACTGATCGTCGCTTTTGGCGAGCAGGCGCATCAGATGCCGGCTGGTGTGCAAACTGAACGGGCGCGGGGCGCGCGCCAGCTTCATTCCACTTTCTTCAGGAGTCCGGCTGCCCTTGCGGTTGTTGCAAGGATGGCAGCAGGCGACCAGGTTTTCCCAGGTAGTCTCTCCGGCGCGCGAGCGCGGAATCACGTGATCCAGCGTCAGCTCGCCCGAGGGCATGGTGCGATGGCAATACTGGCAGGTATAACGGTCGCGCATCAAAATGTTCTTGCGCGAAAGGGCCCGGGTCTGATGCGGGATGCGGCGGTATTCGAGCAGCCGAATCACGGATGGCACGCGAATGGAATGGCGCGGCGAATGGACATGCGCCTGCGATTCCTCCTCGGCCGACGCCACGCCCTTGAGCACCAGCACCAGCGCCCGTCGCGCCGCGCAGATGTTGATGGGCTCGTAACTGGCGTTCAGCACCAGGACTGGTCTATGTAAGCGGTCGAGACTAGGCATCTTCGGATCTCCCGGAGAAATTCGAGTCATTTGACAGCGGGTCGAACATCAGGCGGCGGTCCACCCGCGCCAGGGTGAGCAACGTCACTTGTCGCGCGCCTGCCCGTTTCAGGGCGCGGGCGCAGGACGCCGCTGTAGCGCCCGTGGTCATCACATCGTCGATGAGCAGCACGCGGCTGCCATCCAAAAGGGCGCGCCGTTTGGCTTGAAACGCGCCCGAAACATTTTCGCGCCGCTTGGCGCTGGTTAATCCGGCTTGCGATTGGGTGCCGCGCACGCGGCGCAGAGCGTTCCGCACCGGCGTATGCGTGCGCCGGCCGATCTCATTCGCCAGCAGCTCGGCCTGATTGAATCCGCGCTGCCATCGTTTGCGCCAATGCAAGGGCAGGGGAACGATGACATCGAAACTTTGCTCACGGGGCAACGCACGCGACAGCAGCCGCCCCAGCGGAGCGGCCAGCGTCTGGACTCGGCCGTACTTGAAAAGATGAATCAGCTTGCGCAGTTCGTTCTCATAGAATCCGAACGAGTACGCTGCATCGAACCCGCGGACCCCTCGACGGCATAGCGCGCAACGGCCCTGATCGTCCAGCGGGAAGCGGCTCAGAAAAGGCGCGCGGCATTGGATGCAATAGTATTCCGCGGCCAGCGGCTCAGGCTTGGCCAGGCAGGCGCGGCAAACCGGCACGCGCGAAAAATCTGTCAGAGGCTGATCGCAGATCCTGCAATCGTCGGGGAAGAGAAGGGAAAAAAGGGCAGCGGGGATCTTTCGAGCGGGATTGATCGCTAGCTCACGAGAGGTACTGAGCCAACTACTGCTGAAGACGCACCCCCATAAACCACTAGTCTACACGATGTAGTGGCCGGCCTGCCCGCTGGCCGTCTCCTTGGGTCGCAGCCGATCTCACCGCTGGGTGACATCGATCATGTTGTCGTCCGCAATCCTGTCAATCAGCTTATTGTACGGGTCGATGCCCGCCAGCGTGGGCGCTTGATCCACGACGATCACGAAGGTTTTGTGCTCCTCGGTGAGTTTCTCTTTCTTCAAATAGAGCGGTTTTTCCTCGTCTTTCTTGCCGCTGAAGACGCCGATCTCGATGTAGTCGGCAAGCGGCAGGGGCGTTTCCGCGCCATTGCCATCCGCCTGGAGTTTGCGGGCCTGCACCTCCAGCGTCACCTTATATTTTCCATCCGGAGTCTTTTGCGAAGTAGCCGAGATCGCTTTGTTGTCGTAAAGAACGATGCGATTAAAGCCGTCATCCACCAGGTACTGCAGTTCGGGCGGAGTTTGTGCGCGGATGGCGTCCACCAGCATGCGTGTGTCGGGGTAGGGCAGGTCGGTGGCGGCTAACGCGCGAGTGTTATCGTGAGCGTCCACCTGGTTATTGGCGTTGGCGTAGCGGTACTCCATCAGGAAATTGTGCAGAGCGAGATTCAGCTTGTCTTCGCCGATGTAATCGGCCAAGGTGTAAAGAATCTGGCCGCCTTTCTGATACCACACGTAAGCCTCGCGCTGCACCAAAGCGAGCGGCGGCTCATGCCGAACCTCTCCGGAGCGGCCTCGTAGATAACGATCCAGCTCATGCCGAAGATAGCGATGCATGAGATCCCGGCCGTATTTGTGCGCCATCACCTGAAGCGCGGAATATTCGGCAAGACTCTCCGACAGCATGTTGGAACCTTCCACGTCGGCGCCAATCAACTGATGAGCCCACCATTGGTGGCCGAGCTCGTGGGCGGTTACGAAATAAGTGAAATCGATGTCGGTAGGCTTCACCACGCGGCCAATGAATCCCATGCCTTCCGAGTACGGGACGGTGTTCGCGAAGGATTGGGCGAAGGCGCGATAACGGGGAAATTCGAGGATGCGGAATTGGGTGAACTGGTAAGGGCTGTAGACGCGCTGATAATAATCCAGGCCGGCGCGGGAACTGGCGAGCATATCGTCCAGGTCGTAGGTATGGGCGGGATCGTAATACACCTCCAGAGCCACGTCGCCTTGCGGCGTTTGGTAGCGCTCCTTGCGGACCTGGTAGCGAGCTGAAATATACGCCACGAAATCGAGCACGTGGGTAGAGCCCATGCTGTATTCGAAAAAGTTGCGGCCACCGGCCTGCCATTGGCGCTGCAGGTATCCGGGAGCGAGAACAACCTGATCGGGTGAAGTGCTGACCACGGTGTGATACGTGATCCAGTCTGACTCGATCGGAAAAATGTTGTTCAGCGAATAAGCAGGGTTGCCGCGGTGGGCCATCTCTTCGAGCGAGGGAAGCTGCTCTTCGCGCCGGCGGCGCGGATCGTCCAGTTCGACGTTGCGATTGTATCCGATATAGGGGAAATAATCGGAGTCGAAGAAGGTGCCGTTGTACGCCAACTCGGGGAGTTCGTTGCCGTCGCGAAAGCCCCGGCTCTGGTGACCTACGTCGCTGGTGAGGGTGAGCGTTTCGCCGGGCGCCAATGGCTGGTCAAGCGCGTAGATGGAATACAGGTCGCGCGGCGCGGAAGTGAGCAGGCGGAAGGGGCGGTCGAAGTGGACGTTCGACACCGATTGTTTTTGATCGGTCAGATGGATTTGGGCGATCGGCTGGCCGGTCTTGTTCTGAAGAGTAATGCGGACTTTTCCATCGAAGGAACGGCGGTCGGGATAAATGTTTATCACGGCATCCACGGCCGTCACCTTGGGCTGCAGCAGATTTTCGTACTGCTTAAAGCGGTGTTCGTAATCGGCCTGGATGTGGCGGCGTGCCTTGGCGTTGAGATATTCGTTGAGAACGTGTGCGTTGTAGAAATACCAGGAGCCTGCAGTGGCGGCGATCACAAGGAACAGCGCGGCCAGCGGCGCCAATCGCGGGGCGCGCTGCCGAGCCAGCCGCGCACGAGAGCCCAGGGAATCCTCGGATCCGCGCCGGGACAGAGCCACCGATACCACGCCCAGTGCGGCGGCTATTGCGAGCCAATAGACGATGGACCAGAACAGTGCGGGCACGAAATGGCCGTAACCGTTCATGTCGGAGTAGGTGAAGGCCGGAACCTGGCCGACCAGGTACAAAGTATTCTCCCAGCCGAAGCTGAAGAGGATGGGCATCAGGACGAAGATCCCGATCAGGATCCCGTGGCCTACGAATTTGTTCGAGACGACAGTCTGTATGAACAGGGCCAGAAGAGTGTAGGTGAGGATCTGAGGGAAGGTTACGACGTAGAGCTCCTTGAAGTACTGGAGAAACTCGTAATGGTAGTAACCGAGGACGGTCTGCATGAGGATGCCGGTAAGCATCGCAACCGTCAGGAGGATGAGCTCAATAATGACAATGGCGCTGAAGCGGGAGAGCCAATCAATGGACTCGCGCAGTGGAAGAGCGTCGTGAATGCCGCTGAAATGGGTGTCCCGCTCGCGCCACAGTAGCTCGGCGGCATACAGAGTCGCGACGATATACAGGAAGAGCGTGGCGTTTCCCTCTACAGCCTGGAGCATGAGATAAGTGACCGGCCAGACGTTCTGTTCGGCGATGCGCCCGGCGAAGTAGCCGTTATTGATTCCCAAAGCCACCAGCAGCGCCACAATCGCCCAGTAAGGGATGTCGCGAAGAATGTTGCGCAGGCGAAGCCGCGTGAGCGAAAGATATTGCGCGAACGTGTTGGCTGAACCAAAGGCCTGATGGACCATCGGCAGGCGAGCGGCCACGCGCGAACGGACGGGCTGCGCCTCCAATAGTTCGAGTTCTTTTGCCTTGGCCGCGCGCCGCCCCTGCGAGCGTGCAGTGAGCGCCTCAATCGACATTGGAAAAAAGACCCATACAGCTCCCAGCGCCAGAAGGCCTAGCGCGATCCACAGCAGCCGGTTGTAAAGGAAGACGCCTCGGGCGAGCTCGGGCGACCAGGTAAGGAACAGGGAGTTCTTTTCAATCACAGTCCAGTACCGCGAGACGCCGTCCAACATCAGCAGGCCGATGGGATCGAGGATGCCGGACCAGAAGCGTTCCAGCGAGCGCGTGGCGGAGAACACCGTGATGCCAATGACGTAAATCATGAATAGCGCGACGCCCTGGATATACACGATGAAGATTTTTCGGGTGAGCGCGGCGACGGTAAAAAATGCGGAGCCGATGAAGAAGATCTGGATAACGACCACGAAGAGGAAGGGCTGCAGGAAGTTCCACAGATGGTTGGGACCAATTCGCGTCTGGTCTGCCCAGGGAGCGAACGTTCCCAGCCACGCGCCGAGCATGAGGCCCGAGAACGCAAAGACGGTGGTGACGAACGAGCCGGCCCAGCGTCCACCAAGGTACGCGAATTTCGAGATGGGCTTGGTAAACAGGATCTGGTAGGTGTCGCGCTGGAAATCGCGCAGGATGGACGTGCCGAAGATGGCCGCCATAATGATAATGCCGAAGAAAGCAGCCGTGATGTCGTTGTAGGTGTTGGCGAAGGGGGCGTTCAGAAGAATTTTGCCATTGCCGTTGCCAATAGATCCGAAGTTTTCGGACGCAACGCACAGGAAGGAAAACGTGCTCCACAGCAGGAAGTAGACGTAAGTGGAGAGGCTCTTGAAGCGGAGCTTGAGTTCGAAAGTGAAAAACTCCCAGAAGAGTGCCATGCGGATCCTCTAACTCGCGTGCGGGCGCTGCGCCTGCTGAGACAGGTTGAGGAAATAAACATCCTCCAGGCTGGAATCCACCGGCTGGAAACCGCTGCCCGGAGAAGCGTCCGCATAGACGCGCAGCTCGTGCTGACCGCCCACCAGGTGCGTCGAGATCACCGGGAGCTGAGTTTCCACGGCCCGCAGCTCGTCGTCGGTGGCCACCACCTTGGACCAGATTTTGCCGCTGAGCGCGCCTAGGGTGTCGTTGGGAGAGCCCTCCAGGAGCAATTCACCCGCGGCGATGATGGCCATCCGGGGGCAGAGCTGGCGGACGTCGTCGACAATATGGGTGGAAAGAATCACCGTGCGATCGCTGCCCACCGACGAAAGCAGGTTCAAGAAGCGATTGCGTTCGGTGGGATCCAAGCCCGCCGTGGGCTCATCCACGATAATGAGGCGTGGATTGCCAATCAGCGCCTGGGCGATGCCGAAACGCTGCTTCATGCCGCCCGAGAAAGTGGCAAGCGCTTTCTTGCGAATATCCCACAGATTGGTCTGTTGGAGCAGGCCCTCCACCACTTCCTTGCGCTCTCCGGAAGAATTGATCCCCTTCATCACGGCCAGGTGATTGAGCATGTCGAGCGCCGAGATCTTGGGGTATACGCCGAACTCCTGCGGCAAGTAGCCCAGAACGCGGCGGACCTGATCCTTTTGGCGGAGCACATCGATGCCGTCGAGCGTGATGGAGCCGGAGTCGGGATCTTGCAGCGTCGCGACAGTGCGCATCAGCGTACTCTTGCCGGCGCCATTGGGGCCGAGCAGCCCGAACATGTTATTGCCGATCGAGAGCGAGACGTTCTTGAGCGCCCGTACGCCGTTGGGATAAGTCTTGGAGAGACCCGAGATTGTAAGTGCCACACTGCTACCTCCAGATGCGCCCATTCAGAGCGCGGATTTGGATAACGCCAGACTAGCATGTATACGCGCGCCAGCCGGCGGCGGTTCCAAACGGCTACGGCGGACGGGTAGGTATGCCAACGGTCGCCGAGGAAGCTGGCTTTGATTTGCCCCTCATCGCCGACAGGAACATCCGGTATCAGCTAGACCAACCACTGGCGGCGTGCGCCCCTTTAACCCAGTACAATGGAATCGAAAGCACGCATGCAGACCTTCTACATCGAGACCTTCGGGTGCCAGATGAACGCGCACGATTCCGAAAAGGTCATCGGCACGCTGGTGTCGCAAGGCTACCAACAAGTCGCCAAGGCGGCCGAAGCCGACCTGGTGCTGTATAACACGTGCAGCATCCGCGACAAGGCTGAGCAAAAGGTCTTTCATCGCCTGGATGAGTTCAAGCGGGACGGTAAGGGCAAGGTGTTCGGAGTGATTGGTTGCGTGGCGCAACAGGAAGGCGAGCGCATTTTCGATCGCGCGCCGCACGTCAGCCTGGTGGCGGGGTCGGCCAGCTATGCCAAGTTACCCCAAATGCTGGTTCAACTGGAAGAGGGAAACCGCCGCGTCACCGGCCTGAGCCTGGACAACGATCAAGCATTCGAGACGCCATACACCAAACGCGATAATCCGCACCGCGCCTACATCACCATCATTGAAGGTTGCGACAAATCCTGCGCTTATTGCGTGGTCCCGTTCACGCGCGGACCCGAACGCAGCCGAACCAGCGAGAGCGTCTTGAACGAAGCGCGAGAGCTGGCGCGCATGGGCTACGTCGAAGTCCAGTTGCTGGGACAAAACGTCAACAGCTATCGCGATCCGTCATCCGCCGGTTGGGACTTTGCGCGTTTGCTGCGCGCGATGGGCGAAGTGGATGGGTTCCGGCGCGTCCGCTTCACCACGTCGCACCCGCGCGATTTCGTTAAAGAGATCATTGATGCCATCGACGATAATCCGGTGCTCTGCAATCACGTTCATCTTCCGGTGCAGTCCGGATCGTCAGATGTGCTGGCTCGCATGCAGCGCCTCTACACGCGCGACGAATATATGCGCCGCATCGATTGGATGAAGCAGGCGCGCCGCAACATCGCGATCACCACCGACATCATCGTGGGCTTTCCCGGCGAAACCGAAGCCGAGTTCGAGCAAACCCTCGATCTGCTGGACGAAGTGGAATACGATTCGCTGTTCGGCTTCAAGTATTCGCGCCGCCCCAACACCGCCGCGCTCGATCTTACGGACCACATCAGCGAGGAAGAAAAGATCCGCCGCCTGGCGATCGTCAACGAAAAGCAGCGCGCCATCCAGATCCGGCGCAACTCTCGCCTGGTGGGCGAAATCGAGGAGGCCTTCGTAGAGGGTTATAATCATGCAACAGGTCAGTGGATTGGACGCACCTCGCAAAATCGGCCGCTCAACTTTGTTCATCCCCAATTTGCGGCTCCACGCGAGGGTGCAAATCTGGCCGGTTCGTCCTGGAATGTTCGTGTCACTCGCGCAGGTCCGAACTCTTTAGCGGGTGAGGTGGTGGTTTGAGTATGGAAGGAAAGGGGGCCCGTATGGAAGTCGAAATGAAAATCCGCGGATTGATGATGGATCCGGTCACCAACATGCCAATCGTGGTGCTGAAGGATCTGAATGGGAATACCATTTTGCCAATCTGGGTCGGCATCTACGAGGCCAATGCGATTGCCCTCGAGATCGAAAAAGTTTCGACACCGCGGCCCATGACGCACGATCTCATCAAGACCCTGCTGCTCGGCCTGGGAACCGGCATTCGCAAAGTAGTGGTCAGCGAGCTGAAGGACGACACCTTCTATGCCGTGATCTGGCTCGACAAGGATGGCGATTTGATCAGCGTGGACTCGCGGCCGAGTGATGCTCTGGCGCTGGCGCTGCGTCTGGATTGCCCCATCTACGTCGATGAGAGCGTGCTCAAGAGCTCCAAGCGTTCCAATGCCGCCGCGGACAAAGTGAGCGACGAGGAACAGCGGCGCTGGCTCGAAAGCCTGGACGATGAGGATCTCGGCCGCTACAAGATGTGACTGAGATCTTCGAGAAGTTGGTTGCCGCGGGGATTCAAATCATCCCGGCTGAGATCACTTCTCATTTCATCCTGGAGCGCGACGGCTTCGTGGCCTTCGTGGAGCAGCGCGAAAACGGCTTCGGCAATATCGGTGCGGCAGGTCTGATGACCGAGCGAGGCTTTGGGGCGCTAATCTGGCGCGGTGATCAAGCGTTCTTCGTCGGGAAAGGCTTCGAGCAGGCAGCCTCGCCCGAGCAAGTGCAATTGATTCGTACCTTCGCTTCGGACTTAGCGTCTGCCCTTTGCTGATGGCCTTGTCATGCCTTTAATTACTGGCCGTCGCTTTCTTATGGACCGGCGGTCGGGGTGCGTTTTTGCCAGTCCAGCCATGCAGATTGTCCGGGTCCACGTTGAAGACCACCATGTAGGGGCTGGCGGTGTAACTCTCCGCCACTCCTTCGAACGACAATTCCGTGCCGAGATCCACCTTGCCCGCGAGTGGCGTTTCGAACTTCAATGTGGCATCCGCCGTGGTGCCGTCTTCGAGCGCCAGCACAACGGTGTTGGGTTTGACGTCGGGCTCCAGCTTGACGACTTTTCCCTTGAGCGGAGGCAGCATCGCGCCCTTCATTCCCATTTCAAAGTAACTGGCGCCATCGGGCCCGGTAAGCGATGCTTTGAGCTGCTTCCACAGCGTAAGCTGAGGATCCTTATACTGCGGTTGCCCGGCCGCTGGCTTGTCCTGCCCGGTCACCCAGGCCGGTGCAAGCAGCGAAAAGGCAGCCAGGTAGAAATATTTTGAGAGTGGATGGAACATTTTCGGCCTCCAATAACTTCCTTGGTAAAGCCTAAAATAAGCGCAGCCGTCCCTTCTAGTGGTCCGGCTGGTCTAAACTCCGAAAATACGAATTAGTTGCCGGCTGCGGGACGGGGGCGGCGATGTACGGGGGCTGGTTCATTCTTGCCAGTCCAGCCGTGCAGTGCGTCTTTTTCGACCGTCATCGTCAGCATGAAGGGCATCTGCGTGAAGCTCTCCCCTACGCCTTCGAAAGTCAACTCCGTGCCCTCGTCAACTTTTCCCGCCAGGGGCATTTCAAATTTCAGGGTGGCATCCGCGGTGGTTCCATCGGATTTGCCATCTTCCAATGCCACCAGGATTGTCTTGGGCTTTACCGCCGGCTCAAGTTTTACGACTTTGCCTTTCAGCGTCGGCAACATGGCGCCCTTCATGCCCATGTCGAAATACATGGGACCGTCCGCCGCCGACAAAGCCATCTTGAGATTCTTCCAGGTAGTTTCCTGTGGGTGCGCCTTGGCGTAATCCTCTTCGCTCGCGGCCTGCTCGTGCGCGATGTCGTTGGCATTCTTGATACTGAAACCCGCGGGCGGCGCCGGGTTGGCCTTGGCCGCGGCCACCAGATCGTTGAAGCCTTCGTCGCTGCCGTGGAAATTCTTATATTGCTTCTGGACGTACGTCATGGCAGCCTGCTTGCCTGCGGCAGGCAACTCGCCGGGACCGGAGTAAGTGGCTGCGCGTGCGAAATAGAAGAGCGCCGCCGGGATCCGATCTACTTTCTTCTCGGACGCGATCGCGGTTCCCATTTGGTAATCGACCGTGGCGTTGTTCGGATTCGCAGTCAAAACCTTCTGCAGCTCGGTCTCCGCTCCGGGCCAATCCTTGCGCTGCATGTCGATGAAGCCGAGATTGTTGTGTCCCATCACTTCCACGTCCGGCCGCAACTTCGCCCATTGATCCGCCGTGACGTTCGGAGGAGGACTGTCGATATTTTCCAGAATCGCCTTCGCCGCCTTCTCGCCGTCGTTTAGAATCTCGGGCGATTGATTCTGTCCATACAACGGCTGGGTGAAGAGCATGATGTAGTACGACGCGGTGAAGTTCTTAGGATCGTCAGCCAGAATCTTCTTCGCCTGATCCTCGGTGTTCTTCCCGTCGTTCAGGGCCGCGTAGGTGGTCAGCAACGCCGTTTGGCGCTCCTTGTTCCACTCCGTCGTTGGATACTGCTTTTCCCACTGCTGCAGCTTTTCCAGCCGGGTCTTTGGATTCGTATCCTGGCCGATCGAGACATAGAGGTCGTACTCCGCCCGATCCTTCCAGTTCTTCTGAGGCTCGGCAGACGCGGGCGCAGCCGCCTGTCCGAACATCCGCGTGGGCACCGGCCCCAGCATTCCAGTCAATGCAAGCGCTAACACGAATTTAGATGATTGAACCGACACTCCACGCCTCCCAGTGATCCGAATTTTTTCGGGCGACGATCCCGCAACTGCCGGCCGCCGACCCTGGCACAACCCTTAAGTACTAGAGTCCGTGCACTTGCGGAGTATACCGAATCGCAACCGTGGCTGCAACCTTGTCTATCACCCCGCTGAAACTTTAGATGCGTCCCAGCGAGATCATGTTCCTTTTTTGCAACTTTTTGAAAGCTAGAATCATTACAACGGCACAAGAATGAGTACAAAACGATCCATGCCGGGCGGTTGGGCCGATCGGCAGGCCCTCGCCAAGGGCCCCAATGGCCGCAATCTCTGCCGCTGGTGCAATCTGGAGGTTCCCAAGGGCCGTTCGACGTTTTGTTCCGCCTGGTGCGTGGAAGAATGGCGTCTGCGCAGCGACCCCGGCTACCTTCGCGAAAAAGTACTGGAGCGCGATGGTGGCATCTGCTCCATTTGCGGTGTCGATTGCCTGCTCGCCGGGCGGCAACTGAAACGCCTGCGCGGCGCCGCAAGGTTGAAGGCTCTGCTCCACTGGGGCCTCCGCGCCGGTTCCCGAAAGTCTCTGTGGGATGCCGATCACATTGTTCCCGTGGTGGAAGGCGGAGGTGAATGCGACCTCCAGAACATCCGCACTTTGTGCCTGAAGTGCCATCGCACGGTCACCGCCGAATTACGTGCCCGTCTTCAGAACCGTGACGGTGAGGCAGCGGATCCGAAAGTTAGCGCAGCAACGGTCTCAAATACCGCATAACGGTCTTCGCTACGATTTCATTGCCTTCCGCCGTCGGATGGATGCCGTCCCGTTGCATCAATTCCGGATGGATCGCAACGTCAGCCAGCAAAAAGGGTATTCGCGTCAGCTTGTATTTCGCCGCTAGCTGTACATAGATCTGTTCGAACGATTTGATGTAGTCCGGCCCGTAGTTTGGCGGCAGCGTCATTCCGGCAAGTAACACGTCGGATCCGGCTGCTTTGAGTGCCTGGATAATCTGCTCCAGGTTCGCGCGTGTGGACGTGATGGGCAGTCCCCGCAGCCCGTCATTACCGCCAAATTCGACGATGGTGACGCGCGGCTTGTATCCGAGCACTTCGCTCAGGCGGCTGACTCCGTCCAGTGTGGTGTTGCCGCTGACGCCTGCATTCACCACGCGCCAGTGCAATCCAGCCGCCGTGAGATCCTTCTGCAGAAAATCCGGAAAGCTTTTGCCCGGATCGGCGCCAAACCCAGCGCTGAGACTATCGCCGAACGCAACGATCACCGGACGCGTATCTGTAGCTGTGGGGGGTGCGGCCCCCAAAGATCGCACTAAACCCAGCGCCGCCGCGAGGCATCCAACCGAAAGAGACCGACGGAAAGAGATGAACATCACCCAATGCCATAATAAAGAATTGCAGGCAGATTCCGTTCGCTCCTCGATTCAAGTCCCCGCCATTCAGGTCTTCGCGCTCACCAAAAGCATCCCCACCGCCACGCACCGCGTGGATATCCTGCGCGGGATCGATCTGGAAATCGAGCGGGGCGAATTCGTCGCCATTATGGGGCCGTCGGGCAGCGGCAAGAGCACCCTGCTGGGCCTTCTTGCCGGATTGGATACTCCCACTTCGGGCCGGATCGTTCTGGATGGCGAGGACATCACGGGACTGAACGAAGACCGCATGGCTCTGTTGCGCGGCCGCAAAGTCGGCTTCGTTTTTCAGTCTTACCACCTGCTGCCCACACTCACGGCCGAAGAAAATGTTCTGCTGCCGTATGAACTCACCGGCGGTAATGGAATCGATGGGCCAAAGCGTGTTCGCGAGTTGCTCGAAAGCGTCGGCCTTCTCGATCGCCGCGATCATTACCCCATTCAACTTTCGGGCGGCGAGCAACAGCGCGTGGCGCTGGCCCGCGCCTTCATGGTCCGGCCGCCGATTCTGCTGGCGGACGAGCCCACTGGCAATCTCGATACCCAGAACGGCCAGCATGTGCTGGAACTTCTCATCTCGCTGAATCAGCGCGAAGGAACCACGCTGGTGCTGGTGACGCATGATGCCGCGCTGTCCAGCCGTGCATCGCGGCGAATTACGCTGCGCGACGGCCGCATCGTGAGCGACGAGCGAACGGAGTAAGAGGGCGCATGCGCTTCACTTGGAAAACCGCCTGGAAGATCGCCTGGCGCGAATCGCGCTCCTCCGCCTTCAAATTTCTGTTCGTGATTCTGGCGGTCGCGGTTGGCGTTGGATCGCTCACCGGCGTGCGAGGATTCAGCCGCGCCTTTCATGCTATGCTGTTGAGCCAGGCGCGCACTCTGATGGCCGCCGACCTTTCCCTCCGCGTCTTCGAGGTGCCCACGCCGCAGCAGACCGCGGCCATGGACGCGCTCGCGAAAGCCGGCGTGGATCGCACCTGGATCACCGAAACCGTAACCATGGCGTCCACCGGTGTGGACAAGCCGCCCATGCTGGTGTCGGTCAAAGCCGTCGATCCCAAGAAATATCCGTTCTACGGCCAGATTGGCCTGTCGCCACCGGCGCCGCTCTCCCAGGCGTTGACTGCCGACACTGTAGCCGTATCCGACGATGTGCTGCTGCGCTTAAACCTGAAGGTGGGCGACTCCATCCGTCTAGGTGGACAATCGTTTCGCATCGCGGGGCAGGTGACTTATGAGCCGGACCGCATGCTCGGTACCCTCAACGTCGGCCCGCGCGTGATGATCAGCCGCGACGGCCTGGAGCGCACTGGTCTCATGCTGCCCGGCAGCCGCGCGTCTGAGCGCTTCCTGTTCCGGCTTTCGCCTGGATCACCCCAGGGATCGCCCGATATCGAGCAAACGCGCGCCCGATTGAAAGCCTCGTTCCCGGATTCCTTGATTGCCGATTATCGCGAGTCCCACCCCATAGTGACGCAAGGCCTGAACCGCGCCACTACGTTTCTGAGCCTGATCAGTCTGATCACTCTCATCATCGGCGCCATCGGCGTGGGCACCGCCATGCGCGCTCACATCCAGCAGCGTATGGATTCCATCGCGATCATGAAATGCATCGGCGCGCGCTCCAGCCACATCATGCGGATTTACTTGCTGCAGACCATCGCGCTGGGGCTCGCCGGCGGTTCGCTCGGCGTGCTATTCGGATTGATTGTGCAGCGCGCCTTCCCCTCGTTTTTGGCACGCTATTTCCAGCTTCAGCCCGACGCGCATTGGGATTTCGTCACCGCCGCGCAGGGCATCGGCATCGCGATCCTGGCGTCGTTGCTCTTCACGCTGCCGCCCTTGATCGGCATCCGCCACATTCGTCCCAGCCTGATTCTGCGGCGTGAAATGGAAGAGACCAAGCCGGCTTGGCCCACCCGGTTGGCCGAAGCGCGTGCGTCGCTATTAGCGGGCGCTGCCATCCTGCTCGGATTCGCCGGCATTGCGATGTCCTTCGCCACGGGCACGCCCAGAGACATCTGGAGAACAGGCGAATACTTCGCGGCAGCCCTGGCCATCGGCTTCGCGGCGCTGTCGGCTGTCGCCTGGCTGATGCTGCGCGGGTTAAAGATCTTGAGCCGCCGCAAGCTCCCTGCCAGCGTCCGCCATGGCATCGCAAACCTATACCGTCCAGGCGCGCACGCGCAATCGGTGTTGGTGGCCCTGGGCGTCGGCGTCATGTTCACGCTCACAATTTATCTGGTTCAGCATGGCATGATCGCGGAGATGAATCGCACTTCGCCGCCCGGCATGCCCAACGTCTTTCTGATCGACATCGCGCCCAAGGATCGCGACGCCGTTCTCGATCTGGTGAAGCAGCAGCGCGGTGTGGAAGGGACGCCGGAATTGATCGGCACCGTGGCCGCCAAACTGGTGAACATCGACGGTCAGGACGTCGCCGCGCTGGATATGAAAGGCTTCGGCCGGCGTTTTCGCTCAGCCCGCCCGGTGGCGTCCGCGGGCGCCCTGCCGGACTATCTGAATATCGAGCGCGGCAAATGGTGGAACTCTCCCAACGTCGCTCCCGCCGTCTGCGTGGATGCAGACGCCGCGCGAATTCTGCGCATCCAACCCGGATCCCAACTGCGTTGGACCATTTCGGGCAAGGATGTCGAAACGCGCGTGGCCTGCATCCAAACCATCGATTCGGTGCATCTTTTGAGCCGCGTCGAATTTATTTTCAACACTACCGCGCTCGAAGGCTTTCCGATCGTTTACTACAGTAGCCTGCGCGCGCAACCCTCGGCCGTTCCCGCGCTCCAAGAGGCTCTGTATAATCGCTTCCCCACTGTCACCGTGGTCAACATGGCCGACGTGCTCCAGATTGTCCAGGGCGTGGTGGATCGCATCTCCGAGGTGGTTCGCTTCATTTCGATGTTCGCGATTCTGGCCGGCGCGGTGATTCTATCTTCCGCCGTGGCCGGCACGCGTTTCCGCCGCATGCGTGAAGTGGTGATTCTCAAAACACTCGGCGCCACGCGCTGGCGCGTCAGCCGTATCTTCTCGGTCGAGTTCCTGGTGCTAGGCGGTGTTGCCGGGCTGATGGGCAGCTTGCTCGCGGGCGGCTTCGCCAATCTGCTGCTGAAGCGCATGTTGGACGCACAGACTTCCATTCCCGTGATCCCGATCCTGCTCTCGGTGATCGCCACCGCGCTGATCGCTAACGCCGCGGGCTGGATGGCGAGCTTTCGGATCCTGGGTCAGAAGCCGCTCGAGATTCTGCGGGACGAATAAATCACTGGCTCTGTTGGACGGTAATATAAGCGCTCGCAGGGGATGCCATGCCGCCGATAGTGATCACAAGGGGCTGATTTCCATCCGCCACGCTGGTCGGCACCTGAATATTCACCTGGTAGAGACCCGCGAATTGAGATAAGCCCACGTACAAGATGTCCGATGCTGCCAGTGTCACGCCGCCGAAAGTAATCGAGACCGGAGCCGTCACCTTCGCTACCCCGCTCGGAAGCACTCCTGGGGCGAACGACGGATTCGTTGCGCCGAAGCCTGTCGCAAACAACGTGAGATAGTCGCCGGGCTTGGCCGGAGTGAACGTCGCCCCGCTAATCAACCCCGCAGCGCCAATGTAAGCTCCGGTCACTGCGTTGATGGCGGCAATCGGGTTTCCGCCGCTTGAGTTGTGCGTGAAATAGAAGAACTCGGGCGCGGTGGCTTGCGCCGCGACGCTGACCGGCGGGCTGGCCACAGCCTGCGACGTACCGCAATCCGTGATCACCTGCACCGGAACATTCCCCGGCGTTACTGCGGGAACCTGCACATTGAGCTGGCTTGGATAGACCCCGAAGATGGGCGCAGCCACAGTTCCAAACTCTACGCACACACCCGCCACGTTGGTCGGAAGCTGTCCGTTCACCAGGCTCGCCGACTTTGCGGTTCCCGCTGGAGCGAAATTGTTGCCAAAGATCGACACAATGGCGTTCGGCGACAGCACCGTCACCGGCGGAGTGCTCAGCCCGGCGCTGACGATCCCGCCGGTCGAAATGGACGGAGAGTTTGCCGCGAGCGAGGTCAGCGAGAAAGCGACGTTGGCCAGCGTGTAGGATAATGCCGTAATCGTGATCGGCCCCGGATTACTGCCCAGCGTGACGGTCAGGGTAACCGTGCCATCGTTCAGAGTGATGGCAGGAGACGGCGCCACGGTTGCAGAGCCCACTGGCTCGACGGTGAAAGTGACTACCACTCCTGCGAGGCCCGCCCCCGTACTGTCGGTAACTTTCAGGACCAGCGGCGACGCCAAACTTGTCCCCACCGTCGCGCTCTGGCCATTGCCGCTGACGATGCTCATGCCGGCTGGCTTTGCCGTTTGAGGCGTCAGCATCCGCACACGATCGTTGAAGGAGTCCGTTACATACACGTTCCCCGCCTTATCCACCGCGACGCTGAAAGGATCCAGCTGCGCCGCGATCGCCGGACCACCATCGCCCATGCTTGGGGTCAGCGTGCCATTCCCCGCTATGGTTGTGATCAAACCGCTGGCTGTTACTCGTCGCACCACCGCATTTCCCTGATCGGCGATGTACATGTTTCCAGCGCCGTCCAATGCGATGCCCGACGGCAATTTGAGCAGCGCTCCCGTGGCCGGCCCGCCGTCGCCTGCGTAGCCGGGCGACCCTGCGCCCACTACCGTCGTGATCGTCTGGTTCGGGGCGATCTTGCGGATACGATTATTGATCTGATCCACCACCAGGATGTCTCCGGCGCTATCCAGCGCAAGGTCGAAGGGATCGATTCCAGCCGCGGTGGCCGGACCGTTGTCGCCGGAGAATTCGGCGTTGCCGTTCCCCGCGATGGTGTTGATGGTCCCAGTCGAGTCCACTTTGCGCACGCGGTGGTTGCCGTAATCGGCGACGTAGACATTTCCGGCCGAGTCTACCGCCACGCCCTGCGGCGTGTGGAAAACCGCAAGCGTTGCCGGACCGCCGTCTCCCGAGAAACCGTCCGGACCGTCGCCCGCAATAACCTTCGTGGTCCCATCCGTGCCCAATTCCAGGATGCGCGGAACTTGGCTGGGAAAAATTGGCTCCTCGTCCGTGACATAAAAGTTTCCGGAGTGATCCACGGTGGCTCCGTAGGGCTCTCCTCCCTGCAATTGCCCCAGGCTGTTGATGTTGCCCCCCGCCTTGAATTCCCGCGCCTCCGCGTTGCTGGTATCGGCCACCAGAATGTCTCCGCTGCCTTCAATTGCCACGCCCTGCGGGAAGTTCAGGAACGCGTTCACCGCCGGCCCGTCGTCACCCAAGCTAGTGCCCGCCACGGTGTTGATGAGGTTGTCGGCAACCTTGCGAACACGCCTGTTGTCCGTGTCCGCGAAGTACACCACGCCGCCGCTGATCGCGAGGCCTGCTGGATAATTGAGTTCCGCCGCCAAGGGCGATCCGCCGTCCCCAGTAAAACCGATTGCGCCGGTGCCCGCCACGTTGTAGATCAATCCCGTCGATAAATCCACCCGCCAGATTACGTTGTTGTAAACATTGTCGTCGGTGATGTATATATTGCCGGAAGGGTCAAATGCCACGCCGTCGGGAACCATCGCAGCCATCGTCGCGGGCATCCCACCCGCGTAGCTGTTGCCCAGCAGACCTCCTGCGAAGTCCGTCATCATACCCGCCGTGCTTATTTCTCTCACTTCGTAGTTGTAATAGTCCGCCAGATAAATATTTCCAGAGTTGTCGAGCGTCAAGTCGGTAACGTAATCGATCTCCGCGCTGGCGGCCGGCCCATTGTCGCCTGTGTATCCTTGATTTCCATTGCCTGCGATGGTGGTGATGATGCCGGTCGTGTCAACCTTCCGGATGCGATAGTTGGTCCCATCCGCGATGTATAAGTTGCCTTGGCTATCCACCGCCACAGCCACCGGATCGATTTGAGCCGATGTTGCCGGACCATTATCACCGGCGAATTTCGGATTACCGTTTCCAGCGACGGTATTGATTGTGCCATCCGCTGCAATCCGCCGGACTACGAAATTGCCCAGGTCGGCGACATACAGGTTTCCTTGCGCGTCGATTGCAAGACCGGTGGGGAAATTGAGTTCCGCGTTGATGGCCAGCCCCCGATCGCCGCTATATCCGGGGATGCCCGTGCCGGCGTAAGTGCTGATAATTCCCGTGGAACTCACCTTCCGGATCCGGTTATCATCTTCATCCGCTATGAAGAGATTCCCGTGAGCGTCCAGCGCAACGGCGATGGGGGATCGTAAGGGAGCTGCGTTCGCCGGCCCGCCATCCAGCAGCCTGGTGGTTCCGGCGATCGTGCCGATAGTGTAAGGCTGCGACCAGGCATTTTGGAAACAGAAAGGAAGCAGAATCAGAAGTAGAGCGGTAGTGGTTCTCATGAAATAGAAAGGAATTCTATCACAAGTCCTCCGCTGCTACCTGCAATGGGAATGATTATGGCCGGAAGTTACGCCTTCCACGTCCCCAACAAGCGCCGCAGTAGCACGAGTTGTCCCAAATGATAGGAGTTATGGTCCGCAACCAGCAGGGCCTCGCGCAAAATAGTCTGGCCAGTGCCATGCGGAATTTGCGCAAATAGATCGGTCTTCTTATCCGCTACCAGCTTGGCCGTGGCCTTCAAATCCGCGCGAAAGCTGCGCAGGCTGTTATTCCAGGAGGCCGCGCTCGGGGGCGCTTCCGTCTTCGGCCAATAACCCTCCGGCCACGGCGGCGACTTATGCTTCGCGTCGCGGCTGAATTCCAGAATGTCCGATTGCGCAATGCGCATGTGCTCTAACAGCTGCCAGGCCGTGTGCGGCGCGCCTGGAGGCTTCACTCCGCGCATGCGGGAAGGGAAGTCTGCAACCACAGTGTCGAAGTCGGCGTGCGCGTTGCGTCCCCGCAGAAGATCGAGAAGATGCTGGCGTAGAGCGTCCGATTCAGCCATGACCTAGAGAAACACAAGCTCGCGATCAATTTCAACAGGACCAGCGGCTATTTGGCGGCGGGCTTCTTTTTGGCCTTGGGGCTGGGACTCACCGGTGGTTTCGAAATCTCCACCGGATTTGGCGTCCAAAAAACCGGATAGGCGGTTATCCATTCCCGCGGTACGTAGCTCATTTGCGGATTCACCGCGTAGAGGATGGACTCGCTGCTCACCACGGCTTGCGACAATTCCTCAGCGTAGCGCTTCAATCCCTCAGCGCCCATCGCTTGGAAAAATGCCGGGTCGTGCTGTAGTTCTTCGTCCAACGACTTAAGCGACTCCCGCGGCTCCATGACAAGGAATGTTGAATTGGGGGCTCCGGAAACCACCTCGTAGGTTGCTACGGATTGCGTGTCAGCCGACTTCACGGAAGCGTCCAGGATCATCTTCACCAGCTCAGCGTACGTCGCGAGACTGCCTTCCCGCACTAGAACCGTCTCGATGCTGAAGAAACGCGTCTTGGGCAAATTGATTTTATCCGCCCGGTAGCTGAGATCCGGCCGATACACCGCGAGCATCGAACGCTGGTTGATGCGCACCTGCGCGTCGGCCGCATCGATCGCGCCGAATTCCGCCGTATCCATCACATCCTGTGAATCCGCAATGGACGCGATGTTGTCGTGCCCTTCCAGGAACAAGGCCTGTGAAGTCCCTGTCATGGACGCCATTCCGAGGATGTGGGCAGGATATTTCGCCTTGGCCGCTGCCTGCATAAATGCAGCTTCCGTCTTCTCATGCGCGGCCGTTTTTCCTTCTTTTACGTCTTCGCGAAAAATGCGGAGCACCGGCGGGAAGCCTGTCGGTCCCTGAGCGCCCAGCGGGACCATTGCGAGCAAAATCACAAGAGCGAGTCTCATCGGGTTTCCTTCGGTGCGTAGATTTATCCTACTGCAAAACGACCGTTGAATTAGAATCAAGGCTGCATGGCAAGATCGGCGGATGTGGTCATCATCGGTGCGGGAATCGTTGGATCCAGCATCGCGTTTCATCTCACCGAAGCGGGTTGCAAGCGCGTGCTGGTGATTGAACGCGAGACGCGCCAGGGTCTCGGTTCCACCGGCAAGAGCATGGGCGGCGTGCGGGCGCAGTTCGCGACCGACGTAAACATCCGCATGTCCCTTTACTCCATCCCCTTCCTCGCGCGATTCGAAGAAGCCACCGGGCACCCTTCCGGGTACAAGCCGCACGGCTATCTGTTCATGGCCACCAATGACTGGCATATGAATTACCTGCGGACCAACAACGCCCGCCAGAAGAAGCTCGGCTTGAAGAATGCCGAACTGATTGCGCCGGACGATATTCGAAAGATCTTGCCGCAGCTTCGCTCGGACGACATCGTCGGGGGAAGCCTCTGCGCCACCGACGGCTTTGTCGACCCGGACAGCGTTATGACCGGCTTTATGGCGCGCGCCATCGATCGCGGCGCCGAGTTGTGGCGCGGGACCGAGGTCACCGGCATCTACACCGACCACGCCACTGTTTCGGGCGTGCTCACCAGCAATGGCGGAGTCTCTGCCCCGGTTGTGGTGAACGCAGCGGGACCCTGGGCTGCGGGCGTGGCTCGCATGGCCGGAGCGGATTTGCCGGTGCAACCTTTGCGCCGCATGTTGATTCCCACCGAGCCTTTCCCCGGACTTCCCGAAAGGCTGCCGATGATGATCGACATGTCCACCGGTTGGCACTTCCGCCAGGAAGGCCTTGGGCTGCTCATGGCTTGGGCTCACCCTGATGAGCAACCCGGATTCCGCACCGATTTCGATCCCGCGTACATCGAAAAGAGCCTCACGCATGCCGCCTCCCGCGTGCCGGACTTCGCGAACCTGGCCGTCAACCCCAAGCGCTGCTGGGCGGGCATGTACGAAATGTCCCCGGACCATCACGCCATTCTGGGACCCTCGCCCGATGTCCGGGGATTCTACTTCGCCAACGGTTTTAGCGGCCACGGCGTGATGCATTCTCCCGCCACGGGCCGCATTCTCGCGGATTTGATTCTCACCGGGGAGACTAGCGTGATCGACGCTAAGGACCTGAATGTGCAGCGCTTCGCCGAAGGCCGCGCCATCGAGGAAACCGCGATTCTGTAGAGCAGTAATTTTCCGGAACAAATCTCGATTTCCTTCGTCTATCACCCCATGAAACTGTGGATCCTTGGCTTGCTGGCTGTGCTTGTGCTCGCCGCGGGAAGCAATAGGGACTGCTTCCGGCAGTGGCGTACCGAAGCGCGTGAAAGATCGATCGAGGCACGGCAAGAAGCCCGGCTGGCGCGGGAGGAAGCGCGAGAACGCGCGCGCGAGTTCCGGGTAGAGCATCGCGAGCAGATGCGCGCCTGGCGTGAAGCCTCCCGCGAGCAGCGCGATCGCATCCGCGATGAGATCCGTCACGATCTCCGCGACTGGCGCTACAACTACTAGCGTCCCGTCCGTTGGTACATGACCTTCCCGCCGACGATGGTGTAATCCACCTTCGCCGACCGAATTGCGTCTTCCGGCACAGTCAGAATATCGCTCGACAGCACCGTCACATCCGCCAGCTTTCCCACCTTCAGCGATCCCTTGCTCCCATCCTCGAACGCCGCGTACGCATTGTTGATGGTGTAGCTCCGCAGCGCCTCCATCCGGCTCATCCTCTGATCCGGAAAAAATACGGTTCCGTCTTTCAACCGGCGGCTCACAGAGGCGTAGTAACACTGGATCGGATCCACATCTTCCACCGGCGTGTCCGTCCCATTCGCCACCACCGCGCCGGACTTCATCAATTTCTGCCAGACGTACGCGCCCGCCTCCGCCCGCTCGCGACCCAACCTTGCGATCACAAACGGACCGTCCGAGGTGCAATGAATGCCCTGCATGGCCGCAATCACGCCCAGCGTTCCGAAGCGCGGGATATCGGCCGGGTCCAAATGCTGCGCGTGCTCGATCCGCCAGCGCAGGTCCTTTCTGTCCGGATGCTCGCGAAAAACCGCCTCGTACAAATTCAACACCTCGCGATTCGCCCGATCGCCGATCGCGTGCGTGCAAAGTTGAAAGCCATTGTCGATAGCCAGCTCGGCCGTCTTCCGAATGTAGGGTAGTTGTTCAGTATTGATCCCGCTTCGATTGGGCGCGTCCTCCGGCAGATCGGTGTAAGGCTTGAGCAGCCACGCCCCGCGCGAGCCCAGAGCACCATCCATGTATTCCTTGATGGCGCGCACCGTTAGATGATCGCCGCCCACCCCAAGCATGTAATACCTGTGCAAGTTCGCCGCCAGTTCGGCCTGCGGCGCGCGCAGCATCACCCACAGGCGCAGCCCCAGTTCCCCGTGCTCCGCCATCTTTCGAAACAGATCCACGGTAGCGAATGAAGACCCCGCATCTTCAAACGTTGTGATCCCCTTCGACAGGCTGTCTCGCTCCGCCAGCTTGATTTGCTGCCGGAGCTCGGCCTCCGCTTCTGACGCCGGCCTCCGTGCGCGAGACGCGTCCAGCGCGTTCTCAATCAATCCCTGCGCACCCTCGTTCATCAGTCCGGTCGGATCGCCGTGACTGTCGTGCAAAATCTCACCACCCGCGGGATCGGGCGTATTCTTATCGATCCCCGCCAGTCGCAGCGCCTCCGCATTCGCGAAACCGGCGTGGCCGCTCGCGTGCGTCAGCCAAACTGGATTGCGCGGCGAAACACGGCTCAAGCTTTGGTGCACCGGAAATCCACGCACGTTCGGCTCCGGAGTCCGGTCCCATTTCGCCTGATGAAAACCGCTGCCTAATATCCACGCTCCCGGCTTCGCCTCTCGTGCCGCCGCTGCCACCATCGCGACAATCTGGTCCCAATTCTTTGCGCCGCGCAGATCGAGCGTCATCTTCGACGCCCCTAGAAACGTGAAGTGACCGTGCCCTTCGATGAAGCCGGGAGTCGCTAGCCGCCCCTGCAGATCGATCACTCGTGTCGACGGTCCAGTAAGAGCATCCACGGTTTTGTTGGACCCCACCGCGATAATCCGGCCGCCGCGCGCCGCTAAACCTTGCGCCTCCGGTGCGCCTTGCTCTAACGTGACAAGCTTGCCATTGCGCAGTACTAGATCGGCTGGTTGGGCCATAGCCATTCCCGCGCTCAAGCCCAGAAACAGCAACATCAATTTCGTTTCAAATGCCACTACAATCATTAGGTACGGCCTTCCCCCGAAGATCGCCCGTTATGGCGCGTGTTCCCAGTGTCGCTCAAACGGAACAGACGTTCCGTCCGTTGGCTACCGCAGTTCGCAAACTGGCGGTCGTGGGACGGTCTTGCGGCAACTGCGGTTCGTCTGAAATTCGTCCTTCCAATCGCCGCAACGCGCTGGATATTGTTCTGGCATGTTTGTTTCTCGCGCCGTTCCGTTGCCGCGTCTGCCGCGATCGTTTTTATCGCATATGGCGTCCCAGTTTACAATCGCCGCCTGATCCGCCCGCCGCGCCGCTCTTGGTGATGCCCGCACGCCGCAACGTAGCGAAAGCGGATGCCATCCCGCCGCGCCGCATCCAGCCGGAACCCGTGCAGCCGCAACGCAGCAAGCCCGAACTGATTCTACCCACGCCTCAATTGATTCTGCCGGCGGTGAAAGCGAACGTATGGACGACGGTGCCGATCGATACTCCCGCGCCCCAGCGGACCATTCCGGGCTCGATATTGATTCTCGAAACCGATCTCTCTATCCGCAAAATGCTTCGCCGGTTACTCGAACGCCGCGGATATCGCGCTATGGAGATTGAACAGGCCGAAGATCTTGAGGGGGAACTGCGTGATGGTGGCGCGGATCTGCTGGTGATTGATGTTTCGGCCACGGGAGCGGACGGCGTCCAAGCCCTGGTGGAACTGGTGCGCGTTCATCCCAATTTGAAAATTCTCGCTCTATCGGGTGAGTCTCTCGCGCGTTCCGAACACGCTGACGAAATACCAGGCCGTTTCCTGACGCTTCCGAAGCCTTTCGCTTTAGACAGCTTCCTCGCTTGCGTCGACCGCTTGCTCGGGCGATGAATCTACTTCGCCGCTTGTTGCCATACCTGACTGTTGCCTTAGTCTTCGGGATAATTTACGACGGCTGGATATTCTTCTCGCGTTGGAACTACGCGCGGGAAGGCCGCAAAGCGGAACAATTGAAGGAAGCGCAGGACGCCCGTCAGACGCTGGAATTGCTAGGCGGCGATCGGCTCAAGATTCTGGACTTCTACGCGCCCGCTGCAATTCGCCGCGGCGAGCAGGCGACCATCTGCTATGGCGTCAACGCAGCCGAGCACGTACGCATCGATCCCCCTGTGGAGCAACTGCAGCCCGCCTTCAGCCACTGCTTCCAGGTTGCTCCGCTCCGCGACACAGATTACAAGCTGACCGCGGAAGATCGCACCGGCCACTCGGTCACTCAGAGCCTCACCATTAAAGTTCTCTCTGGACCACGACCCTAAGGGAGGGTCGCCCTGGAGAATCCAGAATTCAGAATCCAGAATTACTCTCCCGCCCTGACTCCGCATTCTGAATTCTGACTTCTGAATTCTGAATTCGTCCCTTAAAATAGAGCTTGATCTCCCCCGCTCGACAGATCGCCTTCGACGTTCTCCGCAAAGTCCAGCAAGGCGGGTACGCTTCCGACCTCTTGCTCCAGCGTTCCGCCCCACTCGACTCGCGCGATGCCGGCCTCGCCTCCGAGATCGTCTTTGGATGCCTCCGCTATCAAGCCCAGCTCGACTATCTGATCGCTCGCCGTGTTCCGCGTCCGCCCGATCCCGAAGTTCAGATCGCCCTGCGCATGGGCATTTATCAACTCCGTTATCTCGATCGCATTCCGCCGCATGCCGCCGTCGGAGAAAGCGTGGAACTGGTGAAGCGTATCCACAAAGCGTCCGCCGCGGGATTGGTCAACGCGATCCTGCGAAAGACTGACCGCACGCCGGTGCCGTGGCCGGACCGGGCCACCGATCTTTCCATGCCCGCCTGGCTACTGGAACGCTGGGATCGCCACTTCGGTAAGCAGAAAGCGACCAGGATCGCGGCCGCATTTCTGCAACCGGCCGAAACGCACATCGCGAATACGGGCCGCATCCAGGACATCGGGGCGCAGTCCATCGTTCCGTTTCTCGACCTCCATCCCGGCCAGACTCTTCTGGATCTGTGCGCCGCGCCCGGCAACAAGACCGCGCAAGCCATCCAGTGCGGAGCCCGCGTCGTCGCCTGCGATATCCACCTGCACCGCCTGACGCAGATGCGCGATCTCAACTGTCCGCTGGTTGTGCTGGACGGTACGCAACCGCTACCCTTTCGTTCCAAATTCGACCGAATCCTAATCGACGCGCCCTGCTCCGGAACAGGAACCCTTGGCCGCAACCCCGAAATCAAGTGGCGCCTGCAACCTTCCGATTTGATCGATCTGCACGCCAAGCAAGTTGCTCTCGTTCGCCAGGCGCTCGATCATCTCTGCCCCGGCGGCCGTCTGGTTTACTCTACGTGCTCGCTCGAAAAGGAAGAAAACGAACAAGTGATCCAGGCGTTTCCCGGCGCATGGCAAACCACCGAGCGGCTGCCCGGCCTCAACCCCGGCGATGGTTTCTTTGTCGCGACATTTGCCGCTAGCTGACGTGGACGTCGAACACTGCGAGCCAATATTGCAGCGACTGCAGCGCGAACCCGCAAAACATCAGGCCGATGCCAAAAACGCCCATGCGCCGTTCCGGCAGATTGTCGGCGTAGTATTCGACGTACGGGCTGAATGCCATTCCTAAACCCGTTACCAGCCCAGTGACCAATCCCAAACGCGTTGCGAATCGCCAGGGATGCTCGATGTGGCGTACCACCGCGCTACAAATGAGCGCGGCTGCGATGTAGCCCGCGGTGCGAACCACCGTCGCCTGAACTCCGGCACGCGAGAAACGCGGCCGGCGGTTTGAAGAATAATTCATCGAGGGCCGCACTCCCCGGCTATAGGCAAACACCTGTCCGCCCGTCAGAAGCAGAGCGTAGAGAGCCGCGAAACGAAAACCTACTTCAGGATAAAGCGCCGCGCTGAAAGCAGCCGCGCGGATGGCGCTGAAGAGCGCCTCCAACGGCAATGAATAATGATCCTGGCGCTTGGACATCCGATTGAGTTCCATGGCGAAAGTTACGCCGATCGCTATGCCCGACGCCACGCCGAAGATCAGACCCAGCCCTAGACCATAGCCAAGACCAAACAGGATCGAATAGGTAACGGCCCTGGTCAGCAGCCGCAACGGGCCATGCTGGCCGCCCAGCAAATCATACGCGAGATACAGGCTGCCGAGCACATCCAGACAACTGCCCGCGATGCTGATCGCTGCAACCGTGTGGTGGTCCATCCAACGATTGTAGACTCGATGTCGATTCGATGACTTAAATTTTGCCTTGACGGGCTATCGATCACGCGTAATTATCGAATCTGAGGTGACCGCCCTTGCCAGCGAATTCGACTGCCCCTCTGCTCGGCCCTCAGGGTCAGCTTTACGCGGAGCCACAAATCAGCCCTGACGAAAAGACATTTCGTGTTGACAATACCAGCGCCGCTTATTACAACTCGCCCTATTACTTGGCACATAAGGCGCAAGTGCAGCCCATCCCGCCGCGCCGCAATAGTCTTCCCCTGAATCTCGCCGATTTTGCGCCAGCCTCAGTCTCGGCCGCAATTCAGGCCGCTGGGAAGATCACCTTTCACGCGGTGGGCGACACCGGCGCGGCAAAAGTGAATCGCGCTCAAACCGTGGCCGTCGCTCTGGGTCACGAAGGCTCGGTGGCGGATGCCATGACCAAGGAAATTGCGGATATCAACGGCCCGGCATTCTTTTTCCACCTGGGCGACGTGATCTACAATTTCGGCGAGGCGCAATATTACTACGATCAGTTCTACGAACCCTATCGCGAGTACGATCGGCCCATTTTTGCTATTCCCGGCAATCATGACGGCATGGCTTTCGGACAAGGATCGAGCGCTCCGCAGGTTCCTACACTCGATGCATTTCTGACCAACTTCTGCGCTCCGGAGTCAGGAATTTCCCCCGATTCCGGCGGCCTCATTCGCAGCGTCATGACCCAGCCCGGCGTTTACTTTACTCTGGACGCGCCCTTCGTGTCGATTATCGGGCTATACAGCAATGTATTGGATGGCCCGGGCGTCATCTCTTCCCAGGGCGGCCACTTCCCCATCGGTGACGATCAGTTGACGTTCCTGAAGAGCGAACTGGCGCGTCTGAAACCGGATCGGACAGCCCACAAACGAGCCGTGATACTCGCCGTTCATCACCCGCCACTATCGGCCGACGCCAAGCACGGCGGTTCCGTCGGAATCCAGAAAGACATTGATGCGTGTTGCAAAGCGGCCGGCCTATGGCCCGATGCCATTCTCTCCGGCCACGCGCATCTTTATGAACGTTTCACGCGCACCGTGGCAGCCGCGGGCGGCAAGGAAACGCCCTACATCGTCGCCGGGAGTGGCGGATTTGCCGCCACCGCTCCCAAAGGAAAGAATGCCTCGGCCGGAACCAGGGTCGGCGATCACGTGCTCGAAATCGCCCCGATCATCGATTTCGGCTATCTCACCATCGAAACCGACGCCAAGACGCTGTCGTTTGTCTTCAAGACCGCAACGGGCGGCGGAGCCGCCATCCGGGACTCCGTCACCGTCAACTTGAAGACCGGGAAATTGGTGACCGCCACTGCGCCTGTCACAGCGTCGCCCGCACCCGTATCCCAGAAGAAACAGGCGCTTAAGAAGAAAAGGTAACTCACCCCAGAGGCCCATGGCGCGTGCCGCGCGCGTGCTAACATCGATTAAGTCGCGGCATGATCGAAGTACTCCCCTCCATCCTCTCGGCCGATTTTGCGCACCTGGGCGATGAAATCGCAAAGGTGGAGCGCGCCGGAGCTTCCTTCCTACACGTGGATGTCATGGACGGCCATTTCGTCCCCAACATCAGCATCGGAATCCCGGTTGTCGAGTCTATCCGCAAAGCTACGCGCCTCAAGCTCGACGTTCACTTGATGATTTCGGACCCCGACAAATACGCGCCTGAATTCATCCGCGCCGGCGCGGACTATGTCCTGATCCATCAGGAAGCCTGCAAGCATCTGGATCGCACGCTCCGCCTCATCCGGTCCGAGGGCGGACGTCCCGGCGTGGTGCTGAATCCCGCCACCCCGATCGCAATGCTGAGCGAAGTGCTCGATCTGGTGGATCACGTGCTCATCATGAGCGTCAATCCCGGATTTGGAGGCCAGGCTTTTATCCCCAACGCTCTCAAGAAAATTCAGGCGCTCGCGTGGCGTCGAAAAGAGTTAGGCTTAAATTTCGCCATTGAGATCGATGGCGGGGTGTCGTCGGAGAATGCCCCAGAGATCACCCGCGCTGGGTGTGACTGGCTGGTAGCAGGGTCGTCGATTTTTCACACTCCCGATCCCGGCCAGGCGTTCATCGATTTGCAGCGCGCGGCCCGCGAGGGCGTGCTCCAAAAGGTTTAATCCAGAAGGCCTCGGACGGTTTAATATAAGGTGGATATGGCACGATACTTTTTATTCGTAATCCTGATGGCGGGTCTATTGACCTCCTGCGGTTTCCGCGCCAAAAAATACGACGACCCGATCACCAAAGACACCAAGCAGCCGGACAAGGTTTTGTTTGATCGCGCCGTCAACGACATCGAGCATGGCCGTTACGAAATCGCGCGCATCACATTGAACACCCTGATCAACACCTACGATCAGAGCGAATTCCTGGCCAAGGCCAAGCTGGCCATCGCCGATAGTTGGTTCCGCGAAGGCGGCGCCGCCAGCCTGGCGCAAGCCGAGGCCGAGTACAAGGACTTCATCCTGTTCTATCCCACCATGGAAGAGGCCGCTGAATCGCAGCAGAAGATCTGCCAGATCCACTACAAGCAGATGGATAAGGCGGACCGCGATCAAAGCCAGGCCCTGCGCGCCGAGGACGAATGCCGCCAGCTCATCGTACAGTTTCCCAATAGCAAATATGTCGACGAGACCAAACAGCTGCTGCGCAATATTCAGGAGGCCATTGCCGAAGGCGAGTATTTGGTGGGTAATTTCTATATCAAGCGCGGCGACAATTCCGCGGCTGCCAACCGCCTGAGCCACGTCGTAGATCAGTACCCTCTCTATAGCAAGGCGGATCTTGCGCTGTGGCAAATGGGTCAAGCCTACGGACGCCTGGGCAACCGCTTTCGCAAACAGGAAGGCGAGGCCTACGCGAAGATCGTCCGCGATTATCCTCTAAGCGACTACGCCGATGATGCCACCAGAAAGCTTAAGGAGCTGGAACTCCCCGTTCCAGAGCCCGACAAAACCGCCGTTGCCCACATGCAGTACGAGAAAGACAACCGGGTAAAGCCTGGGATAATCGCGCGGGACACGCTTTGGATCCGTCGCAATCCGGACATGAGCACGGCGGCGCGCTCGGGCGACCCGGCCATGACAAACTTGCGGCCGTCGGTTCCGCCCTTGGTTCCGCAAGTCCCTGGTGCCGCAAATGCCGGATTCAATGGCCAGGTGACCGCAACAACGGTGGGCGATTCATCCGCGCTCGATACCAAGCCGGATGCTCGCGCGAATCCTCCCGCGGCAGGTGAGGCTGGCGCCGCGACCCCGGCCGCCACTCCGGCGGCCGCAACCCCGGGTGCTGCAAGCCCAAGTGCAGCAGCTACACCGGCTGCGGCTGCGGCAGCATCCACTGATTCGTCGCAGCAGGCCACTCCCGATCCCAACGCGAAGAAGAAAAAGAAGGGTAAGAAGCAGCAGCCTGCGGCTCCGACGACGGATCAACCCGCCACTGCCGCGCCGGCCGCGGCTCAACCTGCGTCCCCTGCCAGTCCGACATCGAATTGAGCGGCCGCATCATTCTAGCGCCATGAGCCGAATTCTCCTGGCTGACGACAGCCCCCACGCGCAACGCATGGGGGAACGAATCCTGCGCGAAGAAGGCTTCGAAGTGGTCAGCCTCACCGATGGCAACGCCGCTATGCTGCGGCTGGCTGACGTCGATCCCGACCTGATCCTCGCCGACGTTTTTCTGCCCGGCAAGTCCGGCTTCGAGCTTTGCCGCCACGTGAAAAGCGAGCCGCGTTTCAAGCACGTTCGCGTGGTGCTTACCGCCGGCTTGCTGGAGCCCTTTGACGAAGACGAGGCCAGGCGCGCCGGCTGCGACGGCATCCTGAAAAAGCCCTTTGAGGCTTCTAAAGTAGTCAGCACCATCGATCCACTGGTGAAGGAAGCCCAGCTCGCTCGCGGCCAGTTCGTGGAGCCGATCGTTTCCGTGGCGCCCGTTGCCGAGCCAGAGCCTGAGCCGCCCAAGCCCGTCCAGCCGCCTAAGCCCCTCGAGCCGCCCGCTCTAGCGGCTCCTGAAATCGATCCCGAGCGAGTTCGCGCCGCAGTCACCCTCGCGCTCGATGCTGCGCTCCCAGCCCTGATCCAGGAAATTACCGAGCGAGTCCTGATAGCATTGGGTCATTAACCCATGCCCGAGAATACATTCGACATCGTGTCCAAGATCGACCTGGCGGAAGTCAACAATGCCGTTCAGCAGGCGCTCAAGGAGATCCATCAGCGTTTCGATTTGAAGGACTCCAAATCCGACATCCAGCTCAACGAAAAAGACAATAAAGTGGTGCTCGCTAGCCTGGACGATTACAAGTTGAAGGCCGTCAACGACGTGCTGCAGCAGAAACTGGTGAAGCGCAACGTGTCTCTGAAGGGGCTTACTTATGGCCCCATCCTGCCGGCCGCCGGCTCCAGCGTTCGCCAGGAAATCACGCTGCAGCAAGGCATCTCCACCGAAAAAGCGCGAGAGATCGTTAAGGCAGTCAAGGACAGCAAGAAGAAAGTGCAGGTCTCCATCCAGGGCGACGTAGTGCGCGTCTCCGGCAAGGATCGCGATTCATTGCAGGAAATAATCGCGTTTCTGCGAGGCAAGGATTTCGGCATCGACATGCAGTTCACGAACTACCGATCCAATTGAGTCTGTTCTCATAAATGTCGAGGCGTATCGAAAGCCTGTTTGTCGAGGGCCCCTCTGGAAAGCTCGAAGCGCTGCTCGAAGAGCCCGAGGATCGCGAGCCCACCCACGCGGCATTGGTCTGCCATCCGCATCCGCAACACGGCGGGACCATGCACAACAAGGTGGTCTATCGCATCGCGCGCGGGCTGCGCCGCGCTGGAGCCGTGGTGCTGCGCTTCAATTATCGCGGCGTGAATTTGAGCCAGGGCGAATACGACCACGGCGTCGGCGAAGTGGAGGATGCACGCGCCGCGCTGGCTCTATTGCGAGCGCGCTATCCAGATCTTCCTTTTTCGCTGGCCGGTTTTTCGTTCGGCTCCCGTATCATTCTAAGATTGGGCTGCGAGACGCCGGACGTTTCCCGATTGATCGCCGTCGGATTTCCAGCCAACCTGACCGACGGCCAGCTGCTGGGCCACTGTTCAGTCCCCAAGGTCTTCGTCGTGAGCAGGAACGATCAGTTCTGCGCCGTGCCCGCCATGGAAGCGTACTTCGCCGCCCTGCCGGAGCCCAAGGAACTAATTTGGGTGGACGCCGCAGACCACTTCTTTAGCGGTGCGTTGGATCAATTTGAGGAAACGGTCTACCGTCTGGTGGCTAGCTATAGCTAGCTCGTAGCGTGGCGCATCTCACGCTGCACTTTGCGGGCGGCTCGTTCGCTGATCAAATTGGCGACTTTGGCCAGCAATCCAGGAACATCTTCCGGCTTGATCAGCATCCGAACCTGCTTCTGAGGTGTTGGGTGGTTGGTCTTAGCGTTTTGGTAAGTGGTTACAATCGCGGTTGCCGGTTTGTAAGACATCATACGGGCATGCGCCAAAACCTTGAGACCTGCTTCAGGGGATTCCATTTGCAGGTCGCTCAGCACCAACTGGTATTCCTGTTCGTCCAGTTTTCCTACCGCCTCGGCTGCGGAAGCTGCTGAATCTACATGATATCCGCTGGCTTCCAGCACCGTTTGTAAAGTTAAGCGTGAGGTAGGATCGTCGTCTACCAGTAATACTCGGGCGAGTTCAAAATCCATGCACCGATCACTTTCAGTCATTATTTTCATTCGGCGCCGCTCGTCTCCTAGGTAATAGTTTAATCGATCCCTGCGGAAATGGAAGAGCAGATTTAGGGTATCGAAACCCTTAGCTCGGGAAGACCCGGCGGAAGATCTGGTCGATGTGCTGTAACTGTCTGGAAACAGAGAAGGTCTCCTCCAGGGCTTGCGGTCCCAGATGGCTCGAAATGGTCGGGTCAGACGTTACAGCCGCCCTGAAATCGCCATCCCCCTCCCAAGCTGCCATGGCATGCCTCTGGATCAATCTGTAAGCTTCCTCACGTAACATGCCCGCTGCGGAAAGGTCCAGCAAGAGCTGTCCGGAGAACACCAGCCCCCGTGTAAGGTCCAGGTTACGCTTCATTCTCTCTGGCGAAACCTGCAGACCCGATATCAGCCAGATGGTTCGGGCCAGCATATAGTCCACCATGCTTGTCGTGTCGGGCAGGATCACTCGCTCCACGGAGGAATGCGAAATATCGCGTTCATGCCACAGCGCGATGTTCTCGAAAGCCGGCTGTACATTGCCGCGTACCACGCGCGCCAGCCCGCAAATCTGCTCGCAGGTGACCGGGTTGCGCTTGTGGGGCATGGCTGACGATCCCTTCTGCCCCTTGGCGAACGGTTCCTCCGCTTCGCGTATCTCGGTGCGCTGCAAGTGGCGGATCTCAAGTGCGATCTTTTCCAGCGTCGCAGCCACCAGCGCCAATGTAGCGACGTAGTTGGCATGCCGGTCGCGCGAGATGACTTGGGAAGCGATCGGGGCCGGCCGCAGTCCCAGCCGCCCGCAGATGCGCTCTTCGGCCTGGGGGCCAATGTGCCCGAAAGTTCCTACCGCACCGGAGATTTTTCCGACCCGCATTTCCTCCGCAGCGGCCGAAAAGCGCGCGAGATTGCGCGTCATTTCGTCATACCATAAAGCGAGTTTGAGGCCGAACGTGATCGGCTCCGCGTGCATACCGTGCGTTCTTCCGATCTGCACCGCATCCTTGAATTCGAACGCGCGCGTTTTCAGCGCCGCGGCCAAATCGGTCAGGCCCCTGAGAATCACTTCGGACGCGCTGCGCACCATTAGCGCCTGGGCGGTGTCCACTACGTCGTTCGACGTCAGCCCGTAATGCAGCCAGCGCGATGCGTCGGATGCGCCAGCCGCGGCCAGCTTCTCTGAAACCGCGGTGGTGAAAGCGATCACATCGTGCTTGACCTCGCGCTCAATTTCCTGGATGCGTTTTAGATCGAAGCTGGCATGCTGGCGCAGCAGGCGGGCCGCCTCGGGCGGGACGTCGTTGCTTTCAGCCAGCGCATCGGAAGCGGCTAGCTCCACTTCCAGCCACTGCCTGTATTTGTTTTCCTCGCTCCAGATATGGGCCATCTCCGGCCGCGTGTAGCGTTCAAGCATTAATAAGTGAAAACCTCGGACTGTTGTTTCGGCTCTGCGACCACCAGGCGGGTGAACAGAGCGCGCCGCGCTCGCTCCAGCGCGAGTTGCGCCAGATTCCGCACGATCTCGGGATGATTGTTGTGTTCGCTCAAATGGCCCAGCACCAGGGTGTTGATCGAAGAATCCAGATCGGAGCGGATAAAATCGCAGACTACATCGTTAGACAGATGCCCTTTGCGTCCCATCACTCGCTGCTTCACCGACCACGGGTAGGGTCCCACCTTCAGCATTTCGAGATCGTGGTTCGACTCAAGCACCAGCAGTTGCGCGCCGCGCAAATGGAACTTGATGGAATCGGTGACATAACCCAAATCGGTCACCAGGCCCACTTTAATTCCTTGCGCGCGGAAACAGAAACCCACTGGATCGATGGCGTCGTGCGGAATGGTAAAGCTATCGATCTCGATATCGCCGACGCAAAACGTGGTCCCGGCCTGGAAGCAATCCAAGCGCGGCGTGTACTCGCCCCACGGGATGGCGGGCGCGGTGAGGCGCGTGATGAAAATCGGGACTTGGAGAGCGCGAGCTAAAGCCACCAGGCCGCTCACATGATCGGAATGTTCGTGCGTGATCAGGATCGCGTCCAGTTTCTCGGCGTCTTCGTGAATAGCCGCCAGCCGGGCGACGACGTCGCGCTTGGCAAGGCCGGCGTCCACCAGGATGCGCGTTTTTTCGGTACGGATGAAGGTGGAGTTTCCCGAACTGCTGCTGGCGAGAACGCAGACTTGGATTATGACCGGCCTCCGTTGCTCGATACCTCTGTGGCGCACGCACTCTTGTGTGTGGCGCACGCACTCCTGCGTGCTGCGTTCACACTAGTGTGAACGGTTCCGGTATGCTCGCAGAGGTGTTGGCACGAGTGCCAACACGGCACGCAGAAGTGCGTGCGCCACATCGCCTTACTCAAGCGTTTCCGGTTCACGCTGGATATTGTGTTCCCCCGCCGTCTTCTTCTCCCAATACTTTCGCAGCCACGCTTCCCAGCTTTTGCCGGCGGCGGTGTCGCGTCCGGTGAACGCCAGCGCCTGGATTTCAGAGTAGGGAATCGAAAGCTTAGAATCGAAGTTCTTCGGGAAAACGCGAACGTACGAATCGGCCAGCGTTGCGGCATTCTTCCGGTCGAAGATGTAGCCTTCCACCACGCTTCCATTCTTCAATGTGACCGTCACATCGCCGCGATAATCGAAAGCTTTTTCGAGTGCGCCGCGGATTTCGTCGTCAGTGGCCAGCGCCGGGATCCAGCCCTCCAACTGATCGTGCGAGAAACCGGGTACTACCTCAAGAATTTCTGGATTCTCGATTTCGCTCATACCTGCTGGGTTTCGCTGGGAGCTTCGATCTGAATGTTCACAAAAGGATTGTGCGCGTGAACCGGACGGACCGGCTCTCGGAGCAATCGCTCGGCATCCTGATCCGGATAGGCAGTGAACAGATACGAACGTGCCATGGCTGCGAAACCGCGCAACGAAGAGAATCCATCGTGAACGGCCGAGGGCTCAAAGCCGCAATGGACCATGCAATTCGCGCACTTGGGATTTCCCGATTCCGTCCCATACTGATCCCAGGCCGTGCTTTCCATCAATTCGGCGAACGTGTCGGCATAACCGTCCTGCAACAGGTAACACGGTTTCTGCCAGCCGAAAAGGTTGTAGGTCGGCATGCCCCAGGGCGTGCAGTTGTAATTCCGCTTGCCCATCAGGAATTCGAGATACAGCGGCGATTGATTGAAAATCCAGTTGCGCTTGCGATTCGAAAGGATCGCCTTGAAGGTGCGGCGCGTGCGAGCGCGTCCCAGGAAATGCTGCTGGTCCGGCGCCTTATCGTAGGAGTAGCCCGGAGCGATCATGATTCCTTCGACGCCCAACTCCATCATCTCGTCAAAGAAGGCCCGAACACTCTGTGGATCTACGCCATCGAACAGCGTGCTGTTGGTGGTGACGCGGAAGCCGGCCTGAACGGCTGCCCGAACGGCGTCCACCGCGATCTCATAACCGCCCTCGCGGCACACCGAGAAATCGTGATGGTCTCTTTGCCCGTCCAGATGCACGGAAAACGACAGGTACTTGCTCGGTTTGAAGAGCGACAGCTTTTCTTTCAGCAGCAGCGCATTGGTACACAGGTAAACGTATTTCTTGCGCGCCACCAGACCCTCGACAATTTTGTCGATCTCCGGATGCATGAGCGGTTCGCCGCCGGGGATGGAAACCATCGGGGCGCCGCACTCATCCACCGCTTTGAAACATTCTTCGGGTGAAAGGTTCTTCTTGAGAATGTGCGCCGGATACTGGATCTTGCCGCATCCCGCGCAGGCCAGGTTGCAGCGGAACAGCGGCTCCAGCATCAGCACCAGCGGATAGCGCTGGCGTCGCTTGAGACGTTGCTTGAGGACGTAGGTGGCTACGGTCCACATTTGCGAGACTGGAACGGGCATAAGTGGGCGGACCTAAAACACCATTGTAGCGATGTGGGAGCTAAAAGCGGTAGTGCGCAGATTTAACGTGCCAGGTTCAACTTAACCGGAGCAGGGCAGCGCTGCCCGCTGGAACGTCGATTTCCATCTCCCCACTCGTCACTGTGATCCGCTCCGGCGTGCCGGGCTCCCATTGGCCCGCGCTGCTCACCGATGTTCCGCCTAAGAGCACGCCATCTTTGCTCGCGAGCGATGGCGCGGTGAGCCGCAGCGCACCGGCCGCCGTGATTCCGGGACACGCTGCGCGCACCTGAGCCGCGCGAGTTGCTTCTTTGTTTACCAGCGTCAGCCAGATGTCGCCGCTATTGGCGCGCACCGCATAGGCAGTCAGGTTCAGCCCGCCGGTGTAACCGGTCAAGGTCAAGCGTTCGCCCTGGCTGGCCATGCGAAACGCGAGCATCCCGTAGTACAGAGGCTGAGCGTGGAAAGCGTGCGCCGCATCCATACCAATCGGAGAATACCAACTGAAGAAGCCCAATTGGTTGATCCCGGTTTCTATGTTGACTCCGGCGGCGTCGAACTGCGCCAGCATAAACAGAAAATCGAGGCCCCACAGACTGGCCGCCATGGTATCGCTCACACCGGGTTTTCCGCCACCAAAGCAGGAATTGGTTTCGCAGATGCGATAGGGCAATTTCGCCGAGTTTGAGGCGGATTTGAGCCGGCCCAGGATGCTGGCCAGACCTTCATTGGGCTTCAACAGATTTTCGAGCGTGCTGGCCTTACTTTCCGGAGGGCCCTCGGCATAGTAATGATGAGTCAGCAGCCGGAGATCGCGAGCTTCCGCGGCCGCGAATTGTTCCACCCAATCAGTCTGCACCAGGACGTCCGGTCCGGCGAAAGGCGCATTCGGAAGCTTGTTCCGAATTGCCTTCTTGAATCGAAGGTACTCGGCGTGATAATCGGCATAGGAATAATTGGCGGGCCGGTGGATTCCCGGAAACAAATCCGGCTCATTGCCGATTTCGAATGCCAGAAGACTATTGCCCACGCTGGCCGCAACCGCGACGGCTTCGTCGACAGCCTGGTCCACTGATCCTTGACCAAGATTCAGTCCCCAAATCAACTGCCAGCCGGTGGCGCGAAGGAAGGTCGAAAGGTCGGTCAGGCTGCGGCGATCGACCACCGTCCCTTGAGGAGCCGAAACCGCCGGACCATCCGGCGACCAGGATGCATAGTCGGAAGTATTGCCGCCGATGCGAATCACCCCGGCCGTTCCCAGGGTGCGGACGAATTGCACGTAAGCCTGGTTCGATCCGCTGAGCAAACCGCGTTCGGCTACCGAGGAAATCTCATAGCCGAGTCCCATGAAGTCCGGAGCAATTCGGCCGAGCCGTGCCTGCGGCTGCAGCACTACGCGTACGATGTCGGCTTTCCCTTGGGTCTGGCCGTATAGCGGGAACGCCGCGGCCGATGCTCCGAGAATCCCGGAGAGGAATGCGCGCCTGTTCCGTTTGCACGCGGTGACCATGGTTGTCATGATATTCGATTGCGCAAGCAACGACATTGGTCATATTTTTGTGTTGTCGCAAGGGAGGACGAGCAAGGCAGTTGGTTGGGGTGGCCGGCTTACGCGAAAGCAGACCACCAGCCATGCGTCACTCCGACTTCGGCTTGTTCTTGCTGCCCTTCGGCCTGCCCCGGCGCTTCACTTCGGTCAGCCACTTTGGCGGCCTGCCCCGTCGTTTCCCCTGTCCAATAGTCAGGCGTTCCAACACAACGATGGCCTCAGAGATCTGATCGCGCTCTAGCCGAAGGTCGGCTAACATTTTGTTGATGTCCATTTTTAAAGCGTACCGTGAGATCGGCGTGGCTGTCACGAACTCCTTTGCTCGCCGAATCGATTTTCACCATTTTTTGGCTTCCTCTAAATCATCCCGTCGTTTTACACTTATTGAACAATTGTGGATGGTCGTGTTTGGAGGAGCACGTCCCTAAGCGCCGGCGCCAGCTCATTCCGGTATTACAGAAGCTTACAATTAGGACGACCCCGTCTGTCCACGATCCGCGGTTGGGTGGCTCTTTCGGGCTATGGACCCGGCCTGTTCTACTAATCCTGTAACGAACCGGAGTATGCTGTCGTTAGTATCTCTAGGACCGATTTCTTAGCATTATGAAGAACGCTACGCCGACGGCGGTCGAGACCGCGCCTCCTCTGGAGACAAATCCTCTGGAACGGCCCCCGCACGGGCCCACCAACGCCCGGACCCCTCCGCCGCAACCGCCCGCGAGGCGGGGTGGGATCTGGTGGGTGATCCTACTCGTGCTAGCCGGCGTTGGTTATTGGCAATGGCCCAAACTCAAGACCTTTTTACCTGGCGACGACACGGCTGGGAAGGCTACGGGGAAAGCCGGAAGAGGCCGGCGCGGGGCAGGCGGCGGGACAGCGGAAGTGGTGGCGGCGCGAGCGACAAAGGGCACTATTAAGGTTTTTGTGCAAGGTCTGGGTGCGGTAACGCCTATCTACACCGTGACGGTGAATTCCCGCGTGACCGGCCAATTGATGAAGGTCCAGTTCAAAGAAGGGCAGATCGTACACCAAGGCGACTTGCTCATCGAGATCGACCCGCGGCCTTATGAGGTCCAGCTGGAACAGGCGGAAGGGCAGTTGATTCACGATGAGGCGCTGCTCAAGAATGCGAACCTCGATCTGGATCGATACAAAACGCTGATGAAGCAAGACGCCATTCCGCAGCAGCAACTCGACACCCAGCTGGCGCTCGTGACGCAATATGAAGGCACTATTAAGACCGATCAATCGCAGATCGACAACGCCAAGCTGAATCTGGTCTATTGCCACATCACGTCGCCCATCACGGGTCTGGTGGGCTTACGGCTGGTGGATCCCGGCAACATCGTGCAATCCACTTCCACCAATGGGCTGGTGGTGATCACGCAGCTGGATCCCATCAGCGTGATCTTTACCACCGCCGAGGATCAGCTTCCGCCGATTCTGGAACGGCTGCACGCGGGTCAACAATTATCGGTGGAAGCCTGGGATCGCGAGAACAAGAACAAGCTGGCGGACGGCAAGCTGGAAACCGTCGACAACCAGATCGATCCAACCACCGGCACTTTGAAGCTGCGCGCTGTTTTCGCTAACGGAGACGGTAAGCTCTATCCCAGCCAGTTCGTGAATGCGCATTTGCTGGTGCAACAAAAAGAGAACGTTACGTTGCTCGGCACTTCCGGGATTCAGCGTAATTCGCAAGGACCCTATGTCTGGCTGGTCAAGCCCGATCAGAGCGTGACGGTAAAACCGATCACCGTGGGAACCACCGAGGGCGATGTATCGGAAGTCAGCTCCGGCTTGGCGCCGGGCGACGCCGTTGTCACGGTGGGCGTAGATCGCCTGGAAGAAGGCGGCAAGGTGAACGTGCAAATTGCCGGCGAGAATGCGAGCGCGGGAAAGCGCGGCGGCAAGTCTGGCCAGGGTAAATCCGGCGAAGGTAAAGCCGGCGAAGGCAAATCCGGCGAAGGCAAAGCTGGCGGGAACAGGCCCCACAAGCGCGGCTCTGAGCCCGCGTCGTGAGTAGTCAACTGTCATGAATCCTTCTCGGACGTTCATTGTCCGGCCCGTCGCCACTTCGCTGCTGATGGCTGGAATTCTGCTGGTGGGCGGAGTGGCCTACAAGCAACTGCCGGTGTCGGCTCTGCCGGAGGTGGATTATCCCACCATCCAGATCATTACCTTCTACCCGGGCGCCAGTCCGGACGTGATGGCGTCGGCAGTCACCGCGCCGCTCGAACGGCAGTTCGGCGAAGTCCCCGGACTGCAGCAGATGACCTCCACCAGTTCCGATGGCTGCTCGGTGATCACCCTGGAATTCACTTTGAGCTTGAACATTGATGTGGCCGAGCAGGAAGTGCAGCAGTCAATTAACGCGTCGGGGACCTATCTTCCCGCCGATCTGCCGGTCCCTCCCATTTATGCCAAGGTGAATCCCGCCGATACGCCCATCCTGACTCTGGCGCTGATGTCCGATGCGCTAGCGCTCTCGAAGGTGGAAGACCTGGCCGACACGCGGTTGGTGCCGAAGATTTCGCAGTTGCCGGGCGTTGGCCTGGTCAGTATCAGCGGAGGCCAGAAGCCCGCGGTGCGCATTCAGGCCAATCCGACGGCCCTAGGCTCGTATGGCTTGAACCTGGAAGACCTGCGCAATGCGATTACCGCCGCGAACGTCAACCAGGCCAAGGGCAATTTCGACGGTGCGCACCAGGCCTATCAGATCGGCGCAAACGATCAGATGCTTTCGAGCGCCGACTATTCGACCATGATTGTGGCTTATCGCAACAACTCGCCAGTGCGGGTGAGCGATATCGCGACGGTGGTGGACGATATCGAGAACCTCCGCCAGGCGGCCTGGATCAACGAGACGCCGGCCGTGATTGTGAACATCCAGCGGCAGCCGGGTGCGAACATCATCGCGGTGGTGGATCGCATCAAGGCGCTGCTTCCGCAGTTGCAAGCCTCGCTGCCCACCTCCATCAAGCTCAAGATTCTGACGGATCGCACCAACACCATCCGGGCGTCGGTGAGCGACGTTCAGTTCGAACTGATGCTGACCATCGGCCTGGTGGTTCTAGTGATCTTCCTGTTTCTGAGGAATTTGTCAGCCACCATCATTCCCAGTATCGCGGTGCCGTTATCGCTGGTGGGCACGTTCGGCGTGATGTACCTGCTGGGCTACAGCCTGAACAATCTGTCGTTGATGGCACTGACCATTTCCACCGGCTTCGTGGTGGACGACGCGATCGTGATGATCGAGAACATCTCGCGTTATCTCGAAGAGGGCAAGCGTCCGCTGCAGGCCGCGCTGCTAGGTTCCGAGCAGATCGGCTTCACCATCGTTTCGTTGACCGTATCGTTGATCGCGGTGCTGATTCCGCTGCTCTTTATGGGCGACATCGTGGGCCGTCTGTTTCGCGAGTTCGCCGTGACGCTGAGCGTCACCATCCTGGTCTCGGCGATCGTTTCGCTCACCTTAACCCCCATGATGTGCGCGAAGATTCTGAAGCATACTCCCGAGAACCAGCAGGGGTGGTTTTATCGCGCTTCCGAGCATGGCTTCGAGGCCGTGATCGCGCTCTATGCCAAGACGCTGCGCTGGGTGTTGCGAAATCAGCCGCTAACGCTGGCGGTAGCCCTGGCGACGCTGGCGTTCACATTCGTTCTGTTCATCAAGATACCCAAAGGATTCTTTCCAGTTCAAGATACGGGCGTGATCCAGGGCGTGTCGGAAGCCGAACAAACCATCTCGTTCCGCGCCATGTCTGAACGGCAGCAAGCGCTGGACAAAGTGATTCTGCAGGACCCCGCCGTCGAGAGCCTGTCTTCGTTCATCGGTGTGGATGGAACCAACACCACGCTCAATACAGGACGCATTCAAATCAACCTGAAGCCCCTCGAGGACCGCAAGATCGACGCGAGCGATGTGATCCGGCGACTGCAGCCGGCGTTGACCAAGGTTGCCGGGATCACGCTTTACATGCAGCCGGTGCAGGATCTGACAGTGGAAGATCGCGTCAGCCGCACGCAGTATCAGTACACGCTTGAGGATCCCAACGCAGCCGAACTGAATGCCTTCGTTCCCAAGATGGTGGCGCGTCTGAAGGAAATACCCGAGCTGCGTGACGTGGCAACCGACCAGCAAGTGAATGGGCTGCGCGTGAGCGTGGTGTTCGACCGCGATACGGCTTCCCGTCTGGGCATCACGCCGTCCACCATCGACAATACCCTTTACGACGCTTACGGCCAGCGCGAAGTGTCCACCATGTTCACGCAGCTGAACCAGTATCACGTGGTGCTGGAAGTGAAGCCAGGCTTCCAGAACAATCCTGTCGACTTGCGAAATTTGTTCATCCGGTCGTCAGCTGGAACCACCGGCGGCTCCGGTGTGGTGTCGGGAGGCTCAACCAATACGGTGGGTTTCGGCCCGTCCAGCCAGTCGGTAGCGCAGGCCACGGGCGGGCAAGCGCTGGGCGCCGCAGTCGGCGGGTCGTCCAGTGGGCCGTTCGGCGGTGGGATATCGGCATCGTCGCTGGTATTCACCAACGGAAGCCAGGTGCCATTGAGCGCCTTCACCCACGTGGAACAGACCACGGTTCCCATAACGGTGAATCATCAGGGCCAGTTCCCGGTGGTTACGCTCTCGTTCAATCTGGCGCCCGGCGCTTCACTCGGTGATGCGGTGAACGATATCAATCGCGTAAAAGACGATCTGCAGATGCCGGCCAGCATCCAGGGTGCGTTTCAAGGCACGGCGGAGGCGTTCCAAGCCTCGCTTGCCAACGAGCCTATCTTGATCCTGGCGGCGTTGATCACGGTTTACATTGTCCTGGGTGTTCTTTATGAGAGCTACATCCATCCCATCACGATTCTTTCCACCCTGCCGTCGGCGGGCGTGGGCGCGCTACTCGCGCTTTTCATTTGCCGCCAGGATTTCAGCGTGATTGCGCTGATTGGAATTATTCTGCTGATCGGCATTGTGAAAAAGAACGGAATCATGATGATCGATTTCGCGCTGGACGCCGAGCGGACCCAGGGAATGCAGCCGCACGAGGCCATCTATCAGGCGTGTCTGTTGCGCTTCCGGCCCATTATGATGACCACCATGGCGGCGCTGCTGGGCGGCCTGCCGCTGGCGCTCGGAAACGGAGTGGGCTCTGAGCTGCGGCGTCCGCTTGGAATCACCATGGTGGGCGGACTGATCTTCAGCCAGCTATTGACACTGTACACAACGCCGGTGATTTATCTTTGGTTCGACCGCTTGGCGCACCGCAAGCGCACCGTGCCCGCCATGGATCCGAGTCTGGCGCCCGGTTTTAGCGGGGAGATGGGCGACTAGCGCATGAACATCTCCGAGCCATTTATTCATCGGCCAGTCGCCACCACGCTGCTTACCATCGCGATCGCTATGGCCGGCGGCGTAGCCTACAGCCTGTTGCCTGTCTCACCCCTGCCGCAAGTGGACTTCCCGACCATTAATGTACAGGCGACGCTTCCGGGCGCCAGCCCGGAGACCATGGCGTCCTCGGTGGCGACGCCGCTCGAGCGCCAGTTCGGCCGCATCGCGGCGGTCACGGAAATGACGTCCACCAGCACGCTGGGCGGCACCAGTATCACCCTCCAGTTCGAATTAAATCGCGACATCAACGCCGCTGCGCGCGATGTGGAGGCCGCCATCAATGCGGCGCGCGGCTATCTGCCGACCAATCTGCCGAGCAATCCAAGCTACCGCAAGGTCAATCCCGCCGAGCAGCAAATCTTTCAAATCGCGCTCACCTCCAATGTGCTCGATCGTGGCCAGCTCTACGATGCTGCTTCCACCATCATCGTGCAGAAGCTTTCGCAGATCCGCGGCGTCGGGCAGGTGAATGCCCAAGGGGGCGCCTTGCCGGGCGTGCGCGTGGAGCTGAATCCGATGGCGCTGAACAAGTACGGCATCGGCATGGAGCAGGTGCGCGGCGTTTTGAACAACTCCAACGCCAATGTTCCCAAAGGGCACTTTTCCGACGGTTTTCACCTATGGGAAGTGGGCGCGAACGATCAGATGTTCAAGGCCAAGGATTATCAATCGCTGCTGGTGGCCTACAACAAAGGCGCCGCGGTGCGGCTGTCGGATATCGCGGAGGTCGACGATGCAGTCGAGGATATTCGCAACCTGGGACTCGCCAACAGCCAGCCTTCGGTGAACGTCGCAATCAATCGGCAGCCAGGCGCGAACATTATCGACACGGTGGATCGCATTCGCGCGGCCCTGCCGCAGCTCAAGGCTGCCATTCCTCACTCTATTAATTTGAACGTTACTCAGGATCAGACCGTTACCATCCGTGCCTCGGTGCGCGATATAGAAAGAACGCTGCTCATATCCATACTGCTGGTGGTCCTGGTGGTGTTTATATTCTTGAGGAGCCCCCGCACCACGCTGATTCCTAGCGTGGCCGTCCCGGTTTCGCTGGTCGGCACTTTCGGCGTGATGTATTTGTGCAACTACAGTCTGGACAACCTTTCTCTCATGGCCCTGACCATCGGCACCGGCTTTGTGGTGGACGACGCCATCGTGGTGATCGAGAACATCACACGCTATCTGGAGCAGGGCATGAAGCCCTTCGCCGCCGCCCTGCGTGGCGCGCGCGAGATCGGATCGACGGTTTTTACCATCAGCGTTTCTCTGGTTGCGGTATTCATTCCACTGCTGATGATGGGCGGAATTGTCGGCCGTCTGTTCCGCGAATTCGCAGTGACGATGTCGGTGGCCATCGCAATTTCGATGGTCATCTCGCTGACCACCACGCCCATGATGTGCGCGCATCTGCTCAAGGAGCACAGCACGCACGGCTGGATGTACCACACCAGTGAACGAGCGTTCAATTGGATTGTCAGCCTGTACGGACGCACGCTCGACCGGGTCCTGAAGCATCCCGCCATCACCCTGGCTGTTCTCGCGGGGACCATCGCGCTGAACGTCTACCTTTTCATTCACGTGCCCAAGGGATTCTTTCCGCAGCAGGACAATGGGCGATTGAACGGCACCATCATCGCCGATCAGGACACCTCTTTTCAAGCCATGGAAGGGAACCTGCTGCGGATGGTGAAGATCGTACAGGCCGATCCGGCGGTAGACACCGTAGGCGGATACACCGGGGGCAGCGGCGGCTATGGGAACACTCTCAACACAGCGCGCATGCAAATCCAGTTGAAGCCGCTCGCGGAACGCAAAGTCTCGGTGTACGACGTAATCGAGCGCTTACGGCCCAAGCTGAGCGTCATTCGCGGATCTACGAATTACATGCAAGCCAACCAGGACGTGCGCGTGGGCGGGCGCAACAGCGCCTCGCTTTATCAATTCACCATGCGCGGCGACAACGTCCAGGATTTAACCAAATATGGCCCTCTGATGCTTTCGTCTTTACGGCACCTGCGTTTGATCAACGACGTCAACACCGATCAGCAGAATAGCGGCTTGCAAGCGGTTGTACAGTACGATCGCGACACCGCCGCGCGCTTTGGGATTTCCTCCCAGCTCATGGACAATGTGCTGTACGACGCGTTTGGCCAGCGCCAGGTCTCAACCATGTACACGGCGCTCAATCAGTATCACGTGGTGATGGAAGCGGCGCCGCGCTTCTGGCAGGATCCCGAGTTCCTGAAACAGATCTACGTATACGGTCCACAGGGTGGAACCGTGCCGCTCAACGCCATCAGTCATTACTCGGACTCAGTGGCGCCGCTCGCGATCAATCATCAGGGGCTGTTTCCGGCAGTGACCATTTCGTTCAATCTGGCGCCCAACGTGGCGCTCGGGGACGCGGTGGATGCCATCCAAGCCACGGCGCGCAGGGTGGGCCTGCCGGATACCATCCAGACCTTCTTCGCCGGAACCGCGCAAGCCTATCAGGACTCGTTGCGCAATGAGCCTATCCTGATCGCCGCCGCCCTCGCCACCGTGTACATCGTGCTGGGCATGCTCTATGAGAGCTGCTGGCATCCCATCACGATTCTCTCCACGCTGCCGTCGGCGGGCGTGGGCGCGATGCTGGCGCTCCTGTTGTCGAAGACCGATCTCAGCATCATCGCGATGATCGGGATCATTTTGCTGATCGGCATCGTCAAGAAGAACGCCATCATGATGATCGATTTCGCTATTGAAGCCGAGCGTTCCGAAGGGCTGGCTCCGCGCGATGCCATCTACAAGGCGTGCCTGTTGCGCTTCCGGCCAATTCTGATGACCACCATGTCCGCGATGCTCGGCGCTATGCCGCTGGCGCTGGGGCATGGCGTGGGCGCGGAATTGAGGCGTCCGCTCGGGATCACCATCATCGGCGGGCTGATCGTCAGCCAGCTGTTGACGCTCTACACTACGCCGGTGGTTTACTTATCGCTGGATCGATTGCGCCTGCGCTGGAAGGGCCAGCACGTTCCGCAACTCGCGCACGGCGCCACGGACTGAGCCGCGCTAGGACGCTTTCTTCACCACCAACTCAAACGGCATCCCATCCGCATCGCCCGAAATCTTGATCTGATCGGCCGCCACTACGCCCTTGTAGGTCAGCTTCAGCGCGTTTCCGCCGAAATCCAGGCTGAGCCAGAATGAAATATTAGCGCCGTCGATCTTGCCGTCTTTGATGGCGATGTCTCCGCCGTCCGGGCCGGCCATAGTGCCGTTCAGAGTTGCGCCCTCCGCTTTGAAGCTGAATGCGACCGGGAAGTCGCCGTTCGGAGTGGAGACGCTGCCGGTCCATTTGCCGTCTACATCGGCGGCGAAAGCGGAGACGGTGAGCAGCAACAGTGCCGCTGCCGATACCAGGAATTTCATGAGCAAATCCTCCTTTACGACCTTTGCAATATCCTATCACTCAGTGCGTCATCGAATACATCACGTAATTAACGCCGGTGCGAATGCCGAGCGCTGAATAGCGCTCCGGGTAATCGGGGTCGTCGGCCCACTCCCAGGAATCGCCCGTGTCGTGATTGAAGAGCACGGCCACCTCGATGCGTCCCTGGTCGTCGTAGATGGCGCGCCAATGCGGATCGCGTCCGCCGTTCAAGTAGGGCATGCCACCCAGGCTCCATTGCCCCGATACCTGATAACGCTGGTCAAGATCGAACACGGTGTGGAAGATAGCGTCGTTATTCTCGATTTCGACGATGGGCCGGCCGGGAAGCAGCTTGGCCATATTGCGCTGAAAATAATCCCAATCGCTGGGGCCCCAAAAGTCGTCGCCCAGCAGGAACCCGCCGCGCGCCAGATAATCGCGAACCCGGGCCATTTCCGCGTCGCTCATGTTCCATTGATCCGGCCCCGCGCAATAGAGGAAAGGCCAATTGTAAATGTCGTCGCCATCATCGGGACTGACGGGCTGTTCCACGCTGCGGACTTCGAGCCGCGTCAGACGGCGAAGCGCCAGCACGAAGTGGCGATCGGCACGCGGATAATCGTTCGTCCAGGCGCTACGGCCCTGGCTCCAGTCGAAGCGATACAGCCATCCGAAGATGCCCCAGTTCCCCTGCGGGTACATCAGGCGCGCGAAGACAAACTCGGTTTTGTCGCGGTAGTCGGCGGGCAGCGGGAAATCGTTATACTCTTGTCCGGCATACTCGCGGAAGGGCTTTTGAAATGCGCACAGAATGCCCGCGGCGGCCAGCCCGAAGGATAAAAGAAGGACCTGCCGGGAGCGCACTCGACCATGCTAACATCCACCGCGGCGCCTCACTCTTGTCCCCCAGGCGCGAGAGCGAGCTATTGCGCGGCAGCCCAATTCATGACCAGATTATACGCGTCCACGGTGCCGATGCCGGTGGCAAAATCCCAGCCGGTTGTAGCGCTGAAAGCTCCAGTGAAGGATGTACTGGAAACCGAAAGCGCGCCGTCCGGCGCCCCGAACACTTCACCCGGTTGATTCCCTACGTAGCCATAGCAACTGGCTGAGCCCCCGCAATTGACCACGATATCGCCCGCCGTCACGTCATGAAAAATGCAGCCGGCGCTGGGACCACTCGACGAGTCGCAGGTGGAGGAGCCCTGAGCACCATACTCTTTGGCGGCCAGTTTGTAGTAAACGTAATTGGGATTGCCCTGCGCGCTACCCTGTTTCTGGTTTACCAGTGCTTGAATTCCCGCCAGGATCGGCGAGGCGAAAGACGTCCCGCCCGCGCCGGCCCATGCGCTGGGCTCGCCCAGACACGGAGCGCCTCCCTCGGCGGTGTTGCTCCAGCAGAACACATAGTAGTGGCCCCACAAGCCGTTGGCGGCGAACAAAGAGACGTCCGGGATGTCGCGCAGGCCGTCGTTTGGAATCCCGGCAACGCCCGTTTGCCAGGGAGGTTTCGCCTGGCCTTGGCACTTTCCGCCAACGATTCCGTATACGTAGGGCGATCCGGAAGCGCAGCCGCTGGGCCCGCCGCTTCCCGCGGCCACCGTGCGATATCCAAGAGCGCACAGGCTATCGGCGCCGTACGCCGAGGGAAAGCCCAGGTAATTTACCAGCACTCCGCCGGCGCAGGAATCGTTCCAGGGAATTTCGGGAATGTAAGATAGAGCCGATCCGTACGTGCTGCCGTTCGTGGCGCTCCAATAAGTGGCGTTGCTTCCGGTGGAGGTATCTGCAAAATCCGTGCCGCCCACCGCGACATTATAGGGCGTGGAAGCAAGGCCGCTGACTCCGATTCCGTGCGTCGCGGAGACCAGATCGGCGTCGCAACTGGCCGAGCCTTCATCGCCCGCCGAGACAAACACCGAAACTCCCTCCACCACCGCCTGCTGATAAAGCGAGCTAAACGTGGCGTTCAAGGAGGCGCCGTTTTCCACTTCGCATTCGCCGTAGCTGATGCTCATGATGGCGGGCGGATTGGAACCGTTGACCAGATTCTGCAGCGCGATCAAGCCGCCGAAGGTGGTGTAAGTGTCGGCGCAGGCTGCGACGATAATGTTGGCACCGGGCGCGGCCGCCGAGGCCCACTCGGCATCCAGAATGGCTTCGCCGTCGTCACCGGTCAGCAGGCCCGCGTTGCCGCAGTTATTGCTGCCCGACGCCGGCGCCGGAGACAGCGTACTGAGAGAGCCGGAGCTGTACACCGAGAGCCCAAACGCCGAGCGGAACGTATACCAGTCTGCACTGGAGAACAGATTGGTGTCCTCGATAACAGCGATGGTTTGCCCCTGGCCCGTGTAGCCTTTATTGAAGAGCGGATTCAGATCGTAAATAGTCGCCAGATCCGCCGGAACCAAGGCCTGAAAGGGATTGTTGCCGGAGGTAAACGTGTAGCTGCTACGAGCTTTCCGCATGGAGTGAGGTTCGAAATCGTGCATGGAAGCCACTCCTGCCACCACAGACGCCAGGGCCTGCGGAATTTGTGGGTCCGAAGCATTCGCGATGTGCTGCTTGCCGTTCACCGCATAGTGGTGAATTGCGGTATGAAAAGCCTGGCGCACTTGCCCCGCCGTGCCCGAGAAATCGATCGCCATTCCGCTCGTATACCGCACGTTCACTTGGAAGCCATGCGATTCCAGCCACCCCGCGATCTTGTCCAAGTCTTCTTGAGCCGGAGCGTAGCGCTTGCCGAATTCCTCAGCCGTCAGCCATTGGTGGAACTTGGGCGAACGGGCGTTGTGCAGATCGTCGATGAGCTGGCGGACCGCGTCCTCCTGCTGGGGAGAACGCTGCAACTGGAGCAGCATATGTTCCATCGGAAAACCGTCGGCAACCGGTCCGCGATCGTTCTGCCGCGCAGCTTCCGGGCGCGTATTTCCTGCCAGCGTGTGCAGCGCCGTTTCATCGATCCGTTCCGTGATAAGCGGCTGCCGGTGGCTCTGCGCGGCCAGTGAGAGGGGAAAGAGTGAGGCGACAGCGAAGACGGCTGTATAAGACGCCCATTCGATGCGAGACATGAATCTCCTTTGGGCCAGTGCTCATGACACACGGCCACGTTGGTTCATCGGCAGGTCCGTGGGCTTTCTTTACCCGATTAGGCGCAATGATTTAGCAGGCCTTCAAGAAAACCTAATCAAAGTTTAAGGCTTTCTTCATGGCTTTAGCCGTATCTTGATAGCGGATCCGGTAGATAGATCCGGGCCTTGAAAGGTTCATATTCTTTATGATTGTCATGAAATTCGGCGGTACGTCGGTGGAATCGGACGACGCAATCGCGCGTTTGGTTGGGATTGTGAACTCGCATCTTGCCGAGCGGCCTGTGGTGGTGGTGTCGGCCCTGGGCAAAACGACAAATCGCCTGCTGGAGTTTGCCGAACACGCCCGCCGGGGCGAACTCTACCGCGGCTCGAAGTGCCTCAATGAACTGCAAGACTATCATTTCGAGGTGGCGGGCCAGGTCGCCAACGGCGAAGCTCTCCACCGGCTCGAGACCTCGTTGCAACGCTCTTTCCGCGACCTGCGCGTGATCCTCGCCGAAGTGACGGATGAGGGCCGCGAAGTTAGCCTGGCGCTGTTGGACGAAATCGCCAGTTTTGGCGAGCGCATGTCTAGCCAGATCGTGGCAGCGGCGCTCGAGAGCGGGGGCGTCCCGTCCGTACACTTGGATGCGCGTGAAGTGATTCTCACGGACAACCGTCACACGCAGGCGACGCCTCTGTACTGGGAGTGTTATGCCAAGTTACGACGGGTGATTCCTTACCTCAGCGACGGCCGGGTGGTAGTGATGGGTGGCTTTATCGGCTCGACGAAAGACGGTGCAACTACCACTCTGGGCCGCGGCGGGTCAGACTTGACGGCCTCCATCGTAGGCGCAGGCATTTCCGCCGATGAGATCCAAATCTGGACGGATGTGGATGGAATGCTAACCTTTGATCCGCGCGTTTTTGAGCGTGGCTATCGCTTACGGTCGCTCTCTTACCAGGAGGCGGCCGCATTGGCAGGGGCCGGCGCAAAGGTGCTGCATCCTGAGACCGTGACGCCGGCTGTCCGGCAACGGATTCCTTTGGCTATACGAAACTCTCGCAGGCCTGGAGTGCAGGGCACACGCATCACTTCTGACGCATCCGCATGTTCCAATCCCGTCAAGGCGATCGCTTGCCAAGCGGACCTGACTGTCTTCGAGCTCCATCCCAATGACCAGCGTGACTCCGAGGAACTCGCCGCGGCATTAGGCGAGATGTGCGGGCGATACGGCATGCCCGCCGAGTTCCTGTGCCAGAACAACGGGACCATCTTTCTGGCGTTCCAGAGTTCGACGCGCTACCAAAACCTTCCGATTGAACTTGCGGGATGCGTCGAGGTGCGTCTGCACCCTCGATCGGCGATTCTCACGCTGGTCGGAGAAGGGATGGTCCGCACCGAGATAGCCGCCCGTGCGGTGTCCGCTCTCAAGCAGATTCCGGTAACCATTCTGTCCGGCGCGGCCTCCAACCTGGCCGTGAGTCTCATGGTGCCGCTGGCCGAGATGCAGAGAAGCGTCGAGATGCTTCACCGCGAATTCTTTCAGCAGGTGGACCCCGCGGTCTTCGCCGAATGCTCAGAGTCCGGATTAGAGAATCTTCAACCGGTCTCGACTTCGAAGCCGGGCGACAGTGCGGCGGGGAGCGCGCGAAGATTTCGGCCTTTCAGGATCGTCTGCCAGAACTGAGACCTAAGTTCTGCCGCGGAGGCCTGTCGGCAAGCGGATTCCATGGTAGATTTTCATGTAGGAGTACAGCCGCTGTGCGAGGTCTTGCCGCTCTCTTCTGCGCCTTCGCGACTGTGTTGCTGGGCCAGTCCGATCCGAAGGACAGCGCCAAGGACACGACGGCGTTTCGAGCGGATTCCACGCTGGTCCTGGTGCCCGTCTCCGTTACCGATCCTTCCAACCGCTACGTGCTCGGGCTGGAAAAGGAAGACCTGCACCTGTTCGAAGACGGCGTTGAGCAGAAGGTCACCCATTTCTCGAACGAAGATGCGCCCTTGTCGATCGGTCTCCTGGTGGACACCAGCGGCAGTATGGGCGCCAAGCTCGATACTTCGCGCCGCGCGGTGGCGGAGTTTTTGAAGACTTTGAACACGGCGGACGAAGCGTTCCTGGTGGAGTTCAGCGATCGATCCCAGCTTGCGGTGCCGCTTACCGGGGACGCAGGCGCTATTGAGAGCGCCATGACCTCGGCTACCTCCGGCGGGCTCACCGCACTGCTGGACGCCGTAAATATGGGGTTGCAGGAGATGAAGCGCGCCAAGAATCCACGCAAGGCGCTGCTGATCATTTCCGACGGAGGCGACAATAACAGCCGCTATACTTCTACCCAGATTTCTGACCTGGTGCGGGAAGCGGACGTTCAGATCTACGCCATGGGCGTCTTCGAGCCGACCCTGTCGTTTGGGTTAGGTGGCCTGGGTGGTGGAGCGGCCGGGGGTAAATTGGGCGTCGCCGAGATGGATGGTCCCAGGCTTTTGTCCACCATTGCCGAGCAGACCGGCGGCCGCGCGCTGGCTGCGACCAACTTGCGCGAGCTTCCTGGAATCGCCGAACGCATCGGCATCGAGCTGCGCAATCAATATGTGCTGGCCTATTCGCCGCAGAACCCCGGCCACGACGGCAAGTATCGAAAGATTGAAGTAAAGCTGCAGCAGCCCAAGGCTCTGCCGGAGTTGAAAGCTCGCTGGAGGCTGGGCTATTACGCGCCCAGCGAGTGATTCTAGCGGTGGCCGCCGCCGACGTGCACTCCGGGGCGTCCGGCTACACCAATGCCGACACCGGGACGCGCAACTCCGAGCGAACGGGTGGGGCTGTATCCATATCCGCCGCGGCCAGTGGGTAGACCCCGGTAAACGTACGACGGAGTATACGATCCGTAGGGGCGATAGAGCGGCATCCCGTAGACCAGCAACGGGCTCCAGGGACCCACACCCAAGAAGCTATATGGCGCAAGACCAGGATAGAGGCCGGTACCGTACAGGGATGTTCCGTAAAGACCCGAATAGAGCCCGGAGCCATAGAGACCCGACCCATAGAGCCCTGAGCCGTAACCACCCGCGCCGTACCCGCCCACCCCATACCCATATGATCCGTAGCCAACCGGTGGCACCATGCTCGACATGCCCGGAATGTAGGGCGGGATGCCAAGCGATTGCAGCACTGCGTCCGGATTGTTCTGCCAGCCGTCGATAACGCCGGAAAGGTCCGAAGTAGCCGCCGCATCCTGATTATTTTCCGCGACCGAGGTGTCGCGCTCCGCGCTCCAGTTCTCCAGATCGTCGCCCGAGTTCACATGCGAGTCGCTGAGAAGTTTGCGAGCGGTGAGCTTACCTTCGAAGGGAACCACGTAGCCGGCGCCGGCATCCACCGATTTTCCGTCGGCGGTCACCTCCGCATCGCCACTCTCCACCTTCACCTGCGGCGGTTGGGAATCGAAGCGGTAACGGCCGGGATGCTTAATGTGAACTTGATCGAGGTTATAAAGGACCGTCACCGAGGTATCCGCGAGCGCGTCCTGTCCCTGGTTGAGCACCGCTGAACCGCTTAACAGCTCTACGCGCGTATCCTCTAGCCTGTTCGAGAGCATGCGGATGGCGCTGTTCGCGCCCACGCGGAGGAATGTCCCTGGCGTGAGCAGGACCTCGGCGCGCCCGTCCTGGGTGCGCAACTCCGAACCGTTGTTCATCTGGCCGAACTTACCGGTCTTTTGTTCGACGCGCTGGTCGTCCAGGAAAACCGAACCGTCGAAAAAATGAATCAAGCCCGAGTGCGCCGAAATGACGGACTGAGCGAGGGCAGGGAGGCCGACCAACGGAGTCAGAGCCAGGCAAAGGATCCACCGGTGCGACATGATAGCGAGACTCCTTTGAATAAGCATAACTGTTTCCGAGGGCGTGTCAAGGGCAGGGTGATGGTCCGGGACCGCCAAATTCATCGGAAGGCGCTAATTAAGCGAGGCGCTGTTCGCAGAGCGGGCCGCAGACGTTAGCTTCTTCATCAGGATCTGGGTGTGCTCGGGAAATTTGAGAACGATCACCGGAGGAGTACCAATGGAATCGCCTCGGAAGATCCCGTCCAAGGCGACATCGAGCGGGGTCTTTCCCTCGACATCTTTCACGTCGAGTTTCGCGCCTTTGTCCACCAGATACTGGATCACCGAGTCCGCGCCCCTGCACACCGCGCCGTGCAGAGCGGTTTCGTGGCGATCGTTGAGCGCGTTGACGTCGGCTTTCAGCTCGTCCACGAGCAGTTTTACGGCGGCGAAGACGTCGCGCTCCGGCTCCAGCCATTGCCCAGGCACGCATCCGACGCCGGCCGCAACCATCAACGGAGTTGTGTGTTCATCGATCGGTGTGGTGTAATCCGCCTGCACTGAAAGCAACAAACGCATCATGGGAATATCACCCGCCTTGGCCGCTAGAAAGAATGGCGTAGCGCCTTTGAATTCCGTGTAGTTCATGTCTCCCGGGTTGCGTCTCGCTGTCTTGGTCACCGCTTTTGCGCTTGGATCGGCGCCGTGCGCCAGAAGATGTTTTGCAAGCTCCAGACTGTCCAGATCGCTATCCGCGGTCTTAGGAGGAGGATACTGCGACTCCTCATAATTGCGGATACGCACCAGGGCGTGCAGCGGTGGCCAGCGGGTGCCAGCCGCATTCGGGTCGGCCCCCTTGTTCAACAGATGATCGGCCAGGGCGAAATGCCCGTTGACGATGGCGGTAACCAGCATGGTATCCCCAACGGGGCTCAGTTTTGGCTCATCCGGTGGAGTTCGTCCGTTCAGGTCCGCGCCGGCGGCCAGCAACTCGTCCACCAGGGCGATGTCCCCCGTGCGGACCGCGAAGAACAACGCAGTTTCATTCTTGAGCGACAGCTTTCCGACATCGGCGCCCGCAGCGAGCAGAGTCTCGACCGCGGCCGGATGGTCGTCCGCAGCCGCCCACATCAGCGCGGTCTGCCCGCTGGTTTCTTCCGCTTCGTTTGCGTTCACCCCAGCGGCCAGCAAGGCTTTGATCACATCGGGATTGCCGCTACGCGCGGCGGTTAGCAGTGGCGTGCCGGTCTGCGGCAGCGGGTGCCGCGGATCCGCCCCGGCCTTCAGCAAGGCCTGAGTAATCGCTGGATTGCCATTGGTCACTGCCAGAGCCAGCGGCGTCACGCCCCAGCGGTTCGTAACTTTCACCTTGGCACCGGCGGAGATCAGCGCTTCCACCATGTCCAGCCGATCCCGTTGCACGGCCCAGTGGAGGGCTGTGGTTCCGTCCGGGTCCGCGGAATTGGGATCACCATGCGCCCGCAGATTCGTCTTCACCGCCGCGACATTCCCGTCCTTAACGGCGTCGACGACGGATTCCGGCTTGGCCGGGGCACTGAAACAAGGAACGGAGAGCACGATCGCGGTTACCAGAATTGAAAAAAACTTTCCCATTAGACCTCCGCGAGCATACCCGTCGCGTCACCCAAAGTGTCGGTGTGGACCCCGGCTTTGTCCAGAATGCTGCGCAGCAGGTTGGACATCGGCGTATCCTGTTGGTACTCGATGTGACGGCCGCCCTTGAGCTGCCCCGCGCCGCCGCCGGCCAGAACCACGGGCAAATTTTCGTGGTTGTGCATGTTGCCGTTGCTGATGCCGCCTCCGTACAAGATCATGGAGTTGTCCAGCAGGGTGGCATCCCCATCGGGCGTCTTTTGGAGTTTGCCGAGGAAGATGGCCATCTGTTTCACGTGATAGGCGTCGATTTTCGCCAGCTTGGCAAGTTTCTCCGGATTGTTATCGTGATGGGAAATGGAATGATGCCCCTCCGGAACGCCAGCCTGCGGATAACTCCGTCCGCCTTCTTCACGGCCGATCATCAACGTGGTGACGCGCGTAATGTCGGCTTGAAACGCCAGTACCTGCAGATCGAACATCAGGTGGATATGGTCTTCGAAGTGGTCGGGGATTCCAAGCGGCCGCGTGCCGGACGGCCCAAGCGTGGTGGATTCGGCATTGTGCGCCTCAATGCGCTGCAGCCGTAATTCAACTTCGCGAATCGAAGTTAGATACTGATCCACTTTCCTCCGGTCGGCCGGTCCGAGAGAGCTCTCGAGGCGCTTCATAGACCCTGTGACGGCGTCCAGAATGCTCCGGTCTTCCCGGGTCTGAGTGAGCCGGTCTTTGGCGTTTTGCCCCTCGCCGAACAGACGCTGGAAAACGAGGCGAGGATTATTCTCCATGGGCAACGGCGTGGTCGCCGAACTCCAGGAGAAGGTGTTCATGTAAGCGCAGGTGTAACCTTCGTCGCACAACGGATCGAGGTCGCTGTCGTCGAGCTTCAGTTCCAGCGACGGGAGCAGGTTATCCTTGCCCAGGGACTTGGCCGCAATCTGGTCCGCCGTAATCCCCAGATACAGGTCGGCGCCCTCGGTCCGCTTGGCGTGGCATCCGCTCAGAAATGCCCCGGCGCCTCGCGAATGATCTCCAGAACCGTCATTCATCCGGTCAGCGCAATGATGCGCCAGTCCCGAGAAAACGTTGACTTGATTGCGGAATGGTTCGAGCGCGCTCAAGGTCGGCGAGAATGCGAAGTCCGTGCCGGAACCGGTGGGTTTCCATTGCCCCAAGCTCACGCCATTCGGGATGTACATGAAACCAAGTCTCGGTATCGCCTTCGTGGCGGCGGCGAAGGCCGGCGTCATCGCGTCCAGTAAAGGCAGGGCGAGCGTTGCGCCAAGGCCACGCAAAAACGAACGCCGAGGGAGCGAAGTCTTGGGTAGAAACATGGTCTAGTTTTCCTTTCCTGTCTGGTTCCTGTTGTATGCGACGGGCTTGGGGGATTGGACCTGCGCATCCACATTCTGAGATAAGCGCATCTGGAAGGGGGGGCTTTGTACGATCCCCATTAAGAGCGAAGAGAAACGGTAATCGTCTTTCTTGGCTTCGTTGACGGCCGCCCGGATCGCCGGCGCGTCGTACCATTCGCTCCCGCGCCCCAGCGCATAGGTGAGCAGCCGCTCCGTCATTCTGTAAACGAACTCGCCGGAATGCTCCAGCAACACTTGCCTCAGTCCACTGGCTCCGTCGAATTTTGTGCCATCGGCGAGTTGTCCCGAAGCGTCGATAGGATTGCGCGACTTATCCGCGGGCCCCGTCGATTCCACGGTTCTCCATTTTCCAGTGGCGTCAAAGTTCTCGAGCGAGAATCCAAGAGGGTCCATGCGGGCATGACAACTGGCGCAAGCGGGATTCTTCCGATGTTCGGAGAGGCGCTCACGCATAGTCAGCACCTTTCCGGTCCCTTCGGCCTCTGGCAGGGCGGGAACGTCCGGCGGAGGGGGCGGTGGAGGACTGCCGAGCAGCGTTTCGAGAATCCATTTCCCTCTCACTACCGGAGATGTGCGCGTGGGATAGGATGTCAACGTCAGAATACTACCCTGACCCAGCAACCCTCCGCGGATGCCGTCCGTCACAGTGACGCGCCGGAATTGGTCGCCATACACGTCCGGGATACCGTAGTGGCGCGCCAGGCGCTCGTTCACGAAGGTGTAGTTGGCGTTCAACAGCTCCAGTACACTGCGGTCGCCAAGCAGCACATTTTCGAGCAATAAATTGGTCTCGCGTTCAAACGCCAGCCGCAGGTTGTCGTCGAATTCGGTAAATATGATTGGATCGGGTCTTACGCCTTCCACCACCCGGAGCGACAACCATTCCGCTGCGAAATTGGTGACCAGGCTCTTTGCGCGGGGATCCGCCAGCATGCGGCGAACCTGGACTTGGAGGACTGCGGGATCCCGCAGCTTCCCGTGTTCCGCGGCCGCGAGCAACTGATCGTCGGGAATACTGCTCCATAGGAAAAAGGACAGCCGGGAAGCCAGTTCAATATCGGTAATCCGATACGCAGTCTCCGGGGCGATTCCGGCCGGATCGCGCTCGACGCGAAACAAGAACGCCGGATCCATCAGCATCCGGCGAAGTCCCATGCCGACTCCAGCTTCAAAATCGCCATCCTTCCGGCCTTCCTGGTACGCGGCAAGCAGGTCCTCGATTTCGAGGTCCGACACCGGCCGGCGATACCCCCGGTGTGCCAGACGGCCGAGGATCGTTTTCGCGCAGGGCAGTTCTTCCTGTGCACGACCGGGCCAGCACGTAAAGACCAGGCGGCGGCTGGCTGAATCCCCTGCACCAGCGACCGCTTTCGTGGTGAAGGGGCCGCTCACAATCACGCTGTCCACTCCCATCGGGCGCGCCGGGCCCCCGGTGCCGGAGATGAACTCCTCATTGACCTGCGACGGCACCGGCACAAATCGAGCCAGAAAAGCCGCGCTGATCTGCCTCTGGCCCGCCTTAACCGGGAGGCGCACCTCCAGGGCAGCGTCGGCATCCTGGCCTCGCGTCAACTCTTCCGCCTTGGTCAGTTCTTTGATCGGCTCGTCGCCTGGGATCCCATTCATCGGAAGAAATCGATCCGACGGCACATCCAGGGGCTCGCGGATGGTCTGGTCCATGCCTACCGCGAAGAGGGCCACGGGCTCGCCGTCCAATGCAATCTCGATCCGTTCCCGCTTGGGCTTTTCCTGTACGTCTGAGCCACCGACGTAGCGGTCGATGCCGATGATCCGGTCATATCGGCGCTGCAGCTTGATCTTGATGCTGTATTCGCCGTCGGTTGGGAATCGGTACGAAAAGGCCGTGCCGCCGCGCGTCCCGAAAGGCAGCCCGTCGATCCATTTGGTCTGCGGCGTCTCATAAGAAATGCGGCGCGTGTAAACGTTGGGCGCGAGCGATGCGGGTCCCAGCGCCGCTGTGGTCACCCGGCGCGCGATGGAAAGATAGCGTTCCAAAAGCAGCGGGGAGAGTCCAAGGACATCTCCGTTGTTATCGAAGCCATAGCTTTTGTCATCTGCCGGGAGCAGCGATGCGTCGTCGGGATTCAGTTCCACCGCGACCAAGTCGCGGACGGAATTCAAATACTCCATCCGGTTCAGGCGATGCAGCATCATGGGACGGCCGGGATTGGGACGAGCGGTGGAGACGCGATCGAGAGACGTTTCCAGTGACGCTAGAAACGCTTCCCTGGTCGCCTTGTCTGGCCGGCGAGCGCCGGAGGGCGGCATAGCGCCACTCCCCAGCTTGAGCACCACTTTCTCCAGGATCTCGCCGTTCCGGGAAGTATCGCTCAGGTTGATCGTTTCGAGAGAAAGTCCGCCAGTCTTCAGTTTTTGATTGTGGCAGGTGACGCAATACTGCTTCAGAAACGCGGTGCCTTCAACCGCTGCGGGTTGCTGCGCCTGAATGCCGGAGCCTCCCGCCAGGACTATCAGGGCGGCAGAGCCTCCGAACGCCAGCAATCTGAAAATCAGTTGTCGATTTTGCATTGAGCCCTCACAGCGAAATGGCCCCCGAATGTCCCTGGTGTCCGAGTTGTGAGAGCGTTTCGACCACATGCGAACCCATCATGCCTGGCAAATAGGCCCAGCAAACAAGCGAGGATGCGCGGGTCTCGTGGCGCAACTGCTGGCCGGCTAGCGCTGCCGACCAGCTAGTGAAGCTCAAGGCTAACATGCGTGCGGATCGCGGTCAATGGTTCAAGCGATATCTCAAGGCGCCTAGAAATTGATGCGCCCGGTCAGTTGGATATCCCTTGGCCCTGCGCCTTCCGCGACCTGTAGGGCGGTGATTTGCCCGAACCCGGCGACTCCCACGAGGAGACTGTTCGGGACCGCGAAATTGGGGTGGTTAAAGACGTTGCCCACCTGGGCGCCGATCCGAGCCCGAATCCGCTCGGTAAAGTTGATGGTCTTGATGAGAGATAGCGACACGGCCTGCGTACCAGGTCCGACCACATCGCCCGCGCTGGCGTTACCAAATCTTCCAATGGCGTTGCCCGGATTGGTGAATGCGGCGGGGTTGATCCATTGGTTGATGGACTGGCCGCCATATGGACTCACGCCAGAGACCACATCGGCGCGGCCACCGGTGGCTTGGAATTCGTTGTAACCGCAGCCGCACGGGTCGTCGAGAGTACCCACGCTCATAAAAGGCCCGCTCTGGAAGAGCAGCACTCCGCTCAACTCCCATCCGTTCACGATATGGTCCATGAACCCGTTGGAGTTGTTCAGAAGCATTCTCCCCTTGCCAAAGGGCAGCTCATAGAGGAAAGTGGTCAGAAAGCGCTCGCGGCGCGAGAAGGAAACATTTCCGTAATCGATGCCGGGAGCCTTTGGATCCGAAATCCATCCCCCAAATTCACCAGTATATTGATCCGCCGAGGTTGTGGCAGCCCCGTCCGCGTTGGACAAGTTACGCGTATAGACATAACTGGACTGGAATTGCAGCCCGTTGGAGAAGCGCTTTTTCACGGACAAAGTGGCCGCGTTGTAGTTGGAGAAACCGAGGTTGGTGTTGTACTGCATGTAACTGAAATCCGGGAACGGGAGGGACGATTGGGGCAGGTTGTTAAACCCTATCGTATTTGGATCAGGCTGGTTGAGGTTGGTGTGCATCCCAAGGTTCGATGCATGATTCCCATCATAGGACGCCCGCAGACCGATACCATAACCCAGATCGCGCTCCAGGGTGAGGTTCCATTCCTGTACATACGGATCTTTGTAATGAATATTGGTGGCCTGATAGAAGGCGTATGTTCCCGGCTGGGCGATGTCGGATGGCCAAGCGTAGGGCAGTTTGAAAGTGGGGGTTCCGTTACTCGCGATCGAGTTGACGAAAGTACCTACATCGCTGGACTCGACAGCCCACGCGCTGATAGCTGCGGTACCCAAGAGTGACTCGATAAATTTTCCATAACCTCCGCGTAGGACCGTCTTGTCGTTGCCGAAAACCCGCCATGCGAAGCCAACCCGGGGCGCGAAATCTTTCAAAGAGGAAAACCGCAATGCAGCTGGAACACCGGCTTGCGCCGCTGTAATCACTGGTGTCGGATAAATCGCTTGAATGAATTCCGGGCTAGTGATGCCGAATGTGCCCGTTCCGGGAATAATAACTGCGCCTTGCACCGTCTGACCGTTCACGGTGCTGGTATAGTTGGGGACGAAATTCGCCAGGTTGTTGTATTGGTCCCGGAACATGGGGTGATATTCCCAACGCAGGCCGAAATTGAGAGTCAGGCTTTTGGTCGCCTTCCAATCGTCCTGGGCGAACGTAGCAAAGTGCTTCGCCCTGGCGTTCACGTTGGGCGCCACCGTGGTAGCGATAGTGGCGTTATCCGGATAACCCAACAGGAAGGACGCGAACGGAGTGGCCGCTCCATTGCCGAGCACCTGGCCCAGCACAGAGCCGTTGAAATTGTAAGCCCCTAGCAGGTCGTTGTAAAAAGCGTTGTTGCCGTAAGCGTCCAGGATGCGGCCATCAGCGCCAAACTTCATAGTGTGCCGGCCCACAGTCTTAGTGAGTGTCTCGAGAATCTGCTTGGTGCTCTGGTTAGCGATGGAGGACTGGCCCCAGGTGGGAGCGAATCCAGCGATCGCGATATTCGGGACAATATCGGCGCCCGACGGCGCCGGCGTCGGCAGGCCAGTCAGGCCCAGAGTAGACGCCGTACCCGTTGCGGTGAATCCGAAACTGCTCGCTTCATGATTTGAGCTATACCCCACGCGCAATTCGTTGATGAGGGTGGGCGTGATGGTGTAGTTCCAGGCTACCGTCAAGGCCGAATCCACTTCGGGGGTCGCGTTCGCTCCCTGACTGGCAATTACCGGGGGGCCGCTGCCGAAGTTGCTAAACGGTTCCGAAAACGCCCGTTTGTTCTTGTAGGTATAGCGCGCATAAAACTGCTGCTTGCTGCCAACGTACTGATCCAGGCGGACATCACCCTGGTTACTCTTAATCGGAATGGCGAAATTGGCAAGGTAATTGTTGGCAACTGCGCCCGGCGTTCCGTAGTTCGGCAGCGGGTAAAATAAATTCAGCGCCGCCTGCGAGTAGGGGTTGATCATACTGGCGGGAATCTGATTATTGGGATACCCGGTCAACTGGTTGGCCGAACCGCCGTTGGCGGCAGAGAGATACGCGGAAAGATCGCCACTGCGCATCGCAGCCGTGGGAACACTCTCCACCAGAGGTATCGACTTGGGCAGCCGCAGGGCCTCGAAGCTGGCAAAGAAAAAGGTCTTGTCGCGCCCGTTGTAGATCTTCGGCAAAACCACCGGACCTCCCATGAAGATCCCGAAGTTATTCATCTTCAACAGCGGAACTTGGTGGCTGAAGAAGTCGGCGGCGTTAAAGTCGCTGTTCTGGACATTCTCGAACGCGCCGCCATGCAGCGAATTCGTGCCGGACTTGGAGACGGTGGTGATATCGGAAACGCCACCGTATTCAGCGGCGTTGATGTTTTCGCTGATGCGAATCTCCGCAATCGCATTGAAGGAGGGGAACAGCTCGGAAACCGCTCCCGCTCCCCCTTGGCCGTTCAAATTAAACGACCCCACAGTGCTGATTCCGTCAATACTCATCGAAAGCTGCGCCGGCAAGGTGCCTGCGACCGAAATGTTGCCATTCGAATCCGTCTGAACGCCCGGCTGGGCCGTAAGCGTCGACATCGCGCTGGTGGATCCCTGCGCGCGGGTGGTAATGGCTACCGGGAGATCCACCAATTCCCGCGATCCTTTGGTTTCCGCGATGTTGGATGTATCGGTTTGGAGAGCGGCTCCGGCAGTGGACTCAACGTCTATCGTCGTAGTCTGGGTGGCAACCTTCAGATCGGCGTCTACGCGCCTGGTTTCCCTAGCGCCCAGATCGAATGGAGCAAACCGAAGCTCCTCGAAACCGGCTGCGGTGATCTCAATCTGATAACTGGCCGAATCAAGGTTGGGGAACTGGAACGAGCCCGTGTCGTTCGTCATAGTAGAGCGAGCGTTATTGGTTCCTACGTTGAGGAGTTTCACAACAGCCCCTGGGACGGCCGAGCCGCTAACGTCCTTTACCGTACCAATCACTGTGCCCGTCGTGGACTGCGCGGAAGCCATCCCGCAGCCGAGAAGAAGCGCAATCGCGCCCCAGAGAAAAGACCGAGAATCCCGGCGCCGGGAAGATCGTTGAAACATTACCATTTCTCCTAACTTAAGATCGAATTGAGTAATGCTGACGAGGCACTGTCTTCACCAAGAGTGAAGAAAAAACAGTAGCAACTAGCTGAAAAAAGGACTGAGCTGACTCAAGTCTGCTGGAACAGGAGCAGGTATCCGAGAGCACTAGGAGGGGTGCTCAGTGGGGACGTGAGACTTCGTTGCGCCTCAGAGCGCTCAGGTAAATATGATCGCCTAGGACACTACGGAGAGTAAGCAACTCGAATGCCCTTAGCGAAATGTAGACGCTAGTATAATCGGGAAACTAACAGGCGTCAATGAGAAATCTTGAGAAATGACAAATCTTGAGAAATCTTGATCAGGGCAGGGTGATGCGGGCGCGAGCCCGGCGAAAGGCAATCCAGTTAACAACCACAGGCCGCGCCTGCGAAAACGGACAAGCGCCAAGGCAAGCGGAATAAGGACGCTATGGCGTATTCTCGTACGGCTTCAACTGCTCCGTGATTTTGGACTTGTCGCCCACTACAACGATCGTCATCTTGGACGGCACGATGTAGCTCTCCGACACGCGCTGGATGTCCTGCGGCGTCACCGCCATCACCTTCCGCACGTAACTGGAAAGGAAAGACCGATCCAACCCTTGCGAGTCGACAAACTGGAGTTGCGCGATCAGTGCATCGGGGCTGCTGTTCCGGATGACGAAGAGCCCTGCCAGGTAGTTCTCGATACCCTTGAGCTCGTCGGCGGGTGGCGGCTCTTTGCGGACCCGGTCGATCTCATACAGAATCTCCTTGAGCGACGGGCCGGTGACGGCAGTGGTGACGTCCGCCGATTCAATCCAAATCCCCACGTGCCTGCGAGTCGCGATCTGGCTGAACGGCGAGTAGGTGTAGCCTTTCTGCTCGCGAATGTTCGAGGTAATGCGCGAACCGAACGAGCCGCCCAGCAGCGCGTCCATTACTGCCAGCGTCACGTAGTCCGCACTGGTTGGGTCGGCTACTGGCAGCCCCATATACACGGTCGATTGTGCGGCGCCTGGCCGGTCGATCACTTCGAGGGAACGTTCCCTCACCGGCTTGGCCGGCACATCCGCTGCCGGCCCCCCGTGTTTCCATCCGCTGAAAGCCTCGGTGATGGATTTCTTCAACCCTGGGTCCAGTTTGCCGCTGACATAAAGATGCGTTCGGGCCGCGGCGAAATTGCCGCCATAGAATGCCTGCACTTCTTCGAGCGTGTAGCCTTGGAGCGCGCTCTCGCGAGGGAAAAAACGCCCGTAAGGATGATTGGGGAACACGGTTTCGAGGAAACGCTCATGTGCCAGCGAGTCAGTCTTCGTTTTCTCCACCGCCAGGTCGCGAGCCAGATCCGCCTTCAGCCGCGCCATTTCCCGAGCGGGCAGCGCCGGATGCTGGAGCACATCGGCCAGCAGCGCGACGAAGCGTGACCCGAATTCCGACAGCACGACGCCACCAGCGGTGGTGAATTCCGAGCCGGCCTCGACGTCCAATTCACCGCCCATGTCGGCGGCCTCGCGCGCCACCTGCTCCGCGGATCGACTGGCTGTGCCTTCCTTCATCAGCAGAGCGTTGAGCTTGGAAATCCAGACCTGGCTCTCCGGTTCGTACAACGCGCCCGCATTCACATAAGCGCGCACCGCCACTTTGGGCACGCTGCCGTAAGGAACGATGGTCACCTTCATCCCGTTGGGAAGAACGAAATCGTCGGTGGGTGGCAGCCGGAAGGGCTTAGGCGCGCTCCCAGGCGGAGGAGTTTCCTTCGGCGCCGCGAACAAAATTGCCGCTGCGGCGAAAAGTATTACGGCCTTCGAAAACGCGTTCATGGCTGTCCCTCCCCGGAGCCGCCGGCGGGCTTCGCGCCCGGCTCAATTTCGAGCACGGTTCGATTGGTCTTCCGCAAATACTCGCGCGCGGTCTTTTGAATTAATTCGGGCGTCACCTTTCGGAATTCCGCTTCCAGAGTATTCACCCGCTCGGGATTATCGTCGAAGAGCGCAAAACAGGCCAGCAGATTCGCCCGGCCAAAACCGCCCAACTGCGTGATCGAATCATAAAGGCTTGACCGCAGCTTGGTCACGCTGCGATCCAGCAGAGCCCGGTCCACCGGCTTCGATTGCAAACTATCGATAACGCTGTCCGTGGCTGAAAGGATTTGTTCCGGCTTGACGCTGGGATCGTAAATCAGCGACGCGCTCCACAGCATGGGGCCGGAATAATCGAACATGTCGCCCAGGTCGGAATTGATGCCTCCCGAAACGCTGCCCGCGAAGCCTCGTTTCTTCACCAGTTCCTGGTATAGCAGGCTGTCGTCGCCCTGAAGCAGCATCTGGTCAATAAGGCCCATGGCGTAATACTCGGGCGAATTACGCGCCGGCATGTGATAGGCGAAGGCCAGGGCGGGGCGATTGGCTAGCGGGTCCTTGCGCGATGCTGTCTTCTCTTTCTGCTGCACCGGCTCGCTCAGGTCGGGTAGCGGCGGCAGCTTCGAGGACGGAATAGCGCCGAAATATTTCGCGATCATCGTTTTCGCTTCGTCCGGATCGAAGTCCCCCACCACCGTGAGCGCCGCGTTGTTGGGCGAATAGTAGGTTTTGAAGAACGCCTGCACCTCATCCAGCTTGGCTGCCTCGATATCCTTCAGGTCGCCATAAAAATTGTGCGCGTTGTACCAGTTTTCGTTCGCGTATTGCGGTAGCCAGAGCCAGGGAAAGCCGCCATAGGGCTGGTTCAGCACGTTGACCTTCACTTCGTTGCCGACCACGCCCTGCTGGTTCTTGAGATTCTCGTCGGTTACCGCCAGACCCTTCATCCGATCCGCCTCGGCCCACAGCGCGGTTTCGAGTTTGTTTGAAGGGAGCACCTCAAAATAATTAGTGAAATCGAAGCGCGTGGAACCGTTGAGGATACCGCCATTCTGCTGCACCAGCTTGATGAATTCCATTTTCCCCAGGTTCTCGGAGCCCTGGAACATCATGTGTTCGAAAAGATGCGCGAAGCCGGTCCGATCCTTGGGCTCGATGCGGAACCCGATGCGATAGTAGAGCGCTGTCACCACTGTCGGCGCGGTCGGATCGGGCGAAAGAACCACGCGCAGCCCGTTCGGCAGCTTGTAATAGGTGACCGGAACCGTGAAGCTATCGGACGCGAATGTCTTCGGCTTCGGTAGCGCCAGAGTGCCAAGCAGCGTGAGCAGGGAAATGCAAAGGAATCGCTTCTTTAAAAGAAACACCGGGGAGTCCTTTCGATTCTCCCCAGAATAACAGGACAATTACAGCGTGATGAAGGATGTCTTACGCTGCCCGCGGCCTGCGTGCAAGCTTAGTTCCTTTTGTGCGCCTTGAACCTTCGAGCCTTCATCCGATTGCCGCACACCTTCATATCGCACCAACGGCGTGTGTGATTCTTGCTGCCGTCCAGGAACAGCCAGCGGCATTCCGGATTGCCGCATTCCCTCACGCGATCCATGGCGTCCGAGGTCGTGAGCGCCGCCGCGCTCAGCGCGAGCACCCACAACGGGAGCTCCGCACTTTCCATCGAAGCCCAGTTCCACTCCAGACGCGAGTCTTTATATGCCAGCTTCTGCTGCATTCGGGCGTCCTTGAAATATCCTCCCAGGGTTTTGAGGGTTGCCGCAGAAGGGGCATAGAACATCTCAGCCAAAGCTTCGCGCAGCCCCCTGCATCGCTTCAATATCCGCGCGCCCATCCCCTCATTCACGGTGCGACGCAGCCGTCGCGTCTGTTCTGGAGTCAGCAGCTCCGCCTGCTCCGTGAAGCGCAGCAGGTCGTCGTAGCTATTCAGCAGGTCTTCGGGTCCTTCTTTTCGGAAACGCCAATCCAGCGTGTTGACCAAGTCTAACGCCGGGTGCCCGCCGATCAATTGAAATGCCATTCTGAGCTGCTAACCGCCTAACCTATCTTGACAGGTTACCCATGCACCTGTAAAGATGGTAACCACTTATGGCGAGTTCGGCGGTTACCAGTGCGCGGGACGGCAAGGCAGCTGGGCCGTTCGATGTTCGCACTCTGCTCGCCTTCTTCGCCATTTATGTTCTGTGGGGCACTTCGTTCCTGGGCATTCGGATCGCGGTCCAGGAAGTGCCGCCGCTCTTCGCCGCGGGCACCCGATTCTTTCTAGCGGGCGTGGTGCTCTACGCTTGCATGCGCGTCCGCGGGCAGCCCCGGCCAACCAGATCCCAGTGGCGCAGCCTGGCTATTATCGGACTGCTCATGTTCGTGGCGGAATACGGCCCGCTCTTCTGGGCCGAGAAATATGTGCCGTCCGGCATCGCATCGGTGCTCGAAGCCACTCTGCCGCTGATCACCATGGCGCTCGAAACCTGGGTGTTCCGGCGGCACCGCTTCCACTGGCGTGTTCTTGCGGCCATTTTATTGGGATTGTGCGGTGTGAGTTTACTGCTCATCCACAATGGCCAATAACATTACGGCCTGCTGCCTTGTCTCGCGATTCTCGCCGGCGCTACAGCCTGGTCGCTCGGTTCGGTGCTCAACCGTTCGCTCGATCTGCCGGACTCCCGCGTTTTGACCTCGGGCGCGGCCATGGTGCTGGGCGGAGGAATGTTGCTCGCGCTCTCCGGCCTCTTCGGCGAACTTCACCCGTTGCCGCATGTCTCTCTGCGCGGCGCGCTGGCGCTGCTCTATTTGGTTATCTTCGGATCCCTGCTCGGCTTCACCGCTTTTGTCTGGCTGCTTGCCAGGATGCCGGCCACTCGCGTGTCGAGCCACGCTTACGTCAACCCCGTAGTGGCGGTCGCGTTGGGCTACTTTGTGGCGGGCGAAGTGATCACCACTAAAACGCTAATTGGAACTGCGCTGGTGCTCGCTAGCGTCATTCTGATCTTGCGCAAGGAAAAGGCATAAGCGCCCGACGTGGCTGCTCACACATATTCCATCAGCGTCATGAAACCGTAGTCCATATGCATTTGCTGATGGCAGTGGAACAGGGTCAAGCCCGGGTTGTCGGCGACAAGATCCGCTTCTGTCTGGCTCTTGGCCCCCACCACCACCACGTCCTTGTAAATACCCGACGTTGGAACACCCGCGATTTTCACCAGCTCGAAGGTGTGCCGGTGCAGATGTACCGGATGCGCTTCGTCGCTGCGGTTGTCGAACACCAGCCGGTAACGGCCGTTCGCCTGAACGCGAATCGGATCGGTCTTGGGGAATGACTTGCCATTGATGGTCCATTTGTCCGCCCAATGGTGCCCGGCGAATTTCTTTTCAAACAACAATGGGACGCGTTCCACCGGCGAATCAGGTTTGCCGCCGGCTCCAAATATCGTGTAATCCCAATGTTCATCGCCCGGAGGCGTCCAGCGCGGTTCACCCGATTGTCCGGAATACTCGATCACAATTCCCATCCCGCGCTCGCGATCATGATCGTCGGTGGCTCCCAGAATCCACACGCCGGGCTGATTCATCTCCACGATAGCGTCAATGCGCTCGGCCGGACCGAGTTCGAGCGTCTGCACGTTGCGGGGAGTCGCCACCGGATTCCCATCCATCGCAACCACTCGAAATTTATGTCCTGCGACCGCTATTTTACGCGTGATGGTTGCGCTGGCGTTGAGGATTCGCAGTAAAACGCGCTGGCGCTCCTTCACCCGGATCGGCTCACCGTGTCCCAGTGCGCGATCGTTTACCGAGAAAAGATTGTAGGCGACGTCAACGGAATCGTCACCCTCGCCGCCGCTCGACATGTACGGATCCCATTCCTTGAGCGCGAGAAAAATCTCCTGATCGTAATTCCCCGGCTCGCTCGCCGGCTCAATATAGATGAAACCGAACTGTCCAGTGTACGTGGCGCGCTTCAAATTCCGTCCGGCGGTGATGTGCGTGTGATACCAGCGCGTGCCGCTCGGGGCGGGAGTAAAACTGTAGCTAGCCATTTTGTGCGCGGGCAGCATGGGCGTACCTTCTTCCATCGCACCGTCCACCGCGGAGGGGATTCGCAATCCGTGCCAATGCACCATTTCCGGGTCGCCAGTGTCGTTGAATACATCGATGCTGACGGGCCGGCCCTCTTTCATCCGCAGCAGCGGCCCCGGAATTTGCCCGTTGTAGGCGATGGTCTTCACCACTCTGTGAGGCGCGATTTCGAAGCTGGCCGGCGCGATGTGCAGAGTGAAGTCGGCCGGCTCGGCTCCGAACAACCCAGCCGGAACCGCGGCCGCTCCGAGCGATGCCAGGAAATGCCGACGATGCATCTGATTCCCATGGTAAACCGCTTCCGGCTCCCGCCTTGCTATCCTGATAATTCGTGCGCCGCCTTCTGTTAACCTTCGTTCTTACCCTCCCGCTGGCCGCTGCCTCAGCTCCTTCGTTGCTGGATATCCTCAGCGACGAACTCCAGCGTAATTTCACCATTCTGAAGCAAAACGGCGATCCGCCTCCTTATTACATGGACTACACGGTCACCGATGAGGAAAGCCAGTCTCTGTCCGCGTCCTTCGGAACCATCGATTCGCACAGCAAAGATCGTCTCCGTTATCTCGACGTGACCTTGCGCGTCGGCACCCCGCAGCTCGATAACTACCATTCGGTCAACGGCCAAAAAGGACGGTTCACGCGCGGCGAAGTGGTTCCATTGGACGATGTACCGGATGCCATCCGGCGCAGAGTATGGCTCGATACCGACCGCACCTACAAGCTGGCCGCGCGGCGCCTCATCGAAATCAAATCCAACCAGGAGGTGAAGGTGAAGGACGCCGACAGCTCCGCGGATTTTTCGAGTGAGCCGCCCGCAACCTATCAGGAGCCGCCCCCTCCCATCGGAAGCATTGACGAGCAATGGTCCGAGCGCGCTCGGAAGTGGTCCGCCGCCGTGGCCGATTTTCCCGACGTGCTGTATTCGAGCGTCAGCCTCTCGGCGCAAAGATTGTCGAAATACATGGTGAGCACGGAGGGCACGCGTCTGCTGCATGGGCGCAACTTCGTGAGCTTGTCCATCGTCGCGCGGGGCAAAGCGACCGACGGTATGGATTTGGTCGCCATGCAGGATTATCAAGCGGCCGATCTGGCGCATCTGCCGCCGCCTGCCGAGGTGGAAGCCGCGGCCAAGCGTGTGGGACACGACCTGGCGGACTTGGTTCAGGCGCCCGCCGTGGAGCCGTTTGTCGGTCCCGCCATTCTTTCCGGACGCGCCGCTGCAGTCTTCTTCCATGAAATCTTCGGGCACCGCATCGAAGGCCATCGCCAGAAGGACGAAGCCGAAGGCCAGACATTCACCAAAGCTGTGGGCACCTCGGTGTTGCCCAGTTTTCTCTCCGTGGTGTTCGATCCCACTCGCCGGACGCTGGATGGAATCGATCTCAATGGTTACTACACGTATGACGACGAGGGGGTGAAGGCCAGGCCCGTCACGGTGGTGGAGAACGGCGTTCTGAAAACCTTCCTGATGTCGCGCTCTCCCATCGACGGTGTAGATCATTCCAATGGCCATGGGCGCCGCCAGCCTGGATTGGAAGTGGTTTCCCGCCAATCGAACTTGATTGTCGAATCGAAGAAGCAAGTTACCGAACAAGCTTTGCGCGACATGTTGATTGCCGAAGTAAAACGACAGAATAAGCCCTACGGCTTGTATTTCGACGAAATCACCGGTGGGTACACCACCACGCAGCGCCGCGGATTGCAGGCCTTCACCGTGATTCCGCTGATGGTTTACCGGGTGTTCGCCGACGGGCGTCCCGATGAGCTGGTGCGCGGTGTGGACATCGTGGGAACCCCGCTCTCCAGTTTCGCCAAGATCCTGGCCACTTCCGACAAGCCGCAAGTGTTCAACGGGTATTGCGGCGCTGAATCGGGGCAGGTGCCGGTGTCGGCCAGTTCGCCGGCGATTTTGGTTTCCGAGATTGAAATTCAGAAGAAGCAGCACTCCCAGGACCGGCCGCCGCTGCTGGGCCGTCCCATCGATCCGGGAGCCACCAAGTGAAGTATTGGCTATTGGCAATTGGCCTTTGGCCCTTGGCGGCGACAACTTACGGGCAAACTCCGAGCGCTCGGACGGCCAGTAGCCAACAGCCAACGGCTACTAGCGATACCCTCCTCCGCGCCATGAAGGACGAAATCGCTCGGGTTCAAGAACTGATCCGGCTCCGTGTTGGTCTCGATCCGCCTTACTACACCGAGTATCGTGTCGAGGATACCGTTAGCCATTCGATTACCGCTTCGTTGGGCGCGCTGGTAGATGAAAGCGATGAGGCTTTTCGGGTGCCGTCCGTCGCAATGCGCGTCGGAACCGCCAGTTTCGATAGTTCCGATCACGTTTACTCCACTGCCTACGCCGGCAATCGTTACGATCCCGGGCGCCTTCCGCTGGACAACGACTATCTTGCTTTCCGGCAGGTATTTTGGCTGGCCACCGATCGCGCCTATAAGACCGCCGAGGATGCCATCGCACGCAAGCGATCGTCACTCAAGAACATGACTCAACCGGACGTGCTGCCCGACTATTCCAGCGCGCCGCCGGCCCATCTCATTTTGCCGATCGAACGAAAACCATTCGCGTCCGACACCTGGAAGAAGGAAGCCATCCGGCTGTCGGGTCTTTTGGATGCCTATCCCAAGGTGCTCAGCTCAGGTGTCGAGATACACAGCTCGCAATCCACCAACTACATCGTCACGTCGGAAGGAACGGAACTGCGCACGCCCGAGGATGTCGCTTACTTGCGCGTGTCAGGGCATGGGATGGCGCCGGATGGAACGCAAGTGCGGGATGCGCTGGTATTTCAAGCGTTCTCACCGGATGGTCTGCCGTCCGAAGAAGTGCTGACGCGCGAAATCAAGGCGCTGGGCGAACATGTCACCACGCTGAGCCAGGCTGCCGTGGGCGAAGCTTATGATGGCCCGGTGCTTTTTGAGGCTCCGGCGGCCGCCCAGTTGTTCGTTCAGCTGCTGGGCGACAACCTGAAGGTTACGCGCAAGCCGGTGAGCGATCCGGGGCGCGCCTCGCGGTATTCGCCGAGTGAGCTCGAGAACAAGATCGGCTCCCGCATTCTGCCGGAGTGGATGGACGTGACGGATGATCCCACTCAGACGCAATTTCAAGGTCACACGCTGCTGGGACATTACGTCTACGATATGGAGGGTGTTGCTCCTCAGCCCCTGACGTTGGTGGAGAAAGGTGTGTTGAAGAGCTTTCTGTTGACGCGCACGCCGGTGTTCAAGAATTACCCCGGTTCCAATGGACATGCGCGCATGACCGGCGCCTACGGTACGCGCTCGCCCGGGTTTGGCAATCTGTTTATCCGCGCGTCGCAGACCACGCCCGCGGTGGACATGAAAAAGAAGCTGATCGATATGTGCCGCGACCGCAACAAACCCTACGGAATTTTGATCCGCAAGTTGGATTTTCCTTCCACCGCGTCCATCGACGAACTGGGACAAGTGTCGCAGGCCGCCGGTGGATCGCATCCCGTGGTGCCCCCATTGCTGGCCTACAAGGTTTATCCGGATGGCCGGGAGGAAATGGTGCGCGGACTTTTCTTTCACGAGGTCACCACCAAATCCCTCAAGGACATCGAAGCAGCGTCCGACGAAAACTACGTATTCGATTTGATCGATTCGAACGCCCCGTTTGCACTGGTAGGAGCGGGATCGTTCACCACCACTTCCGCCGTGATTGCGCCCGCGGTGCTTTTTGAGGAGCTGGAGCTGGAGCCGGCCAAGGAAGAAACCTTGCAACCGCCTATCGTCCCGCCGCCCGCGCTCACCGGCCAACCCGCCAATACCGCGGCGGCCAGACCGAGCATCGATAAGCCAAGCCGCGGCCGTCAGGGAGCGGTCAGTAATTAATGGGCTTGCTGTTTCGTGCGATTTTTCGCGAAGTAGCCAAGAGCGCGATTTTCGGAGCGGCGCTCTTTACCTTCGTCTTATTCCTGCAGCGCGTCGGTAAGCTGTTCGAAATCCTGGTGCGCAGTTCAGCGCCGCCGTCCACTGTCGCACATCTGTTCGTTCTCGCTATACCTTTCACTCTGTCGTTTACCTTGCCCCTCGGCGTGCTGGCGGGCGTGCTCATCGCCTTAAGCCGAATGTCGAGCGACGGCGAGATTATCGCCATGCGCGCGGCCGGAGTTCCCAGCCGCAAGGTGATCCCGCCGGTACTGCTGTTTGCGACCATCGCGATGTTCGTCACGGCCACCGCCACGCTGTGGCTGACGCCCTACTCCGCCTGGACCACGCAAAAAGTTCTGAATCTGCTCAAAGCCGCGGAGCTGAGCTCGGAGATCCAACAACAGGTTTTCGACGAAGGCTTTCCGAATCGCGTGGTGTACATCAGCGAGGTGCTTCCCGGCACCGTGACTCGCTGGAACAACGTCTTCATCGCCGACACCACGCCCGTGGAGGAACGCAAGAAGACCGATCACGATCGCGGCGACGGCCCCAGCGTCACGGTGGCCGCGCATGCCATCCCGGTTCCCGACGTAGCGCGCAATCAGATCCAGGTCATGCTGGAGGATGGCCATACCTACGATGTCGGCAAGGATTTAACGGATTATTACTGGTACGATTACGCCGGGACGCAGGTTCTTGAAGCCGTCAAGCCCAGTGACGCTCCCACCAAGGGCTATACCGAAATCGATACCCTTCCGCTGTATCGAATGGCTTATCGCGACAAAAAGGCCGACGCCAAGGTGATACAGGGGATGCACGAGCGCTGCAAGGGCGAGAAAGACCCCGGCGGGTGCCTGAAGTCGGAAATCAAGATCGATAGCGATAATCTCATTCAGGCCCGCATTGAGCTGCACCAGCGGCTGGCATTGCCGCCGGCCTGTTTCCTGCTGGCTCTGATCGGAATTCCGCTCGGCATATCTTCGCGCAAGGGCGGCAAGTCGGGCGCCTTCGTTATCACCGTGGCGCTGGCCTTCGTCTACTGGATGGGCCTGATCGCGGCCAACGGCCTGGCCAAACAACAGAAGCTTCCGGTGGGCATCGCGATGTGGATTCCGAACACCGTTTTCGCCGTGGTCGGCGTCTTCCTGCTCACTCGCATCGAGCGGCCCGGCGATCGCGACTGGTATGCGGTGATCGCCGGTTGGCTTGCCGCCGCCTGGACCGGGCTGCGCGGAAAGCTTCCCACCGCCGCTCAGGTTCGCGCGCGGGCCCGGGGCCGGCGAATGTTCCTGATCCCCCAGGTAGTGGATCGCTACGTTCTGAAAAGCTTCCTGTTCTGGTTCGCGCTGCTGCTCATCGGCTTCGTCTTCATGACGCACGTCTATACCTTCTTCGATCTGTTGAGCGACATCGTGAAGAACCAGATTGCGATGACGCGCGTCTTCACTTACCTGTTCTTCCTGACACCCCAGCTGGTTTTCGATTCCGCGCCCTTGAGCGTCCTGGTGGCCGTTCTGATCACTTTCGGTATTCTCACCAAGCACAACGAAATAACCGCCATGAAAGCCAGCGGCGTCAGCCTGTACCGTCTGGCCGTGCCGGTGCTGGCCGCGGCGCTGCTGATGAGCGGCGGTTTATTTGCTTTCGGACATTACTACGTGCCGGACGCCAATCGCAAGCAGGATGCGATTCGCAAAGAGATCAAGGGCAAGCCGGTGCAGACCTACCTGCATCCCGACAAGAAATGGGTCTTCGACCCGGGTTTGAATAACGATCCGCGCGTTTTCTATTTCAACTACATCGACGGCGCGAAAAAGGAAATGTCGCAGCCGCAGGTGTACGAGCTGGACGCGGCGAATTTTCACGTGCACAAACATATCTCCGCCGAGAAGGCTCGCTGGGAGCCGACGCTGCGCACCTGGATTTTCGAGAACGGTTGGAGCCGCGAGGATCCGGGAGGTCCCAAGCCGACGTTTAAGAGCTTCATGGGACAGACCGCCACTTTCCCCGAAGTGAACGAGCGTCCCGATTATTTTCTGCAAGAGGTGCTGCAGGATCAGCAGATGAACTATCAGCAGCTAGCGTCCTACATTCGCGATCTGCAGCGCAGCGGCATCGACACCATCGCTCTGCAGGTGAGCTATTTCCGCAAGTTCGCTCTGCCCCTGTTCGCGCTCGTGATGGCCTTGATCTCTGTGCCCTTTGCGTTCCTCGCCGGCAACCGCGGCGCTATGGCCGGCGTCGCCGTCAGCTTCACCATTGCCATCGCTTACTGGACCATCGGCAAGCTGTTCGAGCAGCTGGGCGACGTGAATCTGCTGCCGGCCATGCTGGCCGCCTGGTCGCCGGATTTGATCTTCGCCATGGCCGGGCTCTACTTCTTCACGCGCATGCGCACCTAGCCCGCGCTTATTGCGCAGGCGTTTATTGCGCTTTCTTGGCCGAAATTCCAATCGGCGTGCCGATAATGTCTCCCGAAACCACCATCTCCACGCGCCGGTTCTTTTGACGGCCGGCGGCGGTGTCATTGGACGCCACCGGATCGTCCTTGCCGAATCCCCTTGAGGTGACGTCGTCCGGTGCGATGCCTTCGCCCAGCAAATAGTTCCGCACGCCCTGGGCGCGGCTGTCGGATAGCTTCAGGTTGTAATCTTCGCTCCCGATGCTGTCGGTATAGCCGTCCACCTCCAGACGCAGGCCCGGATGGGAAAGGATGATGCCCGAGATTTTGGCCAGTTTCTCGCGCGCCGCCGGGCGCAAAGTGTACTTGTTGAAATCGAACAGCACATCGGACATGTTGACGATCAGCCCGCGCGCGGTATCGCGCGTTTCGAGGATCAGGTTGAATTGTTGGAGCAATTGCTGCCGTAGCTGCTGCTGCGCCTGTTCGGCCTGCGCGCGCAAGCGATCCGCTTCCTGCGCCTTTTGCTCGGCCTGCTGAGCCTGCAGCTTGGCCAGCTCTGCTTGATGCTGCTGTTCATCCGCGCTCAACCTGGCCTGTTCGGCTTTCAGCCGCTCCACTTCTTCCTGCGCCCGCGCGGTGTCAGCCCGGGCCAGCTCCTCTGCCGCTCGTTGAGCCGACTGGGCGGCCTGCGCGTCCGCCAGCGCCTTTTGACGTGCCGCCTCGTCCGCCGCGGCTCGCGCCGCCGCCTCCCGATCGGCCGCTTCCTGCTTCTCGCGGGCGATTCGTTCGTCTTCCTGCCGCTTCAGCGCCAGCAACCGCGCCGTCTCAGCGTTCTGCACTGCCTCGCGCGATGTCATGATCACGGGCTTGGCGCCGGCTTTGCGCGCCTCATAAGCTTCCGCCTGCCGCAGAAGATTATCGGCGCTGTCATAGGTGTCCTTGGCGTATTGGTCCGCGTTGGCGACCTGTGCGATCTGGACGGCGTTCTCGGCTTCCAGCAATTGCAGCGGCACTCGCTTGTCGGTCTTCACCGCATGGAATCTGCCTGGCGTGCCGGTAATGGTGTAGGAGCCGCGCTTCAGCAAATCGTATTTCACCGCGGTCTGCTCCACCTTGCCCACCGTGTCCTCGCGGATGATGTTCTCCATCACCACCACGTCGCTCGGCTGGCTGACGCCGAAGTATGGCTCGGCCGTAACGATGAGCGCGAAAGCCTGCAGGTCCGTGGTCACATCCAGGTGCGAGTTCCCGCCCTCCAGAACCACTTCGCCTAGATTTTTCGAACGTCCTTCCGGCGTGATCGCCCACAGCACATAGGTCAGGTATTCCGCCCCGTACTGGGAAGCCGGAAGCAGCTTATGCATTTCCGTTTTCACTTCGATGTAACCCGGCCGGCTGTTGACGTCCGCATGTCCTGTCGCGTCCGGCGCGAGCGGCGTGCCGCGCAGATCCACCTTCGTCCAGCCGCTGCGATGGCGATAGCTCACTGCGTTCGTCGTCCGCTCCACCACGGTGACTCGGAAAATCGGTTGCTCGCCGGGAGCTTGCGCTCCGAGCCTGCTGGTACTGAGAGACCCTACTGTAAGTAAGAGAATCGCGCCTAATTTGTTCATGGTTGGCCCTTCTGCTCGATGAATCGACACCGAGCTTCGACACTAAGCTTCACTCAGCGCAACTAGGCTGCCAACATGCAAGGGCTTTATTTTGAGCAATCGGGCGTCGAGAAGCGAATCCCGCCTTGCAATTTCTTCCCTCTCGCCACGTAAGGCAACTCCTCGGGCGCGTAGGCGAAGAAACTCAAATTCTCATATTCGGCTCTTGCTAAGCGATGTTATACTGTAAAAAGTTGTCAGCCTAGGCGGGTGAACTTACGGTGGCTCGCGGTATAGCACGGGTTGGTAGTTTCGGCCTTCTTCTCTGTCTGATCCCTGTTGTCGGGTTGCTCCTGGTTGCGCCAAGTGTTGCGCCAGGCGCCAGTTCCGCCGACGACGACAAAGTCTCCATCACTCCTCGCGGTAAGACCGACGATCCCAAGCCCGCAGTGATCGAGTCGCGTCCCGGAAGCCTCCGCATCGACACCACGCTGGTCCAAATCAATGTCACGGTCACCGATCCGTTAAATCGCTTCGTTACCGGTCTTGAGAAGGAGCACTTCCGGCTATTCGAAGATAAGATCGAGCAAAAGATCCGCGATTTCTCAAGTGAGGACGCGCCGCTTTCCATCGGGCTGGTTTTCGATACCAGCGGCAGCATGGGCCCCAAGCTGCAAAAATCGCGCCAGGCCGCGGTGCAGTTCTTCAAAACCGCCAATCCGGAGGATGAATTCTTCCTGATTGAATTTAACGACCGGCCGGAGCTGGTGGTTCCCTTCACTCCCGATACCGACGATATTCAGAACCGTCTCGAGTTCGCGCAGTCCAAGGGTAAAACTGCCTTGCTGGATGGCGTGTATATGGCGATGAATCAAATGAAGAAGGCGCGCAATCCGCGCAAAGCCATTCTGATCATCTCCGATGGCGGCGACAACAACAGCCGTTATACTGAAAGTGAGATCAAGAACGCCGTCCGTGAAGCTGACGTGCAGATCTATGGAATCGGCATTTTCGAACCCATCGGATCGCGTGGCCGGACTCCGGAAGAGCAGATGGGTCCCAGTCTTTTGAGTGAAGTCGCCGAGCTGACCGGCGGACGCAGCTACAATGTGGAGAACCTCAACGAACTTGCCGACATCGCCGCAAAAATCGGAATCGAACTTCGCAATCAATACGTGCTGTACTACAGCTCCAGCAACTTGGTGCGGGATGGCAAGTATCGTCACGTCAACGTCAAGCTGGTGCAGCCCCGCGGCCTTCCGCCACTCAAGGCATTTTTCCGCCTCGGGTATTATGCGCCGTCTCAGTAGTTTTGCCGCTCTGTTCCTGCTGGCTTCTTCCCCCTTCCTTTGGGCGCAAACCCCGCCGCAGCCTCAGTCTGGGGAAGATCCCACCTTCAAAGTTGATGCGCGCCTGGTGGAGCTGCCGGTCACCGTGCTCAATAAGGACGGCAAGCTGATTACAGACCTGCAACAGAAATCCTTCAAGGTTTTTGAAAACGGCGTCGAGCAGCCCATCAAGCTCTTCCGCCATGAAGACGTTCCCATTTCGCTCGGCATCATCATCGATAACAGCGGCAGCATGCGCGAAAAGCGGCAGAAGGTGGAAACCGCTTCGCTCGACCTGGTGAGAGCCTCCAACCCCATGGATGAAGTCTTCATCGTCAACTTCAATGACGATCCTTTTCTGGACGTTCCGATGACCAGCGACATCAAGAAAATGGAGGAGGGCATTGCCCGCATCGACTCGCGCGGAGGCACCGCCATGCGCGAGGCCATCGATAGTTCGATGACCTATCTGAAGAAAGAGGGCCATCGCCAGAAAAAGGTTCTCCTGGTCATTACAGACGGCAACGATAACGCCAGTACCATCAGTCTCGAAAAGCTGGTGAGCCGGGCGCAGCAGAGCGAAGTGCTGGTGTACGCCATCGGCCTGTTGAATGAGGAAGAACGTCGCGAGGCGCGTTTGGCCAAGCGCGCGTTGGATGCCATCAGCCAGGACTCGGGAGGCCTCGCGTTTTATCCCAAGGGCCCGGCCGAAGTGGACGCCATCGCATTGCAGGTAGCGCACGAAATCCGCAATCAATACACTATCGCTTACTCACCGATCGTGCAGCAGATGGACGGCAGCTTCCGCCAGATCAAGGTTACCGTGAACGGTCCCGGTCATCCCCAAGTGCGCACACGCACCGGTTACTACGCCACTCCCGATTCGTCGCAGAAGAAAGCCCTGAGCCAACTGAAGTAATGCTGCGCTTCCCGTGGCGCGCAACCACTCTTGTGTGGCGTGTCTCCGCGGGCTATCGCCTCCGCCCCTGGCGCAGCCCCTACTTGCGCTGGCGCATCGAAACGTATTGGGGCGTTCCAGCAGCGAGCATCGGCTGTGCGGAATTCTGGCGATTTCTGTGGCAGCATCGCCACGACCTGATGCGCTTCCTCGAGTGGGCCGGGCGGATGAGATAGCCGGATTACTTGCCGGGTGTGGCCGGCGTAGCTGCTTTACCCGGAGCCGGCGCCGGGGCATCCCCAAAGTAGTTGTCGTTGAGCGTTACCGGCGTGTGCGCCTTGATCTGCTCCATGGCTTCCTTGGCCATCTTCGGCTTTAAGTCTTTCTCGATTTGCGCCTTGGCTTCATCGAAGGTCTTGGCGTTACGCGAAGTGATTTTGATGATGTGATAGCCGAACTGCGTTTTCACCGGCTCGCTCACTTCGCCTATCGGCAAAGAGAACGCTGCCTGGTCGAACGGTCCCACCATCTGCCCATGCTTGAAGCTGGGCAACTCGCCGCCCTTGGCGCCGGATCCTGAGTCATCCGATTCCGCTTTGGCCAACGTGGCGAAATCGGCGCCCGCCAGGATCTTCTTCCGAATATCCTGCGCCTTGGCCAGCGCTTCCTCGTCGGTAAGATCTTTCTCGTCTTTCTTCAACGGAACCGTCGATCCTTTGAAGCGAATCAAGATATGGCTTCCCTGCGCTTCTTCGAATTCCGGCTTGTGCTGATCGTAGTACGAACGCAGATCGAGTTCGGTAAAGTGCGTGTCGTCGGTAATCCGCTTGGCGAGCGCATTGGCGAGAAAACTGTCGCTCTGGATAGCCATCATCCGTTTTACTTCAGCGCTTTCATCCAGCTTGCGTTTGCGAGCTTCCTGGGCCATCGTCTCCAATTCGGCGTACTGTTCCGCCACTTGCCGCTTCTGCTGCGCGGAGCTGGCCGGGCGCCCATTGGACGCGAGCGCGGACAAAAGCACCTCGAATTGAGCGCGCGTCAAGGTGACATTGCCGACCGTGAGAACCACGGTTTCGGGCCCGACTTTTGTCTCGTCGGGAGCAGTCACCGGTGCCAGAGCCGGAGGAGCCGGTTTCGGTGGAGCGGCGGGTGAAGACTGCTGCGCCATAGCGGCGGCGGCGAATCCGGAAAGGGCCAATACAAGGGCTAATTCGGATGATTTCATGGATACTCTCATTGTACCCGGTTGCCGCTCCCGATGCTCGTTTCCCCGTAAACTCCCTTGAAAACCACTAGCGCGCCGCCGGCTTCGCGCGTTTCTTCCCAGCCCTTTTCCCACCGGTGCTGCTCTTGACCACGCTCTTGCCGCTTCCGCGCGTCCCGGCCGGCGCAGCCCGTTCCATCGCCGCCCGTATGTAGCGCCGCACGAACGGCCGTTCCACTTCGCTATGGCTCGCGAACTTGATGTGCCGCATGGCCTTGCCCGTTCCCTGCAGCACACCATTCGGATCGGGCAGTGACGCGCCGCGCGGGAACCCGAGGTTCACATGCCCCGCGTTGGTCGTGATGAAGCAGAACATGTCCTTCATCTTTCCGCTGAACCCGAACCACACCGCGACGGTATAAACCTGGTAGATGGATTCGGACGCATCGGGCGCCTCCTCGAGAATGATCTCCCGAAGCGCCAGCGAGAGGTCCGAAATGTTGCGGTCGTAAGCTGTCAGGAATGCGATGAGTTGGGGATCGGGTGGGCGCTCCATTTTAGAACTCAATATACACTGAACGGGGTACTGCGCCAGCCGTAAACCGGGAAACCGTAAACTGAGAAAATGCCGCGCTTCGGGGGAATTGAAGCTGGAGGAACGAAGTTCAAGTGCGCGACGGGCACTGGCCCCGAGGATGCCGAAATAACTCAGGTCCCCACCACTTCACCCCAAGAGACCATAGCGCGCGTGGTCGAGTTTTTCGCTTCTCGCGAGCCAGTGCAGGCCATAGGAATCGCGTCTTTCGGACCCATCGATCCGAATCCAGAATCGCCCATTTTCGGTTACATAACGTCGACCCCGAAGCTCGGCTGGAGGAACTTCGATTTTGCCGGAGCAGTGCGGGGCGCGCTCGGGATTCCGGTCGCGTTTGATACAGACGTGAACGCCGCGGCGCTGGCCGAATCCCGATGGGGCGCTGCGCGCGGCTCGCGCAGTTTTCTTTATGTGACGGTCGGCACGGGTCTGGGTGGAGGCGCGTTCATCGATGGCCGATTGCTGCACGGGCGCCTGCATCCCGAGATGGGACACATTCGCATCCCGCACGATCGCGCACGCGATCCGTTCGCGGGCAGTTGTCCTTATCACGGTGATTGTCTGGAGGGGCTGGCCGCGGGCCCGGCAATCGAAGCACGCTGGGGCCTGCCTGCTGATCAGCTTCCCGATGGGCACGCGGCATGGGACCTCGAAGCCGAATATCTGGCGCTCGGCATCGCGAGCTGGACATGTACGCTCTCGCCGGAACGAATCATCCTGGGCGGCGGAGTCATGCAGCGTACGGAGCTTTATCCAAAGATTCGCAGCCGGGTAGCCGAGTTGTTGAACGGATATCTGGAATCCCCCGAAATAGTACCTCCCGAACTGGGCACGCGTGCGGGAGTACTAGGCGCCATCGCCCTGGCAAGTCAGCCTGAACGCCAACGAGATGGCAGTGATTCGCGAGTTGCAAACCATTAACACCATGCAGGCCGAGTACAAGTCGAAGTTCCAGAGGTTTGCCACCACGCTGGGCGAATTAGGCCAGCGCCGTGCCGATCTCATTCCATCCACGTTGGCATCAGGTGACAAAGACGGGTACGTGTTCATCATGACCGCGACACCCGAAGGTTATACGATCCATGCGAATCCGAAGGTGTTCGGTAGATCCGGCTACCGGACTTTTTTCAGCGGCCAGGACGGGCTCATTCGACAGAATTGGTCCGCCGAGCCTGCGAACGCCAGTAGCCCGGAATTCAAGTAGCGTTGGCCGCAGGCGAAGCCGCTTGCACGCTCCGACTAGGTTTCGCGTCATAATTATAGTCATGGTGCAGCTTTCGAAACGCCGCCGCGCACGCGGTTTCTCGCTGATCGAGCTTCTGATCGTTATCGCGATCATCTTGATTATTCTGGCCATCGCCGTTCCCAAGTTGGGAAGCGCGCGCATGAACGCCAACGAGATGGCCGTGATCCGCGAATTGCAGACCATTAACACCATGCAGGTTCAGTACATGTCGCAGTTCCAGCGGTTCGCCACCACCCTAGCCGAACTGGGACCGCCCGCGAGCGGCGGACCTGGACCGCAAGCTGCCGACCTGATTCCGTCCGCTCTCTCCGTTGGTGATAAGGATGGATACACATTCACCATGACAGCTACACCCTCGGGTTACACTCTCAACGCGAATCCTAAGGTGTTCAACACTTCCGGGCGCCGCACTTTTTATACCGATCAGAACGGACTCATTCACCAGAATTGGTCCGCTGAAGCTGCCAACGCCAGCAGCCCGGAATTCAAGTAACTGTGGCCCGTTCGTAACATTGCTGGGACAAAAGTAACCTCTCCGAATAAATCATTTCTTTCGCCTGACGTTCGCTTTTGGGAAGCGGTGTTCGTGTATGGGAATCATGCACTTAGACGCATTTTTTTGCAAACGAAATTGCCGCCGCGTGCGTAGAACACTGCATGAGTGCTTGTGAACCAGTCTCCACACCAAGTAGTTCTTGTCCCGTGACGGACGCCGCTGGAAGCACCATCCGCCGTCGCGATATTGCCGGATTCTCTCTCACCGAAGCTGTGTATGCAGAAGGTGTGAACCTGGCGCGGCATTGCCACGCAAACTCCTATCTCAATTTAGTCCTCGCCGGGACGTATCTCGAGCGGCACTGCGACCGGGAATTTCAGTGGAGTGAAGGCTCGCTGCATTTTCTGCCGGCGGGAGCGCGCCACGAAAATCAATTCCAGACGGCGGCGCGTGTACTGCGCGTGAAGATCGAAACGGGAGTGATGCAAAGGTTGGGTATCGAACGCTCTCTTTCTGAGCCCAGGGAAATCACCGGGCCGCTGTCGGCGTGGCTCGGCAATCGCATGATGCGCGAGTTTATGTCCCAGGACGATATTGCTCCGCTGGCCATCGAAGGCGTGTTGCTCGAAATGCTGGCCGAGAGCGCGCGCTGCTCCGACGAAACGCATGGATCGAGCGCTCCCGGCTGGCTCAGACGGGTTCGTGAGTTGTTGCAGGATTCCTATCTCGAAGCGCCCGGTCTGAATGCGCTGGCCGGTGTCGCCGGAGTGCACCCCGTGCATCTTTCGCGTGAGTTCCACAAGCATTTTCAAATGACTATCGGAGAATATATCCGCAAGCGGCGCATCGAGCATGCTTCCGATCTGCTCTCCCACTCGGATCTTTCGCTGGCCGAAATCGCGCGTACCTGCGGGTTCTCCGATCAAAGCCACTTCTGCGCTCTGTTCAAGAAGCACTCCGGGATGACCCCGGCTAAGTTCCGCGACTTGTCGAGTGACTCCTCGCGGCGCCCCGCTAGACCCACCAGGCTTGGGCCGGTTTCTCTGTAATCACGATTTCATTGAGGAACTTGGCGCCCTTGGCAAGTCCTTCTTCCGGCGACAGCAACGTGTCCTCGTGCTCGATCGATAACACGTAATCGTACCCGTACATCCGCAGCGTGGATATAAATTCTTTCCACCAGCCGTACCCGTGTCCATAGCCCACCGTGCGGAAGATCCAGGAGCGGTTGCGTTCGTCCGTGTACTTTTTCGTATCCAGCACCCCGGTCTTCGGAAGATTGGCGGGGTAGATCTGGGTGTCCTTGGCATGCACGTGAAAAATGGAATCACCCAGCACCCGGATGGCTGCAATCGGATCGACACTCTGCCAGAACATGTGGCTGGGATCGTAATTGCATCCGATGCTCTGTCCTGCGATTGCTCTGAGCTTCAGCAGCGTCTCTGGACTGTATGCAACGAAGCCGGGATGCATCTCGATGGCGATCTTGACGCCGTGGTCCTTGGCGAACTGCGCGTGCCTGGTCCAATAGGGCGTCACTTTTGTCTCCCACTGCCAATCCAGAACGTCCAGGTATTCCGGCGGCCACGGACATGTCACCCAGTTGGGATATTTCGCGTGATTGCTATCGCCCGGACACCCCGAAAAATCGTTGACCACGGGAACCCCAAGCTTTTCCGCCAGGCGCACCGTCTTGCGGCTGGTCTCCTGGTAAGCTTTGGCGACGGACGCATTGGGATGCAGCGGATTTCCATGACAGCTCAGCGCGCTGATGGAAAACCCACGATCTTCGAGCTTCGCCTTGAAATCCCGCAGCGCGTTGCGATCGGTGAGCATCGACAATGGGCAATGCGGGTCGCCCGGATAATTACCCGTGCCCAGCTCCACCGTGTGGATCTCGATACTCTGCAGTTTGTCGAGGACCTGGTCGAGCGGAAGCTTGCTCAATAGTGCGGTGAAGACGCCGATTCTCATCGAAAGATCATTATACGAACGAAGTAAACTCAGCGCTCCGATATGCCATGTCTTCGGAGCAGTCCTTGACCTTCAGTTTCAACTTCGCCAGAGACTCCCGTACCTCCGCCCCACAGAGGGTCGTGGAGTCCATAATGTATTCAATCATCGCGCTCGCGGCGCACTTCCTTACGGCGCTCCTTTATCAGCTCCTCGGACCAGAGCGTTCCCTCCGGTCGAAACTTTGAGAAATATGCCTGAGCTTCCCGGAGAGCTTGTAATCGAGTCTGAAGCACCAGTTGTCCCTTATTCACGCGTGCAACGAGCTCTGAACCCTTCTTCAACTTGCGCTCCTTGCGTACCTTAGCCGGAAGCAAGATGCTTCCCGAGCCGTCCACGCCACGGTAAATTGTTCCATACTGCCATCTTGGCAAATCTGGCAGGTTTCAGAAATTCGCCAGATTATCCCGCCGTGCTGCGATGCTCGATACCCAACTGCTGGCACTTCTTATACAGATGGCTGCGCTCCAGCCCCAGCGCCTTGGCGGTGTCCGTCATTTTGTAGTTGTGCTTCTTCAACTCCGCCAGGATGATCTCGCGTTCATGCGCATCCATGCGCTCCCCCAAGGGTTGTTGTGATAACGCCTGTTGTGATAACGCCTCGGCGCCTTCCAGCGACGGCGATGGCGCGCTCGAATCGATGGGAAGCGCTAACCGCGCGGTGGCGCCGTCCACGCTGTCATCGGCCAGCAGGAGCAGTCTTTCGACCACGTTGCGCAGTTCTCTCACATTGCCCGGCCAGGAGTAGCGCTCCAATTCCGCATAAGCCTCCGGCGCGATTTCGCGCACTCTCCAATCGTTCTGCTCCGCCACGGCCTGCGCGAAGAAATCCACGAGCAACCGGATATCCTCCCGGCGTTCGCGCAGTGGAGGCAGCACAATCGGAAACACAAAGACGCGATGGTACAAATCCTGGCGAAACTCACCCTTGCGCACCAGTTCGTCCAGATTGCGATGCGTGGCCACGATGACACGCACGTCGACGGTAATCGGCCGGTCGCCGCCGATCCGCTCCACTTCCTTCTGCTCCAGAACGCGCAGCAGTTTGGCCTGCATCAGCGGCGGCATGTCGCCGATCTCATCTAAGAACAGCGTGCCGCCGTGCGCTTGTTCGAACTTGCCGGTGTGCCGCGCGGCCGCGCCCGTGAACGCGCCTTTCTCATGACCGAATAATTCGGACTCGATCAACTCTGCTGGAACTGCCGCGCAGTTGAGCGTGATGAACGGGCCATTGCGGCGCTGGCTCTTTTCGTGCAGCGTGCGCGCGATCAGCTCCTTGCCTGCTCCGGTTTCTCCCAGAATCGCGACCCGGGTTTCGCTGGCCGCTACGCGCTCCACCTTCGCCATGACGCTCTGCATCACGGCCGATTTCCAGATCAACTCCTGCTTGCCTGCCCGCTGACGCAGCCGTTTGTTTTCGTCTTCCAGACGCGCCAGCTTCACCGTGTTTTCGACAGTCACTAGCAATTTCTCGGTGGAAAGCGGTTTCTCCAGAAAATCCACCGCGCCCAGACGCGTGGCCCGCACCGCCATCTCGATGCTGGCTTGTCCGGATATCATCACTACCGGCGCCGCCACGCCGGCCGCTTTCAATTCGGCCAGCAGCGTAAGCCCGTCCTTCCCCGGCATCACGACGTCCGAAAGAATCACGTCAAAACGCTGCGCCTTGGCAAGCTCCAGCGCGCGATCGGCTTGATCGCACACCACTGCCTCGTGCCCCGCCAGGCGAAAAGCCCGCGCCAGCGACGCCAGGGTATTCGCGTCGTCATCCACCAGCAGCAGTTTGCTCACATGGTCACCTTAAGCTCAATACGGAAGGTTGTACCTTTGCCCGGCTCGCTCTGCACCGTGATCGTGCCTTTATGATCGCTCACCACCGATTGCACGATGGCCAACCCGAGCCCCGTGCCGTGTTGCTTGGTGGTGTAGTAGGGCGTGAATAGCCGATCGCATTCTTCGGGCGTTAGCCCCTCGCCCGTGTCGGACACTTCGAGCGCAACCTTACCGTCGTGCCGCGAGGTTCGTACCGTAAGCGCTCCGCCCTGCGGCATCGCGTCCAGCGCGTTCAATACTAAATTTCGAAGGGCGCGCCGCAACTGGTCTGGATCGGCCGGCACCTGGCCCGCGTCCGCCCCAAGTTGCAGTTTCGTTTCCACCGGCGGACGTCCGGGCGCCCTGAGTTGCGCCTCGAAGAGCTGGATCACCTCGCGCGCCACTTGATTCACATCCACCGGCTCCAGCTCGGGCGCCGGCATCTTAGCGAAATCGCTGAAGCGCCCGATAATCGTTTTCAAGTGTCCCAGCTCGGCGAGCAGCGTCGAAGTGCTCTCGCGAAATACCTCGTCGAACTGTTCGGGCGCCATTTCCCGCGAGCGCTGCAAATTCTCGATGGTGATCTGCAGCGGGAAAAGCGGATTCTTGAGCTCGTGAGCCAGGCGCCGCGCCAGCTCGCGCCACGCGGCAACCCTCTCGGCCTGGATCATGCGATCGCGCTGTTCCACCAATTGCTCGGTCATAGCGTTGAAAACGCGCGCCAGTTGTCCCACCTCGTCCGACGACCATACCTTCGCACGCGTGTCCCATTTCCCCACCGCGACGTCACGTACGCTCGATGCCAGATCGCGCAAGGGACGCGTCACGCGCGCTGCCGTCCAGAAGCTCAGCATCAATCCCAACAGCACGCCCGCCACGCCCACGGCAGCTGCGGTTCCTTGGATATAGCGCTTCAAACTGACCAACTCGGTGCGCGAATTTTCAACCAGCAAAATGGCCAGCAATTGTTTGTCGCGGCCCTCCAGCGGAATGGCGGTGATGCTCGCGGCATCGGTTACGCGTTTCAACTCGCGAGGTTCGCGGCGGACATCGTCCACCAGCACGGCCGCCGGCCCCGGACTCTCCCGCGGTTCGAAATTTCGATAGATCTGCAGCCCCACGCCGTCGGTAGCCTGCAGGGAATCGAGAAACTCCTTGTCCAGCCGTTGGCCGCCCGCCACGTACAGCATCCCGTCGCCCGCTTTCACACTGCGCACCGCGATCAAACCCAGCGCCGAGCCATCGGATAAATCCTCCTTCTTCAGAAACGCCGGCTGCATGTTCCAGTCGGCAGACTGCGTAAGCCAATCTTCTTTGTATCCGAAGCGCGCCGGCCATTCCGCCGAGCTGATGATGGCGCCGTCTGGCCCCACCACCTCCAGGAAATCGAGCGATTGCTCCGCGGCCAGGGTCTGGGCAGTGGCGAAGTACTGTGAAGTGTCGCCAGGATTTACCGCGAGCCGCTGCACCGCTTCGGACTCCGCCACGGCTTCCACCCGCCGCGCAACTTCCGCGCCACGCCGTCCGATTTCGCGCTGCACCTGGCCGACGGCCGTCGCGGTACGCTGGTCGTCTCTTCGTTCGAAGGATTGACTCACGAGCGTCGAGACCACCGCCGCGACCACCCACACGGCCAGCACTACGGTCGCGGTAATGCTGAGGAAGACTTTAGTCCGGAAACTCACGGCGCTGCTCTTTGATCAACCCACGCGTCTTCCAAATGCAACTCGAATAAGTCGGCTCCCGGCTTCTGGAAATGAACACGTGGGGCGATTCCGTACGTTTCGCGCAAGTGAACCAGCGGGATGATGCGATGCTCATCCAGGAGAGTTCGTTCCAGCTGATACAGACTTTCAGCCCTGGTGAGATCGGGCGGGTTGGACTGCGGCGCAATCCGCAGAAGTTCGTGAGCGGCGTCCTCAGATTCCAGCGGAAACTCGACTAATCGCAGATTGCCGTTGCCGCCAGGCATAGGTTGGATCGCGATCCCCGCGTCGCGCGCATTCAAAGCAACCCGCTCGGCCACCGACCGCAGGAACAAATCGTTCGCCGGGTAACTCAGGCTCAGTGGAGCACGGCGCAGTTGAGAAACCATCTGTTTCGCTCGCGGCACATCCGGCGTGGATTGAAACAGGAACGCATAGCCCGAGAGCCAGTGTGGCAACAGAGCGAACGCTGCTTCCCCATTGTGCTGCGCCAGCACGTTGCCGATGGGTCCGCGATCGATTGCCAGGGCCAGCGCCTGAAGCAGCGCGGGGTCTGCGTTGCTGGCTGTGATCGCAACCAGGGTCCGTGGCGCTGACGACCACGTCGCCAAACCTTCTGGAAGGATCCGGCGCGCAGGCCCCACCGGGATATCGAACAAGTCGGCGTGCCCGCGCCCAGTGCCGAACTCGATGGCCACGGCGTCCAGATATGGCCGTCCGCCCCAGTAATCGTCAAACGAGGCTAGGGTCAAGTGCCGGCCCGGCTCTGACGCAGTGACGCGGAATGGCCCGGTTCCGATCAGCGCGTTCGCGTCGCTCTTACGGAAAATCGCGGCGCCCGGCAAAGCCAGTACATCGAGCAGATCGGGCATCGGATGCTCCGCTTTTACCTCGACGGCCTGGCCACCGGTCTCAATCGAAACGTCGCTGTATTTTGGCTTCAATGCGGCCAGCAGGGCGGGCGCCGCGCTCGCGCCGGTGAGCGCTTCCCCATCGTGGAACGTCACTTTCGGGCGCAGCGAGAATCGCCAGCGCTTATAGTCCGGATCGTGTTGCCAGGCTACTGCCAGCACCGGCTCCATCTCGCCACGCGAGTTCCAGCGCACCAGCGTCTCGGCGATAGGCATAGACAACGCGCTGCCGCCCCGGCCATCTGCGTTCGAAAGCTCCACTGTAAGCGTTCCGCCGTAGTGCGGACGCACTGCTCCCGTGAGAGACGCTGAAATGAAGAGGCTACTGACTGCAAGCCAAAGCCAGCCGCGAAGCCTCATACTCTCCAGTTTGCAAGTTGTGTACCACAAGCGTAGCTTGCCCCGGCGATTCCGCCTCCCAGAGCGCAGTCACGGGACCAGGCAAAGGAAGCGGATCGCTGGTCGGGTTGGCTTGGCCATCCAGGATCAGGTAGGTGCGAACCGAGTCGTGCTCGGTGTTTGGGCTGCTCGCGATGGCGACTTTGCCCGCCCCGCCCACGGTGCCCGCAGAGCAAGGATCGGCGATGCTCGCCCAGTCGCTACCCCATCCCGCAAAACTTGGAGTGGGGGCGTCCCCTTCTAAAACGTTACGATCCGCAACCCAATGCGTCCCAAGCGTGCCCGGCCAATTGGCGACACTGCTGGCGCACGTTAACTTGAGTTCGGGGTTCCAGACGACGACGCAAGTGGCGACCGGCAAGAAGGCCTCAACCCCTCCAGCTGTCGATTCCAGCCGGCCGCGTGGATCGCGCGGCATTGGCCGGGGAAGCACCAAGGAAGCTGTTGCCGATGGCGTCCATTTCTCCCCCGAGGAACGGTAACTCGCCACTCCGTTTAGGCTCAAGACGAGCATTTGCGAACCCGAGTCAACCAGCAGGAGGTCGAGTATCGGCTCGGGCTGTATCCAAAGAATTTTCGTGGTGATGCTGACGCGTGGTTTAGCTTGCGCCGAAGATGGCAGGGTCCAGGGGAGCATGGCGACTTGCCGATTGTCCCCTATGAGCACTTCCGCCACGAAGAGCAGCCCGCGGGTGTCGCTGGACGCCGTGACACGCAGCCGAGGCAGCGTCGCGCTCGCGCCCGATTCAGGCGGCGTCGCCGCTGTTCCCACCCCAACTGTCTGCACTCCCGCCTTGCGCAACTCGCTCTCGAGCGAACTGCGGAAGCTTGACCACTCGGCTAGAGGTAATGGACTCAGATTTTGCCATTCGAGCGAAACGGTTGCGCGGCGCGGCAGCAGGGAGGACATACGGGCCGCCAGTTGTGCCGCGATCCCGGCCAGGCTCTGTTCCGGCGTCTTGTCCGGGGCTTGAGCTTCCAACAGCAGCGCCCAGCCAAAGAATAGAACGAACGTGACTCGGATCATTGGCCAAATCATCGGTGGCTAAATTGAGATCATTGCTCAGACTACGTTCAACGGTCACATTATACTGTTGGCGCGTCATCAGGCCTACCAGAAACCGCAGGCAGCCGTAGGCCATAAGCAGGGCGCACCCGAAGCTGAACGCCAGGCCCAGCACCGCTTCCGTGAAATCGCCGACCCCGCCCAGGTACGTCATTGCATTCCTCCAACGCTTCTAACATCGGCTGTCAACGCTGTCGCCTGTAGTTTATTTGTGTGACTTTCCTCAAACAGCGCGGCCTCTTCCGGAGTCGGCGCCCCGATCAGATCCACTTCGTCCCCCACGCGTACCAGTTCAAACAATTCCTCCACGTCGTGATTTCGCAGGCGAATGCACCCGTGCGACGCGGCGTGGCCAATGGACTCGGGATGATTGGTCCCGTGCACACCGTAACCCTTGTAGCCGATGCTCATCCAGCGCGTACCCACCGGATTGCCCGGTCCCGGCCGTACCACTTTGCCGTCATGCGCGTAAGTCGGGTTCACCACGTGGCTCGCGATATGGAAGGTTCCGCTCGGGCTGGGCGTGCTCTGCTTGCCTACGGCCACCGAGTAGATCTTCAGAACTCTCCCATCCTCCACCAGCGCAATCTTGCGCGCTGGGATATTCACGATCAGGCGCCGCGTGGGTACGCTCTCCGCCGCCATTTCGCTTGCGGCCGCCACCAGGATCGCGAAAAATTTGATGGTCTGCATCGCCGTTTCTCCTCTACGCGCTGAACAAAGGCAGATGATCGGCCACTCTTAAACCACAGATTCGAGAGGAGATGGTGTCGCGGCTTCGTGTCGGGGTCGACACGTCGTGTCAAAGCCGACACGCATTCGGGTTATTTCCAGCTAACTCTTTCGCGCCTTAGTACGGAGTACACACCGAAAAACGCCGCGCTGTTTACCATGCAGAAGTAGAACGGAAGCCGCAGCGCGCGGGGGCGCAGCCGTCCGGTCAGTCCCAAGGCAGCCAGCCCGTAGAACGCCAGTTGCGTGCCCAGCAGCAGGCGGTAAAAGGGACTACCCAGCAGCAGGAAACTAGCGGCAAGAGCAGCCAGCATCGCGAACGGGACCACCAGCCGAACCACCTTGTGGGACAGGAAAAGCAGCAGCGGCAGCGGCTGCCAGGGTCTCAGGAACTGCCCCAGATGCCGGAGCTGTTGCAGATTGCCTGCGACGATCCGGATACGGCGTCCGAATCCCGTCATTTCCCGCGCTTCCTCGTAAACCACGGCTGTGGGCTCATGCACCGCCCGGAAGCCTCGCCCGAGCACCGACAACGGAATTACGTAATCGTCGTTGATTGTTTCCGACGGCGGGAAGGGATAAAGCTCCTTGCGAATGGCGTGCAAATGCCCATGAGCGCCCAGAGTGGACCCCAGCCGCGACTCCCGGCTTTTGAGGAACGCCTCGTACCTCCAATAAACATCCTCGGAAGCGCCGATATTCACTTCGTTTGGTTTCACCACGGTATACCGGCCGCACACCGCGCCTACCGCCCGATCCGAGAAATTTTCCACCAGCCGCCACAATGCATTCCGAGCCAGGATCGCCGAAGCATCGGAGAAAACAACGATCTCGCCTTTGAGCTCCGGCAAGGCCGCATTCAGCGCAGCCACTTTGCCGCGATTCTTCGGCAGCGCCAGCACGCGGACCCCTCCCGCTGCCCTTGCGATGTTCGCGGTTTCATCGGTTGACCCGTCCGACACGATCACAATCTCAATCCGGTCCGGCGGATAATCGAGCGCCAGCGAGTTTTCGATCTTTCTCGCGATCACGCGAGCCTCGTTGTAAGCGGGTATCAGCAACGATACGAACGGGCGGATTGGCGACTTTTTCACGTCGCGGCGAATCATCAGTCCCAGCACGAGGAGCACTAACGGGTAGCCCACGAACGCATACAGCGGAATCGAGACGGCGATCCAGAAAACCAACTCAGACGTCATAAGCCACAGGTCAAACCGCGCAGGCTTCCGCCGGCGTCGCATTGGGCCGCAATCTGGCGTCTTCCTGGAACCACAATTCGAGCATCAGCAGCTTCCAAAGGTGATGCTGATTGTCGCGGCGTCCGCGATCGTGCTCTTCCAGAAGATGCCTCACAAACTCCGGCGAGACCATGCGCCGGCCCCCGAATTGGCGGCTGGTCAGGTGATCCCACACGAAGCTTCGCAGCGATCCCCGGAACCAGCTCCCGAGCGGCACGCCGAAGCCCCGCTTGGGCTGGCGCAATAACTCAGGCGGCAAGCGATGCCCGACGGCGCGAATGAAAATTTCCTTTCCGCGCCCGTTCTTCAGCTTCCAGGCATGCGGGATGCGAGCCGCCAACTGAGCCAGCTCATGATCCAGCATCGGGCAGCGGACCTCGAGCGAATTAGCCATCGACATGCGATCCACCTTCACCAGCATGTCTCCGGTGAGCTTCGCGCTGGCTTCGAAATACAGCGCCTGGGTAAGAGCATTCGTACCGTCGGGAAGCAAGGCGTGCGCCATCTTCCGCGTCAGGAAAGCGGCGTCGGCGGGCGGCATCCATTCCGGCGCCAGCAAGCGCTGCAAAAGATAGTGTGGCGATGCGCTTTCAAAATATCGCTCCAGCGCCCGCGGCCGGCTGATCATCCGCAGATAGTTCTTTCCGTAAGCAGAGTAGGGAAGCAAGTCTGCGAACCGTGAGACCAGGGCGCGCAACGAGCCGGGAACATAGTCCAGAAGCCGCAGCCGCTCGACATCCAGGAAGCTCTCATAACCGGCGAAAAGTTCGTCGCCGCCGTCGCCGGTGAGCGCAACTTTCACGTAGCGGGCCGCGAATTCCGAAACCAGATAGGTGGGAATGGCGGATGAGTCTCCAAAGGGTTCGTCAAAGTGCCGCACCAGCTTCGACATCAGTTCCACCGATACGGGATGCACCATCAGCTCCCGATGCTCGGTCCCGTACTTTTTGGCCAGCGCGGCGGCGAGCGGAAGCTCATTGAAGCCCGGCTCTTCAAACCCGATCGAAAATGTTTTCACCGGCTGGTGGCTTTGTATCGCCATGGACGCCACTACCGAGGTGGAATCGATCCCGCCGCTCAGAAAGGCGCCCACGGGAACGTCGGCCATCAGCCGCATTTTGACGGCTTGGTCGAATGCATTGCGCACATACTCGCTGGCTCCGAGTTCGCTCAAACCGGGGGAAGGCCGCTCGGCCGCCGCGGGCAAAGTCCAGTACCGCCCCTGTTCGATTTGGCCGTTCCTGTCGCAACGCAGCCAGCCGCCTGGCGTCAGCTTGCGAATCCCAACATAAGGCGTCCAAGGATCGGGAATGTAGCCCAGCAGAAAGTAAAGCTGCAATGCTTCACGGTCATGCTCCAGCGGAACACCGGCTGCGCGCAGGCACTTCAGTTCGCTTCCAAAGTACAGGCCTTCGGGGAGCGCCGCGTAGTACAGCGGCTTCTTCCCGAACCGATCGCGCGCCAATAGTAACGATTCTCGCCGCGCATCCCAGATCGCGCAGGCTAACATCCCACGCAGCCGCTGCAAGCCGTTTGCGCCCTCCTCTTCATAGAGGTGAACCAGTATTTCTGTGTCGCTCTGCGTGCGGAAACGGTGGCCTCTGCGCAACCCGGTGCGCTTTAATGAGGCCCGCAACTCGCGATAATTGTAGATCTCGCCGTTTGAAACCACCCAAACCGTCTCGTCTTCATTGGCGATGGGCTGCTTGCCCGTAGCCAGATCGATAATGCTCAACCTCCGCATCCCCAGGCCCATTCGCCCGTCGATCCGATACCCCTCCTCATCGGGCCCTCGGTGCCGGATGGGATCGCACATGGCTTGGATTTCAGCCAAATCGGCGTTTTTCGATCGTAGAAAATATCCCGCTATTCCGCACATAGGGATTTGAAACTCTTATTCCGAGCCAGGCAGGAACTGATCAACATAATCCTCACTGCGCTGCCTCCCAAACCCTCTTTCAACGGCCACTTCGCCTCCGGTCTGATGTTGCCCGAACCCGCCGCCGGTTCTGCGCAACAGATTATCGATTTGGCCGATCAGATCCATCGCCACCAGTTTCCAATCCTTGGGACCATCGTTGACGCTGGCCGGGATATCCGCTGGCGCCGCGATTATTCGCGCGGCATTGAAACCGCCCCCGTCTACTTCCGCCGCATACCGTACCTCAACACGCCCCGCGCGGGCGACCACAAATTGATCTGGGAATTGAATCGTCATCAGCACCTGATTGTCTTGGCCCAGGCGTATTTGCTGACCGGCGACGCTCGCCATCGGGACGAAATTCAGGCGCAACTCGAAAGCTGGATCGCGGCCAACCCGTTTCATCGCGGCACCAACTGGACCAGCGCGCTCGAAGTCGCGTTTCGCGCCTTGTCCTGGATCTGGATCGATCACCTGATTGGCCGCGAGATGCCGCCCGAGTTCCGTGCGCGATGGCTCCATATGTTGTACCTACATGGTTGCCACCTGGCGAACAATCTCTCTTTCTATTTCTCGCCGAACAATCACCTGGTCGGCGAAGCCTTGGCCTTGCACGCGCTTGGACTGTTCTTTGCGGGCGATGGGAGAGCCGCTCGCTGGGAACAATTGGGTGCCCGGGTGATGAGGCGAGAGATGCATCTCCAGATTCGCGCCGATGGATCCAGCTTCGAGCAATCCACTTACTATCAGGTCTATCTGCTCGATATGTTTCGGCTGCACGCCATTCTGGCAACTCCGGACGCCGAGTATCTCTCTAAGCTGGAGCGCATGGCCGAGTATCTGCATGCCGTCACCGGACCCTCCGGCCTCCCGCCAATGCTCGGGGACGACGACGGCGGAAGCTTGCCCGCACCCATAAGAAATCCTCGCGGGGCAGGGAAGTTTGAGTCCCGCTTCTTTCCGTATGCCGGCGTAGGGGTGATGACTTGCGGCTCAACACATGCGGTGATCGACGCCGGTCCCTTCGGAGCCTTGCACTCCGGCCACAGCCATTCCGACACGCTCAGCATCATCCTTCGCTCGGGCGACGATGAAATTTTGATCGACCCCGGCACCTACACCTACACGGGCGAGCCCGAATGGCGCGACTGGTTTCGTGGAACGTCCGCGCACAACACCATCCGCGTCAATGGACTCAACCAGGCACCGATCGCCGGGCCATTTCGCTGGACCAATCAGCCGGAAGTCGCGATCCTGGACTGGCAGACCAATTCAACTCGTGACGTTCTGGAAGCTGAATGCCGCTGTTCCGGTTTCACGCATCGCCGCCGCGTCGAATTCCAGAAGCCCGATGTCTTTCTGATTACTGACAATGTCATCGGGCCGCCCGGCGAACACGACATCGAGCAGTTCTGGCACCTGGGGACGCTCGCGGCCAGATCCAAGCTCATCCTGCCCGCCGACGCCGAGCTCACTGATAGCTGGCGATCCACCGCGTTCGGTGAAAAGCATCCCTCGCCGATGCTGCGCGTTCACCGCCGTTGCGCATTACCGCTTCGTCTGGAAACCTGCATCGATCTTAATCGCTGAGCAGGTGCAGAATGATGCTCCGCCGATGCGGACGTACCCGATGTTCGAACAAATAAACACCCTGCCAGGTCCCCAGCGCCAGCTTGCCCTTGTGAATCGGGATCGACAGCTGGGTCTGCGTTAACGCCGATCGAATGTGCGACGTCATATCGTCCGGCCCCTCCGCCGTGTGCCGGTAAAGCCGGGTATCTTCCGGCACCAGACGCGTCATGAAATCCGCCAAATCGGCCACTACGTCGGGATCGGCGTTTTCCTGAATCACCAGCGACGCCGAAGTGTGCTGGCAAAAGACGGTCAGCAATCCGGTCGTCATTTCGTGCCCGCCCAACCAGTTCTCGATCTCACGAGTGAAATCGTACAATCCCTTGCCGTGCGTTGCGATAAAAATCTGGTGCGTGAACTGCTTCATGCAGCCAATCCCGCGAGCCGCAGGCGAGCCGTTGCCAACCCCGGCGAGCGCCAGCGAGCCTACTCCACCGTGACGCTCTTAGCCAGATTGCGCGGCTGATCGACATCGCAGCCCCGGCGCACCGCGATGTGATAAGCCAGCAACTGCAGCGGAACAATCTCGAGAATCGGCAGCAGCAGTTCGGTGGTAGACGGAACTGCGATGGTGTAATCGGCCACTTTGCCGACCTCAGCGGCGTCCTGGTCACACACCACCGCGATCACGATGCCGTTGCGCGCCTTCACCTCTTGTATATTCGACAGCGTTTTCTCGTACCGCACGCGGCTGTCCTCGCTCGCTGGATCGCGCGTCGCAATCACCACTACCGGGAGATTCTCGTCAATCAGCGCGTTTGGTCCGTGCTTCATCTCGCCGGCCGGATAGCCTTCGGCGTGGATGTAGGAAATTTCCTTCAGCTTCAGCGCGCCTTCAAGCGCAATCGGGAAATGGATGCCCCGGCCCAGGAACAGAAAATCCGTCGAACGGAAAAGCTTCTTCACCAGTTCGTCGTAAATGTCCTCATGGCCCAGCACGGTCTCGAGCCTTCCGGGCAGTTTCACCAGCTCCTGAACCAGACAACTGGATTCCTCCGCTGACAGCGTCTCCCGCACCTGCCCCAGGTACATCGCCAGAATGAACAGCGCGGTGAGCTGAGAAGTGAACGCCTTGGTGGACGCCACGCCTATTTCCGGCCCCGCGTGCGTCATCAACGTGCCCGCAGCCTCGCGCGTGATCATAGACCCTACAACATTACAGATGGCCAGCGTCTTGGAGCCATGCTGCTTGGCCTCGCGCTGCGCGGCAATGGTGTCCGCCGTTTCGCCGGATTGCGAAATCACCACGGTCAGCATGTCGCTCGAGACAATCGGATCGCGATAACGGAACTCGCTCCCGTAGTCCACTTCCACCGGGATGCGCGCCAGCTTTTCGATCATGAATTTACCGGCTAGCGCCGCGTGCCAGCTGGTTCCGCACGCAATGATCTTCAGCGACTTGAATTCGGCGAAAGCCTTGGGGTTGATGTCCATCTCGTCCAGGAACACCCGTCCGGTCTCCTGCCCCACGCGTCCCAACACGGTGTCGCGCACCGCGCGCGGCTGCTCAAATATTTCCTTGAGCATGAAATGTTTGTAGCCGCCCTTTTCCGCCATGATTGGATCCCACAAAATATGGGTCACCTGGCGCTTGATGGGGCGTCCATTGAAATCGGTCAGATGCACGCCATCGGGCGTGAGCACGGCAATGTCGCCGTCGCCCAGGAAGAACATGTCGCGGGTGTGGCTCAGGATGGCAGGCACGTCGGACGCCACGAAGTATTCGCCGTCGCCTAGCCCGATCACTACCGGAGGACCCATCCGAGCCGCGACAATCTTGTTCGGATCCGAGCTCGCAATCACGCTCAGCGCGAACACGCCGCGCAGTTCTCGTACCGCCTTGCGAACCGCTTCCTCCAGATTGCCTTCGTTATACTTCTCCACTAAGTGCGCAATCACCTCGGTATCGGTCTCGGTAACGAACTTGTGTCCTTCCAGCTGTAGCTGGTGCTTGAGCTGAAGATAATTCTCGACGATGCCGTTGTGCACAACGACGATGTCGCCGGTGCAATCGCGGTGTGGGTGCGCGTTCTCCTCCGTCGGCCGCCCGTGTGTCGCCCAGCGCGTGTGGCCGATGCCGTATGGCCCGTCCATCGGATTCACCCGGATGGCGTCTTCCAGGTTGCGCAGCTTGCCCGACGCGCGCCGCACCGAAAGATGATTGTCACCGTTCAGGACTGCGATACCCGCCGAGTCATACCCGCGGTATTCGAGCCGGCGCAGCCCATCCAGAATGATGGGGACCGCTCTTCTGTTCCCGATATAGCCGACAATGCCACACATACATTCAGGATACAGGGGAACGTACGGAGCTTAGGTACTGCCCTGGCCGTAATCCGTCCGCAAGCGGTGGGCGCGTTATTGTAGCGCACGCACTCGACTCCTGCGTGCTGCGTTCACACTCGTGTGAACGATTGTTGTGTTGGCACGATTGCCAACACGGCACCGTTATGAGTGCGTGCGCCACCCATGCTTGCACCGATAAGGTGACCGTGGGCTAACAATTCCAGAATCCGTTGTGATTGGCTCTCCAGCCGAATTGCTCGGGGCTTACGGACGGATTGCGGCCTGGCCGGGTCCTCTCTCACCACGTTATTCCCACCAGTAGGTCCACTTGGTTACTCTTGCTTACAACCGGAGTATAGGCGGAGGAGAAGGCAGGCGTGGGCCAGTTGGTGTAGCGGATTTCAGGCGAGAGGCGAAGATGCAGCAGCTTCAAGGTCAGTCCACCGCCCACGCTGATACCGGCGGTGTTTGGATTGGTGGGCGGGAGCACGGACGAGGAGTTTGTAGAGACGTGGCGGAATACAACGCCGCCGTCGATAAAGGGACGTACCGGGCCACTCAGCATTTCATACTTGGCTAACAGAGGGATCTGCCAATCGTTGACTGATGAATTCAGAACTACAGGGAGGTGGGCGCCGATGGCGCTGAAGGAACTCTGCCGCCACAAAGCATCCACTTCCAAGGACAAGTGAAAGGGAAGATGCACTTCGGCGGTTGGTCCGATAGTAAAGCGCTGTTCGCTGGCGTTGGACCCTCCATCGGGGATTTGTTGGGGTGAATAAACAGTTGTCAGGGGGACGCCCGCCTTAACGCCAAATGAAAAGATCTGTGAATGCGCCATGCTACCGGCAAGCAGCAACAGTGCCGCCGCCAAGCTCCATGGTTGCGTTAGTTTGCGCATATGAAAGCCATGCCCATGCAAACGGCGCTCCACTTGCAAGCCCTCTCAATTCAGGCACATCCGGTTCGGATTCAACCCAAACTCTTAATTTATCGAGATCGTCGGCCCTGATCCCCCGGTCTTTGAGGCGCTGGCTCAAATGCTCCCGAACGTGTCGCGGAAATTCGCGCCATTGATGCAGCTTCACCGCCCGAAGATCATCGCCCCAAGCTTGTCCCCCAGGTGTTTCGTCTCCTCCGGATCGGTACATTCGCGATACCGGCGCAGCGTCTCCTCAAGGTGAACCCTTTTGTTACGTTCAGCCTCAAGTCCCGCACTCAACAGTTGCAGGATGGTCCGGTTCATACTCAAGCCCGTCTCGGCTGCGCGCGCGCTAATTTCGGCGTGCAGGTCGGGCGTTAGCCTCACACTGACCTGCGCACGATCTTCCGCTTGTCCGGCAGTTCCCATTGAAATCTCCCCTTTGATTCATTATGAATCAAAATGAGTCAGCGCTGCAATAGCGCCCTCATAACCAGGTATCCCGCCCCCACCAGGAACCCGATTAGCGCCTCATACTCCCGATTCCTAACATACAGCTCCCACCGAAACCGCTGGGACCGTCGCACCGGATTGAGTGTCGGCCAAAGAGCCGGGACACGCCGCGCGTAATCCGCGAAATCGGGAAACAACCTTCGCAAATGCTGTTCCTCCAGCTCAATCGCCGGCAGATAAATGAACACAAACACCACGCCAAACAGCACCGCCAACGGCCATTGCCTGGACGCGATGGCGAAGCCGGCCGCGGCTAACAGCGTCCCCAGATAGAGCGGATTGCGCACGTAAGCGTAAGGGCCGCTCTGGGCCAATCGGGCGTCCTTCTCGACGTGCCCCGTGGCCCAAGCCCGCAGCGCCAACCCTAGCGCCGACACCGGCAGACCCCACGCTAACGATCGCGCATCCGGCTGCGAGAACCAGGCAAATGCGGCCACTAGAATGAAGCCGCAGGTCACGCGCAAACGCGCCACTAGATCCGCGTACGGCTTGGGAAACAAGCTTCAACGATCCTTGTGCGCGGCCAGCTTTTGCGCCGACAGGACGGGCGCCAGCGCCCCGAACACCTGATCGGGCGTGATCTCGCACATGCTGGCATCGGGCTCCGAAGTCCGGTTGTACGTCGTCACGGCATCGGGTGCTCGCAACACGCCGATGGTCCCGCCATATGGACCATGTCTGGCCGGATCGGTGGGCCCGTAAATCGCGATGCCTTGCTTCCCGAGCGCCGCCGCCAGATGCATCGGGCCGCTGTCCAGGCCAACCACCGCCGCGGCTCGCCGTGTGGCGTAGATCAATCCCGGCAGTGTGGAAACGTGCGCCTGCGTGCCCTCGACGTGCAGCGGGTACGGCGCATCCAAAACCAGCGGCATCCCGCACTCGCGGCGCAGCCGATCCGCCAGCGTCGCGTAATGCTCCAGCGGCCATTGCTTGGCGCCCCATCCCGCCAGCGGACTGGCCAGCACGAACTCCCCGTCCGGCAGGTTTGCCTGACGCTCACCCTGCGGCAAGGGAAATGTCCGCAGAATGTTCGACGCTCCAGCCGCCGCCGCCAGATCCAGGTTCCGTTCCACCGCGTGAAACCCGCGGATGGGCACCTTGGTCGAATAAAACCACGACGCCGCGGACTCGCGGGCGTACTCCGCGTTGAATCCGAAGATGCGCTCCGGCCGCGCCAGCGTAGCCACCAGCGCGGACTTCACCAGCCCCTGAAAGTCCACCGCAAAATCGAAGCGCTCCGCTCGCAGTTCGCGCCAAGCGTTTCGCAATCCCGTGAATGTCCGCCGGTCCAGGTGCATCACCGAGTCGACATACGGATTGCCTTCGAGCAGCAGGCTCCACTTCGGGTCGATCACCCAGGTGATCTTGGAGTGCGGGATGCTGTGCTTCAGACTCGCCACCGCGGGCAGCGCGGCGATCACGTCTCCCATGGAACCCAGCCGCACAACCAATATTCTCGGCGGGTTGATCGATGAGCTCATCGCTCGGATTCCTGCCCGTGCCGCTCGAGTACGTGTTCGATAAAACGTCCGCCGATATCGGCGTCGACGCCCGAGCCCTCATCGCCCAGCACTACCAGGTCCACCACCGATAAGGCCGCCACCAATTCCGCCCGTGCGCGTTGACCCAGCAGTGGCTGCGCCGGATTCGTCACTTCCACCAGCAGCAGCCGCCCTGGCTCCCGCGCCTGGGCCAGCCTCCGGACATGTTCCGCCAGCAGCGGATCGAAATGACCGGATATCCGCGTCGCTACCCTGTTCCGCAGCCGCTCGTGGAGTTCGTGGAGCGGGACTATCTTTGTTCTTGTATCCAAAAACAAAGTCTAACAGTTACGTCGTCGTAATGAGATGGGATAAGCTGGACGAGAAAAATTTCCGCCGCCTGTCGATCTGGGAGTCCCTCGTTCGACGCGTTCATAGAGCCGGGAAAAACTGGCGCAAAGGAGAAATCAAATGCGATTCATGATGATCTATAAGCCCGCTAATGTGAAGGACATGGAAGCGGGCGTCCCCCCTACTCCAGAGCACATGGCCGCCATGGGAAAGTTGATCGGGGAATTGGTCCAGAGCGGCGTGCTGCTGGCCACCGACGGGCTGATGCCCAGTTCGAAGGGCGCGCGCGTCAAGCAGGTGGACGGAAAGGTTGTCGTTACTGATGGTCCTTTCGCCGAAGCGAAAGAGCTGATTGGCGGCTTCGCGATCTTCCAATTGCAGTCCAAGGCAGAAGCCATTGAATTGACCAGGCGCTTCCTCCAGACGGCTGGCGACGGTGATGTGGAGATTCGCCAGATGCCCGATAACCCGGCCTACGCCAGGAGTTGATACCCATGCGGAAAACCCTCTGGGCCGGTCGCATTGTCAGTGCTTTCGCCGTCCTGTTCCTCGTGCTGGACGGCGTCACCCATTTGATGCAGCCGGCGCCGGTGGCCGAGGCGTTCCATAGGCTCGCATTTCCCTTGAGCCTCAGTGTCGAGTTGGGAGTCATCGAACTGGCGTGCGTGGCCGTCTACGTGATTCCGCGCACGTCGATACTGGGAGCAATTTTGCTGACCGGCTATCTTGGCGGCGCCGTGGCCACCCACTTGCGCGTTTTCGATCCGTTCTTCGACACGATCTTTCCGATTCTTATTGGCACGCTCGTTTGGAGTGGGATGTATTTAATGGATCCCCGCCTGCGCGCGCTTGTTCCATTCAAAAGCACTTCAAATAAATTCTAAGGAGACATAACAATGACATTCATGATGCTGATGATCCCCAAAGGCTATGAGCAGGCTGCGCCCGGCACCATACCCGATAGGGAAGCCGTAGCCAACATGATGAAATACAACGAATCCCTGCAAAAGGCCGGGATTCTGCTCTCGCTCAATGGCCTTCATCCGCTCTCCGAGGGAGCGCGTATCTCGTTCTCGGGAGGAAAGCCGAAGGTAACCGACGGGCCTTTCGTCGAGGCCAAGGAAGTGATCGGCGGCTACTGGATGATTCAGGTGAAGTCCAAGGAGGAAGCCATCGAATGGGCCTCCCGTTGCCCGGCTGGGGACCACGAAACCATCGAGGTTCGGCAGCTGTTCGAGCTGTCGGAGTTTCCGCCGGATGTCCAGGAGGCTGTCACGACCCAACGCGAGCGCGCCGTTCATTAATCGATCGCTTGCAATGACGGAGCCGAAGGTGGTGTGATCGGTAGCGGATGACCGCTATCGACACCCACCGGTCCGACGCCCATAAAGCCATCGACGCAGTCTGGCGGATCGAGTCCGCGCGCCTGATTGCAGGCCTCGCGCGGATGGTGCGCGACATTGGTGTCGCCGAGGAACTGGCGCATGACGCTTTGGTCGCCGCGCTGGAGCAATGGCCCGAATCGGGTGTGCCGCGGAATCCAGGCGCCTGGCTGATGACGGCGGCCAAGCATCGCGCCATCGATCTGCTGCGTCGCAACAAGCTGGTGGAACGCAAGCACGGCGAACTGGGTTACCAGCTCGAAGCCGAGCAAATGGCTGCGCCGGATTTCATAACGTCGATGGATGACACCGTGAGTGACGACCTATTGCGGCTGATCTTCACCGCCTGCCATCCGGTGCTGTCGGCTGAGGCGCGACTTGCACTCACGCTTCGCTTGCTCGGCGGTCTTACCACCGCAGAGATCGCGCGTGCTTTCCTGGTTTCTGAATCCACCATTGCTCAGCGCGTCGTCCGCGCCAAGCGAGCATTGGCTGATGCGCACGTTCCCTTCGAAGTCCCGCGCGGGCCCGAGCTCGCCGCGCGGCTTTCGTCGGTGCTCGAAGTCATTTACCTCATCTTCAACGAAGGTTATTCAGCCACCGCGGGAGAGGATTGGATGCGCCCGGCCCTGTGTGAGGACGCGCTCCGCCTGGGCCGCATCCTGGCCGAGCTTGCTCCATCCGAGCCCGAAGTCCATGGCTTGGTCGCGCTCATGGAGATCCAGGCGTCACGCTCGAAAGCCCGCGTGGGCCCTCAAGGGCAGCCCATCCTGCTGTTGGATCAAAATCGCGCGCTGTGGGATCAGCTCTTGATCCACCGTGGCCTCGCCGCACTGGAGCGTGCCGGGAAGCTGGGCGAAACGCGTGGGCCCTACGCTCTTCAGGCCGCTATCGCCGCTTGTCACGCCACAGCACTCGCGGCCGACCAGACAGACTGGGAAAAGATCGCCGGTCTTTATGCTGAACTCGCTCAACTGGCGCCGTCACCTGTCGTGGAACTGAACCGCGCGGTCGCCATCGCCATGGCGCGCGGTCCCGCGGCCGGGCTCGAGCTCGTCGATGCTCTCACCTCGGAGCCTGCTCTCGAAAATTACCATCTCTTGCCCAGCGTTCGTGGCGATTTCCTCTTCAAGCTCGGCCGCCTCCGCGAGGCGCGCGTTGAAT